>Ga0105045_10002239_pt1 | contig 16255 bp, 11 predicted proteins | sample MAT02_FD_78089 | JGI IMG/M metagenome (GOLD analysis project Ga0105045, IMG submission 78089) | Freshwater microbial communities from Lake Fryxell liftoff mats and glacier meltwater in Antarctica - MAT-02 (megahit assembly) | ecosystem: Environmental > Aquatic > Freshwater > Ice > Liftoff...
TCGCCGCGGTCGATCAGCGGTCGGCGAACCCCGCGACCAAACTTGCGGCCAGCGCGATGAAGGCGATGATCGCGATCGAACAAACGGACAACGATGAAGCGGCAAAACAATTGCAGTCGCTTTTTGCTCAAGTCAGCAGCGGAGCGGTTTTGGCAAACGTGCATGTCGCGATATTGCCCGCGTTGCATGCCTTTGAAATGGATGCTTTGAAATCAGAGGCGTTTCCGATCATTCGCCAAGCGTTGCAGGCCGAAGTTCAATCATCGTCGGCAAGCGAGAACAACATCTTCAACAACAACACTGAATTGAAGATTGATGGAAGACTGGCGAACATGGTCAACGGATACTTGTCCGCGACGGGAGATGAAGCATCGATCAAAGACTCTTTCGAGAGCGTGATGGTCGCGCGCCAAGGACATTACGGGCGTCATGGCGGCGATTATGGGTTGTACTTGCAATCGCAGGATCTTGGAACTTTGGCCCAACAAGCCGCGACGCTGGGCATGCCAAACGTCGCACTCGATTTCCTCGGTCGGACGTGTGATTTCGAAGTCGGCGAATATTCTCGCCCGACACTCGCACTGCCCCTTGCCATCGTGACGCGAAACTTGCAAACACCCTCGCCAGGGGAACGTTTTGATGCTTGGCATCGCTGGACCATGCCTACCGAAGGACGACAGACGGTTCGTTTTATTAATGAGTCGTATCGCCAAGGAAAGGTCCCCAAAGCGTTTCTCGATCCGCTGAGTCCTTATCTCGAATTCGAATTGCCGTCCCAGTTGAGCAATTTTACCGAGCTAATCGACGCCGCCGAGCAAGCGAAAAAACTCGACGACTTGCGTTTAGAGGTCGGGAACTGGAACCGAGTCGAACTTACACTTTTGGATAACGTCGCGAGTTTGTCTCTCAATGGCGAGTTGGTTTCCGAGCGTCCGATCGATCATGTGCAAGGCAAACGAATAGGCATATTCCGTTATCAAAACCAAACCGCGAAAGTGCGAGCGGCGACGTTGTCGGGCGATTGGCAGAATGAAAACATGGAAACCGTTTTCGCCAATTTGGGCGCGACGTCGAGAACGTCAAGTCTTGAAGATCGCGCTGTCGTTGGCAAGATCATCAACGACGAGGAGATCAGTATTCTTGCCGGTGAAGTCGTAAAGTCCGCTCTGATGTTGCCGCCGGAACAGGCTTACGAACACTTGATGAAATGGGTCATGCCATCGAACGATCACGCAAACATCCGACTGGACTATGGATCGCTCGAAATCTTCCCCGCGGAGACTTGGACACAGCTTTATTTTCAATCGCCGCTGCGAGGCAAGTTTGAGATCACCGCCGAGCATTCCACTTATGGTTATCGTGAGGCTTGGATGACGTGGGGCAACCACGCGGCGCAGCCCAGTTACGATTTGTCTCAGGTCGACGTTGTCCGGCTGATGCACGGGGCAACGAATGTCGGCGGCAAGGTTGATTTGCCCGTGTGGGACACGAAGGCGGAAACAAAAATGCAGGTCGATGGGAACGAGGTCATCACGACAACCAACGGGGTAGAAATCCACAAGCATTATTTCACTTCGCCCGCATCACCTTGGCTTGTCATTCAAGCGAACGTACCGATGCACGACGTCTCGGTGACGAACGTTCGCATCACCGGAACACCAGAGATCCCTGATGAAATCGACATGATCGACATGGACGGTTTGTCACATTGGCGAGCGGATCTTTACGGCGAGTGGCACTCGACAGACGTCGATGCGACGAGTCCTTGGAAACGTGTCGGCGACGAGCTCGTCGGGTCATTGCGTGAGCGAGTTGCCGCCGAGCATCTAGAAAGTTTGCTGTTGTACCAACGACCGATGTTGGAAGACGGTGTGATCGAGTTTGAGACTTGGTATGAGCCCGGGAAATTCGAGGTTCATCCGGCGGTCGGCCCTGACGCGTTCCTGATTCGTCCCGCCGGGGTCAGTCGTCACCGGATGACGAACGCGCAATACGAAACGTCGGGGCTCGATGCCGGTAACGAATCGCCGATCGACTCGTCCGTGAAAACGATCGAGCTGAAGGAAAATGATTGGAACAAGATCCGTTTGACATTGACGGGTGATCGCTTAGCGATTGCGGTCAACGGTTCCGAAGTCGTCGCTGCCGATGTGAGTGTGCCGGCGAACCTGCGTCAGTTCGGGTTGTTTCGGTACGGCAATAAAACCCAGAGTCGAGTTCGCGATTTGCGATACCGTGGCGAGTGGCCTAAGACTTCAGTACCCGCGAAAGATGACGGGCGACGTCGAAGTAACACTCGATTATCGCGACTTGAAAATTTCTCCCGTGAAGGATGGCTGGGGCCTCGGTGTCGGGTTGGATTTAGTGCTGGATGACGCGGACAAGACTCGCGTCGAGTTCCATTTGTCGCTCGATAAGGACAACAAGCCGATCTTCAAGTCGCAAATCGCCAGGGAACCACTGGGCAGAGGAACGAAGGTTACCGAACAGGTCCAGTTCAGTAATCCATCGGTCGCGGGACGATTACGATTGGTGCGTGACGGTTCCCAGGTGCATTGTTTGGTCGCGCCCGAGGGGACGACGCAATTTCGGTTACTGGCCAGTTTCGCGGTTGGCGAGGCAGCCGTTTCGATGGTCGCGTTCCAGAGCAAATGTTCCGACAATGTCGGTCGCTCCGACGTGACACTGGAAAAATTAACCATCCGCGAGAAACCGTAGAAGAGCCAAGTTCGGGCGTCTCAAAATTTGGGTTCGCAGGCGTTTTTTGGATTGCACAATTCCGATCCTGTAGGGATCGAAGACCGTAGCTGGTGGTCAGCGCAGCGACACCGCTGGAATACATCGCCGCACCGGTCGAGTAGGCCCAGAGGATCACTCTCCCTGGACTTGGCACCGAACCGGACTTATGGACCACACATCCGGCTCTTCAAATCAATCATCTCCGAACAACAGGAGCTGCCCGCAGGCCCGAGGTGGGTTTAACCCGGGCCAGCGACGATACAAATTCACCAAACGCTCGGCGAACCAAGCGTTCAGGTAAGCTTTATGGACTCCGAAGCTTTCGCTCCGTTCCCAATGGCCGCGAATCCTATAGACCGCTTTGCGAGCCATCCCAACTGGCACCAATTCGGGCGTCTGTTCCGTTCGTCGAATTGGCATCGGCATTACTCAGCTTCATCGCTGCGATGGGATGATCCGACTTCTCGATCGACGTCGGGCCGTTGTCGTTTCCTTCGCGGGCCTGACCTCTCGCCGTTGGGCGGGGACTTACAGAGGATCGATCGAGCTCTCTTGGGGTAAGTTCGAGCAATTTCTTGCCGCTCCCGCCTTCAATCTCTCCAACATGCCTAGCGCACGTGGTGTCGCTGCGCTGACCACCGGCTACTTTCTTGAATCCCTTCGGGATGGGAAATGCGCATGCTTAGGTTTCAACCCGAATTTTTGACCGTCCAGCGGAGGCCCACTCCGGGACCTGGGATCCCGACTGTCCCGTGGGGCGGGAGAGTGAAATGCGGGCCGCGTCCGACTTATTTTGGATGGACGCTGACAGTGGCGGTTGTCGTCGTTAAACTTGGTTGACCCGTCGGTGGCGTGGTTTTTGGGCTCTGATCGTAGAACATTTGAAGAAGAAACAAAGAGATGACGACCGTGAGTGTTGATCCGTTTTCGGCTCGGGACCATTTTGATACCGGCCATGGCAAAGCGGTGATCTATCGTTTGAGCCGACTGGAAGACGCGGGCCTGGGCCAAATTCACCGTTTGCCGTTTTCGATCCGTATCCTGCTCGAAGCGGTGCTGCGGAATTGCGACAACTTTGCCGTCACGGAACAGGACGTCCGCAACCTAGCGGCCTGGAACGCGGCCGATCCCGCACCGCAGGAAATTCCGTTCAAACCGTCGCGAGTCGTCTTGCAGGACTTTACGGGTGTGCCCTGCGTCGTCGATCTCGCGGCGATGCGTTCGGCGATGCAGCGACTGGGCGGCAACCCGGAGAAAATCAATCCGTTGATCCCGGTGGATCTGGTCATCGACCATTCGGTGCAGGTCGATTATTTCGGCGGATCGGATTCGCTGGCAAAAAACGTGGCGATGGAATACGAGCGGAATCAGGAACGATACGAATTCCTCCGCTGGGGCCAGCAGGCGTTATCGAATTTCCGCGCCGTGCCGCCCAACGTCGGCATCGTTCACCAGGTCAACCTGGAATACTTGGCCAGCGTCGTATCGCTGCGCACCGACCAAAGCGGCGAGATGGTCGCGATGCCCGATTCGCTGGTCGGCACGGACAGCCACACGACGATGATCAACGGCCTGGGCGTGTTGGGCTGGGGCGTCGGCGGGATCGAGGCCGAAGCGAACATGTTGGGCCAACCGCTGTACATGTTGATGCCCGAAGTGATCGGGTTTGAATTGATCGGACGATTGCCATCGGGTGCGACGGCGACGGACATGGTTTTGCGAGTCACCGAGGTGTTGCGCAAAGAAGGCGTTGTGAACAAGTTTGTCGAATTCTTCGGCGAAGGCATGTCGACGATGAGCCTGGAAAACCGCGCGACGATCGCCAACATGGCTCCCGAGTACGGTGCGACGATGGGCTTCTTTCCCGTCGACGACATTACGCTGGGTTACCTGCGGGCGACCGGACGACCGAAGGCTCAAGTGCAATTGGTCGAGCGATATTGCAAGGAACAGGGGCTGTTTCGCGAGGAAGGCATTTCGCTGGACTACACCAAACGGTTGTCGCTCGACCTGGCGACGATCGAACCGAGTCTCGCCGGTCCCAAGCGACCGCAGGACCGCGTGGCGCTGGTGAACATGCAAAAGTCTTTCCGCGCGTCGTTGTCCGCTCCGATCAGCAAAGCGGGATTCGGCGTTACGGCTGATCACCTAGACGCCAAAGCCGAGGTTCAAGACAACGGTCACACGAGCGAGATCGGCCACGGCGCGGTCGTGATCGCGGCCATCACGAGCTGCACCAACACCAGCAACCCGTCGGTGATGGTCGGTGCGGGATTGCTGGCCAAGAAAGCGGTCGCATTGGGTTTGACGGTCGCTCCGTACGTGAAGACCAGCCTCGCCCCGGGGTCACGCGTCGTGACGGATTACCTCGATCGAGCGGGGTTGACCGAACCGCTGGCAAAACTCGGTTTTTACACCGTCGGCTATGGTTGTACGACGTGCATCGGGAACAGCGGTCCGTTGCCGTTGCCGGTGGCCGAGGCGATCACGCGGGGTGATTTGGTTGCGTCGGCGGTATTGAGCGGAAACCGCAATTTTGAGGGCCGCGTCAATCCGTTGACGAAGGCAAATTATCTGGCCAGCCCGCCGCTTGTCGTCGCGTACGCGATCGCCGGGACAACGGACATCGATATGGTCAACGAACCGCTCGGCACGGGAACCAACGGCCAAGCCGTTTTCCTGAAGGATATCTGGCCATCGGCAGAGGAAATTCGCGAAACACTGCAGGGCGCGGTCTCGCCGGAGATTTTCATTGAGGAATACGTCAAGGCGGTCAAGGGCGACGAGTACTGGAACGCGATCCCGGTCGTCGAGGGTGCGATTTACCAGTGGGACGAATCGAGCACGTACATCCAACACCCGCCGTTTTTGGACTCGCTGGGCGGCGATGTCGAACCATCGATCAAGCCGATCCACGGTGCTCGCGTGCTGGCGCTGCTGGGCGATTCGGTGACGACGGATCACATTTCGCCCGCCGGAGCGATCGGCGGGGACACGCCCGCGGGCCGGTATCTGAACGAGCACGGCGTCGAAAAGAAAGATTTCAACAGCTACGGCAGCCGTCGCGGCAACGACCGCGTCATGGTCCGCGGAACGTTTGCAAACATTCGCATTCGCAACCACGTCGCCCCGGGGACCGAGGGCGGTTGGACGCGGCATTTGCCGGGCGGCGAAGTCATGAGCATTTATGACGCGGCGATGAAATACATTGCCGCTCGGGTGCCATTGGTCGTGATCGCGGGTGCGGAGTACGGAACGGGCAGCAGCCGCGACTGGGCCGCCAAGGGGACGATGATGTTGGGGGTGAAGGCGGTCATCACGGCCAGCTACGAACGGATCCACCGCAGCAATCTCGTTGGCATGGGCGTCCTGCCGCTGCAGTTCGTCGACGGCACGACGTGGCAATCACTCGGTTTGACCGGCGAAGAGATGATCGACGTCGGCGGCTTGTCCGATGACCTGCAACCACGCAGCTCGGTGATGGTGACCGCGACCGCGCCGGACGGATCGACGAAGCGTTTCGAGTGTCTGGTGCGGATCGATACGCCCGTCGAAATGCAGTACTATCGAAACGGTGGCATCCTGCCGACCGTGCTCCGCAATATGTTGTGAGTTTGGCGGGCCCCGCGTTGGGTTTGAAATTGACCTGCGATTCGAATTTTTCGTATCTGGGTCGACGATGGGTACCGAGTTCCGATTATTGATGGCCGTCATGGGCACCGCCGCCGCAATGTTGGCGGTCGGCTGCGCGGCGATCAGAACGGACTGGACCGACGACGTCGTTTCCGAAAAATCGGGGGCAACCTACGCGACACCGCCCGTCGAATCGGGATCGGCGGGGTTGGACATCGCATTCGTTTCGGTGATTCCAGACAAAACGCTAAATCCCGCGACGCTTGCGACATCACGCCCGAGCGAATCGGCGGAAGATCCTGCGGGCAAGACCAATACGGCCAAGGCGGATTCGATCGAAGCGATGTGGCGGTGGGTGGATGAGACGGCGGTCGATCCGGACGTGCGGAACCAATTGCGACTCAACGGCATTCGCGTCGGTCGCGTTCACACGCAGAGCGAATTTTACCGGTCGATTGGTGCGATTCGGCGGGTCCCCAGCGACCCGTCGGCGAAATTTCTGGCGTCCGCGTCGATCGGGTCGGACGTGTTACAAACATCGCGGCGGGAAATGTGCCGGCTGGGGAAACGTTATGAATTGCCGGTCCGGCCACCAGGGGCTGGCCAGGTCGCGACGTTGGTTTCCATCGGCGGGCGAACGATCGGCAAGACGCTTGAAATGCCCCAGCCGATGTTTGCGATGTGGTTGCAATCGACGGACAACCGCGGTGTGCGGATCAAATTGCAACCTGAGATTCAATACGGGGCGATGAAGCAAACCTGGGTGACGAGCGACTCGGCGCTGCGGATCGACAATCGCCGCGACCAATGGTCGATGCCCGAATTGGCGTTCCAAATGGACGCGGGCCCCGAGGCGATCCTGGTGGCTGGCGCGATGACGCCGCCGCATGGGTTGGGCCAGCAAATGTTCACGGGCATGACTGCGGACGGTGACGTTGACCACGTGCTGATGCTGATTAGAGTTGCCCAATTGCCGGATATCTTGGCCAATCGATAACGCGGCATCGTGCCGTCTTGAGTGCAACATGCGGATCCTTGTCACTGGCGCGGGCGGTTTTTTGGGCAGCGAGATCGTTCGCTTGCTGGTCCGGCGTGGCGACACCGTGATCGGGCTTGGTCGTCGCGAGTATCCGGCGCTGCGTGCGATGAATGTGGAGACGATCCGGGCGGACATTCGGGCGGCGGATCAGGTTGCCGCCGCGTGCCAAGGTTGCGACGCGGTCGTGCACACCGCTGCGGTCGCGGGCGTCTGGGGGCCTTGGGAAACGTATTTCGACATCAACACCGTCGGCACGCGAAACGTGATCGCGGGTTGCCGAGTGGCGAGCGTGCCGATTCTGGTTCATTGCAGCAGCCCCAGCGTGACGTTTGATGGCGGTCACCAGAGCGGCATCGACGAATCGGTGCCGTACGCGGTCAAACACCTTTGCCATTACTCGCACACCAAGGCGCTCGCCGAAGCGGACGTTTTGGCCGCTCACCAGCCCGGACGGCTGCACACCGCGGCGCTGCGTCCGCACCTGATTTGGGGCAAGGGCGACCCGCACCTGTTGCCGCGATTGGTCGCCCGGTCGCGAGCTGGAAAGCTGCGAATCGTTGGCGAGGGGAACAATTTTATCGACACCGTTCACGTGACCAGCGCGGCGGCGGCCCACATGATGGCGATCGATCGTTTGCGGGAGCCCGATCCGGCGGCGGGAGGCAAGCCGTTTTTTATCACGCAGGGCAAGCCGGTCGATTGCTGGGACTGGATCGCGACGCTGCTGAAGTTGTCGGGTTGTGAGCCGCCGACGCGCCGGATCAGTTTTGAGAATGCGTGGCGGATCGGCGGGGCATTGGAGTGGATTTACCGGGTCGCGAAGTTCGAGCAGGAGCCACCGATGACGCGTTTTGTCGCCGCCCAGCTAGCCCGGGATCACTATTTTGACATCACGGCGGCGGAGACGATGCTCGGTTACTCGCCCGCAGTGTCCACCGAAGCGGGTCTCGCCGGGTTGGTCAGCGTGTGATCAAAAACGCACCACGCGGCGTCGCGAAATGCTGGTTTTGTATGCCGGATGTATGAGTTTTGCGTGATCGCGTCGGAATGGATTGTCAATTCGAGTGACAACGGTTAGCGTTTGACGTTCGGCGGCGGTTTTGACGCAAATGCCGCTGCCCGAACGCGTCTTAGCCAACCTCACGTCTTTTTCGGACTTTGAATCACTCGTGATCGCTCCTGCTCGCGTCGATGCGCTGCCCGATTCGCAGCGGATCGTCATCACCGGAATCGGACTGACCAGCCCCAACGGCAACGATTGGGCGACGTATCGCCAAGCGTTATTGGACAAACGTAGTGGCGTTCGTCCGTACAACATTCGGTATTTCGGCGATACGCTGGCCGGGGTTTGCGATTTTGACACCAGCCGCTACCAGACCAAAAAAGACCTTCGCCGGGGCACTCGTGCCGGCAGCGTTGGCATCTATGCGGCCAACGAAGCGATCAAGCATTCGGGGCTCGATTGGCCCAACGTCGATCGTTCGCGAGTTGGCATTTACGTCGGCGTCACCGAGCACGGGAACGTCGAAACGGAAAACGAAATCTTTTTGATTAAGGGATTTGATTATGACACGTCCTGTTGGTCGCACCACCACAATCCTCGCACGGTGGCGAACAATCCGGCGGGTGAAATCGCGCTGAATTTGGGGATCACGGGGCCGCATTACACGATCGGTGCGGCGTGCGCGGCCGGAAACGCTGGTGTCATCCAGGGTGCCCAGATGCTGCGGCTGGACGAGTGCGACGTTGCGATCGCCGGCGGCACGTCCGAATCGATTCACACGTTCGGGATCTTTGCAAGCTTTAACAGCCAAAACGCGCTCGCCCGGCACAGTGACCCGGCCCAGGCCAGTCGCCCGTTTGACCGCGATCGCAACGGCATCGTCGTCGCCGAGGGCGGATGCCTGTATGTGCTGGAACGGTTCAGCGACGCGAAGGCACGGGGCGCGGAGATTTACGGCGAGCTGGCCGGTTACGCGATCAACACCGACGCGACCGACTTTGTCCTGCCCAACCCCGAACGACAGGCACAATGCGTCAACCTGGCGCTGAAACGAGCCGGAATCGAAGCGGAGCAGATCGACATCGTCAGCACGCACGCGACGGGAACTAGCAGCGGTGACTCACAAGAGTGTGATGCGTTGCGGAGAGTTTTCGGTAACTGCAAAACGGTTCGCATCAACAATACGAAGAGCTTTATCGGTCACGCGATGGGCGCTGCCGGGGCGTTGGAGCTGGCCGGAAATTTGCCGTCGTTCCGCGATGGGATTGTGCATCCGACGATCAACGTCGATAACCTTGATCCTAATTGCGCCCTGCCGGGGTTGGTGACCGGCGAGGTTCAGGAAACCAATGGCGTCGACTACATTTTGAACAACTCGTTCGGAATGTTGGGCATCAATTCGGTGGTGATCATCCGCCGCGTCTAGATGATCTTAAAATAAAACATCACTTTTTTGGAGCATCGTATCGGCCATGAGTCCTGCCGAAATCCGCGAAGAAATCATCGACATCCTCGGCGACATCGCGCCCGACGATAACCTTGATGACCTGGTCGACGACAAAAATTTTCGCGAGCAACTCGAACTCGACAGCATGGACTTTCTTGACATCGTCATGGAACTCCGCAAGCGTCACCGTGTGCAAATTCCCGAAGAGGATTACGGTGCCTTAGCATCGATGCACACGACGGTGACGTATTTGGAACCCAAGATGCGAGACATCGTGAAGGCGTGATGGCGATCGGCTGACGCGGATTATGTACGACACGATCATTATCGGCGCGGGCATGAGCGGTTTGGCCGCGGGCATTCGTTTGGCTCACTTTGACCAACGGGTTTGCATCCTCGAACGTCACTACACGATCGGCGGTCTGAATTCGTTTTATCGTATGAACGGTCGTGATTACGACGTTGGTCTGCACGCGATGACTAATTTTGCCAGGCGGGGAGACAAACGTGGACCGCTGGCAAAACTGATCCGCCAATTGCGATTTCGCTGGGAGGATTTCAAGCTGGCGGAGCAGATCGGTTCGTCGATCCGGTTTCCCGGCGTCTCGCTCGACTTTGGTAACGACGTCGAATTGCTCGAATCCGAGATCGCAAAACATTTCCCGAATTGCATCGACGGGTATCACAAACTCGTCGCGTCGCTGTTGGATTATGACGACCTCGACGGCAGCAATCCGAATTTCACGCGTTCGTCTCGTGAGGTGTTGGCGGAGCTGATCCCCGATCCGCTGCTGTGCGAAATGTTGCTTTGTCCGTTGATGTGGTACGGCAACGCTCGTGAAGATGACATGGACTTTGGGCAGTTCTGCATCATGTTTCGGGCCTGTTATCTGGAAGGGTTCGCGAGACCGTTTAAAGGCGTTCGCGTCATCCTGAAAAATCTCGTTCGAAAATTTCGCGGGCTTGGTGGCGAGTTGAGACTGCGGAGCGGGGTCGCACGAATTCACGTCGACGGCGGGTCCGCGTTAGGCGTGGTGCTGGACGATGGCACCGAATTGCAAGCCAAAAAAATCCTCTCGTCCGCGGGCACGGTCGAGACGATGCGGATGTGCGATGACATCACGACGGTGGAAACGGCCAAAGCGGGTCAATTGAGTTTTATCGAGTCGATTTCGGTGCTCGATCGTCAACCCCAATCGTTCGGCTTTGATCGTACGATTGTGTTCTATAACGACGGCGAAAAATTCCATTGGCGTCGTCCCGAAACCGGGTTATGCGATGCACGGACGGGCGTGATTTGTTCGCCCAATAATTATCGGTACGATGCCGATGAGGGCACGCTGCCCGATGGCATCATTCGCATCACGACGCTGGCCGATCATGACCGCTGGTCGGCGCTGGACGACGTCCGCTACCGCGCCGAAAAAGTTGCTCAGTACGAGTTGGCGGTGGAATCGTCGGTCCGCTTCATGCCCGATTTTCGCCGCTACATCATCGACACCGACGTCTTCACGCCCAAGACGATCCGGCGATTCACGTGGCACGACAACGGTGCGGTTTACGGTGCCCCGGACAAACAATTGGACGGTACCACGCACCTGAACAATGTGTTTCTTTGCGGCACCGACCAGGGTTTCGTCGGCATCGTTGGGGCCATCGTCAGCGGTATCAGCATGGCGAACCGCCATTGCCTTCAAGCATCCTAAAGCTTTCTCATGACGACCCACTCGCCCCTGATTGACGTCAACCTCGACGCGATCGTCGGCCCCACGCATCACTTCGGCGGCATCGGTGTCGGCAACCTCGCGTCGCAGTCTCACCGCGGCGTTCTCGCGATGCCCAAGTCGGCGGCGATCCAGGGTCTCGCGAAAATGCGGCGGTGCGTCGGCCTTGGTGCAAAGCAGATCGTCATCCCGCCGCCGCACCGACCCGTTGCTGGAATGTTGCGACGACTGGGTTACACCGGAACGCTGCCGCAAATGCTGCGGGCGGCAAAAGATGAACCGACGATCCTGTCGGCGGTCTGGAGCGCGTCGTCCATGTGGACGGCGAACGCGGCCACGGTTTCGGCGGCGGCATCATCACATGATGGCCGCATGCACCTGACGATCGCGAACCTTTCCAGCAGCCTGCATCGCAGCCTCGAGCCGCCGCAAACCTGGCGGATGTTAAAAACCGTTTTCAGCGATCCGTCGTTTGTCGTTCATCGGCCGCTGCCCGGTTCAGTGCCGATGCGAGATGAGGGCGCGGCGAACCACATGCGGCTGTGCGACGCCACCGGTAATCGCGGCATCGACATCTTTGTTTACGGCAGCGATGATGCTCGCGAATCGGCGGCGACGCGGTTGTATCCGCGGCAATCGCTGCGGGCCGCCCAGGCGGTCGCGCGACTGCACGAGCTCGACCCGGCCAACACGTTCTTCCTCAAGCAGCATCCCGAGGCGATCGACGCCGGTGCGTTTCACAACGACGTCGTCGCGGCCAGCCACCGGCATCTTTGGATGCATCACGACCGCGCCTATGCCAACGCATCGTCCACGCTGGATGCGATCGAGAAACGATTCGCGGAGGTCACTGGCCGACAATTGCAACGGATCGTCATTGCGGAGGCCGATGTGTCGCTCGCCGAAGCGGTGACGACTTACTTATTTAACAGCCAGTTGTTCGCGACGTCTGGCGAAGACATGACGATCCTGTGTCCCGGCCACGTCGCCCAGAGCACCGCCGCGACGGCGTGTTTGGATAAAATCATCGCGGCGGGCGGGCCGATCACTCGTTACGAGTCGATCGACTTGCGGCAGAGCATGAACAACGGAGGCGGCCCGGCGTGCTTGAGGTTGCGAGTGCCAATGACGGCCCAGCAATGGCAATCGATTCCGCCCACCGTTCGTTTCGATGACACGTTGGCCGAGGGCCTGACGCGTGTGATTGAGCGTTACTATCCCGACACCCTGTCGCTAGACGATCTCGCCACCGCCGACTGGGTGACGACGTCGCGAGCCGCCGTCGACATGATCCAGAAATACTTGAACGTGTGCTCGCGCGAAAGGCGACGATCCACGCACAATGATTTATGACGCTGGGCAAACCGCGTTAGCGACCTGTCCGCTGATCGCCATGACCAGCGCGTTGGGATTTAGCGACGGGACGCTTGGCAGGACTGATGCGTCGATGACGTGGAGTTTGGCGACGCCACGTACGGCCAAGCGATGATCGACGACGGAACTTGCGGCCGCGCCCATCGCGCTCGTTCCACAGGGATGATACAGCGAAAGCGAATAACGCTGGACCGACCGCAAAATCGCTTCGTCGCCGGTCCTTTGCGGTCCAGGAACCAATTCTTCTCCGAGAATGCTGGCTAAATCCGCGGATTGAGCAATTTCTCGCACGCGGCGAATCGCGGTGATCATCGACGCCGCATCGCTCGGATCGCTCAGATAACCGGGGTCGATGCTCGGGACGCACGTGCCGGGTTCCGCACCCTTGGTCCACTCGATTCGGCCTCGTGATTTGGGGCGGCGCAGATTGACGCCGATCGTCATCGCGGCGGGTGACCTGGGGCTTGGATAGGTCAAGTAATGCGTCGGGGTGATGTGAACTTGGAAGGGATCTTCGCCGCCTGCCCCTCCGCTCGGTTCCAAGCCCATCGTTCCGCCCGCTTCGGCGAGGTTGCTCGAGCGTGATGCCGACGAATCATCAGTGACGAAGCGATCCGCGGGCGACGTTTGGTAAATGACCGGCATGATGAGGTGGTCGCTGAGGTTCGCACCGACACTGGGGCATTCATGAATGCGATCGATGCCGAGTTCGCGAATCACACAGGCCGGCCCGATGCCGCTTTGCACAAGGATTTGTGGCGACTGGATCGTGCCCGCGGACAGGATGACACCCCGCTTGGCAGCGATCGATTCGGTGCGTCCTTCGCCGGTGAGGACGTCGACGCCGATCGCGGTTTGGTCGCGAAACCGGACGCGGCGGACCGTCCCCGTCAGGATCGTCACCTTCGCTGATGATGGGCTGTCCCGTAAGACGTCGGCACTTGTGCGTCGTAAGCCGCCGGATGTCATTCTCGCGAATGGTGCCCAGCCCAACGACTTCGCGGCGGAGGTTTCCAAGACACGGCGGATGATCGGGCTGCAGTATTGCGGCGACTCGGGTTTGACCCAATCGGTCACCTTTTGCAGCGCATCGGTCATGGCCGCAACCGACCAAAAATCGCCGCCGACGGTTTCCAGATGTTGCATGTCGAGATGCGTTGGCGGATACCAGATCGTGGCATTGATACGAGTCGATCCGCCGACGCCGCGACCGCGCGGACAGGCGAGCCGTCGCGATGAGAGCTGGGGTTGGGGCAACGTTTGGAATCCCCAATCGTCGTCGGTGCCAAAGCGGCTGAGATAGGCCGATGGCCAGGGGTCGGGAGGCGACGTCGAGCCGGATTCGATCAGGCAAACGCGAAAGCCAGCTTCCGCGAGCACGCGAGCGACGACACAGCCAGCGGAACCGGCACCGACGACGATGTAATCAGGTCGATGGTTTACCACCATGGCTTCCGCGTGGGCGGTCTCGTCATCAACGCGGTCGATCGGTACGATTTGGGCCGCATTGTTGTCGCAATCGATTCCTTTACCAACCCGATCGTCCGAATTTTTCTGGTTCGAATATGTTTGAAATCGTCACGCAAGCCCCGCCCGACGCGATCCTCGGACTCAGCGAAGCGTTCAACGCCGACACGCACGCCGACAAGATCAGCTTGGCGGTTGGCGTTTATAAAGACGCCTCGGGCCAAACGCCGGTGCTGGCATGCGTGAAAGCGGCCGAGCGACGGTTGGTGGAGACCGAAAAGACGAAATCGTACCTGGGTATTGAGGGCCTGCCGGAATATCGGCAACACGTTCGCAAGCTGATCTTCGGTGATGCGGTGGATGCATCGCGTGTTGCCGTCGTGCAAACGCCCGGCGGGACCGGGGGCGTCCGCGTTTGTGCGGATTTCATCGCGTCGCAATTTCCGACATCGACCGTTTGGGTTTCCAACCCGACTTGGGAAAACCACATCAGCATCTTCGCCGCCGCGGGGCTGGCGACGCAGACGTATCGTTATCTCGACGCGTCGCGAACGGGATTGGATTTTGACTCGGTGATCGAAGACCTCGCGACCAAAACGCGGCCCGGCGACGTCGTGCTGCTGCACGCGTGTTGCCACAATCCGACCGGTGTCGATCCGACGCCGGCCCAGTGGCAACGGATCGCGGAGGTTTTGGCCGAGAAACGGCTTTTGCCACTGATTGATTTTGCCTACCAGGGCTTTGGCGAAGGCATCCAGGAGGACACCGCCGGGATTCTCGCGACGTTGGCAAAGTGTGATGAGATGCTGGTCGCGAGCTCGTTCAGCAAAAATTTTGGCCTGTACAGCGAACGCGTCGGGGCCGCGATCCTGGTCGCTCGCGACGGTGCGACGGCGACCACGGCGATGAGCCAATTAAAGCGTGTCGTTCGCAGCAATTACAGCAACCCGCCCCGGCATGGTGCATCGGTCGTTGCCATGGTGTTGGGCGATCCGGAATTGCGTGCCTTGTGGGTGACGGAGCTGGCCGAGATGCGTTCGCGAATTGGGGCGATGAGGACCGAGTTGGTCTCGTCGTTGAAATCCGCGGGGGCGAAACGCGACTTCGATTTTCTGCTGCGGCAATCGGGCATGTTCAGCTTTACGGGGCTGACACCGATGCAGGTTGACCGCCTGCGAACGGAACGGCACGTCTATGTGGTCGGCAGCGGACGCATCAATGTCGCCGGAATCACGCCAGGCAATTTGTCATCACTGACGCAGTCGTTGCTCGCAGTGTTGTAACGCCAACTCGTATTGTGTGGCTCGTTCCGGATGTACCGAATCATCCTGGGGCGCCTACCGGCAAGCATTGCGACGAAGATTCCCGGCGAGATGGGTCGACGATGGTTGCGTACCATTAGCGCTCACCCACTCGGCGGAAGGACTCGCCCATGTTCGGCAACACACGCACCCGATTCGGACTTTCCTGTGCCCTCGCCGTCGCTGGAATGACACAAACCGCGACCGCGGATTGGAATTCATTCTGGCACCCGCACCGGGTCGCGTACCATCGCAACAATGCGTGGCCGCAGCCGTTCACAGAAGATTCGGTTCGCCAAGCGACCGCCCCGTTCGAGGTGATGAAGCACAACGGATGGCGGATGTACAACACGGTCGGCAATGAATTATTCCGCGAGGGGGATGGTGCGTTGATGGTCGCGGGCCGAAATCGCGTCGTTTGGATCGCGTCCCAGGCCCCCGCCGACCGGCGTGTCGTCTATGTGTTGCGGGGTGCTTCGCCGGCCGAAACCGATGCCCGCGTCGCCAGCGTTCGTGAGACGCTCGCCA
>Ga0105045_10002240_pt1 | contig 16254 bp, 7 predicted proteins | sample MAT02_FD_78089 | JGI IMG/M metagenome (GOLD analysis project Ga0105045, IMG submission 78089) | Freshwater microbial communities from Lake Fryxell liftoff mats and glacier meltwater in Antarctica - MAT-02 (megahit assembly) | ecosystem: Environmental > Aquatic > Freshwater > Ice > Liftoff...
CAGGTTCTCGATGCGGATGCCGTAATGGCCTGGCAGGTAATAGCCCGGCTCATCCGAGAGGATCATGCCCGGCTGGATCGGGACCACCTTCGCCGTTCGGCTGAAAGCAACCGGCCCCTCATGCACCGATAGAAAACTCCCCACGCCATGCCCCGTGCCATGGTCATAGTCCAGGCCCGCATCCCAAAGCGGCCGCCGCGCGATGGCGTCCAGATGCGGGCCAGCGACACCGGACGGAAAGCGCAAGGTGGCAAGCGCGATATGGCCGCGTAGCACGGCGGTGTAACGCGCGCGCAGGGCCGCGGGCGCCGGGCCAAGCCCGGTCCATAGGGTGCGGGTGATGTCCGTCGTGCCATCCGGATACTGGCCGCCGCTGTCGATCAGATAGCATTCCTCGGGATTTATGGCGCGGTCCGTCGCGGCGGTGGCGCGATAATGCACGATGGCGCCGTTCTCGCCCGCCCCTGAGATGGCCGGGAAACTCTCGGCCACGAAACCAGGGACCATGCGCCGGAACACCAGCAATTGCTCAGCTGCGGAAACTTCGGTGAGGCCGCCCTTTGGCGCTTCATCGGCGAACCAGGCCAGGAAATTGGCCACCGCCACGGCGTCACGCAGATGGGCCCGGCGCGCGCCTCGCTGCTCGGTTGCGTTCTTGGTGGCACGCGGCAGGCGGCAGGGGTCCTCACCCGTCACGATCCGCGCGCCGGCATCGCGCAATTTGGCGGCGAACCAGGCGGGGGTGGCGTCGGCATCCAGGCGCACACCCATGCCCGCCAATTCGCCAAGCGCGCGTGGCAAGGCTGAACGCGGTTCGATGGTCACGCGGTTGCCCAGATGGGCGCGGGTGGCCTCCGGCACGCGCTCGGGCGCATGGAGGAAAAGGCGCACCGAGGCATCGTCACGCAGCAGCGCGAAAGCCAGCGGCATGGGCGTATGGGCCAGGTCAGCGCCGCGCAGGTTCAAAAGCCAGGCAACGGAATGCGCATCGGCCAGCAGGCAGGCCTGCTCGCCGGATTTGCGCAGGCTGGCGGCGGCGGCCTCGCGCTTGGCCTCGGCAGCTTCGCCGGAGAGTTCAAGCCCATGTGGCAACACGGCGGCAGCGGGCGGGGCGGGGCGATCCGCCCAGATCGTATCGACCGGATTGGAATTGAGCGGCACAAGTTCGACGCCGGAGAGGCGCTTGAGGAAGACCTCGCTGTGCAGCCAGGGATCGTAGCCGAGCTTGAGGCCGGCGGCGTGTTCGCGCAGCCAGGAGTCGGGCGGTTCCTCGGTGATGTGGCGGCGCTCATAGATCGCGCCATCGGTCTCCGCGCGGACCTGGCTTGTGTAGCGGCCATCAGTGAAGATGGCGGCGCGATCCTTCAGCACGATAGCGAGGCCAGCGCTGCCGGTGAAGCCGGTCAGCCAAGCCAGCCGCTCGCCGGAAGGGGGCACGTATTCGCCCAGATGCTCGTCCGAGCGGGGGATGAGAAAGCCCTCCACGCCAGCGGAGGCGAGGGCCGCGCGCAGGGCTTTGATGCGATCCGATGGGTTTTTCATGTGTTGTTGACCCGTCATTAATGTATGTGTCCACAATGTGACATGCTTCAGGCGCATGGGTGAGGCATTGACTTTACGCAACCTGACACGGCATCACCCACCTACATAGAGGGTGTCCGGGCGGCCGCGCCGCTCTCTGAAATGGAACTGAAATCATGAACCGCATCACCCCAGCCGAAGCAGCGCTGATGATGCCGAGCCTTCCGCGCAACGCCGAGGCCGAGCGCATCCACGCCATCATCGCCGAGGCCCGTCAGGCCCGCGACGCCGAACTTGCTTCCCGCGTCACCGGCTTCATCCGCATGCTGCGGGGAGCACTGACCGCCATTCGCACGCGCCGGGACACGGTGGAACGGCTGCGCGCCCTCTCTGACCGAGAACTGGCCGATATCGGCATGTCGCGCGGCAACATCAACATGGCCGCCGCCGCCCTGACGCCCATGGCCGCAAATGACTTGGCCGAAGATCACCGCGCCGCCTGAACGGGTCAGCGGGAACTCTCATCCGGGTCCGCAGCCCGGCGCCACTCTCTGCGGAGGCTGACGGATAGCCGGCTACACCCGATACCGGATACTCCGCCTGAAGCGCTGGCTGACTTGACGCTGGGCGCACATGCCGCGTTGCCCTACCGGCCGAGCGGCGATTTCGACCCGGTCCATGCTGATAATGCCGTTGCGAGGCATGCGGGGGTCGCCCAGTCGATCCTGCATGGCCTCGCCACCTCGCAGGCGCCCGGTTGGTCCATTGCCCGGCTGTTGTGCGTTCGCCGGGCGGAGCGGCCGCGGAAGCTGGATTTGCGCTTCACTTCGCCGGTCTATCCAGGTGAGACGCTGCGCTCTGAAATCTGGCGTCTTGGGACTGGTGCCGCCAACCCTGTCATGGATCTGGCGAACCCACGCGATCACCGCTTCGGCCTCGTCGCGCCCCCCGTAGGTTGTCATGGCCATGAAGCGTGCGATGCGACGCGGCCGGCTGTGCATGTCGGTTTTCAACGGTGCCCGCATCCTCAACCGACAACGCCTCAGGCGGCGCCCATAGTCACCCCAATCCGGTGCACCATGCCATCATCGACCAGCGAAACCAGCAATGGCCGTTGTGGCAGGGCCACTCCATCCAGCGTTGCTTTGGCAATGCCGCGGCTGACACCACCAGGGTTCTCGACCTCAATCGTGTAGCGGGCGGTGCCGTTTACCAGCGTCACCGAAAAGCCTGGCCAGGCTTTCGGGATGCAGGGGTCTATTAGTAGCGCCGCACCGAATCGCCGAAGCCCCAGGATGCTCTCGATGCCGGCTCGCTGCATCCAACCTGAGGAGCCGGTGTACCAGGTCCATCCGCCCCGTCCGGCATGCGGCGCCACCCCATAGACGTCAGCTGCTACAACATAGGGTTCCACCTTGTAGCGCTCGACCTCCGCCGGCGTTCGCGCATGGTTGATTGGATTCAGCATCGCGAGCAGCCCCGCTGCGCGGTCGCCCTCCCCCATCGCTGCGAAGGCCATCACTGCCCAAAGCGCGGCATGCGTGTATTGCCCGCCATTCTCGCGGATGCCCGGCGGATAGCCTTTGATATAGCCGGGATCGAGCGGCGTTTTGTCAAAGGGCGGCTTGAACAGCAATGCAATGTTGTCCCCGGGACGAATCAATTCGCGCTCCATCGCCTCCATTGCTTGCACGGCACGAGCTGGGTCGCCTGCGCCGGACAGCACTGCCCAAGATTGCGCAATGGAATCGATCCGGCATTCCTCGCTCATGGCCGAACCGAGCGGTGTGCCGTCGTCATAGAAGCCCCTTCTGTACCAATCGCCATCCCATGCCTGGGCCTCCAGCGAACGTTTAAGTGTGGCCGCATGGTCGCGCCAGGCGGCAGCACGCTCAGGTTCGCCATGCGCCTCGGCCAGCGGCGCGAAGGCGGCGATGGTGGCACTCAACATCCAGCCGAGCCAGACGCTTTCGCCCTGCCCATGCTCACCCACGCGGCTCATGCCGTCATTCCAGTCACCACCGCCGATCAATGGCAATCCGTGCGCACCCAGACCCAGGCTGCTGTCGATGCCACGGGCGCAATGTTCCAGCAGGCTGGCGCTGATATCCGATGTTGTTGGCTGAAAGAATACCTCGTGCTCGGCTGGCAACAGCTTCTGGCCATCCAGGAAGCTCACCTGCTCAGCCAGGATCGTGGCGTCGCCGGTCACCGCAACGTAATGCGCGGTGGCCAGGGCGAGCCAAACCCGGTCATCGGAGATTCGCGTACGCACTCCCTGGCCAGAATGCGGCAGCCACCAATGCTGCACGTCGCCCTCGACGAACTGCCGTCCAGCGGCGCGCAGCAGATGCTCGCGCGTCAGTGCCGGCTTGGCGCCCACCAGCGCCATGCCGTCCTGAAGCTGGTCGCGGAAGCCATAGGCGCCGCTGGCCTGGTAGAAGCCAGTGCGGGCCCAGACGCGGCAGGCCAGTGACTGATAGAGCAACCAGCCATTCAGCATGATATCCAGCGAGCGGTCCGGCGTGCGCACCTGGACCATGCCCAGAACCCCATCCCAGTGGCGGCCGATGTCAGCCATCAACGCGTCGGCATCGACGTCGCGGTAGCGCCGCACCAGTGCACCCGCCGCCTCAGCATTCTCCGCCTGGCCGAGCAGGAAGACGAGATCAATGCTGGCGCCCGGCGCCAGCACAATACTGGTGCGCAGCGCTCCGCAAGGGTCCAGGCCGGCACCCACGGTGTTGGAGAGCGGCACCGCGCCGGCCAGCGCCGTTGGGTCCGCCAGGCTGCCGTCGCGGCCAATGAATTCGCCGCGATCCCCGGTCCAATCGGTTTGTCGTCCGCCGAAATCCACAAAGGCCACGCGGCTACCGAAATCAGCCGCCCACGGATTGCGGGCAAACATTGCACCCGTGTCGGCATCCATCTCGGTCAGGACGAAGGGCGCGGTCGCACCGCGCGACAGGCCGAGCACCCATTCGACATAGCCCGTGACGGAAAGGCGGCGTGCGCGCCCTGACTGGTTGCGCAGCCGCAGGCGAGACAGCTTGACCGGATCCGCCAATGGCACGAGTTGCAGCAGCTCGGCAGCGATGCCTTCTGCCGAATGCTCGAACCGGCTGTAGCCGCGCCCGTGCCGGGCAACATAAGTGCCGGCCGGGTCGCGAATAGGATAGGCAGTGGGGCTCCACACCGCACCAGTTTCGTCGTCGCGCAGGTAGAATGCCTCACCGGCGCGGTTGCTGACGGGGTCATTTGACCATGGCGTCAGCTGGTTTTCGCGACTGTTGACGGCCCAGGTGGACCCAGCACCTTCCGCCGCCACGAGAAAGCCGAAGCCGGGATTGGCGATGACGTTGATCCAGGGGAGTGGCGTGTCCTGACCGGGGGCCAGGATCGTCACGTACTCCCGCCCCTGGTCCGCAAAGCCGCCCAATCCATTGAAGAATTCAAGGTCGGTCGGTACTGGCAAAGCGATGCCCTTCGGCGCCGGCTTCGGTAAAGCGCGCAATGGGCGTCTTGTTGCAGGAGGAATTCGCAGTCGCGCAAGCTGATCGCTCAGGCTGCCGCGAGCGGCCACCAGCACCACCCGCGCCACGGCCACCAGCAATGCCACCGTCTGCGGCGCCAGCAGGTCGGAGCGCAGCAGGAACACGTTGCCCGGCCGCAGCGCCTCATCGGAGGGGTTGCGGGCCTGGCTGGTCCGGACCAGCGTTTCGACCGCGTGGTGCAGATCCTGCACATAGGAGGAAGCGCGCTCGTTCAGGATTACCAGATCCACGGCCAGCCGCTTCATGCGCCAATAGCTTTGCGCCAGCAGAAGCTGCCGCGCGACGTCGATGTTCTCAATATCGGTGATACGCAGCAGCACGATCGGCAGGTCGCCGGAGATGCCGAGACCCCAGAGCCCTTGCTGCGCGCCGGCGCCCCGAATGAGCACCTCGGAAGGCGGACGCATCCCGCTGCGTCCACCCTGAAGAACGTGCTGCGCCACGGACTGAAAGAGGGCCGCTTGCTCCTGATCGATGCCCAGGTGCCGTAACTGCACCTGCGCCTGCGTCCAGGCCAGCGAAGTCGTGCGTTCGAAGGCGGCGTCGTCGCGATGGATATCGAGCAGCGCCAGCAAAGCGTCCCGCGTCGGCGCAACCATGGTCCAGAAGGTCACCTGCGCTTGTGTTCCAGGTGCAATGCGCACGCGGCGGCGCAGAGCAAATACCGGGTCCAGCACCGTGCCGACTGTGCCCGACAGCTTGGCCCCATTCCGCATCGCGCTCGCCTTATGGGCCACGCCGCCGCGGCCAAGAAAGCGCAGGCGGTCGGTCTCGATCTCGATTTCACCCATGTCGTGGCTGTCAACGACAGCCAGGTGCGCCGCCCAGATGCCAGGCTCGTCCAAAGCGCGTTTTCGGCGCCTGGCGATGATCGCGCCGAACTCGGCAAGGAACTCAGTCTCCACAAAGAGCTTGGAGAAGACCGGATGCGCTACATCGGCTGCCTGCACGGCCAGGGCCAGCTCAGCATAGGAGGTGATTTCGATCTCGCGGCTACGCCGGCCGGTGTTGCAGATGGTCACCCGACGAACCTCGGCGTCATCCTCGGCGGAGACCAGCACGTCCATTTTTGTCGTGAGCGTGCCGTCGCGGCGCGTGAATTCGGCGCGGTCTTCATGGAACAGGACCTCAAAGGCGTCCGGCTCCGCGCCGCTGGGCTGATAGCCTGCCGACCAAACGGCACCACTGCCAGTATCGCGCAGGAAGATGTAGGACCCATGCTCATCGCATGTCGCATCCTCGCGCCAGCGAGTGACCGCCATGTTGTTCCAACGGCTATACCCAGAGCCGGCGGAGGTGAGCATCACGGCGTAGCAGCCATTCGACAACAGATGAGTCGCCGGTGCCGCCACATGCGGCGTGGTATAGCGCCGGCCTACGGGGGGTGCTGCCTCGCGCAGCTTCGGCTCGGCACTTGCCTCCACGGCGCGTGGACGGACGACGGCGACATCGCGCGTTGTCCGTTCCTGGAGCAAAAGCTCGGCCGCCTGAACCATCGGCTCGGCGTGAAAGCGGGCCCGCATCACGCCAGCGAGCAGCGTGTCGGCAATGGCGACGATGGTCATGCCCTGGTGGTGCGCCATGAAGGCACGAACGATCGCGACGTCACGCCCCGTCTGCACCCGCGCCGGGGTATAATCGAGCGCCTCATAAAAACCGTACCGGCCAAGTGCGCCAACCTCAGCGAGCCGACTGAAATTCCGTGCCGCAGCCAGAGGGTCCACCATTGCGGCCAGCGCCGTCGCATATGGCGCCACCACTGTGCTCTCGGCGAGGCCACGCTTCAGACCCAGCGAGGGGACGCCAAAGTTGGAATATTGGTAGGTGAACTCCCGATCTCGCGCGTTATAGGCGGATTCCGAGATGCCCCAGGGCAGGCCGAGCTTTTTGCCGTGCTCGATCTGCCGCCGCACCGCAAGCCTGTTCGATTGTTCGATCAGGCTGCCGGCTGGTGCCCGCATGACCAGCGAGGGCATCAGATACTCGAACATCGACCCCGACCAGGAAATCAGCGCGGTGCCGCTTCCCACCGGGGTGACGGCACGACCCAGTCGAAACCAGTGGCGCCCGGGAACATCGCCCTTGGCGATGGCAAAGAAGCTTGCCAGCCGCGCCTCGGACGCCAGCAGATCGTAACAGCTCGGGTCGGACACTGCCTCCGCTACCAGATAGCCGATGCTGAACAGCTTGCGATCTCGGTCAAGCAGGAAGCCGAATTCCATGGCCACCGCCATGGCCCGCGCGGTGTCCTCCAAATTCTGCAAGCGCGTCGCGATGGGCAAGGTACCCTCTGCCCGCTCGGCCCGGTCGCGCTGGTGGCTTTGGAGTGCTTCGGCGGTGGCCTCGGCCCAGATCAGGATTTCGGCGCCGGGATCCTCTGGGCTCTCGCTGACCAATGTGCGGGCCGCGGTCACCATCACGTCGGCTTTGGCCCAGAGCCTGGCCAGATGCGCTGCCGGGGAGCCTACCTGGGCAGGTGCGTCGCCGAGATCGGTGGTCAGACTGGCGATGGCACTTTCAAGCTCCAAACGGGCTTGACTCGCCACACGCAGTTGGTTGGTCGCTTCCCGAACAAGGTCCAGCGTGTCGGCAATGCCGCTCAACTCAGGCGCAGCGGAGGTCTCGCGCCATTCACGGCAGGTATTGGCTAGCGCGATGAGATGCCCGGCGAGGTTGCCGCTATCGACGGTGGAGATATAGCGGGGATCGAGCGGGCGCAGATCCTGTGTGTCGTACCAGTTGTAGAAATGGCCGCGAAAGCGTTCGAGGCGTTGCATCGTCGCGAGGGTGGATTCGAGCCGCAACGTCGCATCCTGCGTGCCGATCCAGCCGAAATCCCGCGCGCTCGCCACCGAGAGCAGATACAGGCCGATATTGGTGGGCGATGTGCGATGGGCGACAACGGGGCGCGGGCTCTCCTGGAAGTTGTCCGGCGGCAGCATGTTGTCAGTAGGCGTGACAAAGTTCTCGAAGAAGCGCCAGGTACGTCGGGCGATACGCCGCAGCGCTGCGGCATCTTCCAATTGAATGCGAAGCCGGCCGCCGAGGTGTGGCGGCAAGCTGACCCAATACGCGATGCAAGCCGAGGCAAGCCACAGCAGCGCGAAAGGTGCTGCGACCGGCCAGCTTCCAGCCGCCAAGCCAATACCAAATGCGACGCCTCCCGTCGCAAGCGCGCCCAGCATTCCGCGATGCAAACCGAGCAGCCCCGGATGGGGGTCCGTGCTGGATTGCTCCGCCGTGATCCATTCCAGCAATCTGCGCCGTGTGACGAACAATCGGAACAGCGACCGGCCGATGGCATCGGCCATCAGCCAGGCTTGATCCGCCAGGAAGGTGATCAGCAGAAATGACAGGCTGAGCGAAAGCCGCAATTCATGGACCAGCGCACGCACATGACTCGACAAGGTGATTCCCTGCCGCCATGTCAGCACGCCCCAGACCATCGGGATGAGCGTCGGGCCGATGATGGTGGCGAGGATGAACCCGGTCCAGACCAGCGCAGCACCCAGCGGGAGCGTCCAACCGACCAGCAAGGCGACCACTGAAGCCGGGGCCGAGAGCGTACGCCGCAGATTGTCGCACATCTTCCAACGGCCTACGCCGGGGATAGCCTGCGACCGGTGCTTGCTTCCGGGCGCGAGCATCGCCCAGCCCGCGATCCAGGGGAGCAACTGCCAGTCGCCGCGCGCCCAGCGATGACTGCGCCGCGCCGCTACATCGTAGCGACTGGGAAACTCCTCGATGACCTCGATGTCGGTCGCCAGCCCGGCGCGAGCGAAAACGCCTTCGAACAGGTCGTGGCTGAGCAATGTGGAATCCGGCACCCTGTCGGCTAGCGCTGCCTCGAAGGCGTCAATGTCGTAGATGCCCTTGCCAGCGTAGGAGCCTTCGCCGAACAGATCCTGATACACGTCCGAGACCGCGGAGGAGTAGGGATCGATGCCGCTTTCGCTGGAAAAGATGCGCTGGAACATTGAGCCACCGTCGCCAGTCGGCAGCGACGGCGTGACGCGCGGCTGCAGCACAGCGTACCCTTCGACGACGCGGCCAAGCTTCGCATCAAAGCGCGGCCGGTTGAGAGGATGTGCCATCTTGCCGATCAACCGGCTCACTGCGTCGCGCGGCAGCCGCGTATCGGCATCGAGCGTTATGACGAAGCGGATGCCCATGGGCACCGGTGCCTCGCCCTGGACGAAGCTGGTATCGTCAGCGCCGCGCAGCAGGCGGTTCAACTCGTGCAGCTTGCCCCGCTTGCGCTCCCAGCCGATCCAGCGGCGCTCCCCATCGTTCCACAGCCGCCTGCGATGCAGCAACAGGAAGCGGGCGCCGCCGTCGGCCGCAGCGCCATGCCGTTGGTTGAGCACTGCGATGCCTTCCATCGCCGCATTGAGCAAGGTTGCGTCGCCGTCGGCCTGTTCATCAGGTGCGTCGGTCCAGTCGGAGATCAGTGCAAAGTGCAGCTCGCCCGGGGGGCTGGTGAGGAAATGCACTTCGAGCCGCTCCACCTGCTCCATGATCGCGTCGGCGGTGGTCAGCAGCATGGGCACCGCAACCAACGTGCGGTGCTGAGGGCCAATGCCGTCGCGGAGCTCCATTCCAGGCAACGCTGTGGCGCCGAAGCAGCGCATTGCAACGTTGTTCACCAACTGTACCGCCAGATCGACCGCCGGAATGGCACCAAGTATCGCCAACAGGGCCAGGGTGAGCCCATGCAGACCGGCGAGGTGGTATATGGGCAGAGCGAGCAATAGCAACGCGGTGAGCGCGATGGCGCCGACATACAAGCCGATGCCCGCCTCCCGGTTTGCGCGCGCGAGCCGCGCGGTCAAGGTGGGGCGAAACCCGATCTCAATTTCGAAAGCTGGCCGGCCATTGGCGATGAGATGGTAGCCGGCATCGGCCATACGCGGGTCCGCATTTGGGCGTTTGGCGGCCTGGACTGCTGAATGCGCGACCTCCAGCTCGGTATGGCCCGAACGACGCGACAATTGCTCGATTGCGCTTCGGTAGAGGTTGCGCGTGGCAAAATCCATGTCGAGGTAGGTGCCGTCCTCAGCCAGCGCGGCATCGACCAGGCTCACTTGCTCGAACAACTCGGACCAATCCACGTCGGCGATCATTCGCAAGCTGGTAATGATGTTGCGCATTGTCGCGCCGGTCGCGCCCTGGCGCAGATGTTCGTCGCGCACAACGACATCAATCGTCCCGTTCGGGGTAGCGGCAAGAAGCTGGTCAAGCCAGATAAGCGCTGGGGTGACGTTCGGGTCCTGGTCACGCAGCCGATGCGCGAGCTGCACGGCGAAGGCTGGTGATAGCGAGGACCCTCGACGTTGCGCCAGCACATCGCTCACCGGCTCGGGGGCGACCAAAGCGGTGCCCACCAGACGGTCTGCCAGAGCATCAGCCTCCTGCTGGGCCGCCCAATCCTGCATCATGCGCTCGGCCAGGCGTCGCAGATTTTCCAGCAGCACGATGCGCAGCGTAATGGCGATCGCCCATAATTCACCGATGGTGAGAGGGCTGACCTCCTGGTAGGCACGCAAATACCGGCGCAATGCCTCGGTGTCCAAATGGCTGTCCGTATGGGCCACGAAAGCCCAGGCAACTCCCAAAACGCGCGGAAAGCCTTTGAAAGGCCCAGCCGCGAGGCGCGGAAGTTGGCGGCAATAGCGCGGTGGAAGCGCCATGCGGATTGCCTGGATCTGCGTCTCTACGAGGAAATAATTGTCCAGCAGCCATTCTGCCCCAGCGCCGATGGTCCCACCCTTTTCGGAAAACAAAGCTGTTGCGCGATAGGCTGCCAGCAGTACCCGTTCATTTTCAGCAAGCCGGCCAATCAGGCGATGCCCATCACCACCACGCGGCAGGATGGGCTGAGCGGCCGCTAGGCTGCGCGCGTGCTCTTCAAGCCGTTCGGCGCTAAAACGTTCCGCGCGGACTGGCTGTGTGCTGGCCCAGGCGGTGTCTTTGGTGAGGAAGGCAGGCCAGACGAACGACATTCGGCAACTTACTTTCAGCGCGCAAAATCACGCGTTGTCATTGTTCCCTGGGTAGTTTTGGGGCTGCCAATCAACGCTGATGGACGGGTCCTGGTTGCGCAGCCCGTAGATGAGCCATCCTTTTCAGACTCGCTTCAACGCGCGGCATGGGGCACGCCATCGCCCAGAAACAAACTTCATCAACCTCACGGTATGGACCAACAGGTGGCTGGCCGCCGCTACCGGCGGCCATCTGGAACGCACCGCCTACGGTGGGGTGGCGCCAATCTGTTGCCAGCTCATACCAGCGCGGCGCCGGGGTTCATATCAACGGGCTCTTTGGGAAGGGTGCAGGCAATTTCCGAAAGCCGAGGGCATCCGCGCCTTCGTTGCTGCTGTCAGTACCTTCGCGTCTCCACGGTCCTCTCTACGACTCCGAGGCAATTGGCGGTTCGCTGTCCATCAGGTGGCAAACTGCCGTAAGTCATGCCACCTCCGGCAGCCACTCCAGCAGCTTGTCGAGGGTGATTGGATAGTCCCTCACACGCGCGCCGGTCGCATTGTAGATCGCGTTTGCCAGGGCTGCACCGACGCCGCACAGCCCGAGTTCACCCACGCCTTTGGCTTTCATAGGCGAGGAGATCGGGTCAACCTCGTCGAGGAAGACCACCTCCTGGTGCGGAATGTCTGCGTGAACTGGCACCTCGTAGCCTGCAAGGTCATGGTTGACGAAGAAGCCCTGTCGCTTGTCGACGGCAAGTTCCTCGAACAGCGCCGCTCCCACCCCCATGGTCATCGCGCCGATCACCTGGCTGCGAGCAGATTTTGGGTTAAGAATGCGCCCTGCCGCGCAGACCGCCAGCATCCGCCGCACCCGCGTCTCACCGGTCGCAGCGTCCACAGCTACCTCGACGAAATGGCCGGCGAAGGTGGATTGCTGATAGCGCTTGGCGAGGTCGCCATACTCGATCTCATCTTCGACCGTGATGCCATCCGCACCGGCCGCTTGCCCGAGTGGCACGCTGCGGTTTCCAGCACCCACCTGGCCATCGGCGAACACCGCCTCAGCCGAGTTGAAGCCCAACCGCTGAATCACCGCCTCGCGAAGCTTTGTACAGGCAGCGTAGACGCCAGCGGTGGAGCTGTTGCCGCCCCACTGGCCGCCCGAACCCGCGGAAACCGGGAAGCTGGAATCGCCGAGACGCACCGTGACCTTCTCAAGCGGCACGCCCATCATTTCGGCGGCGGTTTGGGCGATGATGGTGTAACTGCCGGTGCCAATGTCGGTCATGTCGGTCTCGACCGTAACGCCTCCGCTTGCGTCAAGCCGTACCCGCGCGCCAGACTTCGTGGATACGTTGTTGCGAAAGCCGGCCGCCATGCCCATGCCGATCAACCAGCGGCCTTCCCTCCGCTGTCCGGGCTTGGGATTGCGCTCGCTCCAACCAAAGCGCTCCGCGCCCTCGCGAAGACAGCGCACGAGTTGGCGCTGCGAGAAGGGGCGGTCAGGGTCCTCGGGATCTACCTGTGTGTCGTTGATAATGCGAAACTCGACCGGGTCCATTCCCAGCTTTTCCGCCATCTCATCCATCGCGATTTCGAGCGCCATCAGGCCTGGGGCCTCGCCGGGTGCGCGCATCGAGTTTCCCTCGGGAAGGTCAAGCACAGCGAGGCGCAGCGCTGTCAGTCGGTTGGCACCAGCATAAAGCAGCCTGGTCTGTGAGACGGCCGTCTCAGGCTGTCCGTCCGGGAGATCACCCGAGGTGCTCTCATGCGCGATTGCGGTGATGCGGCCATCGCGCTCAGCGCCGATGCGGATGCGCTGGATCGTGGCGGGGCGATGGGTTGTGTTGTTGGCGACCAACGGCCTGGCCAGCGCCAGCTTCACCGGCCGCCTTGCTGCCTGCGCGCCAAGGGCCGCCAGAACCGCGTCAACGCGCAGAAACAGCTTGCCGCCAAAGCCCCCACCGACATAGGGGCTGTCCAGCCGGACCTTCTCCGCTGGGATGCCCAGTGTCTTGGCCAGATCCTGCTGACCCCAGGCGACCATCTGAGTGGAGGTCCAGACCGTAAGGCTATCCCCCTCCCAGGCGGCGATGGTCGCGTGCGGCTCCATCATCGCATGAGTCTCGTCCGGCGTGGTGTAGGTCTCATCCAGCGTTACCGGCGCCTGGGCAAAGGCACGCTCGAAGTCGCCTGTGCGCTGCTCCTGCGGCGGATCGCTGCCTTCGCCACTCTCGGCGGATACCAGTTTCGCATGCGGCGCCTCAGCGGCCAGATCGAAGCGGCCGGCTTCGCGGGCGTAATCCACGCGAATCATCTCAGCGGCGTCGCGCGCCTCTTCGAAGCTCTCGGCCACGACCATTGCGATCGCCTGGTGATAGTGCTGGATCTCGGGGCCGCCGAAGAGGAAGGCAGTGTTCTTCTTCCCCTTCTCCAGCTGGGGCATGTCGAGAGTGGTGACGACGGCCAGCACACCAGGGGCAGCCTTCGCCGCTTCGGTATCCATCGCAGTGACGCGGCCCTTTGCAATGCCCGCGCCGAGAACATGGCCATAGGCTTGGTCCGGCGCGACGTCGTGGCGCTCATAGGCGTATGGTGCCATCCCGGTGGTCTTGAGCGGCCCGTCGATGCGGTCCACCGGCTGGCCCACGATCCTGAGTTGGTCAATGGGATTCTGCTCGGCTGGAGTGTCGAACTTCATGGATCAGCTCCTCGCCTCAACCAGGACCGCAGCCAGCGCGCGTTCGGCGAGGGTCACCTTGAATGCGTTGTCGTGGGTCGGTCTTGCGCCATCCAGGATGGCCGCCATGGCAGGCTTGGCGCCGCGCGGCAAATCAGTCTCCGCCGCCTCCACGCGCCAGGGCTTGTGCGCCACGCCGCCCAGGGCCACGCGGCCCGTGCCATCCGGCTGCACCACCGCCGCGACCGAGACCAGCGCAAAGGCGTAGGAGGCGCGGTCGCGGACCTTGCGATAGAATTGCCGCCCGCCAAGCGGTGATGGCAGGGTGACGGCAGTGATGAACTCGCCATCCTCCAGCACCGTCTCGATGTGTGGGGTATCGCCAGGCAAACGGTGGAAGTCGGCAATAGGGATGTTGCGTGCCGTGCCGGCTGGCGTGATCGTCTCCACCACCGCATCAAGCGCGCGCATTGCCACGGCCATGTCACTGGGATGGGTTGCGATACAAGCCTCGCTGGACCCAATCACCGCGAGTTGCCGCGTGACGCCGCCGATTGCCGAGCAACCGGTGCCAGGCTGGCGTTTATTGCAGGGCTGCGCTGTATCGTAGAAATAGGCACAGCGCGTGCGCTGGAGCAGGTTGCCGGCGGTGGTCGCCTTGTTACGCAATTGCCCGGTAGCCCCTGCCAACAGGGCGCGCGCCAGTACGCCGTAGTCACGCCGCACGCGCGCATCGGATGCGAGGTCGGTGTTGCGCACCAGCGCACCGATGCGAAGCCCGCCGTCATTCGTGGGCTCTATCTCGTCGAGGCCGATGCCGTTGACATCGATAAGGTGGGACGGCGTCTCGATCTGCAACTTCATGAGGTCGAGCAGATTGGTCCCCCCGGCAATGAACTTTGCGCCCGGGGTGAGCGCCGCGGCGGCGGCCGCTTGAGCGGGGGTTCGCACCCGCTCGTATGTGAAGGCCCTCATGCCGCGACCTCGGTGATCGCGTCAATGATGTTGGAATAGGCGCCGCAGCGGCAGATGTTGCCGCTCATGCGTTCGCGGATTTCTTCGGCTGTGAGTTGTGGCGCCACGTTCAGGTCGGCGGTCACATGGCTGGGCATGCCCGCCCTGATTTCCTCCAGCATGGCGACGGAGGCGCAGATCTGGCCCGGTGTACAATACCCGCACTGGTAGCCGTCATGCCTCACGAAAGCCGCCTGCATCGGATGCAGATCACCAGGCTGGCCCAGACCTTCGATGGTCGTGATCTCGCTTCCTTCATGCATCACGGCAAGCGTTAGGCAGGAATAAATCCGCCTCCCATCCACGATCACCGTGCAGGCGCCGCACTGCCCGTGGTCGCACCCCTTCTTGCTGCCGGTCAGCAACAGGTGCTCGCGCAGGGCATCCAGCAAGGTTGTGCGTGTGTCCAACTCAACGCTGCGTACTTCGCCGTTCACGTGGAAGGAAACGTTCGCCATAAAAGGTGTTCCTGGATTAGTGGCTGTGGCGGGAGCGGCTGCAGATGGCGCCCGTATTGCTTTGGAATTCGTCGCGGTCGCAGATGATTTCCGTTGTTCAACTCCTGCTCGCGCGGGTTGCCATCATATCAAATGAGTCAACCCGGCCGAGCGACTTGGGTTGCCATGGTGAAACGCGATGGACCGTTTATCGGCGCTACGGGGGAGCATGCGTTGAAGCGTAGGTCATCCGCACAGTCTCGGCTGGGCGCGCCATGTCGCCCACGCTTTTACGAAGACGGCGGGATCGGCAGTATCGCTGCTATGTCAGCGTAGCCCGCGGCAATCATCAGCATCCGAAAGCGCATGATGTCAGCCAAGCTGTGGACGACGCGTTCCGCTGCGCGAGGATCGGCGAAGCACGCGGCCAGGCGATCGGCGACACCAAGGCGCCGTTCGACCTCGCGCAACGCTGGAATGCCAGCATTTGACGACATCTGGCCACCGTCGAAACGCGCGATGATGGGCTTGCCGGCTACAGGTGACAGACACGGCAACGCGGGAATAGATTCAACTTTGGCGGGCATGGGCTCCGAAATCGATAGGGTTCAGGTCTCGCTACCGAATCCTCTGGCCAATCAAGGGTTTGCATCATGTCCGCCAACCGTGGCGAATAATCCCGGCTAGCCCGAAGGCCGCCCCTCAGCGGCTTGGGGGTGCATGACGATCATGGAGCGATCCCTGGGGGGAAGCGACTCGCACGAAGGGGGATAAAGGGGGAGAATCCATCTCCGAGCGTTCAGAGTATCCATAGCTCGGGACAAATTCGGGACACTCAGAATCAAAATCTGTCGACAGAAATGACCGACACGGCCTCACCAACGGCCCTCGGCCGCCACTTAGGGCACCAAATTTCCAACCAATACAACACTTTAATGAGAGCTGGAGGAGGGGATGGGATTCGAACCCACGAGAGGGAATAACCCCTCTAACGATTTAGCAAACCGCCGCCTTCGGCCACTCGGCCACCCCTCCTCAGGGATTGAAGTTCACACGACGTATGC
>Ga0105045_10002241_pt1 | contig 16252 bp, 16 predicted proteins | sample MAT02_FD_78089 | JGI IMG/M metagenome (GOLD analysis project Ga0105045, IMG submission 78089) | Freshwater microbial communities from Lake Fryxell liftoff mats and glacier meltwater in Antarctica - MAT-02 (megahit assembly) | ecosystem: Environmental > Aquatic > Freshwater > Ice > Liftoff...
CAGATTGCCGGAAAAGCCGGGTTCGAATTGCAAGTCCGACCTCAATCAGGATCAACATCGTCATCATCGCTGCCGCACAGCGCGACGCAGAGGATGATCGGGATCAACAGAAGCGGCAGGATGCCGATGGAAGACGCGGGCTTTTCAGCGACGACTTCCATTTCTTCTTGGATGATGATCGGGCCGCCAGCGTAAGCGGTGGATGCCGAAACGGCGAGCGAGGCCGCCAGGACGGGCGCGAGAAACTTGTTCATGTGTAAACCCTCAACTGAGTGTCGGAAGCGACAGATCACTAACCGGCAGTATGGGTTCCAGGTTCCAAGTTTGTCGCGCAGCGGGCTTGTCCGGCGAAACTTTCACGCAATTGATGCAAAAATACATCAGGGCACTTTGCAAATCCGACAGTGACAAGACCTTTGACAAGACCTGTGCACTTGCCCCTGAAATAAAAAGCCGAACCGGTGCGGAACCGGTTCGGCATTTTTAATCACCAGCCGCAGAAGCGGATTGCGCTGTAGCGATCAGCTTTCGCTGTCGTCGTCGTCGCCGCCGCAAAGTGCTACGCAGAGGATGATCGGGATCAGCAGAAGCGGCAAGATGCCGACGGACGAAGCAGGCTTTTCAGCCACGACTTCCATTTCTTCTTCGATGATGATCGGGCCGCCAGCCATGGCAGCCGATGCGCCAAGGGTCAGGGCCATGACCGAGGCAATAAGTTTCTTCATGATACTCTCCGAATGGATGGACATTCCTGTCATCTGACAGGCCGTAAGTCAGCCTTATCGGCAGGCAGCAGGGCTATCAACTGATAACAGCAAATTTACCCATTTCACCCCAAGTCGTTGCGGGAAAGGCACAAGATTGCCGGCCGCGCCGACACTAGAACTGTCCCGGAACCACCTGATCTGGCGTACGGTGGCCGTCTGCGAAGGTCTTTATGTTGATAATGACCTTCTCACCCATTTCGATCCGGCCTTCGACGGTGGCTGAACCCATATGAGGCAAGCATACCACATTCGGCAACTCGCGCAATCTTGGGTTGAGGTCGGTGCCGCGCTCGTAGACATCAAGCCCCGCGCCAGCCAATTCCCCGGCACGCAAGGCGCGGGTCAGGGCGTTTTCGTCCACCACTTCGCCCCGACTGGTGTTCACGACCACCGCGCTGGGCTTCATCAGCTTCAACCGCCGGGCGTTCAACAGGTGGAAGGTCGACGGCGTGTGGGGGCAGTTGATCGACAGGATGTCCATCCGCGCCAGCATCTGGTCCAGGCTTTCCCACCAGGTCGCTTCAAGCTCGGCTTCGGTCTCGGGGCGCAGGCGTTTGCGGTTGTGGTAATGGACTTGCAGGCCGAACGCCCGCGCGCGGCGGGCTACGGCCTGCCCGATCCGCCCCATGCCAAGGATGCCCAGCCGCCGCCCGCCCAGACGCCCGCCCAGTAACGCCATGGGCGACCAGCCGGTCCAGTTGCCGGACTGCATGACGTGCAGGCCTTCGGGCATGCGGCGGGTGACGGCCAGGATCAGCGCCAGCACCATGTCGGCGGTGTCTTCCGTCACCACGCCCGGCGTGTTGGTCACGATCACCCCGCGCTGGCGGGCAGTGGCGACGTCGATATGATCGACCCCGGCGCCATAATTGGCAATCAGCTTCAGCTTTTCCCCGGCCTGCGCCAGCAGGGGGGCGTCGATGGTATCGGTGATCGTGGGCACGAGCACATCGGCGCGGCGCATGGCCGACGCAAGATCGTCGCGCGTCATCGGCGTGTCCGGGTCACGCAGTTCCACATCGAACAATTCCTTCATCCGCGTTTCCACGGCTTCGGGAAGGCGTCGCGTCACGACCACAGTCAGGCGGGCGGCAGGCATCTTGCGTTCTCCGACACTTCAAGGCCGGGCACTTCCAAATCCGGCGTCCTTGGGGCAAAGTGAAGCCAAGCGGGGCGATGCACAAGCCCCGGGTGAGATGGAAGCGGTGCCGTGCCGGGACTAGGGCCGGGTCAAGCAGTCAGGGCAAGGGCGAATGAGGCAGTTCAGCGGGGTTCTGGCAGTGGTGATTGCGCTGGTCGCAACCGGCCTTGCTGCGCAAGAGACCGATACAGCCGCGACCGCGCCTGAAAAGCCACCGGAAAAGCAGTGCCAGCCGGATATCGGCTGCGTGACGAACCTGCCCCTGCCGCGCTATGTGTCCCTGAAGGGCAGCGAAGGCAACGCCCGGCGCGGGCCGGGGCTGACCCACCGGATCGACTGGGTCTTCACCCGGGCCGGAATGCCGCTGAAGATAACCGCCGAATATGAAAACTGGCGCCGGGTCGAAGATAGCGAGGGCGCGGGCGGCTGGGTGCATTATTCGCTGTTGTCAGGCGTGCGGTCGGTGCTGGTCACCCTCGACATGGCCGAGTTTCGCGTCACCCCTGACGAGATGGCAACCGTCGTGGCTCAAGCCGAATTGGGGGTGATCGGGCGGGTGATGGAATGCGATGCCGACTGGTGCCGCGTGGCGCTTGAGGGGCAGCGCGGCTGGGTGCTGAAATCCGCGATCTGGGGGATCAGGGCGGATGAACGGGTGGACTGACACCATGCGCAAGCGTCTGCGGCTGGCCATTTCCGCCGGGCTTGCCTCGGTCTTGGTCGCTGGCGTGCTGGTGGCGCTGAAGCTGTGGGCGCTGGCCGAAACGGGGGCGCTGTCGATCGCTGCTTCGCTGGCGGACAGCGCGATGGACCTGATCATGTCGCTGGGGGCGGCAGTGGCCATCGTCTATGCCGCGCAGCCTGCGGACGAAGACCACGCCTTTGGCCATACCTCGGCCGAGGATCTGGCAGCACTGGCGCAATCAGCCTTTATCCTGGTGTCGGCAGGGGTGATCGGCTGGGCCGCCGTGGCCCGCCTGATCGCCCCGGCACCGCCTGTCCTTGCAGCGGAAGAGCGGGGCATTGCGGTGATGGCAGTTTCCGTCGTGCTGACGCTGGTGCTGGTCTGGTGGCAGGGCCGGGTCGCAAAGGCCACGGGCAGCAAGGTGGTAGCGGCGGACCGGCTGCATTATCTGGGCGACCTTCTGCCCAGCCTTGGCGCGATTGGCGCGCTTTGGGTGTCAGGGACACATGGCATCGGGTCGGTCGATGCAGTAGTGGCGTTGGCGGCTTCGGTCGTGATGGTGCTGGGCGCGGTGCGGATCGGCAAGGGCGCGTGGGACGCGTTAATGGACCGGGCGGCCGATCAGGCCGTGGTGGACGGCATTGCCGCCATCGCCCGCGACTGGCCCGGTGTCCGCGGCTTTCACGACCTGAAGACCCGGACCGCCGGCAGTCGGGTGTTCGTGAACCTCCATATCGAGCTTGATGGCCACCAGACCCTGCGTGAGGCGCACGACATCGGCGCGGGCCTCCGCCGGGCGATCCTTGACGCCTATCCGCAGACCGATGTGATCATTCATAAAGACGTGCATCGCGACTGATCCACTCGTTCCGGCCAGTGTCGCTATCTGTCCCGAGGCTTGACTTTCTGCCGCGCCCGTCAGATTAATCGTTTGTATAACAGTTGGACTGCCATGGACCCCGCAACCCGCCGCCCCTATCGCCGTGCTAGCGAAGAAACCCGTCGCGCCGATCTGATCGCCGCGACCCAAGATCTTGTGGCCGAGGGGGGCTCGGCCGCTGCAACCGTACGCGCCATTGCGGCGCGGGCCGGGGTAACACCGGGGCTGATCCGGCATTATTTCCAGTCCAAGGACGATCTGACCCGTGCCGCGTATGTATCCTTGATGGACGGGATGACAGCCAAGGGTGCCGACGCGCTCGAGGGCGTGGGCGCGCAGCCGGAAGAACGTCTCGCGGCCTTCATCGCGGCCTCGTTGCGGCCACCGGTGCTGGATGTGGGTGCGGTTGTCGTCTGGGCAGCCTACATGCACAAGGTGCGCATCGACCCGGAGGTGCTTGCGGTGCATGAGACAGCCTATGTGACGTATCGCAACACGCTGCAATCCTTGATCGCCGTCCTGCCCCGAACCGCATCTGACGCGCAGCAACGCGCCGAAGCCATCGCCTGCAACGGGCTGATCGACGGGCTTTGGCTGGAAGGCTCGATCCTTGCGCACAGCTTTGCACACGATGAAATCGTGACCATTGCCCTACGTTCAGCGGGGGCGATCCTTGGGGTCGACCTGCTTGCCCATTCCGCCATGCTGCTTGATCTTGGAAAGTCCCAGCCATGAAATATGCCTCTGTCACCGACCGTCTGGCCGATCTGGGCGGCGCGAAATGGGCGGTCCATGCCCGCGCCCGCGCTCTGAAAGCCGCCGGGGTGGGGATCATCGAACTGACCATCGGCGAGCCCGACGTGCCGACGCCGGACCAGTTCCTGAAGGCCGCTGCCGATGCGATGGTCGCCGGGCGGACGGGATACTCCAACGGACGCGGGGAACCGGCGGTGCTGGCCGCCCTTGCGGCGCGGTATTCCGCCCGGCGCGGGCGCGAGATCGGGCAAGATCAGATCATGTGCCTGCCCGGCACCCAGACCACGCTTTATGCTGTCCTGCGCACGCTGGTCGAGTCGGGTGACGAGGTGCTGCTGGGCGACCCGATGTATGCGACCTATGAGGGGCTGATTTCCCAGACCGGTGCCCGCATGGTGCCTGTACCGCTGCGTCCGGAGCACGGCTTCCGGATGCAGGTCTCGGACGTGGCCGCACGGATCACGCCGCGAACGCGCGTGTTGTTCCTGAACACGCCCCACAACCCGACCGGCGCCGTCCTGCGGCCTGACGATATCCGCGCCTTGGGCGATCTGGCCCGCGCGCATGACCTGTGGATCCTGTCCGACGAAGTTTATGAAGATCTGGTGTTTCCGGGGGTCACCTTTACCTCGCCCCTCGACCTGCCCGATCTGGCGGACCGGGTAATTGTCGCCTCGTCCATCTCCAAGTCGCATGCGGCACCGGGGTTCCGGTCTGGCTGGTGCGTCGGCCCGGCCGAGTTCTGCACCCGTCTGCTGCCACTTTCAGAAACCATGCTATTCGGGTCGCAACCCTTTATTGCGGACATGACCGCGCTTGCAGTTTCAGAACCATCACCCGTTGCAGAGGGCATGGCCGAACGCTTTTCCCGCCGCGCCGGGCTGATCGCGCGGACGCTGGACGGGGTGGCGGGGCTGCGGGTTCACCAGCCGCAGGCGGGCATGTTCGCCCTCGTCGATGTGCGCGCCACTGGCCTCACGGGGGCCGACTTCGCGACCGGCCTCCTGGACCGTCAGCAGGTGGCCGTGATGCCGGGGGAAAGTTTCGGCGCGGGGTTGCAGGGCTGGCTTCGCCTGTCGCTGACGCAACCCGACGACCGAACGTTCGAAGCGGCAAGCCGCATCGCCAACCACGCCGCAAATCTTCTGGGGAACGCAGCATGACGACTGTCGGCATCCGTCTGGTCGAAGGCCTGGCCGCCCGCGGGGTAGAGGTGGTGTTCGGCATCCCCGGCGTCCACACGATCGAACTTTACCGCGGTCTTGTCGCCGCCGCAGGCACGATCCGCCACGTCACCCCCCGGCACGAACAGGGCGCGGGCTTCATGGCCGACGGCTATGCCCGGGTGTCGGGCAAACCCGGGGTAGCCTTTGTCATTACCGGGCCGGGCCTGACCAACACGCTGACCGCGATGGCGCAGGCACGGGCAGATTCGGTGCCGATTCTGGTCGTGTCGGGCCTTGGGCGCAGCGATACGCTGGGCAAGGGGCTGGGGCGTCTGCACGAGCTTCCCGATCAAGGCGCCATGGTCAGCACGCTTTGCCATTCCGAGACGGTGACCGACCCCAAGAAACTGGGCGAGGTGCTGGACCGCGCCTTTTCCGCAATGATGTCGGGCCGCCCGGGTCCGGCGCATATCCAGATCTCGACCAACTTGATGGGGGCACCCTGCCCGGCCCTGCCACCGCCTGCGGGCGGCACTGTCGCGGTGCCACTGCCGCTGGGCCGTTTGCGCAGTGTGGCGGGCGCACTTAACGATGCAGAACGGGTGGTGATCCTGGCAGGCGGTGGCGTGCGCCGGGCCGACGGCGCGCTGCAAAAGCTGGCCGAGTTGCTGGACGCGCCGGTCATCCTGACCGCCAATGGACGCGGGGCGATGCATGGCCACCGGCTGTGCGTGCCCGCCTCGCCCAGCCTGACTGCCGTCCGCGCCCTGATCGCTGCAGCCGATCAGGTGCTGGCAATCGGAACGGAAATCGGCCCGACCGACTATGACGTTTATGCCAAGGGCGGCGTCCCGGACCTGTCCGGCATGATCCGCATCGACATCTGCGCCGACCAATTGGCGCGTCACCCGGCCAAGATGCCTATAAAGGCCGATGCCGGGCCGATGATGACCGCGCTGGCACCGATGCTCATGCGCAGCAACCGCGAAGGTGCCGGCCGGGCCGAAGCCACGCGGCTGGCCGCCCGGGCGGAACTGGCCGGGCTTTACGCGCCAATGCCAGCGCAACTGGCCATGGTCGAAGCGATACGGGCCGCCCTGCCGGGGGCGATCATCGTCGGTGACAGCACCCAGCCGGTCTATGCCGGGAACCTTTACTATGACCACGACCGCCCCGGTGGCTGGTTCAACGCCGCCACCGGGTATGGCGCGCTTGGCTATGGTCCCGGTGCTGCCGTCGGGGCCTCGATCGCTGCGCCCGGCGTGCCGGTTGTCTGCCTGATCGGGGACGGCGGCCTTCAGTTCAGCCCAGGAGAGTTGCGCACCGCGCTGGACGAAAAGCTGCCGATCACTTTCATCGTCTGGAACAACGCCGGGTTCCGCGAAATCGCCGAGGCGATGGTTCAGGCCAAGGTGCCGGTCATGGGCTGCGACCCCTCGCCGCTGGAGCTGGAGCATTTTGCCGCCGCCTGCGGTCTGGATTTCGCCTCGGTTCCGCAAGACCCCGAGGTACTGGCCGATTTCCTGCGGCATCCGCAAAATGGCCCGCGCCTGCTGGAGATTCAGGTGCGCTGACGCGCCATCAGCGGAACCAGCACGAAGATCAGCACCAGCAGGCAAGCGGCGAAGACGAAGGCCATGCGCAAGCCGAAGCTGCCGGCGATCAGGCCCAGCAGCGGCGGGCCGAAGAAATAGCCGAAATAGCCCAGTAGCGTGGCCCGCGCCACCGCCCGCGCCCGCACCTGCGGGTCGCTCATCTGCCCGACAAGCGAAAACGCTGTGGGCGCCAGAACCGAAGCCCCGATCCCCATGACGATGAAGCCGGCATAAGCGATCCCCGGCCCTGCAGCCTGCGACGCGATCAGCGCGCCGATTGACGCGATCACCGCCCCCACCCGCATCAGGGTGAACGGGTTGACCCGCCCGGCCAGCCATTGCCCGCCCAGCCTGGCAAAGCCCATGGTCAGCGCCAGTGCCGCCGGGCCCAAGGCGCCCTGCTCAGGGGTGCCGCCAAGGGTCTTTTCGATATGAAGGGCCGACCAGTTCTCGGCCGCATTTTCCGTCATGAAGGCAATCAGCACGATGCCACCGCCGATCACCGGAACGAGGCCCAACGGCAGCGCGGTGCCATCCCTGGGTTTGCGCAAGCCTTCGATCCGGCCGTCCCGCTCCAGTGTGGCCAGCGCGCACAAAAGGCCGACACCCGCCATCGTGCCCATCACCGCGGCGGGTTCCCAGCCAGCACCGCGCATCATGCCGGTCAGGATCGCGCCCCCGGCATAGCCAAAGGAATAGGCGGCGTGGGTCAGGTTCATCAGATGCAGTCCGCGCTGCGTCTCCATCGCCGCGACGCGGGCGTTCATCAAGACGTCGGTCAGCCCGGTCGCCGCCCCAGCACAGGCCATGGCGACAGGGAAAAGCCACAAGGTCTGGGCCTGACCCGGCAATGCGAACGCCACCGCCATCAACATCACCGCCAGCGGCAAGGCCGCCCTGCCCAGCGCCGCACCGAAGGCTGGCGCCACCAGCATCGCGCTGATTGCGGCAATCGGGGTGAAGAAGATCAGAAGACCCAGCTGCCCCTCATCCACCCCCAGCATTGCCTTAAGGTCCGGCAGCACCGCCGCGAAGGTGCCCCACAGCACGCCCATGGCCGCAAAGGCCGCTATCGCGGGCCGGGCATAGGCAAGGGTGGCAACGGGCGACATTTGGCAGGCTCCGGAAAAGGAAGGGCACAGCTAGCCCGGCGCGGGGCTGTCTGCCAGCCTAGTGGCGACCCAGCACCCTGACGAAAGCGACATTGGACACGTACCGGTGCGGTCCCTTCTGCAGGGGTGCCAGAACGGATTGGTGACAGAACGGATTGCGGCGGCCCGCCGTTCCGAATGGAAACCGTCCGCCATAATGCCGGGCACCGGGAACTTGTCTCGGGAACTTATCTCGGGAACTTATCCCTTCCCTTCCCGCCGATTCACCGCTATAGGCCCCCGGTCGCGCCATGCACCCTTGGAGGATGGCGGATTAACATTGGAGAGAACCATGGCACGCAAGATCACTGATCTTACCGCCGAGGTACGGACGGGGACAGGCAAGGGGGCCGCCCGTCAAGCCCGTCGTGACGGCTACGTACCTGGCATCATCTATGGCGACGGCACCGAGCCGGTCGCGATCAAAATGAAATTCAACTACCTCCTGACCAAGCTGCGGCAGGGCCGGTTCCTGCAGTCGCTTTTCAACCTCAAGGTTGAAGGCCAGCCCGACGTTCACGTAATCTGCCGTGGCGTCCAGCGCGACGTGGTCAAGGACATGCCGACGCATGTTGACTTCATGCGCGTTCACGACGAAAGCCGGATCGAGCTTTTCGTCCATGTGACCTTCATCAACCACGAAGCCAGCCCCGGTCTGAAGCGTGGTGGAACGCTGACCGTGGTCCGCTCTGAGGTGGAGCTTGAGGTTACCGCTGGTGACATCCCCGATCACATCACGGTCGACCTGACCGACAAGAAGATCGGCGACGTCATCCACATCGACGACGTGGTGCTGCCTGCAGGCGTCAAGCCGACGATCGCCCGGAACTTTGTCATCGCAAACGTTGCCGCTCCGGCGGGGCTTGCTGCGGTCGAGGACGAAACCGAGACCGCCTGAGGCCGTGGCCCAGGCAATCTGCGTGGGGGGCCTTCGGGTCCCCCCATTTGCATGTCAGCGGTCCGGCCAGAGCAATGCCTGAACCATCTGATGCAACAGCGTCCCGGCCCGCGCATCCACTGCCGCTTGGTCGCCCGGATCCGGGCGATGTGCCGAGGCGGCCGCATGCAGCACAAGGCCAAGAAGGCTTCGGCGAGAACCACCAGGCAGAAAATTGACCATGGTCAATTTCAAGTTGACTCGATGACATCTCTTGGGCCGAGCATCTGGTCCTTGTCCTGCCCATGTGGTGGGGCGTCCTTCCCGCGAAAGCCAAGGGCCTGTTCGACCGCGCGCTTCTGCGCGGCACCGCCTTCGACCCGCGCCAAAGGCGGCTGGGCGCAGCGCCAGATCGCGGGCTTCGTCGGCATCCGGCCAGTGGTGTTCACCCACTTCTCACCGGTAGAGAACAGCACCGACCAGATCCGTGCCCTGTGGCTTGCGCAGACCGAAGCTTATGGCCGCAGCGCCGGTTGAGCCACCCGCTGCAAGCCGCTATACCCGGCCAGAAGTGGAGGCGTCAGCATGAAACTTTGGGTCGGCCTGGGCAATCCGGGGTCGAAATACGCGGGCAACCGCCACAACATCGGCTTCATGGCGCTGGACCGGATCGCAGCCGACCACGGCTTTCCGCCCTGGCGCAAGGCGCACCACGGGCTGGTCGCAGAGGGTCGGCTGGGGTCGGAAAAGGTGGTGCTGCTAAAGCCCGAGACCTTCATGAACCTGTCTGGTCAGGCGGTGCAGGCGGCAGTGACCTTCTGGAAACTGCCGCTGGCCGATGTCACCGCCTTTCATGACGAGCTTGACCTTGCGCCGGCCAAGATGCGCCTGAAGCGGGGCGGCGGCCATGCGGGCCACAACGGGCTGCGGTCGATACATGGCCATCTGGGCGAGGGGTATGCCCGCGTGCGGCTTGGGATCGGCCATCCCGGCCACAAGGATGCGGTGGCAGCCTACGTGCTCCACGACTTTTCCAAGGCCGATCAGGATTGGCTGGAGGATCTGCTGAGCGGCCTTTCGGACGGGGCTGCGGCTCTGGCCGAAGGCGACGAGCAGAAATTCATGAACGCAGTCGCGCTGCGCACTGCGCCTCCCCGCCCCTCGACCGGCAAGGAAAAGGTCGAGATGCCCGCCCCCGCTTTGCCGCCAGTCGTGGAAGGCGACAAACGCAGCCCGATGCAGAAGCTGCTGGACAGGTTTCGGTGACGATCCGGCAAGCCTTTCGCGATCAGGCCAGGTCCTGCGCCGCGCTTGGGTCGCCATTGATGGCGCAGCTGATGGCCGGGCTGGCCGAGGGCATGAATCCGGGCAATCCTGTTGCTGATCTGTTGCTCGGCTGGCAAGGAGACCCTTCGTCGAGGGCGGATTCGGTGCCGCTGCGGCTGGCGGGGGGCCTGCATGCGCTGGTCCTGACCGGGCAGGACCCCGACCTTGCCGCCGCCTATGCCCTTCCGGATGCCGACCCGACCGGTGCTGCCCTTGCCGCCCTTGCCCGACACCAGAACTTTCTGCTGGACTGGTTAGAGTCCCCGCCCCAGACCAACGAAGTGCGCCGGTCGGCCGTGCTGATCGCGGCGGCGCACTGGCTGACCGCGCGGTCAGGCCTGCCGCTGGTGCTGTCCGAACTTGGGGCCAGCGCCGGGCTTAACCTGCTGTGGGATCACTACGCGCTTGCGGTTTCAGGCCAGCGCCTTGGCCCGGCTGACGCTATACTGACCCTTGCGCCCGACTGGACCGGCCCTTTGCCCCCCACACCCCGGCCAAAAGTCATCGCGCGGGCGGGCGTGGATCTGAACCCTCTGGATCCCGTTACCGACCGCCTGCGTCTGCTCGCCTATCTCTGGGCCGATCAGCCCGACCGCCTGACCCGCACCCGCGCGGCGCTGGACCTTGCCGCAACCACCCGGCCCACAGTGACACGGGGCGACGCGGCGGGCTGGCTGGAGGCGCGGCTGCGCACCCGCCATCAGGGCGCGATTCATCTGGTGTTTCACACCGTGGCCTGGCAGTACTTCCAGCCCGACACCGCCGCCCGCGCCCGGGCCGCGCTTGTCCGGGCGGGCGCTGACGCCACGCCCGACGCCCCGCTTGCCCGTCTGGGCATGGAGACCGACCCAAGCGGCCCCGGTGCGGCGGTGACCCTGACGCTTTGGCCCAGCGGCGAGGTCTTGCCGCTTGGCCGCGCTGATTTCCATGGCCGCTGGATTGACTGGGCGTCCCCGCAGCCCTGACCAGTCCCGCCTATCCGGACCTAGCTGCGCGACACAAGGCCCGTCAGCGCCCGCGACACCAGTGACGAGATTGCCGGACGTTCCAGCGCGACAAAGGGCAAAGGGCGGCACAATTCCATTGCCGCCACGCCGACCCGCGCCGTCAGTGCGCCGTTGACCACGCCCTCACCGAACCGCCGCGAAAGCTTGGACAGGACACCGCCCCCGGCGACCGAGCCGATCATGTCATCGGTCAGCGCCAGCGCGCCGGCTGCCAGAAGCGACGCGAACACGCGGCGGAGGAGCCTCAGGCTACCGAAGCTTCCCGATCTGCCGCCGTAAATCTCGGCAATCCGGCGGATCATCCGCAGATTGGCAAATCCCGCCGCAGCCACATCAGCCAACGCCAGCGGCACCAGCGCTGTAACCATGGCGACCTGCCGGGCGGCTGCCTCGACCACCAAGCGCGCTTCGGCGTCCAGTATCTGAAGCAGTTCCCGTTCGGCCAGCGATAAAAGCGCATCGGCGTCCAGCACCTCGGCCTCGCGCTCTGCCAGCCGGGCGCGGCCCCAGGCGGTATCTCCCCGCGCGGCATAAAGCCGGGTCAGCGCGACGCTCAGGCGCCGGGCTTCGGCAAGGTCGGCCGTTCTGCGGGCCGCAATCGCCCGCTCCCGGATGCCGTCAAGTCGTGCCAGGCGGGCAAAGGCAGCCCATTCGCGCAACCCCAGGATCAGCGCGGCAAGCACCGCCAGGGAAACCAGAGCAAACGCCGCCCCGCCCAGGATCAGGTTGCGCGCCAGCAGACCGGTTACGAAATCCCAAGCTGCGACAGTCAAGGTAAAGCTGAACAGCGCCCCGAACGCCCAAAGCGCGAGTCTGGTCAGGGCAGAACCCTTCCGCTGCGACAGGGCCGCAACTGCCCGTATCGCCTTCCCCTCGGGCAGATCATCGGGCACTGGCGGCGCAAGCGAGGGGTCTGCGGCCTCCTCGATTTCCTGCAGGAAGGGTTTTGGCGGGCGGGTCACAACCGGTCTCCGATCAGAAACTCGATCGCCCGGTCCAGCCGGATATGCGGCGGGCCTTCCCCGGATTTCACGGATAGCCGGGCCGGCGCGAAGGACATGAGGCTGTAATCTGCATCCAGCCAGGATTCGGCCCCATCGCGGGCGGGCGATAAAAGGCGCGCGGGGTCGGTCGGAAGCGCGCCGGGATACATCAGCGCCGGTTTGCCAGTGGACTGAAGTGTACCCCGGACCGCCGGAAACGTTTCACCTTCGCGGATCACGGTCTCCTCGACCGTGGCGCGCAAGGATGCCAGCGACAGCGCCTGGGTCCGGGCACCCGAGAAGTCGGCGCGCGACTTCGCCTCGGCCAGCAGGGCCGTGGTGATGGCGGTCAGAGCGGGATGTTGCTCGTGGTGAAGATGATCCGCCTTGGTGGCGGCAAACAGAATGCGTTCCACCCGCCGCCCACCGAAAAGCGCCGTCAGCCAGCTGTTGCGACCGGGGCGAAAGCTGCCCAGCACCTCGGCCATGGTACGCCGCAGGTCCTCGACCGCGCGGGGGCCCTGGTGAATGGCACCAAGGACGTCGACCAGCACGACCTGACGGTCGATCCTGGAGAAGTGATCGCGGAAGAACGGGCGGACGACGCGGGCCTTGTAAGCCTCGAACCGCCGCTCCATCTCGCGCCAAAGGCTGGCGCGTGGGATGTGGGCGGGCTTTGGCAGGGGCGCAAAGGTGAGCACGGGCGACCCGGCCAGATCGCCCGGCAGCAGAAACCGTCCCGGGGTCACATCTACCCGGCCCAGATCGCGGGCGGCAGAAAGGTAGGCGGTAAAGCTGCTCGACAGGGCACGAAGCTTGTCCTCCTCCAGCCGCAGGGCGCCATCCTCGGCCCGGGCGAGGGCAACGAAGTCAGCAGCTTCGGCGCGTTTTGCCAGACGGATCAGGGTAGCCTCGGACCACTGGTCGTAGCTTTGGTCCAGAAGGCCCAGGTCCAGCAGCCATTCGCCGGGGTAATCGACGATGTCCAGGTGCAGGGTGCGAGGTGATTTCCAGCTGGCGAACAGTCCGGACGGCCGGACGCGGAATGACAGGCGCAGTTCCGAGATTGCGCGTGTCGAGGCGGGCCAGCGGGGGTGGTCGCCGGTCAGCGCGGCGATGTGGCTTTCATAATCAAAGCGGGGCAGCGTCATATCGGGCTGGGGCTGGAGGAAGACGGCGTCGATCCGGCCTTCGGCCTGTGCCTGCAGTTGCGGCATCCGGCCGCGCTGCAGCAGGTTTGCAACCAGCGCGGTGATGAAGACCGTCTTGCCCGCGCGCGACAGGCCAGTGACGCCAAGCCGCAGCGTTTCTTCGAAAAAGGTTTCGGACAGCGTGGCCCCCGCACCCTCGATCCTGCGGGAGATCCCGTCCGTAAGCCCGAAAAGCGCCACCGCGGACCCCCTTGCTGCGGGTCCAAGATAGGCGGAGGGAGCGGGGATTGGTAGGGGGGTACGCAGGGCGGGCAATATTGCCCCCTACCTTGCAGAACGGCACTGAATTGCGGCTCTGCTTGCATTCACAACGGGCCGAAACCGCGCTAGGGAGTGGTCATGCCCCGCTATGCCCTGCAGATCGAATACCACGGCGGCCCGTTTGCGGGCTGGCAGCGTCAGGCCGGGGGTCTGGCCTCGGTTCAAGGCGCGGTCGAGGCGGCCGTAGCAAAGCTTGAACCGGGCCAACACACCGTCGCCGCAGCAGGGCGCACCGATGCAGGCGTCCACGCAGCCGCGCAGGTGGCGCATGTCGATCTGGCGCGCGACTGGGACCCGTTCCGTCTTTCCGCAGCGCTGAACGCGCATCTGCGGCCTGAGCCGGTGGCAATCACGGCTTGCGCGCATGTGGCCGAGGATTTTCACGCCCGGTTTTCAGCCACGGGGAGGCGGTATCTGTTCCGCGTCGTTGCCCGGCGTGCGCCAGTGACGCTTGACCGGGGGCTGGTCTGGCAGGTGCTGACCGCGCTGGAAATGGACGCCATGCGCGCCGGGGCGGCGGCTTTGGTCGGGCGGCACGACTTTACTACCTTCCGGTCAACCTTCTGTCAGGCAAAAAGCCCGATCAAGACCCTGGACCGGATCGAGATCGCGCAGCACCCCTATCCCGGCGGCATCGAGTACCGCTTCGACATTGCTGCGCGGTCGTTCCTGCACAATCAGGTGCGGTCGATCGTCGGCACGCTGGAGCGTGTCGGAAGGGGGGCATGGTCGCCGGACAATGTCCGCGCGGCCCTTCAGGCGCGGGACCGGGCGGCTTGCGGGCCCGTGGCCCCGCCGCAGGGGTTGTATCTGGTTGGGGTGAGCTATCCGGCAGACCCGTTCCCGGCCTGAGGCAGGGTGCGCCGCGTGCAGGGTCAGGCGGTCAGTTCAGGTCCTTCAACAGCCGCCCGTGCTTGCGCACTTCGGTCAGGACCTCTCCAAAGGTGGCGTGGCCACGTCCGGCCAGCATCGGAACCAGCTTCAGAAAGGCTTCGGCCGTGGCCAGCGTATCGCCAAGCGCGGTGTGGCGGGCTTCTTCGGGGATGGTGATCCCGAGGCGGTGGGTCAGGGCATCCAGGCTGTGCACCTCGTGCTGGCCATAGACCACCGCTGACAGCAGCACGGTATCCAGGACCGGCATGTCGAAGATCAGGCCCAATTGGCCTTCCAGCCGGCGCAGAAACTCCATGTCGAAGGGCGCATTATGGGCAATCAGCACCGCGCCTTCGGCGAATTTGTGGAAACGCCGCACGACCTCCGCGACCGGAGGCGCGTCGGCGACCATGGCGTCGGTGATGCCGTGGACTTCGGTTGAGACAGGGGGAATCTTGCGCCCGGGGTTGACCAGCGTGTCGAAGACCTCGCCCTCGAGCCGACGGCCATTGACGATGCGGACGGCTGCCAGCTGCACGATCTCGTCGCCCTGACGGGGGTTGAGACCAGTGGTTTCTGAATCGAAAACAACGTAGGTCAGCCGGTCGAGTGCCGCCTCGGCGAGTTTGTCGGTCCGGGCGGGGGAGAGGAGTTCGAAGTCATAGACCACTTTGCGCGCCACCGGTTTCGGGCGCGCCACGGCGCGACGGGCTTGGCGGATCGGCAGGCAAAGGGCCGAGCGGTCGCCCATCGCCTCTGGCCAGATCTCAGTCGCATGGGCCGCCAGAACGCTGCGTGCGGGCCGGTCCGGGGTGTCGGGTGACAATGGATCGGCCAGCCAGCGGTCCAGCGGGCCGACACCGACGCGGGCACCCCGCCACGACAGCCGGATTGCGGCGCCGGTGTCTTCTTCCTCGATCGTCAGGTGCATATCTGTGACCGTGCCGCCGTCGTGAACTTTCCGGGCGATGGCGGACAAGAGCATTATCACCTCAAAACCGTTGCAACGCAGCAAAAGGTCGGCGCTCTGTGCAGTGGCCGCAATGTCAAGGGTTGCCAACCGGGCGGTCAACCCTTCGGCAAGGTCAGAGGCGCGGGTCTGCGGCAGTGCGGTCGCATCACCCTGGCCTTCGTCGCGGGCTGCACCGAACCGGGTGACGGCGCCGGACAGTCGGGTGACTTCTGCCTTCAGCGCGGATTGCATGGGGGCGGGCAGCGCGTTTTCGGGCAACACCTCCACCAGCGTGGCCAAGGTGGCGGTGGGGCGGCGAAGGCTATCCAACGCCTCGGCCAGCATCGCTTCGCGCCGGGCCTCGACCGCCATGTCCCGGGTGATATCGCGCAAGGTAAGGACGTAGCCCGACGCACCGCTTTCGGCCAGAAGCCGCATCCGGGCAGCAAGGACGCGCGCACCTGTCACCGTAGTACAAAGCAGGTCAGAGGCGGCATCGGTGTCGCCGGTGGCCAAAAGGCGGTCATAAGCGTGGCGCAAGGGGGCCGCGTGAAGGTAATCGAACAGCTTGCGGTCAAGCCCCGCCTCCAGCCCTTCGCCACGGTCGGCACCGCGGCCAGC
>Ga0105045_10002242_pt1 | contig 16252 bp, 18 predicted proteins | sample MAT02_FD_78089 | JGI IMG/M metagenome (GOLD analysis project Ga0105045, IMG submission 78089) | Freshwater microbial communities from Lake Fryxell liftoff mats and glacier meltwater in Antarctica - MAT-02 (megahit assembly) | ecosystem: Environmental > Aquatic > Freshwater > Ice > Liftoff...
AAGACATCCTGAAACTGTCGGGAGCGGGCGACGGAGACATCTTCGAACCCGTGGTGGACAGCTACAAGGCCCGCATTCGCTGGCTGATCGCGAACCTCGGCACCGCGCTGATCTCCGCTAGCATCATCGCCAGCTTTGGAACCACCATCGAGAAGATGGTGATTCTGGCCGCGCTGTCGCCCATCGTGGCCTCCATCGGCGGCAACACCGGCAACCAGACAATGGCGGTTATCGTTCGCGCACTCGCCACCGGGCAGATGACCGACGCGAACACCGCCCGCACCATGAAGCGTGAAGCGATACTGGCATTGTTGAATGGCCTCACCATCGCCGTACTGCTCGGCGCGGGGGTGGCCATTGTGTTCCAGGAATGGCTCCTGGGCGCTGTCATTGCGTCCGCCACGCTGTTCAACCTGCTCATAGCGGGCTTTGCTGGCGTGCTGGTGCCGCTGGGGCTCAGGCGCGTCGGGGTCGATCCGGCCGTCGCCTCCTCCGTGTTCGTCACCATGATCACAGATTCCATGGGCTTCCTGCTGTTCCTCGGCTTCGCCACCCAATCCGGGCTGGTAGGGTGAGCCCACCGGCGATGGGCACCCTAGGGCTGACAAGGGTCGCTTTCGCCTGTCAGGAGATCGACGATATCGCCCGGCGCCAGGCCGGCTTCACGTTCGGCGAAGGCGTCAACCGGCACGTCCTCCTCACGTCGCGCCGCATTCCGCGCCGCGATCTGTCAGGCGGCTCGCTGTTCTGGATTTTGAAGCACACGCTCGTCGCCCGGCAGACGATCCTGGCGGTGGACGAGACAGACAGCGCCGAAGGTCAGATTGCCCTCATCATGCTGGCACCCGAAATCGTGCGCATCGCACCACGCCACTATCGCGCCCACCAGGGCTGGCGCTACCTTCCAGAGGCGGACTGGCCAGCCGACGCCGGCCCCGGCGGGGATCTCCCGCCGGGCCTCGCCGCCGAACTCGCCGGACTGTCGCTTATCTGATCACCCGCAGCGGATCGTGCCCGATCCGGTTGTCGTCGTGGTGTAGCGCGCCCCGCCTGTCAGCGTGACATTGCCCGAGCCCGTTACCCGAAGATCGGCCGTGTCGGTTGCCGAAAGCGTCACATTGCCGGACCCGGAAATACAAGCCTTCGCCGTCCGGCACCGGAGGCCGGACGCATCGATATTGCCACTGCCGGTAATCGAGATTGCGCCACTGCCGCACAGGCCTGCGGCCCGCATGGTGCCGGAACCGGTAATGGCCAGCGCCACGCCGGGGAATTGCAAAGCCCCGACATCCATATCCCCAGACCCGCTGATCATCCCGCTGAACGGGCCTTCAACCCGGTCGATCGTCATATCACCGGATCCGCTGACAACAGCCGCCGCGAGCGTCTGCGTCGTCACCCTGATCGTTACCGGCTTGCGCGACATCCGCCTTGATGCGCCCTTCCGGGTTCCGATCACAAGCGCGCCGCCCTCCACCTTGATATCGAGCCGCTCGAGATCCGCTGGCGCGCCGCTGGCAGCAACCGAAGGCGCAACGCCCGTGCGGACGTCCACGTCAGACGATGCCAGAACGATGATCCGATCAAAAGCGGTCACGGGAAAGGTCCGCTCGGCTGCATGCACCGGCGGCGTTGCAACCACGGCGGCCGCGAAAATGGCAGGCAAAAGAACGGAAAAAGGCATACGCATGGGGTTTTTCCCCTTGTCAGCAAACCCTCTCCCGAACCCATCCTTATACGACGTCCCGTTGGAGAAAACCCATCGTGAACGGCGGAACGCCGCAAGCGCGATAGCGCGCGGGCAGCTAGGCCGAACTCGATGAGTCTTCCTCATCGAGCGCTGGTATTAGTCGGCGAAAAACACGGTGCCAAGAACCAAAAAAAGAGCCCCGCCATCCCGGACGGAGCTCTCTTTAATGCCGAGATCCGGTGCCCCGCAGCCTCACAGGCTGCAAACCCGCAGACTGCTACGCGGCTTTCAGGACATCCTCGATCTCACGCTGGGCTGCGGGCTCGTCGATGTTCTTCATCGCTGCCACTTCCCGTGCAAGACGGCTGATCGCCGCTTCGAAAATCTGCCGTTCGGAATAGCTCTGCTCGGGCTGGTCTTCGGCCCGATGGAGGTCGCGTACCACTTCGGCGATGCAGACGAGATCGCCCGAATTGATCTTGGCTTCATATTCCTGCGCCCGGCGCGACCACATAATGCGCTTGATCCGGGGCTTGCCGCGCAGAGTCAGCAAGGCATCCTTCAACGTCGCTTCGCTGGAAAGCTTCCGCATGCCGACCGATTCAGCCTTGTTGGTAGGGACCTTCAGGGTCATCCGCTCCTTGTCGAAGCGCAGCACATAAAGTTCGAGCCTTGTGCCAGCGATCTCGCTGGACTGGATTTCGATCACGCGACCAACACCGTGCTTTGGATACACGACGTTGTCACCCGCCTGGAAGCTGAGCGCCTTTGCTGACATGGTCTGGTCTGGTCCTTTCAATCCGAGCGAAACCGTGTCCTGCCAAAAACTCCCCCGGCTCGGCCCACCAGTGGCGGGCAGCCAGGACCCCGTCGGGCCGACCTCCAGACGAACAGGGTCCGAAAGGCAGACAGCCGCAAAGCGAATCGAGTTGGCAAGGCCTGTCCCGCGCGACATCATCATTTCACGGCGTCGGCCCGGCGAGACGATCGGACCAAACGCCACATTGGCGAAACTCGAACCAGATCACTGCAAGCACATTACCCGAGTCGAGCGTGCATCTGCTCCGAGAACACTACTAATAGCAGAAATATGACAGGATTTCCACCCTGACACAGAGTCGGCTTCATCTTGCCGTCATATTACGTGCCCGAATCGGGTCTAGACGTCGTCGTCCGGCTCCGGCCCCGCCAGCAGCGCGTCAGACACGCCGGCCGAATTTTCCCGGATGGCGGCCTCGATCCGGCCGCACATGTCCGGGTTCTCGGTCAGGAATTTCTTCGCATTCTCACGACCCTGGCCGATCCGGGTGCTGTCATACGAGAACCATGCCCCCGATTTCTCGACAATCCCGGCCTTCACGCCAAGATCGAGGATCTCGCCCGTCTTGGAAATCCCACTGCCATACATGATGTCGAACTCGACTTGGCGGAACGGCGGCGCAACTTTGTTCTTCACCACCTTCACCCGGGTCGTGTTCCCCACGATATCCTCCCGGTCCTTGATCTGACCGGTGCGGCGGATGTCGAGCCGCACGGAGGCATAGAATTTCAGCGCATTGCCGCCAGTCGTCGTTTCCGGGTTCCCGTACATCACGCCGATCTTCATCCGCACCTGGTTGATGAAGATCACGATACATTTGGACCGGGAGATGGAGCCCGTCAGCTTCCGCAGCGCCTGGCTCATCAGCCGTGCCTGCAGGCCGACATGGCTGTCACCCATCTCGCCCTCGATCTCGGCCCTTGGAACCAGCGCGGCAACCGAATCGACCACCAGCACATCGATCGCGTTGGAGCGGACCAGCGTATCCACAATCTCCAGTGCCTGCTCGCCCGTATCGGGCTGAGACACGATCAGGTTCTCGGTGTCGACACCAAGTTTCTTGGCATAGATCGGGTCGAGCGCATGCTCGGCATCAACAAACGCCGCGACGCCCCCGGTCTTCTGCGCTTCGGCAATGATATGCAGCGCCAGCGTCGTCTTTCCGCTCGATTCGGGGCCATAGATTTCGACCACGCGGCCGCGCGGAACGCCGCCGATCCCCAGCGCAATATCCAGACCCAGCGATCCGGTCGGGATGGATTCGATTTCCAGCGTCTGGCGCTGCCCCAGCTTCATCGCGGAGCCCTTGCCGAACGCCCGGTCGATCTGCGCCAGCGCTGCCTCGAGAGCCTTTTCCCGGTCGACCGATACCTTGTCCATCAGAACCCCTTGCTTGCAGCGATACCCTTCCCGAACGAACAGGCATCGCAAACGACCCGGAACCCGGTTAGCCCCCGCCCGACAGCGGTGCAACCATGCGGGCTCGCGAATTTCGTACCTGTTTTGTTCTATTCCCGCAAGAGGCCTTGCCCACGCTGGTTCCTGCATGCTTCAAACCAGCGCGCGAACCCGCTCTCCCAGCGTCTTCAGGGTAAACGGCTTTGCCAGAAACGCCACGTCGATCTCGGGCAGCGCGGCGCGGGCCGCTTCGTCCGCAAAGCCCGAAACCAGCAGCACCGGAAGGCGCGGATAGCGCGCCCGGGCGCGTCGGGTCAGCTCAATCCCATCAAGGCCGGGCATCCGGATATCTGAAATCAGCAGTGCCGGCGGCCCTTCCTCCAGCCACGCGAGCGCCGCCTCGCCATCGGCCGCCTGCCGCACCCGATAGCCAAAGCGCTCCAGCCCGCGCGCAACCGACATGCGCAGCAAAAGCTCATCCTCGGCCAGAACGATCACGCGCCCGCCCAGCCGCTGGCCACGCGGTGCGCCTGCAACGCTCCGGTCTTCCGGCAGATACAGGCTGAACCGCGCACCACCCATAGGCCCCCGATCGTGCAGCAGATAACCGCCAGATTGCTTTGCCAGCCCATAGGCAGTCGAAAGGCCAAGCCCCTGCCCATTGGGCCGGGTGGTGAAATATGGCTCGAAGATCCGGGCCTCGTGGGCCCGGGCCACGCCCGGCCCGTCGTCCTCCAGGCTCATCACGCCATAGACGCCTTCGGGCATGAAGCGGCGCCCTTGCTGCGGCATCTGGGCGGGCCCGATCCGCCCCGCAAAAACATGGATTCGTCCGCCACCGGGCCCCATCGCATCGCGCGCGTTGATCAGCAGGTTTGCAACCACCCGCTCGAAGGCAGCAAGATCAACCCGCACCTGCGCCGGGGCGCCCGAAACGATCTCGAGCCGGATGGAGGGCCCGGCAAGCGCCGTCAGCATCGGTGAGAGCGACCCCGGAAGCCCTGCGATATCCACCGATACGGGCTTCAGCATCTCCTGCCGGGAAAAGGCCAGCACCTGGCGGATCAGCCCGCTCGCGCGAACCGCCTGGTCGACGATTGCCTGCAAATCGCGCTGGTCCTCGCCGCCGCGCTGCCGACGGGCGGCCAGAAGCTCGGCCGTCGCCACGATTCCGCCAAGCATATTGTTGAGATCATGCGCGAGCCCGGCAGCCAGAAGGCCGACGGCCTGGGTGCGCACCACCGGCCCAACACCATTTTGCAGCATCGCTGGGCTCTGTGCAGAGGGCATGGAGGGCGCAGAGGGCAGAGAGGATGCAGAGGCACTACGGCCCTGATCAGCCGTACCGGTCCTCAAGCCAGGGATCGCCGATATTGTGATAGCCGCGCACCTCCCAGAAACCGGGCTTGTCCACGGCCAGGAACTCGATGCGTTTAATCCACTTGGCGCTCTTCCAGAAATAATAGCGCGGAATGATCAGCCTGGCGGGCGCACCATGCTCGCGCGTCAAGGGCACACCATCGTGGCTGTGCGCGATCAGGCAGTCATCCTCCGCGAAATGGCCCAGTTCCACATTCGTGGTGTAGCCATCGTGGCTGTGCAGGATAACATGCGCTGCCTCCGGTTTCGGCTTCACAAGGTCGAGCAGCGCAGCCGTCGAAACACCCTGCCAGCGGTTGTCATAACGGCTCCACTGGGTAACGCAGTGGATATCCGAAACATCCTCCACCTGCGGCAGCGCCATGAACGCCGCCCAGTCGAGCGCGACAGGCATCTCCACCAGCCCGTCCACGTCCAGCCGCCATGTGGCCGTATCCACATGCGGCTGCACCCCCAGGTCCAGCACCGGCCAATTGCTGACAAGGCGCTGCCCAGGCGGCAGGCGCAGGGCCTTGTCCGGATCGGGCTTGCCCGTCAGCAGCCGCCCTGCGCGTGCCCAGGCCTGTTTTGCGGCCGTCAGCTTTTCGTTGAAGTCCGTCATCTGCCGAACCGCTTCACGCTGCGCCCCCTCCTGTCGCGTTGATCCCATTGCGTGCCCGCTGGCGAACGCGCCGTTGCCGCTTCTGGCCAATCCATATGCGCCAGACGACATGCACGCCGAGATAGCCGATGCCAGAACCGACAGCAGCGAAGATCAGCAGCCCCAGATAGGTCGGCCCGGCCAGCGTCACCGCCCAGTTCAGCGTCCGCTCGAACAGCCCGGCATCGGGAGCGATTGCAAACACCGACTCGCTTTTCAGCCGCAGAACCGTTCGCCCCATCAGATAGGCAAGGTAGTAGATGAACGGCACCGTCAGCGGATTGGTAATAAGGGTCGAAAGCGCAGCGACCGGCAAATTGGCACGCGCGCCAACGGCAAACAGCGCAGCGAACGGCGTCTGCGCCACCGGAATGGCAAACGCCGCAAACAAGCCGAGCGAAGTGCCGCGGGCGACGCCACGCCGATTGAAACGCCAGATAAGCGGGCTCGACAGATGCGCTGCAAAGGGGCGCAGCCAGCGGCTCGCCATTAACTCCTCCCGCGAGGGCAATTTCGTCCAGCGTTTCACGCCTGTGTTGTCACTCTTCCGTTCGATCCGGCACCTGTCGCGTCTCAGCGCCCGCTGCCCGGCCAATACGGCAAAGATGTGACGAGCAGAAAGAGCCCGCAAGCAACATCTGCCAATTTGCACCAGATTTCGGGCTGGATCAGCCCCTGTTGCGGCAGGCCGTTGGGCCCGTCAGCCGCGATCGCGCAGCAACCGGCCCTGCTCGCGCTTCCAGTCCTTCTCCTTTTCGTGGGCGCGCTTGTCGTGCATCTTGCGCCCCTTGGCCAACGCCAATTCCACCTTCGCCCGGCCGCGATCGTTGAAATACACAGCCAGCGGAACGACCGTCATCCCTTGGCGGGATACGGCGCTGTGCAGTTTCTCGATCTGGCGCAGGGTCAGCAGCAGCTTGCGCGGCCGCTTGGGCTCATGGTTAAAACGATTTCCATGGCTGAACTCGGGGATGTTGGCGTTGATCAGCCAGATCTCGCCATTCTTCACCTCGGCATAGGATTCGGCAATCGATCCCTCGCCACCGCGAAGTGATTTCACCTCCGTACCCGAAAGCACGATGCCGGCATCGAACACCTCGTCGATGGCATATTCGTACCGGGCCCGACGGTTCTCGGCGACCGTCTTGACCTTTGTCGCCGGTTGGCGCGGCCGCGCCATCAGCGCGGCCCAACCTGAAACAACCGCGCCATCAGCGCGGCCCAACTTTAAAAAGCCGCGCCATCAACGCGGCACCGATGAAAATACCAGCGATCAAGGCGCAATCCCGGCATATGCCAGCGCGGAATCCACCGCAGCGCGTGATGTGGCCGAAGGCTCCACCACCGGCAGCCGCGTGTCGATCGCCATGCGCCCCGCCAGAGACAGGGCATATTTCGTCGGTCCGGGCGAAGCATCGCTGAACAGCGCCTGGTGCAACGGCCAAAGCTGGTCCTGCAGCGCCAACGCCGTCTCGAACCGGCCTTCCAGGCAGGCCTGCACCTGCTCCGCCACCAACTGCGGCGCAACATTTGCGGTCACGGAAATGGCGGCATGCCCGCCATGGGCAATAATGCCCAGCGTCATGTAATCATTGCCGGAAATTATCACGAAATCGCGGCCGCACATATGGCGGATCTCGCTCACCCGGCCGATGTCACCGGTCGATTCCTTCACCCCGATGATGTTCGGATGCTCCGCAAGTTCGGCCATCGTCTCGGTCGCCATATCGATCCCCGACCGGCCCGGGATATTGTAAAGGATAATTGGCAATGGCCCGTTGTCGGCCAGATGACGGAAATGGGCCAGCAGCCCGCGCTGGCCGGGCTTGTTGTAATAGGGGCAAACCACAAGCGCCGCGGTTGCTCCGGCCCGGGCTGCGCTTTCCAGATGGTGCAGCGCCACCGCCGTGTCGTTCGATCCACACCCCGCAATCACCGGAACACGACCACGCGCGGCCTGCACCGTCCGGGCGATCACATAGTCATGCTCCTCGATCGACAGCGTCGCCGATTCGCCGGTCGTGCCGCACGGCACCAGCCCCGAAGAGCCTTCGGAAATCTGCCAGTCCACGAATTCGGCAAGCGCCCAGTCATCGACCTTGCCATCCCGGAACGGGGTGACAAGCGCGGGAATGGAACCGGAAATGGGAATCATCGCTGAACCTTTTGGGCAAAATCGTCAGGCTGGTGGGCCGGTCAGGCGAAAAACCGCATGCCCAAGCCTTGGCGCTGCCATGCTCCCTGCCCTAAAGGCATTGGCATGACCGCGCAACATCGCCTGCTGGCGGCCCTCATCCTGACCCTCGCTACAATCGGGGCCGTTCCCGCTTCTGCCCAATCCGATCCGGCAAGCCGGGCATGGCTGGGCCAGCAGTTCGCCGCCCGTGAAAGCGGCAGCATCGCCGCACCCGTCGGCGCACCATCCCCAACCGCCCAGTCCCTCGCCACATGGGACTGGTTGCGCCGCACCCCCCGTGTTGGCGCCGAACCATCGCTGATGGCGCAGGCAGCCTTCATCAACGGCCACCCCGGCTGGCCGGCGCTGGCCACCATCCGCCGCCGGGCCGAAGCCCAGGCCGCAAACCTGGATACGTCGGACGCGGAAGCCCGCGCCTTCCTCCAACGCGTGCAGCCGCAAACGGCGGCCGGTCAGGCGCGGCTGGCCCTGCTTTCAAATGGTGCAGATGCCGAACGGCTGGCGCGCGCCGCATGGCTCCGAACCGGTGTTCCACCCGAGCTGGAGGACCTGCTGCGTGCCCGCTTCGGAACGCTCTTCACCCGTGCAGACAGCGCCGCCCGGGCCGACACGCTTCTCTGGGCCGGGCAGACGTCGGCCGCCGGCCGTCTCCTGCCGCTGCTCGATGATGAAACCCGCGCCCTCACCCTCGCCCGCATCGCGCTGCGCAGCAATGCTCCCGATGCCGAAGGCCGCGTCGCGTCGGTTCCGGCGCGGTATCGGCGGGATCCGGGCCTCACCTTCGATCGCGCGCAGTGGCTGGAACGGCGCGGCCGCCTGCCCGAGGCCGAAGCTCTGCTGGCCCGTGGCGATATCGAACCCGGCGTGAATGCGCCCGAAACCTGGCTGGAAAAGCGGCTGGCACTGGGCCGCGCCGCGATGCGCCGGAGCGACCACCAGACAGCGTATCGCATCCTCGCCAACCACAAGAGCTTCCCCACCGGAGCAGACCTCGCGACCCAGCCGCTATCGCAGCGGATCGACCTTTCCGATACCGAATGGCTGGCCGGCTGGATCGCACTGCGCAAGCTCAACCGCCCCGAGGATGCCGTCCGCCATTTCACCACCTTCAACCGCTCCGTCACAACACCGATCAGCCAGTCGCGCGGGGATTACTGGCTTGGCCGGGCCGAAAAGGCGCGCGGCAACCAGCCGGCCGCCAGGGCCGCGTTCGAACGCGCCGCCAAGCAGTTCGATTATTATTACGGCCAGCTCGCAGCCGAAGAACTCGGGCGCCTGCCGACGCTCCCGGCAACCAGCCCCGCGGCCGTCTCGCCCGCAGAGCGCGCCCGATTCGAATCGACATCGCTCGCCCGCGCGCTCGTGCTGTTGAACGACATGGGCAGCCGTGAACGCGAATCGATCTTCGTGCGTGCACTCGCCGAATCCACCACCACGCCTGCCGAAGCGCGGATAGCGGCCGAACTTGGCGCACGCCTCAACCGGCAGGATCTCGGCGTCTGGGTGTGGAAAACCGCCCGCCCCAAGGGCGATTTCAACACCTTCGATCTAGCCTACCCTCGCCTTCCGGCTGGCTCGGCAATCCCCTCGCAGGCGTGGATCATCAGCCACGCCATCGCGCGCCAAGAAAGCAGCTTCGATCGCACCGCCCTTTCGGGCGCCGGCGCGCGCGGCCTCATGCAGCTGATGCCCGCCACCGCACGCGATATCGCCGCCAAGCTCGGCCTGCCCTACAGCACCCAGCGCCTGTTCGATGATCCGGCCTACAATATCACGCTCGGCAGCTACTATATCGGGCTGCGACGCGACAATTTCGCCAACGCCGCCATGGCCATCGCAGCCTACAACGCGGGTGCAGGAAATGTCCGCAAGTGGCTTGTAATGAACGGCGATCCCCGTACCGGAGTGGACCCTGTCGACTGGGTAGAGATGATCCCGATCCAGGAAACCCGCAATTATGTGCAACGCGTGACGGAAAACGCCGTGGTGTACAGCCTGCTGGAACCAAAGCGGCAAGGCGCGGAACCCCGCGCGTCCCGCTGGCTCTCGGGCACCTGATCCGGCATCGCAGAAACGCTTGGCGACAGACCCGATCACGCCCGCCGGCATGGCCGCGCTGAAGGCGCGCTACGACCAACTTTTCCGAGAGGAACGGCCCAAGACGGTCGAGACCGTCTCCTGGGCGGCCGGCAACGGCGACCGATCCGAAAACGGGGACTATATCTACGGTCGCAAGCGCCTGCGCGATATCGACCGCGAACTCGGGCATCTGTCCAGGCGAATGACAGCCGTCTCCGTCGTCGACCCGACCCGCCAGCCGGATCAGACGCGCGTGTTCTTCGGTGCAATCGTCACTGTCGCCAATGAGGACGACCAGCACCAGGCCCTTACCCTCGTTGGCCGGGACGAAGCCGACGCGAGCGCCGGCCGGATCGCCTGGAACAGTCCCGTCGCCATCGCGCTGAAAGGGGCCAGCGTGGGCGCAACACGAACGGTCAGGCTGCCGACAGGCGAACGGCAGCTGGAAGTCATCGCGATTCGTTATCCCGGCCCGCGCTAACCCCTTCAGCCCGGCTTCAGCGTCCGGCCCAGTTCCGTCTCGGCCAGCTTTTTCAGCTCCGGATCCAGCGGTGGATGGGTCAGGTCCATGCCGTCTGCCAGTCGCTCGGCAAGGATCTCCAGCCCCGCATGGCGGGCATGCTTCTTGTGGTTCGCGCCGATGATGTGCCAGGGTGCCGTCTTCGTGTCCGTCCGCTCGAACATCTCCTCATAGGCATCGATATAAGTGGCGCGCTTCGCCCGGTTGCGAAAATCCTCGGCGCTCACCTTCCAGCGCTTCGCCGGCTGTTCCAGCCGGTCCACCAGCCGCTCGTCCTGCTCGTTCTGCGTGGTGTGCAAGAACAGCTTCACCACCCGCGTTCCATTGGCGCACTGGGTGGCTTCAAGGGCGTTGATCTCGTCATAGGCCCGGCCCCACGCGTCAGCGCTCGCAAAGCCTTCCACCCGCTCCACCAGAACCCGGCCATACCAGCTGCGGTCAAAGATCGACCAGTCACCGGCCGCAGGGAACTGCGCCCAGAAGCGCGCCAGATAATGCTGGCTTAGCTCCTCGTCGTTGGGGGCCGAGATCGGTATCACTTCGAAAAAGCGTGGATCCAGTTCCGACGTCAGCCGCTTGATCAGCCCGCCCTTCCCGGCCGCATCCCAGCCCTCCAGCACAATGATCGCCGAGCGTTGCTGCCGGTGATAGGCGATCAGGATCTGGCTCAGCCGGTATTGCAGCGCCTTCTCACGATCCTGCCAGTCCTCGGGCGCGCGCTTGTGCTCGACCTCGGCCAGCCTGCCACCGGATTTCGTCACGCCAGGGCTCTCCTGCGGGGCTTCGCGGGGGCGACGCCGGCCGCCCGAGCCTTCTCGATCTTCTTCAACACCATGTCCCGCTTCAGGCGGGAAAGATGATCGATGAACAGAATCCCGTCCAGATGGTCCATCTCATGCTGCAAGCAGGTCGATGTCAGCCCGTCGAGCGCCTCGTCATGCAGCACGCCATGCTCGTCCATCCAGCGCGCCCGAACCCTGGCCGGTCGCTCCACATCGGCATAATGGTCGGGCACCGAAAGGCAACCTTCGTTGTACACGCTTTGCTCGTCCGAAGGGTCGAGGATCTCGGGGTTGATATACACGCGCGGATTGGGGCCGGGGTTGCCCGCCGCATCCTCGGGCCCATCGCCCAGATCCATCACCAGCAGCCGGATGGGAACATCCACCTGAACAGCCGCCAGGCCGATCCCCGGCGCTTCATACATGGTCTCGAACATGTCGGCGATCAGGGTGCGAATTTCGTCCGTCACGGCAGGCACCGGCTCGGACATGCGGCGCAAGCGCGGGTCTGGAACTTCAAGGATCGGAAGAATCGCCATGGCCGTTAGCTAGGCATGGCATAACAGATGGTCAAGATTGCGCGCCGTGCGGCTCACCCAACCGGACGCCGCAGCCGCAGCGCCTGCGCAAGCGTCCCCTCATCCAGATAATCCAGCTCGCCCCCCACCGGCATCCCGTGCGCCAGCTGCGTCAGCCGCGCGCCGGTGGATGCCAGCGTCTCTGCAAGATAATGCGCCGTCGTCTGCCCTTCCAGCGTCGCGTTCATCGCCAGCACCACCTCGCCGATCGGCGGCGGCCCGACGACCCGGGCCACCAGCGCCGCCACGCTCAGGTCATCGGGCCCGATGCCATCCAGCGCCGAAAGGGTCCCGCCCAGCACATGGTAGCGGCCGGGAAACAGCCGCCCCCGCTCCAGCGCCCACAGATCGGCAACATCGGCAACCACGCACAGCATGTCGGGGTTGCGGCGCTGGTCGGTGCAGATGCGGCAAGGGTTCTCCGTATCGAGGTTCCCGCAAACCCCGCACGTGCTCAGCGCCGCATCCACCCGGCCAAGCGCCGCCACCAGCGGCTGCAGCGCAGTTTCCCGGTGCTTCATCAAATGCAGCACCACCCGCCGGGCCGATCGCGGCCCCAGCCCGGGCAACCGGGACACCAGGGCAGTCAGCTGCTGGAGCGTATCATCCATCTCTCTCAGCCTCCTGTCGGCCCTTCGAGCAGGGCCGGGCTTTTGTCCCGGGGTTCAACCCGCTAACAGCCTTGCCATGCGCATCGCCTTCATGGGAACCCCGGATTTCGCCGTCGCTGCTCTCGATGCGCTGGTCGCGGCCGGGCACGAGGTCGCAGCGGTCTACACCCAGCCACCGCGTCCGGCCAATCGCGGCCGGCTCACGCCCACGCCGGTCCAGCTTCGCGCCGAAGCGCTGGGCCTGGCGGTCCGCACGCCCGAAAGCCTGAAGCCCGATGCGGAAAAGGCCGCGTTTGCAGCGCTCGATCTCGATGCCGCAATTGTCGCGGCCTATGGCCTGCTGCTCCCCCAGGCGATCCTCGATGCGCCGCGCCACGGCTGCATCAACATCCACGCCTCGCTTCTGCCCCGCTGGCGAGGCGCCGCCCCGATCCAGCGCGCAATCCTTGGCGGAGACATCGAAACCGGCATCACCATCATGCAGATGGACCGCGGTCTCGATACCGGCCCGATGCTCGCCTCGGCCACCGCCCCCGTCGGCACAGCCACCGCAGGAGAGCTCACGGCAACGCTGGCCGCACTCGGCGCCCGGCTGATGGTGGATGTATTGAAACGAATCCCTGGCATCACCCACCAGCCACAGCCTGAACAGGGCGTCACCTACGCCCACAAGATCGACAAGGCCGAAGCCCGGATCGACTGGGCAGAGTGCGCCGAAGCTATCGTCCGCCGGGTGCGCGCGATGCAGCCAAGCCCCGGCGCCTGGTTCGTAGCCGGCGGCCAGCGGGTCAAGCTCCTCTCGGCCGAGACCGCTGCGGGCGATGGCAAATCCGGCACGATCCTCGCCGAAGGTCGCATCGCAGCCGGCTCAGGCACAGTCCGCCCCCTGCTTGTCCAGCCCGAAGGCAAGGCGCCGATGCCGGCCGACGCCTGGTGGCGGGGCAAAAGGCTGGCACCCGGCGACCGGCTATGATCGGCACACCCCCGGCCGACAACACGGCCCGCTTTCGCCTGAAACTGGAATATGATGGCCGCCCCTTCATGGGCTGGCAGCGGCAGGTGCACGGCCCTTCGGTGCAGCAGGCGGTGGAAACCGCCATCCTCGAAATCAGCGGCGAGCGCGCGATGGTCTATGCAGCGGGCCGCACCGATGCCGGCGTCCACGCCAGCGCGATGATCGCCCATGTCGACATCGCAAAGCCCTTCACACCCTTTCGGCTGATGGAGGCGATCAACGGAAGGCTGAAAAGGGCGGCAGCCCCTGTCGCCATCCTCAATGCGGCCCTCGCCACACCCGGTTTCCACGCCCGCTTTTCCTGCATTGGGCGCACCTATGAATATCGGCTGCTCTGTCGCCGCGCACCGCTTACCCACCAGGCTGGCCTTATCTGGAGACGGCCACGGCCCCTCGATATCCTGGCCATGCGCAATGCCGCCGCCCACCTGGTCGGCCTGCATGATTTCACCACGTTCCGCCACGTCCATTGCCAGTCTGCCTCTCCGGTAAAAACGCTGGATCGGCTGGACGTCACCGCAATCGATGGGCCAGATGGGCAGCATATCGCGATCGGGGCGGCAGCCCGTTCGTTCCTGCACCACCAGGTCCGGTCCATGGTGGGTGTGCTGTCGCTGGTGGGCGAAGGCAAATGGCAGCCGGCAGACGTGAAATCGGCCCTTGAAGCGCAGGACAGGGCCCGCCTCGGGCTCAACGCCCCGCCGGATGGATTGTGGTTCACGCGCGCAATCTACCCGGATCATGTCGGCTGAGTTTACAATTCTGGCACACCTTGGGCCACAAGACACTGTTTTCGCACAATCCAGCGGTTGGCATGAAATTTGCATGTTTGAATAAGGGTCATCTCTTTCAAAGATGCCATAACAATAAGTGAGCAGGGCAAGACATGGCTGAAGGCCCGAAGACTGGGTTGCGAAATGTCATCCTCATATGGGTGATCGGTCTCACACTGGGCATTGCTGCCGGGGCCGCCACCGCCATGCTCTTGATACCGGCTGACAATGCGCAGCAACTCACGGAACAGTCGTTGGCAGACAGGGTTCGCGGAATCTAGAGCGAGTCCCGTTCTGACTGCACCAGAATCGCCGCTCTATCCCCTTGTTTTCCCGCATGGATTTTCGATATCCATGATTCCTCCGATACGGAACATGCGCTAGACCAGCATCTCCAGCGGTGCCGGATGGCCAAGAAACGCCTGCGGGCTGGCCGTTCGGCCATAGGCACCGGCCATGAACACGGCAATCAAATCCCCGATGGCAGCCGGCGCCAGCGCCACCTTGTCGCCAAGCCGGTCCAGCGGCGTGCACAGGCACCCGACCACAGACACAATCTCCCGCCCGCCGCCATCCCGGCTGGCATTCACCAGCGGATAATTGCGCCGGATCACCGTGCCGAAATTGCCGGTTGCAGCCAGCTGGTGGTGAAGCCCGCCGTCCGTCACCAGAAATGTTTCCGCGCGTGAAACCTTCCGGTCCACGATCCGGCACAGATAAACCCCGGCTTCCGCCACAAGCCACCGGCCCAGCTCGATGGCAAAGCGGGTGGATTGCAGGGCCCGGGGCCGCGCCTCCAGAATATCGGCCAGCCCTGTCCCCAGCACCGAAAGGTCCAGCGCGGTATCCCCCGGGAAATAGGGCACGCCGAAGCCGCCGCCCAGGTTCACCAGTGGAATCGAACCCGGGGCATGCCCGGCAAGTTCGGCTGCCAAGGCAACGGTCTCGCGCTGTGCATCCAGCAAGGCTGCTTCCGACAAAGCCTGGGATCCCGCAAAAATATGCAGCCCGCGAAAGTCAAAGTGCTGCGCTGCCATCGCCTCCAGCACCTGCGGCGCATCGGCAGCATCCACCCCGAACGGAGAGGCGGCACCCCCCATCCGCATGCCCGAGCCCTTCAACGAAAACGGCGGATTGACCCTCAGCGCAACCCGCGCGCGCCGGCCAATGCGCCGGGCGATCGCGCCTGCCCGCTCCAGCTCGCCCGCCGATTCGATGTTGATCGTGGCACCAGCCCCTATTGCCGCTTCCAGATCCCGGTCGCGCTTGCCTGGGCCCGCAAAACTGATGTGACCGGCCGCCATCCCGGCAGAAAGCGCCAGCCGCAACTCGCCTGCTGATGCAACATCCAGCCCGTCCACCAGCGCAGCCATATGCGCCACCAGCGCCGGAAGCGGGTTTGCCTTCACGGCATAATGCAGTTGCAACCCGGCGGGCATGGCCGCCCGAAAAGCCGCAACCCGAGCCGACAGGATCGCCCGGTCATACACGAACAGGGGCGTATCGCCGGCCGCTTCCACCCAGCCCTCGGCGGCCTGTCCGGCCACCAGCAACCGTCCATCGGCATCGCGGCAAAAGCCTGCTGGAACCCTGTCGGTCATGCACCGAACCGATCGCGGATGGCGGCCCGGTCCAGCTTGCCATTAGCCGAAATCGGCAGCGCATCCATCCAGATGATGCTGGCGGGCTGCATATAGGCGGCAGCCTCGCGCTTCATGTGGCCGCGCAAAGCCTGCTCGGCATCGGCGTCCGCAATCCCGTCGGCCGCG
>Ga0105045_10002243_pt1 | contig 16252 bp, 15 predicted proteins | sample MAT02_FD_78089 | JGI IMG/M metagenome (GOLD analysis project Ga0105045, IMG submission 78089) | Freshwater microbial communities from Lake Fryxell liftoff mats and glacier meltwater in Antarctica - MAT-02 (megahit assembly) | ecosystem: Environmental > Aquatic > Freshwater > Ice > Liftoff...
ACGGCGACGGAACCTGCACGGCTGTTGATCATCAGTGGCGAATGGGAAGGGATGCTGCGGGCGGCGGCGCTGAAGGCGGTGCGGCTGGTGCAGCCCGATGCGGAGGAAGGGCAGACTGTGACGGCGGGCGATGTAACCCGCCGCGCGGTGGTGGCCCCGAATGTCGAGCATGTGGCGGTGCTGTTCAGCGGGACGGCGATCGGTGCGGCGCGCGACTGGCTGGATGGCGCGTTCGCGCGGACCAGCAGCGGGCCTGTCGTGAAGCCGGGGGTGTGGATACTGGTGTTGCTGTCGGGGATCGTGGTGTTGTTCCAGCCCTTGGTCGGGTTGCTGCCTGCGTTGAAACCGGGGCCGCTGGTGTCGAACAGGCGGTTCTGGCTGGCGGTTCTGCTGCCTGCGGTGGTGGTGCCTCTGGTGGTGACGACGTTCTATGTGCGGTTCCTGCCGGTGCTGGTGGCGGATTATCTGATGATCCATCTGGCGCTGTTCGGCGTTCTGCAACTGGCGTTGCTGCGGGTCTGGCCTTTGCCGCGCTGGTCGGTGCTGGCGGTTCTGGCGCTGGTGGTCTGGGGCATCGCGGTGTTCGGGATCGCGATTGACCGCTATGCCGCGTCGTTCCTTCCGACCACGCAGCGGCTGGGCATCATCGCGGCGCTGGCGGTGGGATGCGTGCCGTTCATGGTGGCCGATGCCTGCGTGACCGGGGCCGGGCGCGGTGTGTGGTGGCGGCGGATCGTGGCGCGGGTAGCGATGCTGGCGTCGCTGGTGGGCGCTGCGTTTCTGGACCTGGACCGGTTGATGTTCGTGCTGATCATCCTGCCGGTGATCGTGCTGTTCTTTCTGGTGCTGGGCCCGATGGGGCGATGGGTCGGGCGGCAAAGCGGGGCCGTGTCGGCGGGGTTGGGGTTGGGGGTGATTCTGGCCTGGGCGCTGGGGGTCAGTTTTCCGATGTTCGTGGCGGGGTAGCGGTCTTGCCAACCGCGTGCCCCGCGATCCAGACCTCCCTGACCGCCCGGTCATCTCCCATCATGATCGTCGGGAAGATCGCCTGCCAGATATCCTCGGCCCTTCGCGTGGCTTGTTCGATGGCGGGGGTGGAGGCGAGGTCGAGCACCACCAGATCGGCCTCCATCCCCGGCGCGAGGTTGCCGATGCGGGTTTCGGCGTGCAGGGCGCGGGCGCTGCCTGCGGTGGCGAGCCACCAAAGCTGTGCCGGGTGCAGGGCGTGGCCGCGCAACTGGGCGACCTCGTAAGCGGCGGCCATGGTGTGGAGCATCGAAAAGCTGGACCCGCCGCCGGTGTCGGTGGCAAGGCCCACGCGCAGGGTTTGCGCCAGTGACATGTCGAACAGCCCGGACCCGATGAAAGTGTTGGAGGTGGGACAATGCACAAGGCTGGCTCCCGCCTCGGTCAGCCGGGCGATTTCGCGCGGGGTCAGGTGGATGGCGTGGCCAAACACCGCACCTTGGCGCAGCAGGCCCCGGGATTCGTAAGTGTCGAGGTAGTCGCGCGATTGGGGGTGCAATTCGCGGACCCATGCGATTTCGTCGGTTTGTTCCGACAGATGGGTTTGCATCAGGCAGTCGGGATGCTCGGCCCAGAGCGCCCCAAGGACCGCCAGTTGTTCTGGAGTCGAGGTGGGCGAAAACCGCGGGGTGATGACGTAGGACAGCCGGTCAACCCCGTGCCATCTGGTCAGCAGCGCCTTGGAGTCGTCATAAGCGGATTGCACCGTGTCGCGCAGGCCATCGGGCGCGTTGCGGTCCATGCAGGTCTTGCCTGCGAATGCGCGCAGGCCACGGCCTTGTGCGGCGGTAAAGAAGGCCTCGACCGAGGCGGGGTGGATCGTGGCATAGGTGCACATCGACGTGGTGCCATGCGCCAGCGCCAGATCGAGATAGCGGTTGGCGATGTCGTCGGCATAGGCCCGGTCGGCAAAGCGCATTTCCTCTGGAAAGGTGTATTGGTTCAGCCAGTCGATCAGCCGTTTGCCCCAACTGGCGATGATCGCGGTCTGCGGGTAATGCACATGCGCGTCGATGAAACCTGCCGAAATCAGGCAGCGGCCATAGTCGGTGATCCGGGCTTGCGGGTGGGCCGCGCGCAGGTCGGCAGCCTCGCCCACCGCGACGATCCGGCCCGCGTCGACCAGAACGCCACCATGGGACAGGTGCTGGGCGGCGTCGGGGCCTGCGGCAAACGGGTCGTCCGTGAAGGACAGCACCTGCCCGAGGATCAAGTCTGCCATCGTCTTCTCCTGTCCGCCGCGTTCCTATTGTGCCTTTGGGCAAATTTCCCCGCCACCCCTGTTTACCCGAAACAGCTTTCGCTAAGGTCGCGGTAATGCGAAAGGCACAGCCATGGCCGAACCCCTGATCCCGATGGACGAAGACGGGCTGGATTTCCGGCGCGTCACGGCAATTATCAACGCGGTGGATGCCCGCGACGCCGCGCGGATTGCCACACTGATGGAGCCGCTGCACGCCGCCGACATCGCAGACCTGCTGGAACAAATCTCGGCGCAAGACCGCAACGCGCTGTTGGGGCTGTGGTCAGAGGGCATCGACGGCGAGGTGTTGTCCGAGATCGACGAGGCGATCCGCGAGGATGTCATCGCCGCCCTGCCGCGCGCCGTGATCACCGAGGCGATGCGCGAGCTGGACAGCGACGATGTGGTCGACATCCTTGAAGATCTGGACGGCCCGCAGCAGGGGCTGATCCTTGACGCGCTTGAGGATGCCGACCGCGTGGCGGTGCAACAGGCGCTGTCCTATCCCGAAGGATCGGCCGGGCGGCTGATGCAGCGCGAGGTGGTGGTGGCCCCGGCCGACTGGACGGTGGGCGAGACGATTGATTTTCTGCGCATTTCCGCAACTTTGCCGGACCAGTTTTATCATGTCATCCTGATTGACCCCCTGATGCGACCGAAAGGTTATGTGACGCTGGGCCGGTTGCTGTCGTCGCGCCGCGAGGTGCTTCTTCGCGACATTCTGGAAGACAGTTTTCGCACCATCGAGGCGACCGAACCCGAGGCGGACGTGGCCTATACCTTCAACCAGTATCACCTGATTTCCACCCCTGTGGTCGATGCCTCGGGGCGATTGGTGGGGGTGATCACGATTGACGACGCGATGAACGTGCTGGACGAGGAACACGAGGAAGACATGTTGCGGCTTGCGGGCGTCGGGGATGACAGTTCGCTGTCGGACGGCGCGTTCGCAACCGCGCGACAGCGGTTGCCGTGGCTGGTGGTCAATCTGTTCACCGCGTCTCTGTCGGCGTTGGTCATCACCGCGTTTCAGGGCACGATTGCCACGCTGGTGGCCTTGGCCGCGCTGATGCCGATTGTGGCGTCGACCGGGGGGATTGCGGGGACGCAATCGCTGGCCGTGGCGGTGCGGGCACTGGCGACGCGCAGCCTGACCTCGGCCAACGCGCGGCGCGTGGTGTTGCGCGAGTTGGGGGCGGGGGTGCTGAACGGGCTGGGGTTGGCGATCATCCTTGGGGTGGCGGGCTATGTGGTGTTCGGCGACCTGCGGCTGGGGTTGGTGCTGGGGATGGCGATGATCGTCAATCAGGTGGTGGCAGCCCTGGGCGGCGTTCTGGTGCCGCTGACGATGAGCAGGCTGGGGCTGGACCCGGCGCTGGCCTCGGGGACGTTTGTCACCACGCTGACCGATGTGATGGGGTTCTTTGCGTTTCTGGGGCTGGCGACACTGGTGCTGATATGACCAAGGCCGAAGCGCGCAAGGCGGCCTTCACGGTCCGCAAAGCGGCCCATGCGGCTGGGCAGGGGCAGGCGGCGGGACTGCTGGCCGATGTGCTGGCGGGGCATCGGGGCTGCGTGCTGGCGGGCTATATGCCGATGCGGACCGAGATTGATCCGCTGCCCGCGATGGCCGCTCATACCGGGACAGTCTGCGTTCCGGTCATCCCCGGCCCGGCGCAGCCGTTGCGATTTCGCGAGTGGACGCCGGGCTGTGCCATGATCCCCGGTGAGTTTGGCGCGCTGATCCCGGCTGAAGGCGCGTGGATCGAGCCAGAAGTTCTGATCGTGCCGCTGCTGTCGTTTGACGCGCGGGCGTATCGGCTGGGCTATGGCGGCGGGTTTTACGACCGCACGCTGGAGGCGCTGCGCGCCCGGCGACCAACGCTGGCGGTGGGCTTTGCCTTTGCCGCGCAGGAAGTGGCCGAAGTGCCGATTGACGCGACGGATCAGCGGCTGGACATGGTGGTGACCGAGGCGGGCGTCCGCAAATTTATCTCGTTCTAAAAAGGTGACGAGCGACTTATTTCGCGATCTTTTCGTCCCGCACGAACATGTTGCCCCAAGCCTTGTCGATCAGGTCGGGCGTCATCTGATAGGGGATGCCTTCGAATTCGCACATCGAAATCATCTGGTCGATCAGGAAAACCGGCTGATAGTTGGCGTAGTTGTTGGCAATCGTCGGATATTTGACCTTCAACAGATGCAACAGCGCCGCTTCGTCCAGCGGCATTTTCTTCTTGCGGGCCACCATCGCGAAGATTTTAAGGAAGTTTTCCTGATTGGGCCCGTCAATCTTGATCTTGAAGAAAATCCGCCGCAGGGCCGCGCCGTCGAAGATTTCGTTCGGGTGGAAGTTGGTGGAAAAGATCACCAGCGTATCGAAGGGCACGGTGAATTTCTCGCCCGATTGCAGCGACAGGATATCGCGGTTTTCCTCCAGCGGGACGATCCAGCGGTTGACCAGCTTTTGCGGCGGCTCGGATTGCCGCCCAAGGTCGTCGACGATGAAAATGCCGCCCGAAGATTTCAACTGCAACGGCGCCTGATAGGTCCGCGCGGTGGGGTTGTATTTCAGGTCGAGCATGTCCAACGTCAGTTCCCCCCCGGTGATCACCGACGGGCGTTCGCAATAGACATAGCGGTTGTCGAACCGGTTGTTGCTGCGGCGCAACTGGGTGGGGTCATCGACCGATTCCTCGGCCTTGGCATGGACGATGGGATCATAGACCGTGATCACCTGACCTGCGTATTCAATGGCGCGCGGAACATAGATCTTGTCGCCCAAAGCGGCGCGGATGCCGTTGGAAATACTGGACTTTCCGTTACCGGGCGGGCCATAGAGCAGAACCGACCGGCCCGACGTCACCGCAGGCCCCAGATTGTCGATCAGGTCGTCGGGCAGGATCAGATGGCCCATGCCCTTCATCAATTCGGGCCGGGTCAGTTTGATGTTGCGTACCGACTGGCGTTTCATCTGTTCGGCATAGATCGCCAGCGGCACCGGCATGGCCCCATAGTATTCCGACTGCGACAGCGCGTCCAGCGCGCGGGATTTGCCCGCATCGGTCAACTGATAGCCCATCTCGTTGCCCGAGGTGGCGTGCAGCGTCCCCGTCGCCTCCAGCAGCCGCTGTCCGCGCGCGAGGTCGACCAGTTCCTGCGTTACCGGCACCGGAAAACAGATGACGCGGCTGAGGTCCGTCACCAGATCGAGGTTCATCCGGAACATCGTTTTCAACAGGATGTCGCGCATCATCACCATCGACAGGCCGGTGTCGGCCATTGTCCTGGCAGGCGGCGGGGCGGTGACGGCGGGGGGGGTCTGCATGTTCATCGGGACACCTATCCTTGGCTTGAGCGCAGTTTGCCCCACGGGCGTCAACAACTGGTAAAACGGACTACAGAGGCAACAACGTCGTAATCAGGTAGAAAATCAGCGTCCCCGCCAAAGCGAGGCCCATGGGGAAGTCCTTGTGCGTCCAGCTTTCCCAGTCGCCTGTGGCCCGGCGGTAGGGCGTGACCATCCCCATCGCGCGGTGGCTGAAGAATGCGCCCAACAGGCAGGCCGCAAACAGTCCCACCACATAGCGTGGATCGGACGCCACGAAGAATGGCGCCATGGCCGCCGCGAACTTTGCGTCTCCTGCCCCGATCAGCCCGGCGGCATTGGCGACAAAGCCTGCCAGCAGCACCGTTGCCGCCAGCGCCCAGCCCCACAGCCACATCTGGAACGGCACAAAGACAATGCCCAGGACAAGCCAAACCACCAACAGGGCGATGACCGCCTTGTTGGGGATTTTCATGAATTTCATGTCGCTCCACGCGACCCAGACGCCGATGGCGAGCACAAAGGGCAGGAAGGGCCAGACGGTTGGCATCGCGTCAGCCTTCCAGGGCGTCAAGCGACCGCGTGGCCGCCTCGAAGAATTGCGGATGGGTCTCGATCGCCTGTTGCAGCAGGCCCTTGCCTACCATGGTATCGCCCTGTTTGACCGCCGCTAGACCCAGCGTATACAGCAGTTCGGCGCGTTCGGTCTGGGTCATCGGCACCACGGGCATATCGTATTTACGCTGCGCCGACCGCGCGAGGATCAGGTTGTTCTTGGCGGTGAACATGGTGTTGTCATAGGTGATCGCCTCGACGAACAGCTTTTCCGCCCCCGGCGCATCGCCGCGCGTCAATTTGGAAAAGCCCCAGTTGTTCAGCACCCCGGCCGGTTTGGTGGTCAGACCTGAGGCTATTTCGTAGAAGCTGTCGGCCTTTTTCCAGTCTTTCTTGCTGTCGGCGACCATCGCCTCCAGCCGGTAGCGTTGAAAGGTTTCGTGGGTCGGGGGGATTTTGTTCAACTCTGCCTCGGCGCGGGGCCATTCGTTGGTGCGGATCAGCGCATCAGCCAGTTCCACCCGGTCGTCTGCCGTGCCTTCGGGAGATTCCGCGATCTGGGCCCAGATGCCCACCGCCTCGGTCGGGCGATTGGCGCGGATCAGCGATTTTGCCAGCCCGCGTTTCAGGTCGATCCGGTCCGGCTTTTCATCGGACGACCGTTTGAAGTAGGCTACCGCCTCGTTCGGGTCGCCGACCGTCAGCATGATGTCGCTAAGATTGCTTTCGTCGATCACGTTGACGGACGCGATGGCGCGGGCCACCTCGGCGTCGGACTGTTTCTGGCAAGCAGCCAGTGCCGCCATGCCGGTCAGGCACAGTGCAAGAAACCCGGGGTGGCGCATTTTGCGTCCTTTGTTACTGCTCGGATCGGTCCCTAAAGCTGCGACAACAGGACATAGCTGCCCTGTCCCCGCCGCACGAGGGTAAAAGTCGGTTCTGTTTCCTCGGATTCTTCATACACCGAAGCGGTCGTCTGTTCTATCGCGGCGCGCAGATTTTCGCGGATCGAGTCCGATTCGCCACTGTCCAGCGCGAAGGCCTGCTGAAACACCGCGCGCGCCTCGCCAGTTTTGCCCTGTTCCATCAGGACCACACCCAGATTGTTGAGCGCCGGGACAAAGGTTGGGTCCATTTCCAGCCCCCGGCGCAGCAACTGCTCGGACTGGCCCAGCCGACCCAGCGCCAGATTGGCGGACCCCAGCGCCGACAGCACATCGACGTTGATCCCCTGTTCGGCTGCGGCGCGCAGATAAGCCCGCAGTGCCAGATCATGCTCGCCCGCCTCCATCAGACGGTGGCCGACCAGCAAGCCGTCCACCCCTTCGGCGCGTGTGTCGGTGCCGGGGGGCACGTTGCGGCTGGCCTGCGATGGCCCGAGGCCGCCGGTGTTTCCACAGGCGGCCAGGGTCGTCAGGAGTATGGCCAAAGCCGGAATACATCGCACCGAAACGTCAGCCCCCGCCAAGGTTGGTCGAAATGCCATGCACCGACGGACCGATCAGGATGATCATCAGCGGCGGCACCGTGAACAGCATTGTGCCCAGCGTCAGCTTGGTCGGCAAGGTGTTTGCTTTCTCTTCGGCACGCATCACGCGTTTGTCGCGCATTTCGGCAGAGTAGACCCGCAGCGCTTCGGCAATCGAGGTGCCGAAGGTGGCCGATTGCACCAGTGTCGTCACGAATGACGACACATCGGCGATGCCCACCCGTTCGGACATGTCTTTCAGCACCTGCACCCGTTCCTTGCCGGCCTTGACCTCATGCGCGACCATGTCGAATTCGTCGGCCAGATCCGGATAGCCTGCGCGGCTTTCCTTGGCGACGCGGTTGATGGATTGGTCCAGCGACTGGCCCGCTTCGACACAGACCAGCATCATGTCCAGCGCGTCGGGAAAGCCCGATACGATTTCTTCTCTGCGCATTTGCAGGCGGCGCTGCACCCAGTATTCCGGCAGATAATATCCAGCGCCCCCCGGCCCGACCGTCGCCATGATCATGAACTGAGTGGACACTTCCTGCTGAGCCGAGACGGCCATGGCATAGATCACCCCACAGGCCAGGAACCCCAACCCCAGCACCAGTTGCGCAAAGTGGAAGGTCCGCACCGCGTTCTTGGCCTTGTAGCCGGCACGCAGCATTTTCAGCCGCGACGCCGTCATCGTCTCCACGTCCTGCGGTTCGAGGAAGACCGAGAACTTCTCAAGCTTGTCGGCCTTTTCACCGCGCCGCAGATCGGCACCGGGGCGGGCACTCTGCGCGGTCGCCCGCTGGACTTTGAGCTTGGCGAAGGCATCCGGTTTTTTGGCCAGCATGCTGGGCAGGGTAAGCAGGATCATCACCAGCCCGATCCCCCCCAGTACCCCAAGCGGGCCCAGCGGACCCAATATGTCGGTCAACATAGTATTGATATTACTCAGAAATTCCATGACGCTCTAGACCTTTATGTTGACCATGATCTTCATGAAGATCACGTTGATGATCAGCAGAACCGCCACAACCAGGGCTGCCGGGATGAAAGCGGGGGTGTCGATCACATCGTCATAATAGTTGGGCTGAATGATGTTGATCATCACCAACGCCCCGATCGGAAATGCCGACAGGAACATGCCCGACCATTTCGCCTCGGCCGTGATCGCCTTGACCCTGCGGAACAGCTTGAACCGGGCGCGGATCACCTTGGCCAGACCGTCAAGAATTTCGGCAAGGTTGCCGCCAGACTGCTGTTGGATGGTCACGGCGACGGCGAGGAAGCGCAGATCCTGACTGTCCATCCGTTCTGCGAATGACTTGAGGCTTTCCGTGACATCGCGGCCATAGGCGGCCTCGTCGGCGATGACGCCGAATTCGGTGCCCAACGGGTCGGCCACTTCCTTGGCGACGATGCCGATGGCCGCCGAGAACGGATGGCCGACACGCAACGACCGCACCATCAGTTCCACCGCGTCAGGCAGTTGTTCGTCCATCAGGGCCATGCGTTTCTTGGCCTTCTTGTTGACCCAGGTATAGACGCCAAAAATCCCCATCCCGATCGCCACCAGAATCCGGATTGGCATTGCCGCAGTTGTGCCGATGGTCAGTCCAAGATAGGAAAACACCGCCAGCAGCGCCATGATCCCGATCAATTGTTTGGGAGTAAAAGCGATATTTGCCTTTTGCGCCTTGGTCGCCAGGATAGAATACAGAGGGATCCCCCGCGATTGGAGGTGTTGTGACATCTCTTTGCGCAGTTGTTCCAGCACCTGTTCGCGGTTCTGGTTCTTTTCCAGCAGCGCGAGGCGGCGGCTCATCCGCGAGTTCAGGCTGATCGACTTGCCGAACACCGTCAGATACAGGCCTTCGACCAGCACCACGACGGCGACGAAGATCAGGATATAGATTAGAGGTGCCGCCGAGATTTCCATGATTCAGCCTTAGATGATGGGTTCATAGATAGACGCCGGCAGGTCATAGCCCCACTGGCGGAAACGGTCGGAATAATGGCTGCGGACGCCCGTCGCATTGAAGCGCCCGATGATCTTGCCGCTTGGTTCGACGCCCAGGCGTTCATAGCGGAAAATCTCTTGCATCGAGATCACCTCGCCTTCCATCCCGGTGATCTCGGTCACCGAAACCATCCGGCGCGAGCCGTCCTGCAAGCGCGATGCCTGCACGATCAGGTTGACGGCGGATGCGATCTGGGCGCGCACCGCCTTGAGCGGCATTTCGATCCCCGCCATGGCGACCATGTTTTCCAGACGGCTGATGCCGTCACGCGCCGAGTTGGCGTGAATTGTGGTCATCGACCCGTCATGACCGGTGTTCATCGCCTGCAACATGTCGATGACCTCCTCACCGCGGGTTTCCCCCACGATGATCCGGTCAGGGCGCATCCGCAGGGCGTTGCGCAGACAGTCGCGTTGCGTCACGGCACCCTTGCCCTCGACGTTGGCGGGGCGGCTTTCCATCCGGCCCACATGGACCTGTTGCAGTTGAAGTTCCGCCGTATCTTCAATGGTCAGCACCCGTTCGGTGTTGTCGATGAAACTGGACAGCGCATTCAGCGTCGTGGTTTTGCCCGACCCCGTGCCGCCCGACACGATGATGTTCAACCGGCAGGATACGGCGGCCTGCAGGTAGGCGGCGATTTCCTCGGTAAAGGCGCCGAACTTCACAAGGTCATGAATCCCCAGCTTTTCTTTCTTGAATTTCCGGATCGACACCAGACTGCCATCCACGGCCACCGGCGGCACCATCGCGTTGAAGCGCGATCCGTCAGCCAGACGGGCGTCGACATAGGGGTTGGATTCATCGACCCGGCGACCCACCGCCGACACGATTTTATCAATGATCCGCAGCAGATGGCGTTCATCCTTGAAGGTGATGTCGGTCAGCGTCAGCTTGCCGTTGCGTTCGATGAAGATGCGGTGCGGGCCGTTGACCAGAATGTCGTTGACGGTATCGTCCTTGAGCAGCGGTTCCAGCGGCCCCAGACCCATCACCTCGTCATACAGTTCCTGATTGAGGGTGGTGCGGTCTTCCTTGTTCAGGGCGACCGACATCTCGTCCAGCGCCTCGGTCACGATTGCCGAGATTTCGGATTTGAGGCTGACTTCGGACGCATGTTCCAGCGCCGCGAGGTTCAGGTTTTCCAGCAGGCGTTTGTGCAGTTCGACCTTCAGTTCGGCCAGACGGTCCTTGCGCTTTTTCTCTTTGTCCATCGCGGCGACCTCGGCCGCGGGGCGGGGCGGGGCTGCCGTGGGCATCGGGCGGTTGGCGGTGATCGGTTTGACCTGCGCGGCAGGGGCCCGGGTCGTGGCCGCACCAGAGCCGACCTGCGCCATGCCGGGTTTTGCGGGTCCTTCGGATTTCTTGAAACGTGAAAACATCTTGCAGCCCCTTTGTGGTCTCAGCCCTTGGCGGACTCGACCGCCTTGTTCAGATCAAACAGCGATTTCGCGAGTTTCTGGATCTCGCGCCGCAAGACGTTCTTGGCCGCCGATTCGGACAGCGGCAGGCCATGGTCGTTGGCTTGGGTGACTTGGCTGCCGCCATCGGGCAGTTGCACCTCGATGGTGATATCCAGACTTTCCGCCATCCGTCTGACCCGCGACTTTGCCGACAGATCGGTGAATTTCGGTGCGCGGTTCAGCACATAGCGCAGCTTTTCATGCGGCAGACCTTCGGCCTTCAACGCGCGCACCAGTCGCAGCACGTTTTGCGCCGACCGCAAATCCAACTCCATCAGAGCGAAGTAGACATGCGCGCGGGTCAGCACGGTTTCGGTCCACGACACGATGGTTTTCGGCATGTCGATCACGACAAAGTCGAAATTCGCGCGGGCCATGTCGATGATACGGCCGATATCCTCGGGCGACACGATGTCGAGCGGCAGCATGTCGGCAGGGGCGGTCAGGACGTGCAGTTTGTCGTTGAAGGTCAGCATGGCTTGCAGCATCGAATCGCTGTCGGCATTGCCGGTGTCCGACAACAGTTCGAACACGGATTCCTTGCGCGGCAGGTCCAGATAGGTGGCAGCCGACCCGTATTGGAAATCGAGGTCGATCAGGCACACGCGGGGCGGATTCTTGTCGATGGTGGCCAGTTCCCAAGCGAGGTTGGTGGCAAAGGTCGAAGCCCCCGACCCGCCGGCCAGCCCATGCACCGGCAGAACCACGGCGTCGCGGTCACCCTTGGCCTTGAAGGCGGGGCGAAACTCGGGGTCGTCCGCCGATGCGGCTGCCTGCACGGGCGGCGCTGCGAGAACCGGTGCCGGGGCGGGTTTGCGCATTTTTAGGATGGCGTCGTGCAGCGCCCCCTCGGGCAGCGGGTAGGGGACGAAATCATCGGCCCCGAGGCGCAGCAACTGGTGAAGGGCAATCGGGCTGACCTGATCGGCGATCAGGATCACCTTGATCGACCGGGCCTTGGCCTGACGAATGATGTCGGTGATTCGGCTCAGGTCGGCCTCATCCTCGCCATTGACCGCGATGGCCACGAACTCCAGCGTCGCCGCATCGGGTTGCCCCAGAAACACCGCCGCATCCTCGAACGACAGGTCGCCCCAGCTTTCGCCGAGTTCCAGCTCCATATCGTCGATCAAAAGATCGAAGTTCTGCACATCACGCGAAATCGTGCACGCTACGATCGGTGCCGGTTCCGGTGCCAGGTTTGCCACGCTCGTCATCGCCTCATGCCCTTCCAAAGACGGGATCTTGCGCAGCCGACTTGGCTGACAAGGAGCCCGTGCCCAACCACAGTGGTCGGTGCGACTGTTCCCATTGGAGAGAAACTGACGGCCAATGTTGGCTAGATTGGGGCTAAAAAACCGTTAATGTTTGATTTTTAGCAAATTCAGAAACAGATTGAGAATTCGGCGCGCGACAGGTCATGTCGCGCCGCCCAATCAACCGCCCGAGCCTGCCGGATTGACCTGCGTGGTGGTCTTGCTGGTGCCGGGATGTTCGCGGGTTGCGCCTTCGACATATTCGCGGAAGATCACTTCGGCATATTTGCCGTTGAGCAGGGTCGGGTGGCGTTTCACGAAACCGGTCACCTCGGTCACGGTGCGGCGGTTGCGCTGCTCGGGTCCGGGTGTCTGGATGACCGGTTGCGTCTTGCCGAACGAGGCCACAGCCTCCAGCCGCGACGTCGAGATGCCCAAGGTGGACAGATAGCCGACCGTCGCCTTGGCGCGCCGCAAGCCGAGCGCCTTGTTGTACGCGTTCGATCCCACCAGGTCGGTGTGCCCGTAGACGCGGAAGCGCACCTCGGGAAACTGGCGAATCCAGTCGGCCTGTTTGCGCAGGGTTGCTTGCGCTTCGGGTGTCAGAGCCGATGAGTTGAACGCAAAGGTAATGGTCGGCGACACTTCCCTGGCAAAGCGTTCGCCCAGAAAGATCGCGTAATCCTCGGCGCCCGTCATCAGCATGGTGTTGGTCATGTTCGGGTTGCCGAAGCCGCCCTCGTCAACCTCGGCTCCTGCCTCGCGGTTGAATTCCCCTGTGCAGGCCGAAAGCGCCAGCGATACGGTCAAGGTCGTGATCAGCCCCAGTTTGCGCATCGCCTACTCCATCACATAGCCGTAGGAACCGCTGAAATCCTGTCGGGCCACTTCGCCCGCCGGACCCTTCTGGCCTGCCACCTTGCCGAACAGGAACAGTTCCTTTTCGGTCGGGATGCGGACCCTGTCGGTTGGCAAGGCCAAAGCCTCGCCGCGTGTCGGTGTCACCAGATGCGGCGTCACGATGATCACCAGTTCGGACTGGTTGCGCTGATATTCGGCAGACCGGAACAGCGTGCCAAGGATCGGGATGTCGCCCAGCCACGGCACCTGTCCGTTCAGATCGGTAAAGTCATCCTGCAATAACCCGGCAATCGCAAAACTTTCGCCGTCGCGCATCTCGACCGTGGTCGAAGTCTCGCGCCGTTTGAACGCGTTGAGCGAGATGCCGGCACTTTCCTGCGTGATGGTGCTGTCAATCGACGATACGGCGGCGTTGATGATCAGGTTGATGATGTCGCCGTCAACCACCGTGGGAGTAAAGTTCAACTCCACCCCGAACGGTTTGTATTCGATGGTGATCGACCCGTCACCCCCGGCCACCGGGATCGGGAATTCGCCGCCCGCCAGGAATTTGGCCTCTTGCCCCGACAGGGCCGTCAGGTTCGGTTCGGCCAGCGTACGCACGACGCCTTTGCTTTCCAGCGCCTCCAGCAACACCGCAAATTCCAGAGATCCGGCGGAAAAGCCCAAAGACAACCGGCCTTCTGCATCATTGGGGCTGCTGACCGGGTTTCCGTTGAATATGTTGTCAAGTGCTGCGCCATCCGACAGCACACCTGTGCCCAGCCCAACGCCCACATTGTTGCCGCCCTTGATGCCAAGCGAGGCATTCAGGTTCTTCGACACCGACCTGTTCATCTCGGCAAAGCGGACTTTCAGCATCACCTGCTGGGTGCCGCCAACGCTCATCAGGTTAGATACGCGTTCCGGGGCATAGCGGTTGGCAAGGTCCAGCGCGCGGTCCAGTTTGGCGGTGCTGGACACGGTGCCCGACAGCACGATCCCGTCATTGGCGGTGCGGACCTCGATGGCCTCGCCCGGCAGGATCTGCTGCAGGCGTTCCTTGAATTCTGCGATGTCCGGGGTGACATGCACCTCGACGTTGGCAATCAGACGCCCGTCCGGGGCCAGCAATGTCATCGTGGTGCGGCCAGGGGTCTTGCCCAGCACATAGATCGACGTTTCCGACAGGGTCGAAATATCGGCGATTCCGGGATTGGCGATCGACAGTTCGGCAAAGGGTTCGTCGCTTTCCACCACTACGGCGCGGTTCATCGGAACCTGCAAGGGTGCGGAGACGGACCCTGTCATCACGCGCAGGGTCTGCGTCAAACCGGGCGTCATCGCGGTGCAGCACAGGGCGAACCCAAGCACACTGGCCGTCCATAGGCTGCGCAGTCTCATGTGGTCTGCCCTTCTCTGTCTCGCCTCTGGTCGGGTCTTGATCGCCCGATCCTGTTTCAAAATGCAGCATTTGTTGTTTTATTGCAAGAATCAAATGGTTGAGGCGGGTTTCTTATGTGGATAACCTGCAACAGCCTTAGTTTTCTTGCGAAACGAAACGGCGCGGCCCACCAGATGTAGTGGCCGCGCCGCTTTTGGGTTGTTCGATCAGTTGGTGCAGGGGATCGCAATCTCAAGTACTTCCGACCCTTTGCGGGTGCGCACGGTGCAGACCTTGGCCTCTTCGGCGGCGGCGGCCTGCACAGTTTCGGTGATACCCAGCAGGGCGTTTGCATCGACCTCGATCAGCCCGTTCACCGTCTCGTCGCCGGACCCGACCAAAGACAGCGCCAGCCGCCCCGTGGCTTGGGCCTGCGCCAGACGGGCCACCTCCTCGGGCGAGACGGCGACCGTTACGGTCCGTGCGACCATGGCGCCACCGGCACCGCCGTCGGCAGTCTGGTCCACAGCAATGATCTTGACGGCACTTTCGATCAGCCGGGTCATTTCGCCTATGTTGTCGCTGCTGGCCCCGGTCCAGTAGATATCCACATGATCGCCGGGCTGCACAAAGCCCGACACCCCGGACGCCACATCAACCTTGACGGCAAAGGCCCGCATCCCTTTGGCAAGCTGCCCGGTCAGGCCGGCGGGTTGCCCCGGTTCGGTGACCTTGACGGCCAACACCGGCTCGAACGCTTCCATCTGGCGCAGAACATAGCGGGGTTCCTTGCCGTCTTCGGGAAACAGCACATCGATGTCGCGGAACACTGTTTCGGGAAGGGCGTTTTCCTGCCAGAAGATCGTCTGGACATCTTCCTTGGTCAGAACCTCGCCGTAGTTCTTGACCTTGTTCACCACAAACACTTCGACCAGCGGGCCGGTACGGACGCGCAACTCGCGTTCCCGGTTCAGAGCGGTCTGTGTCTGACTGATATACCCCTGAGCCATGTAAACAGCGGCCCCCGCCAAGGCCAGCCCGACGACAAGCACCAATCCAAACATCATCCGCATCTCATCACCCCATTAATCTCAAAGCACCCGGTGCCTCGTTTCCGTCGTTCAGTTGTTGCCGTAGCCGACCGGCAGGCTTTCGACATAGATTGGCAGATCTGCCGTCGAGCTGGTCGTGCTGAACGCGATGGGTTGCAGTACGACCATGCCCATCCCGATAACCGCGGCGCACAACACCACCCAATCCACCGTCACCGCACCGTCTTCGTTCAGCAGCCACGTTTTTGCCTTCGTCATCAACATGATCGCGTCTCTTTCTGTTTCGCGGACCGATGACGCATTGGACGCACCGCAGGCCTGATTTGTTCTTTGTGCAACGTGCCCGCTGAATTGGACCTAAATAGGGCGGTGCTTTGTTCCAACAGTGAACTGGATGAAAGTCCGGTCGCCGACATACCAAAGGGCCGCGACCCTTTCGGATCGCGGCCAAAGAACCTGACGTCAGATCCGATTACTGGTTCAGGTAGCCCGATTCACGAGTACCCAGGTCATCGACCACCGCAGTGCTCAGGCCTTCGATGCCGCCGCCGACGGTGGTCATGACCACCATGCCGAGGCCGACGATGGCTGCGGTCAGCACGACCCAGTCAACGGTCAC
>Ga0105045_10002244_pt1 | contig 16244 bp, 11 predicted proteins | sample MAT02_FD_78089 | JGI IMG/M metagenome (GOLD analysis project Ga0105045, IMG submission 78089) | Freshwater microbial communities from Lake Fryxell liftoff mats and glacier meltwater in Antarctica - MAT-02 (megahit assembly) | ecosystem: Environmental > Aquatic > Freshwater > Ice > Liftoff...
ATTTTCTTCGCCCGTTCTTAATTCGGGAAATGATTTTACAATTTGCGGAATCACATCACCACTGCGTTCTATCAAAATCGCATCACCCAGCATCAGATTTTTGTCCTTAATGTACTCTTCATTGTGAATTGAAATGCTAGTTACAGTCACCCCGCCAACCTGTACCGCAGCAATTTTAGCCACAGGCGTAACAGCGCCAGTCCTTCCTACCTGAAAATCTACACCCAATAGTTTACTTGTTCCTTGCCTTGCTTTGAATTTAAAAGCGATTGCCCAACGGGGATGGTGAGATGTCATTCCTAGTTTTTCCTGTAGGTTAAGGTCATTCACCTTTATCACCATGCCATCAATCTCATAGGGAAGTCCATCTCTTTTGGCTTCAAATTCTGATACATATTGTATTACACCCTTTATTCCCTTTACCACTTTCATTTCATTCTTCGGACTTCTAAAACCAAGGTTCCAAAGCATTTCCAACATGCCAGAATGCGACAGCGGTTGTTTTTCAGGGGCATCTGCAACACCATTGGTTAAATAACTTACATGGTACAGAAAAACCTCCAGATTTCTGCGGCCTACTTCGGTTGTATCCTTCATTCGTAAAGAGCCGGCCGCTGCGTTTCTTGGATTGGCAAATGGAGGAATCCCTTCTTCCATTAACTTATCGTTGTAAGTTTTAAAATTATTTTTATTGATCAACACTTCCCCCCGCATCTCTATCTGATCAATTCCATAACCGCTAAATTTTGCTGAAAGGGGAATAGATTTTATTTGTTTTGTATTAAGGGTGATTTCGTCACCCACAACACCATCGCCCCTGGTAGCTGCACGAACCAGTAAATCATTTTCGTAGATAACCGAAATACTGGCTCCGTCAAACTTTGGCTCCACGCAGTATTCAATTTCTTCCAGGCGGGAAATTTCCCTTGCTTTTCTGTCCCAGTCCAAAAGGTCGTCGGCATTGTACGAATTTTCAAGCGATAACATGGGAACCAGATGCTCAACCTTCGAAAAATCATTTACCAATCCCGAACCAACTCTTTGGGTAGGAGAATCTTTTGTAATCATCAAAGGGTGTTCCTTTTCAAATTTTTCTAAAAGCTTATACAGACCATCGTATTCTGCATCAGTAATGAGTGGATCATTTTGTACATAATATCGATATTCATGAAAACGAAGTACTTCCCTCAAATCTTCAATTTCATCAGCGGTTACTTTTTCCGGCGGAATTGAGTTGGCAGAAGCTAACCATTCAGCAGTTTTTTGCTGTAGTCTTTTTGATTGTTCTAGTAGATTCATAAGTGTTTTGCTGCTTCAAAGTTAAAAATTATGAAGACAAGGTTGTTTTATTTTGAAATACCCAAGCGAAATCAAATTTATACTGCTTTATTGCGTAAAGATATATGCAGCTAGAGAACTCAATCTGAAAAAATGTTTCCGGAATATTTACGAGTAAATAAATCACAAGATAAAGATGGCCTAAATAGAAGATTTTACAATATCCGGCTATAAAATCAACCGAAATGCTGGCTGAAATACAAGAATTTCATAAATGACATCATCACTGTGAACAGCATCATGCAAATTAAGCAGCCTTGTAAAATGAATGCCGCTATCAGGCACTGGTTTGTTTTTTCGGTTATTTGTCAGGGCAAATGTTACAAAGGGAGAGCATTTTATTGGTGAATGCATAAACATATTTTTTCTTTTTGAAATAATGTGTTTATTTTACACATTAAATTTTGCTATATGAAGAAATGTCTCGCTTTGCTGTGTACCCTGTTTTCGATTATTGCGTTAAAAGCTCAATTACTTTCCTGGACTCCACAATTTCCATCTGACAATGGCCCGTTAACCATAACAGTAGATGCAACGAAAGGTAACCAGGGATTGCTGGGATTCACAGGTACAGTTTACATGCACCTTGGCGTGGTGACTAATTTAAGCACCGATAATGCGAGATGGCGATACACGCCTACTAACTGGGCAACTACAACAGCTCCTGTGGCAACCTCATTGGGTAACAATAAGTGGTCGTTTACTATTAATAATCCAAGAGCATACTTTAATGCAGGAGCAGGCGGTGTGCCGGTTGGTGAAACGATATTAAAACTGGGATTTCTTTTCAGAGATGCTGCCGGAAACCTTGCACAACGCAATACCGATGGCAGCGATATGTTTGTACCCATATTTGCCGCAGGGGGAAATTATATACATTTTACCCAACCTTTTATTATACCCACTTTTAATTTGTCGAATGAAGCAGTCACTGCAACAGTTGGCCAATCGGTGCCGGTAACTGCAATTGCATCTAACGCTGCTGGTACTTTAAACCTTTACTTTAACGGAACCAAAATAGCTGGGCCAATCACGGGGGCCGCATCAATTTCCGGTAGCCCGGCGATTGCAGCTGCAGGCGATCAAAAAATTATAGCGGAGTTGATTGTGGCAGGCATCAGTTATTACGATACCGTCCAGTTTTATTTACCTCCCCCAAACACCACGCTGGCGCTACCTTCCGGCGTAAAGGAAGGGATTAATTACTGGCCGGGTTGCGATTCTGTAACCCTTGTATTGTATGCACCCAATAAACTGAATGCAGTTGTTTTAGGTGATTTCCCAAACAGTAACTGGGCTGCCCAAAGCCAGTTTCAAATGAACAAAACCCCAGATGGGAACTACTACTGGTTAACGATTCACGGACTTACCGGAGGGGTAGAGTATGCATTTCAGTACCTGGTAGACAATGCCATTTATATTGCCGATCCCTATTCGGAAAAAATACTTGATCCATGGAATGATCCGTTTATACCGGCTGCCACCTATCCGGGTCTTAAGCCCTATCCGGTTAATCAGAATGTATCGGCTAATACCAATGGTTTTGTCAGCGTGTTGCAGACTTGCAGCACACCATATAAATGGCAGGTAACGAATTTTGTGAAGCCAGACAAGCGAAATTTAATCACTTATGAATTATTGGTTCGTGATTTTGGTGATGCCCGCAATTACCAGATGCTAATAGATACGATCAGTTACTTTAAAAGACTGGGAATAAATGCCATTGAGTTAATGCCGGTAAATGAATTTAGCGGAAATGAAAGCTGGGGCTATAATCCTACGTTTTACATGGCGCTTGATAAGGCTTATGGAACAAAAGATAAGTTTAAAGAGTTTGTTGATTTGTGTCATAAAAATGGTATTGCTGTAATATTGGATGTTGTATATAACCAGCTTGATGCGTTTAACACGCCACAGGGAAAATTGTATTGGGATGCGGCCAATGGCCGGCCTGCTGCAAATAGTCCATGGCTTAATACCCAGGCTCCACATCCCTACAGCGTGTTCGACGATTTAAATCATACTTCTGAAGCGACTCAATACCTAGTGAAGAGGGCGTTAGAATATTGGATAAGAGAATATAAAATAGATGGATACAGGTTGGATCTCGCCAAGGGATTTACACAAACAGTTTCCAATGAAACTACGGTGGAAGATTTAGACCAGAGCAGGATTGATAATCTTTTCAGGTATTACAATCACATTGTACCCATGTTTCCTGGCACCTATATGATCCTTGAATTCCTAGGCACGAAATACGAGGAGGAGCAGCAATATTCGTTTATGGGATTTTTACTTTGGGGAAATAATAATCACACTTACAATCAGAATACGATGGGTTACAGTTCTAATTCAGACTTCTCTAAAATAGTTTACAACAGTGTTCAGCAAAAGTTTTTTACCCCGGCTGGAATGGGATATATGGAAAGTCATGATGAAGAAAGGCTGATGGTGAAAAATTTGCAATTTGGCAACAGTTCCGGTGGCTACAATGTAAAAAACCTGGCAACAGCTCTTGACAGGCAAGCAGCCGCTGCAGCCGTTTTCTTTACAGTTCCCGGACCGAAGCTAATGTGGCAGTTTGGCGAAAGAGGGTATGATACATCCATAAATTTTAATGGACGAACCGGTAATAAACCATCTCTTTGGAATTATATGGCAGACCCAGACCGGCTTAAATTATTCAATAATTATTCCCAACTAATCAATTTGCGACTTTCAAATCCTGCTGTCTTTAATAGCACCAGTTTCTCCTATAATTTCTTTGATAATGCCGGATTGTTTAAGCGATTTCAGATAGCTAATCCCGCTATCAATGGAATGCAGGTTACCGTAATTGCAAACTTTGATGTAGTAGAACAAACAAGAAATGTTACTTTTCAAAAATCCGGCGATTGGTATAATTATTTAAGTAATGGTACTGCAACCGGAATCAATGGTCCCGATAAAAGTACTTTTAATATTGGAGCGTTAACTCAAACCATAACGCTTGCACCCGGCGAATACCATGTGTACATATACCAACCATCCACCGTGTATTCATTCATTGGTAATGGTAATTGGACAGTTGCTTCCAACTGGAGCTACAACAGAATTCCTCCAACACCATTACCATCTGGTTCAGAAATATTGGTGAGTCCCCAATCAGGCGGTGAGTGTATTTTAAATACACCCCAAAATATTGCTTCTGGAGCTAAATTTACAGTGGTGGCAGGTAAAAATTTTAGAATTCCGTTAAATCTTACAAATCAATGATAAATAGCATTGTGTTAAAAGAAGAAAAATCGGATCAAGCAAAGCCAACGAAATCTTTGCAGGTTATTCAATCTGAAGTGGAAAACACCAATCGGATCGCATTATCGGTGGATTGCATCATTTTCGGTTTTGATGAGGCCAAATTGAAAGTCTTACTTATCAGGAGTGATTTGAGAAAATATTCGAGTAAGTGGTCATTGTTAGGAGATCTGGTTTTTCCAAATGAAGACCTGGATGCTGCAGCTTACCGCATCTTGAAACAAAGAACAGGATTGAGTGATGTTTACCTTGAACAGGTGAATACTTTCGGAACGGTAAACCGGCACCCCGCCGGCAGGGTTGTAACGGTAGCCTATTGTTCGCTGATCAATGTTCAGCACCATAAATTAAATATCCTTGACAACGAACTGCACTGGCATGATGTAAAAAGTGTTACAGACCTGGCATTTGATCACCAACAGATTTTTGACACCTGCCTTCAGCAATTGCAAAAAAGAGTGCAGGAACATCCACTCGGCTTTAATTTATTGCCAAAAAAATTCTCATTAAGAGATCTTCAAAATTTATATGAGGCAATTTTGGATATTAAACTTGACAGGCGAAATTTCCGAAAAAAATTCTTCTCTATGGATTTACTAATTGATTTAAATGAAATGGAGCAAGATGTATCACACCGACCCGGAAAATTGTACAAATTTGACTATGAAAAATATGGAAAGCGCAAAAAGAAATTTGCGGGGATAGGTTTTTAATTTTGAGTGATTTTTTTTTGAATGCAGCGAAAACTTATTTCCGTTACTCATAATAATAGTTTCTTTATTTTGAGTTATTGTTTTCATAAAAAATATTTTTAAAATTTTCTTTAACAAATATTTTAACTTATAAAAAAACGTCTTATATTGTGTAACTTTTACACATTTGAATGTGTAAAAAATACACTTTAATAAAAAACCTTTATTTTAAAAACGATAATGGTTGTCATATGAAATAAAACGAAAATGCCTGCCTGTTAGAAGAGTTGTTTTTTACCTATGTAAATTGAAACTTTTCAGCACCTCCCGTTTTTGCAAATGTTTCCCCGGCCATTTAAAAAAGAAAAATTTTACAAATGAAAAAGAACATGCAAAGACTTTGCAAGGTTGTCATGCAAACGATTGCGTTCCTGCTACTTTCGGTGGCAGCGATGGCGCAAAATGTAGTTTCCGGTAAAGTGACCGATTCAAAAGATGGGTCACCTGTTCAGGGTGTAACGGTGAAGGTGAAAGGGTCCGGTACCGGAACTCAAACACTCGATGATGGCACTTTCAAATTAACCGTTCCGGCAAATGCTACTATTTTGGTATTTTCCTCCATTGGTTTTGGGAGTAAAGAAGTTCCAGTTTCAGCCTCTGCTATCAACGTAAGTCTGGAAGCTGTGAGCCAGCAAATGAACGAAGTGGTGGTGGTTGGTTATGGAACTGCCAGAAAAAAAGATCTGACTGGCTCCATGACAGCTATCTCTTCAAAAGATTTTCAAAAAGGCGTTATTACTACTCCGGAACAATTGATATTGGGTAAGGTAGCGGGTGTAAACATTACTTCCAATGGTGGTGCACCTGGCGCTGGCAGCACCATCAGAATTCGGGGTGGCGCTTCATTGAGCGCCAGCAATGACCCATTAATTATTATTGATGGGGTACAATTAAGTGGAGGTGGGATATCGGGTTCCGCAAATGCATTGGCATTAATAAATCCGAATGACATTGAAACTTTTACAATCTTAAAGGACGCATCTGCTGCGGCCATTTATGGTTCCAGGGCTTCCAACGGGGTTATTATTGTTACAACTAAAAAAGGAAGAAGTGGCAAAGCCGCTTTTACATTTAATACTCAGGTTTCTGTAGGAAAAATAACAAAGAAGATTGATGTACTTTCTGCGGAAGAATTTAGGGCTTATGTAAATACCAACGGTACAACAGCCCAGAAAGCTTTAATGGGAACGGCCAGTACAGACTGGCAGGATGAAGTTTACCAGGCAGCTTTAGGAACAGATAATAACCTGAGTGTGAGCGGTGGATTAACTGGAAAGTTTAAAATGCCCTACCGGGTTTCCGTTGGATATCTGAACCAGAATGGTGTTTTGAGAACGGGAAACTTACAAAGAGTATCAACAGGTATCAACCTTAGTCCAACTTTTATGGACAATCATTTAAAAGTAGATATCAATGTAAAGGCTTCCAATAACACGAGCCGTTTTGCCAATGAAGGGGCGATCGGTTCAGCCGTAAATTTTGATCCTACACATCCGGTAAGAACGAACAGCCCCAGGTTTGGCGGTTATTATGAATGGCTCGACCCTTCCGCTGCAAATGGTTTAAGGGGCCTTGCACCGAGTAATCCGGTAAGTTTATTGTTGGAGCGTGAAGACAATAGCAGCGTTAACAGAAGCGTAGGGAATATCCAGATTGATTATAAGTTTCACTTTCTGCCTGAATTAAAGGCGAATGTAAATGTGGGGTATGATATAGCAAAGGGTTCAGGAACAATTTTTGTAAACGACAGCGTAAAATCTGCCTATAGAAGGGATGTAGATGCAGCCGGAGTCCGGAAGGGGGGTATCAACAATAATTACCTGCAAAAAATTGATAACAAGCTGCTGGAATTTTACCTGAATTATGCAAAAGACCTTCGCGGCATCAAGAGCAGGATTGATGTGATAGCAGGTTACGGATTTTATGATAATGCCTACAACAATTTCAGTTATGCAGATTTTTTTGTAGATGGAAGTAAAAGGGTGAATTCTGATCCACCCTTTGCAACGGATAAACCACAAAACAGGCTGGTCTCAGTTTATGGAAGAGTCAATTACACCTTTAACCAAAAATATATATTTACAGTAAATGCCAGAACGGATGGTTCATCAAGGCTAAACCCCGATAACAGGTGGATTACCTATCATTCAGAAGCATTTGCCTGGAGGATAAAGGATGAAGCGTTTCTGAAAAATAATAAAACCATCTCCGATTTGAAATTGAGAATTGGTTATGGTATTACAGGTCAACAGGATGGTATCAGTAACTATTCTTATTTAGCCAATTACGGTATCAGTAATAATACGGCACAGTATCAATTTGGGGATACCTATTATAACATGTTCCGCCCGGTAGCCTACAATGCCAATCTAAGGTGGGAGCAAACTGCCACTTCAAATATAGGGGTTGACTTTGGATTGTTTAATAACCGCATTACCGGTGCATTGGATTTTTATCTTAAAAAGACAAAAGATCTGTTGAACGATGTTAACCAGTCTGCAGGTACCAATTTTGCTCCAATCGTTTTATCGAATGTAGGTAATATGGAAAACAAGGGTGTTGAATTTACTTTAAACACACAACCTGTTCGTACTAAAGACCTAACCGTGGATTTTGGTTTCAATGCAACTTACAACCGCAACAGGATAACTAAACTAACGTTTACTGAAGATCCAACATATCCCGGACAACGTTTTGGAGGGATATCCGGGGGTACCGGTAACAGCGTATTGATTAATTCAGTTGGTTTTAACAGGGGTGCGTTTTATGTTTACCAGCAGGTTTATGATGAAGCAGGAAAGCCAATTGAAAACCTTTTTGAAGACAAAGACAGGGACGGTCAGATAACCGATAGAGACCTTTACCGGTACAAAAGTGCTAACCCGGATGTTTTCTTAGGTTTTAACGGCAATGCAACCTACAAAAAGTGGAATGCTGGCTTTGTAATGCGTGCGAGTCTTGGAAACTACATGTACAATAATGTATTCTCCAGCACAGGTATCCAGCGCAATATCATCAACCCTCTTAATTTCCTAAGCAACGGATCCCGGAATATCCTGGAATCAGGCTTTACTGGTTCAGGGGCAAGGTTTTTTCAGTCTGACTACTATGTGCAAAATGCTTCCTTTCTCAGGATGGACAATATAAATGTTGGCTTCGATATCGGAAAAGTATTTAACGAAAAGGCCACTCTGCGTGCAAATGCCAACGTGCAAAATGTGTTTGTAATTACAAAATACAAAGGAGCTGATCCGGAAATTAATGGTGGTATTGACAACAATTTTTATCCAAGACCAAGAACTTTTGTGTTTGGATTGAACCTTGACTTTTAATAAACGTTCATAAAAGTAATAAAATTTTATATATGAAAAAGTATATGATAAGGATACCTGCGATGACGCTGATGTTTGCTGTAATCTTAATATCCTGCACAAAAAAATTAGATCTATTCCCTCAGAACGATGTTACGTCTGAGGTGGTTTATTCCACTTCACTAGGTTACAAACAATCATTGGCAAAAATTTATGGCTCCATGGCACTAACTGGCAACCAGGGCCCCACAGGACAAGCTGATGTATTCTTTCCTGGTAGTGACGAAGGGGGAAATGCTGACTTTTTTAGGTCGTATTGGAAGGCACAGGAATTAAGCACCGATGAAGCTGTGATAGCGTGGGGCGATGCAGGTATTCAGGATTTCCACAATATGAATTGGACACCATCCAACCAGTTTTTAACAGGGGTTTATTACAAGTCACTTTACCAGATAACCCTCGTGAATGAATTCTTACGCCAGTCATCAGATGGTAAGTTATCTGATCGGAATATATCGGGCGCCGATGCGGAAGACATTCGTAAGTACCGTTCTGAAGTACGGTTTTTAAGAGCTTTTCAATATGCTGTTTTAATGGATTTATTTGGTAATCCCCCTTTTGTAACCGAACTGAATGTAATTGGTGGGCCAAACCCGCCGCAGATTTTACGAAAGGATCTTTTTACATACGTGGAATCTGAATTAAAAGCGATCGAAACTACCTTGGCGGCTGCCCGTACCAGCGAGTATGGCCGTGCAGACCAGGCTGCTGCATGGGCATTACTGGCACGCATTTACTTAAATGCCGAGGTTTACACTGGTGGCCCTAAATACACAGAAGCGATCACCTATTCTAAAAAAGTAATTGATGCTGGTTATACTTTATCGGCCAATTACCGCCAGTTGATGCTGGCTGACAATCATTTGAATAAAAACGAGTTTATCTTTACCATCAATTATGATGGGGCAAAAACCCAGGGTTTTGGTGGTACTACATTTTTAACCAATGCATCTATCGGTGGAAGCATCATCGCTGCAAGTGCAGGTGTAAACAGTGGATGGGGCGGGCTGAGAACGACCAAAGCATTTGTACAAAAGTTTGCCGACCCATCCGGTAATACGGATAAGCGGGCGCAGTTTTATGTAAATGGCCAGAATCTTGAAATTGCTTCGCAAACAACCTTTACTGAAGGCTATGCAATCAGAAAATACCTCAATATTACACGCACAGGTACCGCAGGAAAAAATGATTTATTTGTAGATATTGACATGCCACTTTTCCGTTTGCCGGAAATGTACCTGGTATATGCCGAGGCAGTAAAAAGAGGTGGCTCGGGCGGCGATGCAACCCTGGCATTGGCCTATATAAATGCATTGCGTGCAAGGGCTTATGGCAATACTTCCGGCAATATCAATTCAGTAGATCTGACGCTCCAGTTTATTTTGGATGAACGGGCACGTGAATTATACTGGGAAGGCTTTCGCCGTACAGACCTTATCCGGTATAAACAGTTTACAGAGGGTTCCTATCTTTGGCCTTGGAAAGGGGGCGTTCCCGGTGGCACATCCAAATCAGCAGATTTTAATGTTTTTCCTTTGCCTTCGTCTGATATCAACGCAAACACCAACCTCGTTCAAAACAAGGGCTATTAATCTAAAATATTTTAAAAAAAAGTAGGTATGAAAAATATATTAAAAATGTTTGTTGGCTTCTGCCTGGTAGCCGTGGCCATCTCATCTTGTAAAAAGGATGAAAACAGGATTGTTTTCCAAAAAGGATCCGCTCCGGTTCTTACAGCCAACAGGTCAGCCACCATTCCGCTTTCGTTTATCACTGCGGACAATCCTGCGATAGCTTTTACCTGGACCAATCCAGACTATAAATTTACCACAGGTGTTAGTTCGCAGGATGTAACCTATCTTTTGGAGATAGACACAACAGGTGCCAATTTTACCAATCCTAAAAGAAAGCAATTAAGTATTGGCAATGAACTGTCACAGGCTTTTACACAATCACAAATCAACGATTATTTATTGAACCAGTTGGAACTAACAGCAGCAAGGCCGCACAACATAGAGTTGAGGGTTAAATCGTCCCTGGCCGGAAGTGCTGCCACAGAATTATTTTCAAATGTGTTGAAGTTCACAGTGACTCCTTATGCAATTCCTCCTAAAATAACGCCGCCTGCATCCGGGGAATTATATATCACCGGGGATGCCTTAGCAAGCTCCTGGGTCAATAATCCACCAGTTTCACAAAAATTCACACGAATTTCCAATACATTTTATACACTTAATGTGCAACTGACTGGAGGTAAATCGTACACTTTTCTGGCAAACTTTGGTTCATGGGATTTTAAGTATAGTATAAAAGATAAAAATGATCCTGCCCTAAAAGATGGAGGTGATTTTCAATGGGGGGGGGAGGATATTCTTGCTCCCGATGCAAGCGGCAATTACAAAATTGATGTAAATTTTCAAACAGGGAAGTTTTCAGTTACAAAAATATAAATAGGGCTGCTGCCTGATCAGGGTATTTAGGCCTGCTACTTAAAACATCACGATAAAAATATCATTTTATGAAATCAATATTAAAATTTTTAACACTTGCCTGCATCGCACTGGTATTTGCTGCCTGCAATAAGGTGGATGACCTGCCTTTTTATACCAATGGAACCGCAGGCGTATTGAGTAGTTCGGTATCTACCATTGCGCTTACTGCTGCTGATGCAACCAAAGAGGTGGTGGTTTTTAACTGGACCAATCCGAAATATGCCAATGATTCCGCCAGCACAAAATACATTGTGCAGATAGATTCAACCGGAAGAAATTTTGCAAACGGTTTTTCTAAAACTGTAAATGGTGCGCTTACTACTTCTTTAACCGGAAGAGAGTTGAATGCACTTTTATTGAACTTAGGCTTAAGATTGGGGGTTGCGCATTCTGTAGATGTAAGAATGATTTCTTCTTACAAAAACAACAATGAAAGATATGTTACCAACACTTTGAAGCTAATGGTGACACTCTTTGCCGATCCTTCTGTTTTAACCAGCAGCAACGCTTCTGTTAAACTTGAGTTGGCAACGGCTACGGTGCTTTCCAACACATTTTCATGGACCGGAGCTTTTGCAGGATACACCGGAGTTATAACTTATACGCTCCAGTATGATTCCGCCGGTAAAAATTTTGTGGCACCTACTGACATAGTAATTGACCAACCCATTTTAACTAAAGGTTTAACACAGGGCGAGATGAATCAAACTGCCTTTACGTCCGGTATTCCGGCTGGCAACACCGGTAAAGTTGAATATCGCATTAAGGCGGTAACAGCATCTGGTGCTATAGCTTACTCTAATGTTTCAAATGTTACGATTGAAACTTATATTCCGATTTTGAGATTGTATTTACCAGGTGGCTACCAGGGAGCAACCGGTAATGGTAAAAACTGGGATCCTCCTACTGCTCCTGAATTAATCAGGGATTTACGTTCTGACGTATTCAATGATTTGTACTATACTTATATTTTTTTACCGGCAGGTGCAGAATTTAAAATAACCGTTGGTCGTGCCTGGGCTGAAAGCTATGGCGGTGACGGCGGAAACTTATCCGGTTCCGGTGCAAATCTAACTGTTGCCAATGCTGGATATTACAGAATAAGCGTTAATCGCAAAACGATGAAATATGATATTAGGGAAGGAAGAATGGGATTTGTAGGTGGTGGAACTGGTGCAGGTTGGAATCCCCCAAATGTGTTCCCTAACTATGCAATGGGTGCTGCTGGCACTAATTTATTTGTTGGGTTAACCGACTTAACAGTGGATGGTTGGAAATTGATTGACAATAATCAATGGAACAATGGCAGCAACGCTGTGGATGAAACCAGAAGTTATGGTACTTCTGCAGCAAGTGGAGGAGTACTTCAAACCAATGGCGATAATTTCTCTAAAGTTGCTACAGCAGGAAGGTATCGCGTTATTTGGGATGGTCGTGACAGGAATGGTGTAAAATATGAAATGAGTTCCGCTAGCGAGATGCGATTGGTGGGTGATGGCATGTCTGCATATCCTGATTGGAATCCCGGTGGATCACCGCAAATGACCTATGAAGGAAATGGCGTTTGGACCTTTACGCTCGGGTTAAAAGCCGATAAATCAATAAAATTCCTGGCTGGAAACGACTGGGGTGCTTTTGACTATGAAGACAATAGCGGCGGAAGTAATTCCGTCGGAGCTGCCCGTAAAATTAAATGGGAAAGTGGGGATAACTTTAAAACACCATCTGTAGCTGGAACTTATAAGATTACATTAAATGAAAATTTACAAACAGTAACTATTGCAAACCCTTAGTTAATGCGTCAATAGATTGATCCTAAAAAAACTGCCCAGGCAATAGCATGGGCAGTTTTTTTATATAGAATCAACAGCAAAGCATTCATGATGGAATTAAAATTTACATGTAAAATTGATTTTAGCAAGACTAATTTAGAATTTTAGGGAGGACACTATTATATGAACCAATTTATTTGTTCAAAAAATTTACTGTAAATCAATCGTTTGTAAAGGTGCGCTAAAAAATACTTCTTCAATTCGTAGGAAATTAAAATATAGCCACCTACCTTCGCCGTCCAATTAAAAAAGCCTTCGGGATAGCGATGGCGTAACTTAAAAATAAATACAATGAGTAAACTACATTTCACCACCAAACATGCGAACGAGGCTACCGTTATTCACAACTGGTATGTGATTGATGGTACTAATCAAACCGTTGGACGTATGTGTTCAAGGATTGCTGCCATGCTTCGTGGCAAAAACAAAGCTTATTACACTCCACACGTTGATTGCGGAGATTATGTAATTGTAACCAATTGCGATAAAATAAAATTTACCGGCAATAAGCTGAACGAAAAAGTATATGACAACTTTAGTGGTTACCCAGGTGGCCGTAAAGAAGAAATTGCAAAAGACCTTTTAAAGCGCCGACCAGAAGTGATCATCGAAAGAGCGATCAAAGGGATGTTGCCTAAAAATCGTTTAGGACGTAAAATGTACAAGAAGTTATTTGTGTACGTTGGTACCGAGCATCCTCATGGCGCACAAAAACCAGCAGAACTTAAATTTTAAAACCCCTCTCCCCTGGAAGGGGAATAAATAATAATTTATACAATGGAAAAGCAAAAAAATGCGGTGGGCCGTCGTAAAGAAGCTGTAACCCGTGTGTTCCTAAGCAAGGGTGATGGCAAAATCACGATCAATGGCAAAGATTACAAAAATTACTTCTCGTTAGTTTACCTTCAAAACCAGGTAGAAGCTCCCCTTAAAACGGTTGAATCTTCTGACAAATTTGATATTGTTGTAAATGCACAGGGCGGTGGTATTAAAGGACAAGCCGAAGCAACCAAATTGGGTATTGCCCGCGCTTTGCTTGAAGTAAGTGCAGACTATCGTCCTGCCCTGAAAGCAGCCGGATTATTGAAAAGAGATCCACGTTCTGTCGAGCGTAAAAAACCAGGTCGTAAAAAAGCCAGAAAGAGCTTCCAGTTCAGCAAACGTTAAGCCCCCAGCCCCTGAAGGGGAGCAATGGCCGTTCGTTTTCAAATTTTCAAATTTTCAAATTTTCAAATTACTATAATGGAAAATAATACTTCCTTACAACAGCAACTTCTTGAAGCAGGTGTACACTTTGGTCACTTAAAAAAGAAGTGGAATCCTAAGATGTTACCTTACATTTTTGCTGAGAAAAAAGGTATTCACATTATCGACCTGAACAAAACCGTAGAAGGTTTACAGGAAACCGCTGCTGCATTAAAATCAATTGCAAAGAGCGGTAAAAAGATCATGTTTGTTGCCACGAAAAAGCAAGCGAAAGAAATCGTTTCTGATTGTGCCAAGCGTATTAATATGCCTTTCGTTACCGAGCGCTGGTTAGGTGGTATGCTTACCAACTTCAACACCGTGCGTAAGAGTGTTAAAAAAATGCAGAGCATCGAAAAAATGCTGAATGACGGAAGCATCGACAATCTTACAAAAAAAGAGCGTCTGACATTAACCCGTGATAAAGATAAAATGGAAAAGGTGTTAGGTGGTATTGCACAAATCAGCCGTGTACCAGCAGCATTGTTTTTAGTAGATATCGGACACGAGCACATCGCATTGGCAGAAGCAAAGCGTTTAAACATCACTACTTTTGGTATGGTAGATACCAACTGTGATCCTAATAAAGTTGAATTCGCAATTCCTGCAAATGATGACGCCACCAAATCAATCGCAATCATTGTTAACTACATCGTAGCAGCAATTGCTGAAGGTCTGGCAGAACGCCAGGCTGAAAAAGACGAAGATGATAGCAGTTCTGATGGAGATGAAAGCGCAGAATCAAAAGCAGCCCGTTTTGAGGAAAAGGCAGATGGTGGTGATGACAGAAACAAAAGAGCAAGAGGTGCAGCACCAACTAAACGCCGTGTACCAGGACCTGGTGCTGGCGGTAGAAGACCAGCAGGTGGTGGAGCACCAGGCGGACCAAGATAAGGACCTCTTTGGTTTTTTCAAATTGAAGAATCCAATTGCTCAAGGTATTAGGGTTAATTTTGTAATCAGCGATTGTACTATTATGTAGCATCGTTGGTCCATCCGAAAGCAATCGGATCAATTTTACCCTATATCTTTTTTGAACCAGTATTTTCATTTTAGTTGGTTTATTAAATAGAACTATTAAAAATTCCCAAACACCGGGCTTACGAATTCTTAATGGGTTTGGGTAAAAACATATTATCATGAGTGCAACAATAACTGCAGCCGATATCAATAAGCTGCGTCAATCAACAGGTGCCGGCATGTTAGACTGCCGTAAAGCATTAACCGAAAGCGATGGCGATTTTGAAGCTGCCATTGACTGGTTACGTAAACAAGGACAAAAAGTAGCTGCCAAGCGTAGCGACCGGGAAGCAAAAGAAGGCGTTATCCTGGCTAAAACTACCGCAGATAACAAAACAGGTATCATCGTTTGCATCAGTTGCGAAACTGACTTTGTTAGCAAGAATGCTGACTTCGTTGCTTTCACACAAAGTATCATGGATGCTGCAATTGCAAACAACGTAAAATCTGTAGATGAGTTAAATGAAGTAGAAATAAATGGCGCAAAAGTATCAGAACTGATCAATGATAAGTTGGCAGCAATTGGAGAAAAAATTGCCATTAAATTCGAAAGGGTTGAAGCGGCGTATGTTGCTTCGTACATTCATGGTGCGAACCGCATGGGTGTGCTCGTAAGTTTTAATAAAGAAGCTGCTGATGCCGGTAAAGATGTGGCTATGCAAATTGCCGCAATGAACCCACTGGCAGTTGATGAAACATCAATTGCGCCTGAAACAATTGCAAGAGAAAGAGAAATCGCTATCGAACAAATTAAAGCTGAAGGAAAGCCTGCCGAGATGGCTGAAAAAATCGCTGTTGGTAAGGTAAATAAATTTTTCAAAGACAACACTTTAATGGCACAGGCCTTTGTAAAAGATAATAGCAAAAGCGTTGCTGATTATTTGAAAAGCTTAGATGCCG
>Ga0105045_10002246_pt1 | contig 16236 bp, 13 predicted proteins | sample MAT02_FD_78089 | JGI IMG/M metagenome (GOLD analysis project Ga0105045, IMG submission 78089) | Freshwater microbial communities from Lake Fryxell liftoff mats and glacier meltwater in Antarctica - MAT-02 (megahit assembly) | ecosystem: Environmental > Aquatic > Freshwater > Ice > Liftoff...
CGGCGCTCGACCCGTTGGGGGCGATGACGGTGACCGCCGGCGGCTACGGCCGTCTCGCCACGGCGCTGCGCGATTTGGCCGACGAGCTGTGCGACGGGCGTCTGGTGTTCTCCCACGAGGGTGGCTATTCGGCCGAGCACGTGCCGTATTGCGGGCTGGCGGTGCTCGAAGCGCTCGCCGGCGTGCCGAGCGGCGTCGACGACCCGTGGCAGGTGTTGATCCCATACCCGCACCAGGAGCAACCCCGCCCCGACCTGCTCGTGCCGGTCCACCGCGCCGCCGAACTCGTCGCCGAGGTCCCGACGCCGTAGATCGCTGTCGAGAGTCAGTCCGACTGTCTCATGATCGAAAGGTGAACGTTGTGTCCCGCTCGGGCTGGCCACGGTCGAGGCGTTGCGGGTCGAAGCGTTCGATGATGCAATCGATCTCTTCGCGAACTTGATGTCGACGAAGCTGATCCGTGTCGCTGAGCGAAAGTCGGACCGTGATCGTCTGCGGAGTCTGCCGCAGTTATCGAAGGCGTCACCGACGTTGGCTGCCGCAGCGAAAGTGCTCCTCGACGCCGTCGACGACAGCGGCCCTCGTCGTGATGCCGATGAGCTTTGGTCGCAGCTCGACGGCATGGTCACTCCCGAGCAGTTGGCGGCCGCTATCGGCACGGTCAACGAGATCGTGCCTCCGGACGGCTTCGCGAACGGCCTGGTGCGAGCCGAACTGGTGAAGCGATACGCGACGGTACGCCCGTTCTTGTCGCGACTGGCGACCGTGGCGCCGTTCGAATCCAGTGACGCAGGCGCCGATGTTCTCCGTGCGGTGCGTGGCCTCGGAGGTCTGCCCGCCCGTGGCGCGATGACTAATGCCGACGTGGTGAGCGAGGGGGTGTCAGGGTCGTGGACCAATCTCGTCCGCGACCCGAAGTCAGGAGAGACTGACCGGCGGGCCTATGTGATGTGCGTACTCGAAGCACTGCACCGGGCGCTGCGACGACGCGACATCTTCCTGACTGGCTCGAGACGCTGGGCTGACCCGAGAGCGCGCCTGCTTGCCGGCGCCGAATGGGCAGCTACCCAGCCGAGAGTGCTCGCAGCCTTGCAGTTGACGACGAGGCCGATGTGCACCTCGACAAGCTTGCCGAGCGTCTCGACACCGCCTACCTCGACCTTGCGAAGCGTGTCGGGGGCGACGGGTCGGTCCTGAAGATCGAAGAGGACTCCAAAGGAGTAAAGCGGCTCCACCTGGCGCCGTTGGTCAAGCCTGACCAGCCAGCAGGTACTGTAATCGATCCAGCTTCCAGAACCATCGACGACGAGCGACGATCGTTCCCGAGATGATCGAGGAGGCGGCGGGCGATCAGCGCATCCTGGTCCCAGGGCGCGAACTTCTCGCCCCACGAGTTGAAGACGAAGTCGACGCCCGAGCGACGACATGCACCACCATCCGACCATCGAGCGTGAAGATCGGCCCCGAATCATGGAACCACGAATCGTCGACCGGCAGTTCGATGACCTCGACCGCGGCAGGCAACATCGCTCGCGCCTCGGCCGCCTGGCCCGGCGCCGCGATCATCGTCACCGGCTCGAACGCGGCGATCGCCGCGGCCGTCTCGGTGTACTCACACTTGGCAGCGTCGAATCGGCCGTTCCACAGGTCGAGCCGGGTGGGCCAGACCATCAGGCAGCCGTCGTGCGGTTCGAATTCGCCGGGCATCCGCCACGCCCGCTCGGTCGAAGACGTCATGAGCTCGCGCCGCTCACGGGCCGACCGAGGTCGGTCCTGTCGGCCAGCCGTCGGTACGCACCGGGCTGGCGCGTGTACATCAGGCCGAAGTCGAGCCAGTCCAACCGCTGACCCAGGTCCAATTCCGCCACCAACACCGCAGGACGGTCCCGCGGCGCCTCCACGATCACCCGTCCGTAGGGATCGGAGATGAACGACGATCCGTAGAACGTGAGCGGCCCTTCCACCCCGATGCGATTCACTGCCACCATGAACGTGGCGTTCGCGAGCCCGTTCGCAACGATCATCTGCTGCCACATCGGCTGCGAGTCGAAGTCGGGCCGGTGTGGTTCCCTGCCGATCGCCGTCGGGTACACGATGATCTCGGCGCCGTCCATCGACAATGCTCGTGCGAGTTCGGGGAACCACTGGTCCCAACAGGTCGGGAAGCCGATCTGCGCGCCTGCGACCTCGACCACTGGGCATCCGGTGTCACCCGGCTCGAAGTACCGGTCTTCGTGGTAATGATCGAACTCAGGGATGTGCGTTTTGCGGGTACGGGCGACCAGGTCCCCCGATGCGTCGACACAGATCGCGGTGTTGAAGCCGCGTTCGACACCGTTCGCCGACACATCACGCTCGTACAGCGACGCTTGCACCGCGATGCCGTGCTCGGTCGCGAGTGACCTGGCCAGCGTCACCGTCGGGCCCGATTCGAGCGGCTCACCGTACGTGGCAAGCGCGTCGGGCACGTCGGGCGACACGCAAAAGTACGGCGACCGGGTGAGTTCCTGCAGGAAGACGATCTCGGCCCCCTCCGACACGGCAACGGCGACGCCGGTCCGCAACGTCGACTCCATCGCTGGTTGATCCGAATCCCAAGCACACTGCACCGCCCCCACGCGCAGGTGACGGTCGGGGGTACCGTCGCGCACCCGATCACCCGGATCGCGGAATGGCGAATCGAGCGGCTCGTCGGCCACGATCATCTCGAAACCATGTGTCATGAGTCGAACCCTAGTCCCAGTCGGGGTGCATGTAACCGTGCTGTCACCAGACCCAACAAGCCGCAACGCACCTGCTCATCGGATACATGAACGAAGTCTGACGGCAGCGCCGCCCTTCGTCAACGAGACAATCGAGTGTTGCGAACGTCCTGGTCACGTGCCCTGCGATGCTCGCAACTGGGTCTCCTGACAGCAGCGTTACCGTCCATCCAACTCTCGTCGGCAAAACAGAACGCCCTGGTCGGACACGACGACAACGATGTCACCGTGGCGTTGCGCATAGCGAACTGTCAATGCGACGTAGCGGTCAAGCGAGGTGAGATCCATTGCTTCGACTGTGATCGCCCAGACAGCCGTTGCACACGCCGAGTCTCGGACGGGCGACGCCCCATGCCAGTGCGCTGTCGCGTCGGAGGAGGAGCCGGTCGAAGAACCACCGCCTGAAACCTGTGTCGAGGACGACGCATGGCAAGACGCACCGGTTGGTCTCAGGGAGCGAACGCGAAGCTGGAAACGACTGCTCGGATCGGCCCGTTGCAGCAGTCGGGCCGGTCCAGACAGGAGCGTTTGAAACCCCTTAGGGGGTTCGGCCGAAACCCCTAAGGTGCTCATTGGAGCGGATGACGGGAATCGAACCCGGGTTCTCAGCTTGGGAAGCACTCCGAGGCTGTTCGCATCGCGCCTGCGTGTGGGGTGTTCATCCTGCTCAGAGGTGGTTTTCTGGCCCGTCGGTGTTGCGCGTTGTTGTGCCTAATTGCACCCTGTTGGGCGTCGTTCTAGGCACGAATTAGGCACGGAGCGAGCGGCGACAGCGCCGAGCCCGTCGGTTGTTCACGCCGCTTGAAGAAAATGCGCTTCGGTTAGCCGGCCGAGGACAGACTCGACGTGGGGCTGGGTGAACAGACCTGCCTTGCGGGCGTTCCACTCGTGAACGTGCTGAGTGATGGTTTCGGCGTCGCGTGAACCAGGCTCGATTTGAGTTGCGACCCGGTGAACAGTTGCCATCAACTCGAGGAAGTAGGCGGACTCGAATCCGGAGACGAGGTTGAGTACGCGGTCGATCCGCTCTTGCGTTTCGGAGTCATCGGCAAGCGCTGTCGATGCTTGGTCGAGTGCGCCGGGGAGGACTTCGATTGGTTCGGTGTCGGCGACTCGTTTACTTCCGTCGCCGAATCCGGTGAGGAAGTGGCCCTCGACTGCGGAGAGCACTTTGCTGAGGTTGTCGGCGTAGGGGCCGTACCGGTCCTTCGCGTAGTTCAGTCGGAGCGGTTGTCCAGCTTGTTGGAGGAAGTACATCAGCTTCTGGACCTCGATGACCGACGTCTCGAGCGCGACTTCCGTGTAGCGGGAGATCGTGGAGACGAGCGCGGCTTTGCCCGGCGACATGTTGGGCCGAGGAGTCCGAACAATCATGTCTTTAGATGCGGGAGATCCCTTCGGTTCGAAGAGTTGGATCTCGACGGAGCGGAGCGTGCTCAGGTGGTGATCGATGATTGGACGAACGACGCTCCAGTCGAGCCCCCCGTTGCCGCAGCCGAGCGGGGGGAGTGCAATAGAAGAGATGTTGAGGTCGTCGATGACGGCAACGAGGTCAGCGAGGCCGGTCTCGATGTCGGCGAGCCTCGAGCCAGACCGCCAGTGTCCCTTCGTCGGGAAGTTGACGATGTGGCGGGGACCTTCGAGTGAGGAGTTGTGCCACACCCACATCTTGCCGAGCTGCACTTCGCCTCTGTCGCAAGCCTTCTTGTAGGCCTTGAACATGTCGGGATAGGCCCGCTTGAACTGGAGAGCGATGCCCTTGCCCATCACCCCAACGGTGTTCACGGTGTTGACCACAGCGTCGACGTCGGCAGCGAGGAGATTCCCGGTAGCTGATTCGATCATCGCTGTTGCCCCATTCGCTTAGAAGTACCAGGCCGGTTGGCTAACAACCGGAAGCGTGACCGCAAGGTTTGTCAGGCGGCGAGCAGCGCCGCCAACATCTTGCTCCAACGCTCCGGACTGCTCTCATACGGCGCGTAGACGGTGATCCGCGAGATCGAGTCGCCGTACCGCTGGGTGAGTTTGGGCGCGACCTGCTCGGGCTCCCCGACAACGGCGAACGTGCTGAGGACCTCGTCGTCGATCAGGTTGCCCATCTCGACCCATCTTCCCTGCTTTGACAGTGATTTCAACTCGTCCTGCAGGCCGCCCCAACCGTGCAGCTCAAGCACGTTGCGGTACGCCGGTGTCGAGCCGTAGAACGCGATCTGCTGACGGGTGCCGGCCACTGCCGACGCCATCTCCTCGTCGTTGGCGCCGGTCACCACGAACGAGGTGCTCGCGATCTCGAAACCGTCCATCGTCTTGCCGACCTTCGCCCGCCCGCGCTCGAGCGCCGGGAGCGTCACCTCGCGGAGATAGCGCTCGGTGGTGAACCCGTGGCACAGGAATCCGTCGCCGACCTCGCCAGCGACCTCGGTCATCATTTCGCCGACCCCGGCGAGGAACACCTTCGGCGGCCCGAACCCCTCGAGGTCGGACGGATCCGGCGCGAAGAACGGCGACATCAAGGTGTGCGTGTAGAAGTCACCACGGAAGTCGAGCTCCTCCCCGGAGAGCCACGCGTCCCAGATTGCCCGCATCGCCAACACGAACTCACGCATCCGGGGCGCCGGGTGCGACCACGGCATCGAGAAGCGCCTCGTAATGTGCGGCTTGATCTGGCTGCCCAACCCCAGGATGAACCGACCCTTCGAAAATGCCTGCAGATCCCACGCCGTGTTCGCCAGCGTCATCGGAGACCTAGCGAAGGCGACCGCGATCGACGTGCCGAGCTGGATCCGCTCAGTGTGCTCGGCCGCCATCAACAGCGGAAGGAACGGGTCGTGCGCGGCTTCGGCGGTCCAAACACCGCTATACCCCCTGACTTCGGCGTCGGCAGCGCTCGCTCCCGCCTTCGCCAGATCGAATCCGATGAGTTCATCAACGTTCATGTTCAGACTCCTTCAGGTGTGCTTGGGTTCCATCGGTGGGTGGGAACTGTTCTCGCCTATGGGGTTCTTGTGCTTGATTGAGTTCATTCCGCTCATCGGCGGTGATCTTCGCGGTCACGTGTTCAGCGCGACAACAGGTGGAGGTAGAACACCTCGCCGGCGCCGGTCTGTTGCACGAGACCCAACTTTGCTCCCTCGACCTGGCGTGGCCCGGACTGACCGCGCAGCTGGCGCGTGATCTCGGAGACTTGGGCCAGCCCGGTTGGGCCGAACGGATGCCCGCGCGACATCAGACCGCCGTCGGTGTTCACCGGGATGCGGCCGCCTGGGCCCGTTTCGCCGTCGAGCACGAGTCTGTCACCCTCACCGACACCGCACAGTCCCAGCGCTTCGTAGTACTCGAGCTCCTCGTTCGCGGTGGCGTCGTGGAGTTGGACCACGTCGAGGTCCGATGGCCCGATACCGGCGCGCTCGTAAAAGGCAGCGGCTGCGCGCCCCACGCAGATCGCGTGCCCCCACGCCGTGTCTTGCTGGAAGCTCTCGCCGTAGATCTCCGAGAGTCGAACCCGGACTGGGATCGCGCCGAGGCGTTCGGCCACCTGTCTGGTCGTGACGATGACGGCCGCGCCGCCGTCGCCCACCGGACAGCACATCGGCAAAGTCAGCGGGTCTGCAATCGGTCGCGCGCTCAGGATTTCGTCGACGGTGAAGCGCTTCTGGATCTGGGAGTACGGATTCAGCGAACCGTAGAGCTTGCTCTTCTCGGCGATCCTGGCGAACACCTCGACGGGTGTGCCGTACTCGTGCATCCGGCGCTGGGCGGCCAGCGCGAAGATCACCATCGGGTTACCGAAGGCCTGCGCCATGTACTGGCGGTGGAGCTGCTCGCCGCCGGCAGGCACGTCGAGCATCCGGCCGAGCTGCCCGACGCCGAAACCGATCGCGGTGTCACACTGCTCGGTTGCAACCGCCATCACCGCCAGATGAAACGCAGCGTTGCCGCTCGCCGACGCGTTGTCGACGTTCTGGATCGGGATGCCCGTTAGGCCGAACTCGTGACCAACGCGATTCCCGGCGAACGGTCCGATCGGTGGCACTTGGCCGCAGTAGCCGCGCTGGATGTCGGTCCACTTAAGGCTGGCATCGCTGAGCGCGGCCGCAACGGCTTCGACGCCATGGTCGACGTACGTGCGATCGTTGAACTGCCCGAAGCGAGTCGTCCCGACTCCGACGATGACAACTTCGCGCATCTCAGGCCTCCATCGCTCTGAACGCGTAGGTGATGAGGGGCCCGCCACGGTTCGGCACCTCGAAGGGGATCAGCTCCATCGGCGAGCCGATCTTGGGCGGCACGTCGACGTTGCCGACAACAAACCCCTGGACGAACGTGCCCTCCGGGAAGCACACCTGGCCGACGAGGTTCGGGCGGCCCAGGAACGACCCGATCCAGTCGACCGTGACGGCCCACAGTGCTCCTTCCGGGCCGAGCTCGATATCGGCCAGCGACTGGCCGCCGCAAGCCTTGCAGCACGCGGCCGGTGGCCACAGGTAGGTCGCGCACTCCGCGCAACGCTGACCAGTGAGGTGGAGGCGGCCGCCCGGGCTGTGAGCCATCCAACCATCAACGATGAAAGTTCCGTCCTCGGCCATCGGATCCTCCTCAGGGCTTCTCGGTGAAGATGTTCTTGTAGGTCCCGCTTCTCGCCATGGACTTCTCGATGGCTGCGTGGCGTTCCGCTGGGGTGCCCATCGTGAGCACAATCTGTTGCTCGAGGCGCAAGCCGTCCTTGAGGGACATCGACATGCCTTCGTCGATGCACCGCTTGGCACCGGCGACGGCGTACGGCGCGAGATCTGCCAACTCGGTGGCCAGCGCCTCAGCGCGCGCCAGCAGATCTGGCTTCGGGACTACTTCGTGAACGAGCCCGATGTCGAGCGCTTCCTGCGCCGAGAGCTTCTTACCGAGCATGATGATCGCTTTGGCCCGGGCCGGCCCGACGAGCCGGGGGAGCCGTTGCGTGCCGCCGCCGGCGGGCAGTGCTCCGAACAGGATCTCGGTGAGCCCGATCTGGGCATCGTCGGCGATGAGACGGAAGTCCGCCGCGAGTGCAATCTCGCACCCGCCGCCCATCGCCGCGCCGTTGATGGCGGCGATCACGGGTTGCGGCAGGCGCTCGATCTCGTCGAATAGCATGCGCGGCGGCATGGATACCTTCGCTCCTCGGAGGGCCTCTCCTGCTTCACGCAAGTCAGCCCCGCCGCAAAAGTGACGGTCCCCGACGCCGGTCACGATGATCACCCGAACGCTGTCGTCGCTGCGTAGCTCGTCGGTCGCGGCGACGACATCGTCCATCATCTGACGGCTCAGCGTGTTAGCTGCGTGCGGGCGATTGAGGGTGAGCTGCGCTATCTCGCCGCGTTGCTCGAGGAGGATCGTTTCGTACTGCCTCATGTGGGTCTCCCGGGATCTGCGTGGTGGATTGTCGAGTTGCGTCTGATCAGAGCGTGAAGAGGAAGCCGCCGTTGACGGAATAGACCTGGCCCGTGACGAAGCTCGACGCGTCCGAGGCGAGCAGGAGCACCATGTTTGCGACGTCGTCGGGCTCCCCAACGCGTCGGAGCGGGTACATCCGCAGCGTGGCCTTCATCACATCCTCGTTGGCAAAGGCTTCGGCCGTTGCCGGCGTGCGCGTGGCGGCGATCGCCACGCAGTTGGCGCGGATCCCATGCCTTGCGCACTCACGAGCCACGGAACGCATCACTCCCGCCGCGCCCGCCTTAGCGCCAGCGTAGGCTTCCATGTTGGGGTCGCCGTACCGGCTCGCCTCGGAGATGATCGTGACGATGTTGCCGCGCCGCTGTTCCACCATGTGGCCGACCGCGTGCCGTGTGCAGTTCAAGACCCCGTAGAGGTTCACCCTGAGCGTGCGCTCCCAGTCCTCCGGCGTCGTCGTCCAGAACGGCTTCATCGCCTCAGAGGCGTCGAGTGGCGTCGGACCCATGTTTCCTGCGTTGTTGACGAGGATGTCAACACTGCCGAATTGAGCATTCGCTGCTTCCATCATGGCCGCAGTCTCCTCGAAGCTGGTGACGTCTGCCTGATAGGCGATCGCTGAGCCGCCGAAGCTGGCGATCTCGGCGACGACCTCCTGTGCGCGGTCGGCAAAGAAGTCGTTGACGACGACGCTCGCGCCGTGCGAAGCGAGATGAATCGCCACCTGGCGTCCCACCCCCTGCCCCGCTCCAGTGACCACGGCGACGCGCTCTGCCACGCTCAGAATGTTCTCGACACGGTCCATCTGTCCCCCTATGTTTCCAGTCCAATGGTTCTTCGCAACCTGCGTAAAGTATAAGCAACTCCACATTCTGTTCGCAACTTGCGTTGTACATTCATGCTAATCACCCGCAATCTGGACTAGGGTGTCCTGACACGCTCTAAAGAGCTGGTGCGATCCGAGGAGGGATTATGGAAGTCGTACAGTTCGCGCTGCTTGGGCTTGGGTTGGGAGCCATCTACGCGCTGACCGGGCAGGGCATCGTCGCGATCTACCAGGGCTCGGGTGTACTCAATTTCGCCCAAGGCGCATTGGCACTGCTGGGCGCGTGGTTCTACGCCCGCATGGCGGTCGATTGGGGATGGCCGCGCTACGCCGCGATGGCGCTTGCGGTCCTCGCTATCTCCGTGTTGGGAGCAGCCGTCTACGTGCTCGTGATGAGACCGTTGCGGACGGCGGCACCTTTGGTCCGCCTGATCGCCACCCTTGGTCTCCTTGCCATTGTCCAGCAGGCCGTGATCCTCGTGTTCGGCTCGGACCTCAAGCTTGTTCCGACGTTTCTGCCGACCGGGAGCTTCATCGTCGGCGACGACATCAGGTTCGGATATGACCGCGCGATGCTCATCGCGATCGCCATCGTCAGCACGATGTTGCTCACACTGTTGTACCGCAGGACCAAGTTCGGATACGCCACGCGGGCGGCAGCGGAGAACCGGCGGGCGGCGAGCGCTCTCGGCCTGTCGCCCGATCGCATCGGCATCGTCAACTGGGCGATCGGCGGTGCACTCGCGGCCGGCGCCGGGATCTTGACCGTACCGATCAGTGGTCTGAACTTGGAGGGTATAGTGCTCCTCGTCGTTCCGGGACTCGCCGCGGCGTTGGTCGGTGGGTTCCGATCGTTCCCGCTGACGCTGCTCGGTGCGGTCGGCATCGGGGTGGGCCAGACGGTTGTGAGCCGGTACGTGACGACCCCGGGCGTCCAGGAGATCCTTCCGTTCGTAGTCATCATCGTCATGCTCGTCGTGCGGGGTTCGGCCATGCCTGCCAGGGACGAGGAGACTCAGCAACTCCCTCGAACGGGGCGTGGACCATTGCGCCCGGTCGTGCTGATCGTGCTCGAGGTCGCGCTCCTGTGGGTCGTGTGGAACGCGAGTACCGGAATGGTGAGCGCGCTCGTGACCACGATGGTCACAGCGATCGTGCTGATCTCACTCGTGGTGCTGACAGGGTTGGCCGGGCAGGTCTCTCTCGGGCAATTCGGGCTCGCCGGCTTCGGCGCCTTCGCGGCAGCGCGCGCCACGTTTTCAATGAACCTGCCCTTCCCGGTGGCAGCGCTCTTCGGAGTCGTTGCGGCCGTGGTCGTCGGGCTGGTGTTCGCCGTGCCGGCGCTCCGAACTCGCGGCGTGACGCTGGCGATCGCCACCATGGGCATGGCACTCGCGCTGGAACGAGTCGTTTTCAACAATGCCACCTGGATTCGAGGGGTGGGTGGCACTCCGGTGGGAAGTCCCAGCATCTTCGGGTGGGGTATCGATCCGCTCTTCCAACCCCGCCGCTACGCCACCGTCGCGGCGGTCGCCCTGCTCGTGGTAGGCGTCATTGCGGTCCACGCCCGGTCCGGCAGCCTCGGCCGTCGGCTCCTCGCTGTGCGCAGCAACGAGCGTGCAGCGACCGCACTCGGCATCAGTGTCACGCGCGTCAAGCTCTTCGCGTTCGGTCTGTCGGCGGCGATCGCGGCGATCGGAGGAATCCTGATCGGCTTCCGCGGCGCCACCGTGCGCTATGAGAAATTCGGGGTCATGGAGTCGATCAACGCGCTCGTCTACGCCATCATCGGCGGGATCGGCTTCGTCCACGGCGCCATCGTGGGAGCGCTGATGGCCCCGAATACGGTCGTCAACTTCCTCCTCCAGAGTGTCGGCGACGTCGAGCATTACCTGGTGCTCGGTGGCGGACTGTTGCTCATCGTCATGCTGATCGCCAACCCCAACGGTATTGGGTACGCGGATTCAATGATCGGCGACGCCATCCGTGGGCGGCGCCACAAAGCTTCCGCACCGGACCAATCGGAGTCGGACGACGGAATCGAAGCGGCCTTCGTGCGCCTCGAGCCGCGCACGTTGCGAGCCGAACGGATCACCGTCCAGTACGGCGCTGTGCATGCGGTTGAGGGCGTGTCGCTCACCCTGCACCCAGGCCGCATCACCGGACTGATCGGAGCGAACGGAGCCGGCAAGACGAGCTTCATCGATGCGGTCAGCGGATTCACGCGCTCAGGCGGTGTATTGATGCTCGACGGCACCTCGATCGAGGGATGGAGTGCGAACCGGCGTGCGGAGGCAGGTATCGCGCGCACGTTCCAGTCGCTGGAGCTCTTCGAGGATCTGAGCGTGCGCGAGAACCTTCTGGTTCCGACCGATTCGATGGCGTGGTGGCACTGGTTGCGAGGGCTCGTGCACCCCTCACGAGATTCGCTCGCTCCGACCACGCTCGCCTTGGTGGCGCGCTTCGGGCTGGAGTCGTGGCTCGACCACAGCCCGCGCGACATGCCGTTCGGTCTGCGGCGCCTCCTGAGCGTGGCTCGCGCCGCCGCCGGTCAACCGTCGATTCTTCTCGTCGACGAACCCGCCGCCGGGTTGAACGATCATGAATCCATCGAGTTGGGCCGTGCACTCCGTTGGCTCGCCGACGAGTGGGGCATGGCGATACTCCTCGTCGAACATGACGTCGGGCTGGTCCTCGAGGTCAGCGATGAGATCGTGGCGATCGACTTCGGCCTGCCGATTTTCAGCGGCACACCGAACGAGACGATCGCCGACCCACGCGTGCGACAGGCCTACCTCGGCGAGATCGACGTTCCGGCCACCGAACATGTCGCCGGAACCGCTGCCCTCGATCCGGAAAGGACGTCTGCGCGATGACCCGCCTCGAAGTCTCGAATCTCGTCTCCGGCTACCAGGGCACAGCCGCCGTGCGCGGAATCGACCTAGAGGTCGCCGCCGGCGAAGTCGTAGTGCTCTTGGGCGCCAACGGTGCCGGGAAGTCGACCACGTTGCTGGCGATCGCTGGTGAGGTCCCCGTCATGAGCGGGAGCATCAACTATGAAGGAGCACCGTTCGCCGGGCCCCTACATCGGCGGGCGCGAGCAGGTCTCGCGTTCGTGCCCGAGGAGCGCAGCATCTTTCGCCAGCTCACGGTCGACGAGAACGTTGCGCTCGGTCGCGGCGCCCCGTCCGAGGTGTACAAGCTCGCGCCAGAGCTTGAGCCGATTCGGCGCCGCAAGGCCGGGCTACTGTCGGGTGGCGAGCAACAGATCCTGACGCTGGCCCGCGCCCTCGCGGGTGAGCCGCGCCTGCTGCTCGCCGACGAGCTCAGCCTCGGTCTCGCACCGCTGGTGGCGACACAGATGCTCCAGCTCGCACGCCGCGCGGCGGACCGCGGCGTTGCCGTCCTGCTCGTGGAGCAGAGCGCCAAGCGCGCCTTCGACGTCGCCGATCGCGCCTACGTGCTGCAGCGCGGAAAGATCGTGATTGAAGGCTCCGCCACCGAGCTCCGGCAGCGCATGTCCGAGGTCGTGGCGGCGTACTCACTCGCCCACGGCGGGCGCGCAGGCCACACCAGCAGCTGACAGGTCCACCCGCATCGCAGGCGGTCAGCGCCGGCGCGAACAGGGGTCACGACCGCATTTGCGACCGTGACCCCTGGAAGAAAGAAGACGAGTCCTCGTTCAGTCGACAGGCTCTCCTGTCCGGGCGTTGTACCACTCGCCGGTGTCCGCGAGACACACACCGGCTTGGAAGGTGCAGTCGACAGCAGTGTTCCGTCGGATGGCCGGTTGTCCGGCGATCACCGACCCAGGCTCGGAGAAGTCCATCGGCGTGGCCGCGCCCCCGGCGTCGTAGTCCGTGATCGTCGCCAGCGCAGCGATCAGCGCTGCGCTGTCGCCGCTCGCCGCGATCGCAGCGGCGCGGGCGAACAGATCGGCGCCCGCCCAAGCCTCGACACCGAGCGCCGTGCTGACGATGGATTCATCGACGGAAGCAATGTCGGCGAGGTGTTGCTCGTAGCCTTCGGTGTTCATGTTCGGCGTCGCCCAAGGGGTGACGGACTTCAGGCCGTCGAGGGCTGGTCCGAGGGCCGCTGCCAGGGCAGGAATCACCCCTGCCGACACGACGATCTGCTGTTGGTACCCCGCCTGCACCAGCCCGCCCAACGTCTTCGCCAAGTCGACTCCCGTCGAGAAGTTGAGGACGGCGTCCGCGCCCATGGCGGTCTGAACTTGGGCAGAGAGGTCGGGCTGGTTGCGCGGGATGGGCACCGGAGACACCTCGATCCCGAGCGACTCGAGCACGCTCGATGCGTCGGTGAGCGACTGGACACCGCCGGGACTGTCGGTGTGCATAACCGCGACGGTGTCCGGCGAGAACTCCCTGGCAACTCGGTTGGCGGCGGCCATCACCGAGCCCTGAGCACCCGCCGACACCATGAAGCCCAACGGATTCTCTCCATCCTTGGGCACGTAGCCGGCGTAGCCAATCTCGGGGATGCCGGCGACGCTCAAGACGTCGTGATAGTCGCCGCCGCTGGCGATGTTCGAGCTGACGACGGCGATGTAGTCGCCGTCGACCGCCTTCTGTGCGCACTCGTTGGCGGCGTTCGGGTCGAAGCCGGCTTGGCACACCTCGACCTCGACCGGACGGCCGGCGATCCCACCATCCTCGTTGAGTCGCTGGATGCGACCTTTCACGGCAGCTTGGGCCTCAGGGAACGTAAGTCCGAGGTCCGGCGAGTCGAGCACGATCTGCATGATCTTGAGCGGCTCACCGCTCGCCGGCCCCTTGCTTTCGGTGGTGGCGGTCGGCTCACTAGTGGGGGTCGGCACAGTAGTGGGGGTCGGCACAGTCTTCTCGGTCGAGGTTGTGTCGGCCGACCCAGTTGTGTCGATCGGCGTGTCGACGGTGTCGGCGGTTCCCCCGCCACCGTCGCTTCCACAGGCGGTGATCACCATCGCCACGCTGATGGCACAGACGAGAGCCCGAATGGATGTGCGTTTCATAAATTCCCCCTCCAATAATTCGCATAAAGCGATAGTTGGGCCATATTAAACCCTGAGAGCGCAGGAAAGTCCATAGTTGAATACGAATATCGCAGCTATTTCGTGGTTTTGCCTTCCAACGTGGACTTCGCGCGAGCTAGGGTGTCGCCAGCCCCACGATCCTGCGAGGGTTCGTATCCGTTCTGGGCACGCGAAGCCGATCGATTCCAGGAGGTTCTGATGTCCGACCTGTCCACGCTCATGGCCTTGCCCGACGAGCTCGTCGAATGGAAGGGATCGATTCGCCGCTTCGTCGACGAGGAGCTCATTCCCCACGAGCGCGACGCCGGCCAGCGTCTGCCCGACGACGTACTCGAACGCATCCGACCGAAGGTGCGCGAGCTCGGGATCTGGGCGGCCGACGTTCCGGCGGAGTACGGCGGCGCCGGGCTGAGCGCACTTCAATACGCCGTCGCCACCGAGGAGCTCGGCCGCTCGCTGTTCTGGCTCGATGTAATGGAGATGGGCAGCGTCATGGCGGCGCTGCTCCGTGGCTCACCGGACCAGATCGAGCGTTACGTACTCCCGAGCGTTCGCGGCGAACGGTCGGGCGCGTTCGGTCTTACGGAACCGACCGGCGGTTCCGATCCGGCGCGGGCGATCCAGACCACTGCGGTGCGCGATGGTGATAACTGGGTGATCAATGGGCGCAAGGCCTTCATCTCCGGAGCCGACCGTGCCGACCACGTGATAGTGATGGCGCGCACCGACAAGGACAAGGGCTCCCACGGCATTACTTGCTTCGTAGTCGACACTGACACTCCGGGGTTCAGCGTGGTGCGGACCATCCCGACGATGGGCCACGTGTGGCCGTGCGAACTCGACTTCACCGGCGTGGTCGTGTCCGACTCGCAGCGGGTCGGTGAGGTTGGCGAGGGCTTCATTCTTGCGCAGCAAACGCTCGGACCGCAGCGCATCGGAATCGGCGCTCGGGCCCTCGGGGTCTGTACCCGGCTGCTCGAATTAGCGATCGATTACGGACGTACGCGCGTCGTGTGGGGCCAGGTGCTGGGAGCACACGGCATGTTCCAGGAGCGGCTGGCCGACTGCGCAATCGAACTCGAAGCGTGTCGCTGGTTCGTATACCGGGCTGCCGCAGAGGTCGACCGCGGCTCCGACACCAGGACTCTTGAGTCAATGGTCAAGGTCTACTCCTCCGAGCTGATGACGCGTGTCGCGGACAAAGTGCTGCAGGTCCACGGCGGATGGGGTTACAGCCAGGACCTGCCTATCGAGCGGATGTATCGCGACCATCGAATGTGGCGAATCGTCGAAGGCCCCAACGAGGTGCACCGGATGGTCGTCGCCCGCCGACTGATCGGCAACGGGATCGAGGAGCTCGAGCGCTCGAAGCCACGCCCGAAGATCGGAGCGTCCTAGCTCTTACCCGCCAGGGCATCGTTCCGCTTGGTAGGAGGTAGTTGTTCCGCAGGGGCATCGTTCCGGTGAGCGGAGTTCGTGCGACAGGTGGAAGTCGGTGGTGTGGATGATTTCGCCAGGTGCGGAAGAACGACTTGTCCCAGACGTCGTTGAAGTGCTCGACCACACCGTTACGCCACGGTTCGCGCACCAGGATGAACCGTGGGGTCACGTCAAGGTCGAGACCCCTGTCTAATGGGGGCACATCACGCGGTGATCGCTTGGCGGTGGCAGTGTGGTGAGACCGAGCCGCCTTCCGGTGAGCACTTGCACTGTCGGAGATTCGATCTCTGCTGACAGAACGTGTCCCGGTTGGTTGGTGAGGGTTCGCCAAAGCACCGATGGGGTGTCGTGCCTCGAGCACTGATCCATGAGTTCGCGCGGGTGGCCTTCCGGTTCGTCAGCCCCGAATTTCCGAGCGAAGGAGAATCGACGAGTTCAAGATCTCACCCGACCCCCAGTTGGTGGAGAAGATTCGTGACATCGTCGGGCTCTACATGAACCCACCCGTCAACGCAGCAGTGTTCGCCGTTGATGAGAAACCACAGATCCAAGCGTTGAACCGGACCGCACCGCGCCGATGCTGCCCACCACCACCCAACGCTGCAGCGATGACTACCAACGCAACGGCACCATCGGCCTCTTCGCTGCCTTGAACATCGCGACCGGGACGGTGATCACCGAGCTACGCCCGAATCACACCTCCGCACAGTTCATCAAGTTCTTGAACAAGATCAACCGTGAAGTCC
>Ga0105045_10002247_pt1 | contig 16233 bp, 10 predicted proteins | sample MAT02_FD_78089 | JGI IMG/M metagenome (GOLD analysis project Ga0105045, IMG submission 78089) | Freshwater microbial communities from Lake Fryxell liftoff mats and glacier meltwater in Antarctica - MAT-02 (megahit assembly) | ecosystem: Environmental > Aquatic > Freshwater > Ice > Liftoff...
GACGCCCTAACTTCTTTTTTTCTTCTTTGTCGGCTTCTTCGATGCGATCAGCCAGACTTCGCATAACCTCTGTGGATAGCTGTTCGTCGTGGAGCAAACCGACGAGTAAGATACATCGGGTCACGATTCGGAGAGGCTGTGGTTTTTTGAATTGCAATAAAGTAGCAGGCACACTCCGTGTGCCGCAGCAACAAAAACCAAAGGTTTTTGAATTGCGGACGGCACATGGAATGTGCCTGCTACTATTGATTCACGGCTCGGAGAACCGTGGTACACTGGGCGTGCCACCTAAGCGATTGCGAGTTTACCCATTGCGCCTAAGCGAACTTTTCTAAAAATCATTAACGAAACGAAATGATGCTTTAATGAAACTCAACTCGGAATGCCGAGCTAAGTTCGAAATCTCTAATCCGATCTGACTATCGTTCATGGACGTAAGCCAAAAATGCCTCAAATTTTAGACTCGGCGTATGCAAGCCAAGACTGCTTCGAACGGATCTACCAGCAAAAAGAAGATCCCTGGGATTATTACTCAGCCGCCGAGCAAGCAAAGTATAGACGCATGGTTGAGACTGCAAGGCGACTTCAACCGTCACCTTTGCGTGTTCTCGATGTGGGTTGCAGTTTGGGGTATCTGGCAGAACTATTGGCAGATTACGCCCCAGAGGTCTGCGCCTTCGACATTGCGAAATCGGCTGTTGATCGAACTCGTGATCGCTGCAATCGATTGAAGACCACGACTCGATTCAAGGTTGAGATTGGCGATGCAATCCGGCCTCATTATGCTCCAGCGTCCTTCGACGTCGTCTTCCTTGGCGATGTCGTTCGCAATTTACCCACCGAACAAGACCAACACTTGGCTGTTCGAAATACGCTTGCATTGCTCAACGATGGCGGAGTCTTGATTCTTACCGACTGTATGAAAACCTATCGCCAGAAGGCTTACGTTTCGTTGGTTGAAAGCGAAGGTGGCTGCGTTCAAGAAAGGATTTACTATCACGACCGGTACTGGATCAAGTTTCGGAGTTTAGTTAAGCAATTAGGCCGCCCGGAACAAGTTCGTTCGCTGTTGGGCAACGTGAGGTTGCATCGAGCGTTCACTCGACTTGGGAGTCTTCGCGGGCCTTCCGGTTCAAAACACTTCGGATTGGTTGTGAAAAACTCGCAAATCAGTTGAGATGTGCTTGTCCGAGTCTAGGTTTCGAGGTGATTACCGTGTAGAACGTAGCAGGCACACTCCGTGTGCCGTAGCCACAAAGACCGAAGGTTTTTGAATTGCGGACGGCACATGGAATGTGCCTGCTACTATTGATTCACGGCTCGGAGAGCGCCATTACACTACCGCAAAGCATCCCATTTCGTGAAAGAAATTGCAAAATCCGCTGTTCGAAACGTCCTGTTCGTACAGCTCCCGATCCCACCAGCTGGCCCGGCCTCAATTCATGGCAACGTCCCGCTGGCCGCTGGTTATCTGATCTTGCACGCTCGCATTCGAGGACTCGATAGGCACTTCCAATTCGAAATTCTCCCACCCGGGATCTGCAACTATTATTCGGACATCGGGATCGTCGAAGAGATCCTAGCTCGCGAACCGAAAATAGTCGGGTTTTCGTGCTACCTCTGGAACATCGACCGAACTCTTTGGATCGCTTCTCATCTCAAACGTTTGCGCCCTGAAATCATTATTGTTCTGGGCGGTCCGGAAATCACCAACGATAACGCTTGGGTGTTTGCCTCGGGTGTTATCGACTATGCCGCCGTCGGCGAAGGCGAGCAAACCTTTAGCGAGTTGCTCGAGGCAATGCTGGCTGGCGAGGAAGGTCGAAAGCTGATTCCAGGTCTGTGGCGAGCGACCAATCCTCAAGTGCCGCTCTTTCGCAAACCGATCGCCAACTTGGACGATGTGTCGTCTCCTTATCTACAAGGCATTTTGAATGCTGCCGATGAACGCATGCTGTTATTGGAGACGATCCGTGGGTGCGTTTTTAAGTGCAAGTTTTGTTATTACCCGAAGAGCTACGATTCTCTCTATTTCGTCAGCGATGAAAAGATTATCGCCAATCTCAAACATGCACGCGAAGCCGGCGCGACTGAAGTCGTCTTGCTCGATCCGACTTTGAATCAACGCAAAGATTTCGACGGATTCCTTAGGTTGTTGGCTCGAGAGAATCACAACCAGCAGTTTACCTACTTCGGCGAGTTGAGAGCCGAGGGGATCAAGCCGGAGACAGCCAAGCTACTTCGTGAAGCTAACTTCACCGAGGTCGAAATCGGATTGCAGTCCATCGACCCGGCCACGCAGGACCTGATGGATCGACGCAACAACCTCAAGGCTTTTGAGCGAGGCGTATCTGCTTTGATGGACGCAGGAATTCGGGTCAAGGTGGATTTGATTATCGGCTTACCTGGTGACACAGTCGCCTCGGTGCGTCGCGGTTTCGAATACCTTGCGTCGAACAAGTTGTATACATCGACGCAAGTCTTCAATCTCGCGATCTTGCCTGGTACGGCGTTTCGTTCAGAAGCGGAGCAATTGGGACTACGGTTCCAGCCCAGGCCGCCTTACTATGTATTAGAAACGCCGACGCTTCAGTCCAGCGATCTTTATGAACTGATGGCGGATGCACAGGAAGTGTTTGACACCGAATGGGATCCCTTCTCCGATCCAAAATTGCATTTTGACGAATCGTCGGATGTGGTTGAATGTGTGAAAATGGACTTGGACGTTGGATTGCAATCGCTGCCGCCAGCAGGGAAACGAGCTCAAGCATTGACGTTATGGTTTCAAGCGGAACAGTTTGATCAGCATGTCGAAGCGATGAAACAGACGATTACTCAAGTGCTACTAGATTGCCCGCACTCATCAATGCAAGTCATCTTGGAGCCGTCTGGCGATCCAACGCAAGTGACCAGCCAATGCGTTGAGCAGTTGCTGGAGACATGTTATCGGCACCCAAACTACTTGGACCGCTACTACAGTTTAAACCCGCAAGGACTCCTTGGCTCCAAGCGGGTTCTGGTGGTTGTGGACGATGAGGTATTGGATGACATCGATTCCGACTGGGCGGACGCCATCGAGGAGACTGCAACGCTTGTAGGGAAGGGGTAGGCAGTGAAGCACGGCTCTCCGAGCCGTGACCCTCCGCAGCCTTTATGGACCGACTGCAATCCCTCGCTCACGCTTCGGGTTGTGATGAGTCGCTTTTCATGGAATCAGGCACATTCCATTTGCCGTCCGCAATTCAAAAACCTTTGGATTTTTAGGCTACGGCACACGGAGTGTGCCTGCTACTTTCTTGTCGAAAAAGAATCACGGCTCGGAGAGCCGTGCTACTCTAATCCAGGCTTGAACGAATCGTTGGGTTGTGAAGCCGCAGGATTGATAGAGTCGAATCGCTGGCGTATTCCTTAAATCGACGGCCAAGGTGATTCCGTCCGGCGCATTTTGGAGAGCCCAATCACGCGCGAAGTTCATGATGATTTTGGAAAGTCCTTTGCCTCTCCATTCTGGCTTGATCCCCACATACGTCAACTCGCAACAACCCGGCGCTGTTGGGGTCAGCAGCAAGCAGCCGATATCGGTATCCTCGCATTGCACGATCCACCACGATTGCGGTACACCTGAGATCGTGGACGCGTAACCCGCCAAGGTGCTTTCGATATTGCGCAGGCCGTTGAGCTCGGGAACGTCGAGAGTATCAACATACGTGCTTTCGACAAGCTGCCCCCATAGTGCAGTTGGTATAGTGTGGTGCGGAACGAACTGGATCGCACCCAGGTGCAGCGTCGAGTCCGATACCTGGAGCTTTGGAATGCTTTGCAGGCCGATGCACTCCATTTGCACCAGTTTGGCGACAGCGTGCATTCCTGACATCTTCAATAGGAGGTCGCGTTTCGGATCTGGGGATATAAATGCGGATTCGACATCGTTCGAAATGCGATCCGCAATCAAAAGCGAGATCGCTTGGATCATCTCAGCACCTTGTTCAAAAGCGATTGAGAACAGGTCTTTCGCTAGGCTTGCCAGATTGGTTTGGTCCAGTTCTTCGTTGTCGCTCGCTTCGCATCGGAGGTTCCCGATCGAAGCTAACGCGCCAGGGTACATGATGACATATCCAGCTGCGCGACGGCCCTTTATATCGCGAACCTGAGTCAAGATCGGGGTTGCGTAGCTAGAGCGACGGCTTAGATCTGTTAACGCGTCGACATGGGTATCTACGGAATCGACGTCTTCGTTAGCGTGGCACCAGCGAACGCATTCTAACCACTCGGTGTTCATGGTCAGACTGCCTTTAACGTTGGAGCGTTGACGGCGGAGCTTGTGCCGCCGATGGGTGAGCAAAGGCGCTGTCTGAGTTGGCTTCACTTAAGCGAACCAACATCAGCACAGGTTGAATCTCCCCCTTCTGCGTTTTGGTATGAAAAAAGTGCTCTCCCAGGCCACGCGACTCGGCGGTTGGACCAATCACAATGTAGTCTCCTTTTTGAATCCGAATTTCGATTGAGAGCTGTTTCCATACTATCGATTCACGTCGCGTGTCGGTCCGTACAGCGGATTCTCGAGCGATCATTTTCTTAACCAACTCGCCGTGTTGGATTTCAGGGGTCAAGCGTATGGTAGCGGAAGCATCGCCGTGCGGTGTCGCTTGGATGGCGTATTGAAAGTGGGGAGCCTCATAGACCTGCGCATTGGACGTAATGTCATGGTAAGAGATGTTCAGGCTTTCGTTTTGAAAATCCCGAATCGAAAGTTCTTTTCGCACGTCCGCTCGACATCGCCATAGTTGAGAAAACGATGAGACGTCCGCTGCAAAGCCCGCCTGTTCCATCGGATCTTCACCGATGCGTTGAACGGTCTGCCGGACCCACTCGTCGAGCAAGGGCGGCGAGTTGCCGGAGATTTTTCCGGCGCGCATTCCGTTTTTGTCCATCGCGATACGCAGATCGGGTTTCAACGCTTGCTCATCGATTTGAGCCCAGAGTTCGGGCAGACGAGTCGCCTGCGTCGAATTGAGACGTACCAGAATCGTTTCAACGCCTGCCGCATCGTTAGCGACCTTGGCGGTGCCGAATCCCGGCATTCCTTTTGGGGCTGCTGGTTCCTCACCGCTAGGGAGCCAGGTTGCGCAGCCAATGTGGAGCATTAAGACTCCACAACAGCCGCCTATCGTTAACAGAGGATTGAAACGCTTAGAGTCCATCCGCTGCGGCGATCACTTTCGCAAATTATTGGGAGAGTTCGGTGCACCGTTGGGTTGCGGAAGGCCAGGGTTGTTGGCGGCCCGAACGTTGTCCGTTGCAGGAGGGGCGAAAACTCGGTCCTCAACTTTCCAGTCGCTTGGAATATCAAACGGAATGAACGACTTTGCAAAAATGTCACTGAATTTCGCAATGAGGTTTCGCTTCGATCCCTGGATCGCCGCATCGCGAAAGTAAAAAATTTCTCGGCTGTCCTTCAAAATTTCGCCGGGTTTATCCTCGTGTTCTGTATTGAACTTGACGAGTCTCGCAGGCAGGGATAATTCTCGATCGAGGTAAATTTGGACGTGGTCGTAGTTCACGGCGTCCGATTGGAATTTCGGATAGGCCTCGATCACCAATAGTTCCTTGCCCTGTTCGTCTTTGACAGGTGCCAGAGCTCGAACCCAATATCGGGCTCTCACTTTATCCGCTTTGACCCCAAACATAAACGGCATTGGAGATTCCAGAATGCCGGCACCTTTTAGCTCAGGTGGCATAGTGAATCGGGTGCACTGTTTTGCGCTGCGATCGTATTCGTAGACCTTCTCGCCATCGCAAAGCCACCATTCACCAAACGAGTTTTCGAATGATTTGTACTCAGGTTGGTTCTTAGCATCGAGTTGCCCAGAGAGCTTGAGAAGCATGTCGATCTTGAACATGCCCTTATCGGGAGCCATGTACTTTAGCTCGCCGGACGAAGCGGAAACGTGGATCGAACGAATGTCTCGCCCGACCTTTTTTGCCAGTTCGTCGACAAAGTTCTCTGTGGAGTTGTACTGCCATCGTGTAAACAAGCAGGAATAGCGTTGAATATCTGCTGTCGAGTTTTCCCAATGCTTTAGAACCTGATCCAGGTACGCTTCTGCTTCAGGAGTTGGTGGAGTTTCCTTCCAAGGATTCTCGGTAACCACTTCGTTGCCACTGCCCGCGTTCGGGATTTGGTTGCCTACTGGGCGTTGATTGAAAGCAGGGTTGAGTGCCTGATTGTTCAAGGCAGGGTTGGCCGGAACTTCGAACCCTGATTGAACTTGAGTCTGTGGTTGGCCCTGAAGTTGTGGTTGGCCCTGAAGTTGTGGCTGGCCCGGAAGTAGCCTCTGACTTTGAGCTTGCCCGTTTAACTGTCCTGAAGCTTGGCCAGGAACTTGACCTTGTATTTGATTGGGACGCCCTGCTGGATTGGTTCCGGGTTGTGGGCCTGCCGGTTGCTGATTGTTGGGCGCAGCCGGACGATTGGTTGGTGTGGCTGGGCGGGTTCCGTAACCGTTTGCGGGCGGTGCGACCCCTTGACCAACGGCCAACGAGCCGAAGCCGATCATGCAAGCGGCGCTGCTGATGCATCGCAATGAAAAGTTTTTGGTAAACCACGTCGCCTGAGTCTTCATAATCATCATCCGTGATATTGCTGAATTTGGAGTCGGCCATTCCATTCGGCCAAGTTTGACTTCGCACTCGCCTAACATGCCAAGTGATATCGCTGGGCACGATAGCAACTCTGCCCGAAATCACCTAGAGCGAATTCTCCGGTTGTAACGATTGGATCGCAAAAAACCAACGGTAGGTTCTTTCGAAAAGTTAGCTATCGATGGCATTCTGACCTAGTGTTCCTTAGCTCAGTCCCTTTCTCCTACACCATTGCATCGATCGTTATGTTCACATTAGCACCAGCATTTAGTACGATCGTCAGCGCCCCGTTTGTTGCAATCCCCTGCAAAAACGTTGCCAGCCCACGACTTGTTTCCGCGTTGCACTTGATCAATGGCGAACACTTTTCGGGAGCAGAACGAGTCCAACAGCTATTGGGCAAGAGGCTACCTGATTTCGGCGTCTCGGCCCATTTCGCCTGCTTGAAGCCGGGCAAGTTCCCCGAACTTTGTGGCCTCGACGAAGATCAAGTTCGATTGGTCGGCATGAAAAGTCGGTTCGATCTGAGTATCGTCCGACGGATCGAAGAGCTCGCGGAGGAGACGCATTCGGATGTCCTCCACGCACACACGCCGAGAACAGCCATGATCGCCAGTTTCGTGGCGAAGCGTTGCAAGCTACCTTGGATTTATCATGTTCATTCCCCCGCCGCACGCGACTCAACCAGAGCGATCGTCAATCGGATCAACGATTGGGTGGAGGCGTATTCGCTCCGCAATTCGGATCACATCATTACGGTCTCCAAATCATTGCGACGAGAAATGCTGTCGCGCGGGCATTCCCGAAACAAAATCACGGCGGTCGCCAACGGTGTTGCAGAGCAACCCCCGATCGATCCAACCGAACGAATCAACGGACGGCACTGGAAGCTCGGAATGGTCGCGCTCGTCCGTCCACGCAAAGGCATCGAAGTTCTACTTGAGGCGATTGCAAAACTGAGGGGCGGTCCAAATCCGATTACGTTGGAAGTCATTGGTGGCTTCGAGACGCCTGAGTACGAAGCGAGCATTAGGGCTCTTATCAGTCGATTGCAGCTTGAGGGAGTGGTCAACTTACGCGGATTTACCAAGGATGTGCCGGCTGTCATGCGAACACTGGACGCGATGGTGCTACCTAGTTTGTTTGGCGAAGGGATGCCGATGGTCGTTTTGGAAGCTTTGGCTTGTGGCGTTCCAGTCATAGCAACACGCGTTGAGGGGACGCCCGAAGTGATCCGTCACGGTCGAGAAGGTCTCTTAGCGAGGCCTCAAGATCCCGAATCGCTTTCGCAAGCCATTCAGGTGTTCGTTTCAGACCGAATCGCTTGGTGCAACATGAGTCGGTCTGCAGTCCAGAGGCACCGCGAAGGCTATTCCGACCTGAAGATGGCAGAGCGAACCGCACGAGTCTATCGAAAACTATTAGGACGGTAGTTGGTGTTCATTCATTGGCCTTCTTTAGCCGGCTAATGCCGACCTGAGCTGCAACAACAACAGCTAAGGCCTGGACTCCAACGAGCACTAAAGATGCTATTTCTCACGATGAACGATTTTTAGGTTTGCCACTAAACTTCGGGTTTTGAACGAAAACTTCGATATTGAGCCAGAGATCTTCGCTAAAACCCTTACGAATTGTGTAAATATCATTTCCGATAGATTTGGTTTGGTTTAGACTGTCACCTTCCTCTTTTTCGGTGATCCCTAGAGCCTTGGTTTTCAAAATCCAGGACTTTTATTGGTTTGTTGAGGTCAATGATGAGAAACGTCCGCCGGTCCGAGAATTACATCCCTAATTCTTTTGGACGTTCCATGCTTTGGAAACGTTCACACATTCGCCGACTTCTTCGGTTGGAGTTTTTGGAAACCAGGGCTCTTTTGGCCGGAGATTGTCTCGTTTCACAGGAGTTTTTTTCATCTTCGGGTTTGCTTGCTGAGGGTGAAGGACCGGCACCAATTCTAGGCTACATGCCTCCGGCGCCGCCCGAACTTTTGGGGCGAGACCCATCGCATGGTCTTGGTCTTGGTCTTGGAGAGCCAATTCTACCTACAGACACATTCTTGCTTCATAGTCGACCGACGGCAAAAAAGACGATCTACTTAGACTTTGACGGTTTCACGGCTCGAGGGACTTCTTGGAATCGCAGCAACAACATTACAACGATCATTTCGCCAGCTTGGGATCCCGATCGCAACGGTCCGGCATTTACCAATAATGAGCTAATTGAAATTCAAGGGGTTTGGCAGCGTGTCGCGGCAGACTTTGCGCCGTTTGATGTTAACGTTACGACGGAAGATCCCGGTGAAGCGAACTTAGTTAACACAGGAGGGGCAGACGACAGGTGGGGGATTCGCGTCGTAAATACACTTGTGGATTTTTCGAACTCGGGCGCTGGGGGATTCGCTTACATAGGCAGTTTTCGGTGGGGTTATGAGAGCAGTGGCGCGACCGACACGCCTTCGTACGTTTTCAATAGAACATCATCGACAGTTGCTGCGGCGGTTAGTCATGAAGTGGGGCACGCGCTCGGTTTGTCTCACGACGGAACAACGGCAGCCAACCCGCTGCAGCCAAATGCTGAGTACTACGATGGGCATGGGACCGGAGAAAACAGCTGGGGTCCAAGTATGGGAGTTGGTGGGTACTATCGCAATGTAACGACTTGGGACGATGGTACCTATATCGGGTCTAGCAATGGAGCCGCTAACGCGAATTACGGAGCTGGCCCGGGGGATTTGGCGACGATCACGCAAACGCGCAATGGCTTCGGATTTGTGCCCGACGCCGACGGAAATTCAGATGCGTTGGCGACCACTTTGTTCGGTACTACCATTCCAGGTGGAAAACAAACCATATCGAAACTTGCGACGATTGAGCAACCAAGCGATGTGGATTTCTTTAAGTTCCAAACGGGAACAGGCGTTGTCGACATCACAATCGATCCGTATGTGAATGATCTTTGGACGAGCAACGGAAGCGGCGGTTATGTCAACAGTATTGAGTCCTCTTTTCTCGATGGTACTCGTTGGAGTGAAAATCAAGGCTCTAACCTTGATGTGGAAGCAACGCTTTATGACGGGGCCGGAAACGTTATCGCGGTTTCTAATCCAGCGGGACTTAGGGCAAGCTTTTCGAATTTGAGTCTACGCGTTGGGACCTATTATATCCGAGTGGACGGCGTTGGCTTTGGAGACCCAAGGGCGAATCCTCCTACGGGTTATTCCGATTACGGCAGTCTCGGTCAGTATCTTATTTCGGGAACCATTGCGTCGTCGATTGAAATTGGAGTTTCGGATGTTTCGGTCTATACCGAAAACACACCTCCAGTTCTGATCGCGTCCAACGCTACTTTAACTACGTTCAACATCGCTACTTTTGCGGGCGGCACGCTTCAATTTGAGATAGCAACGAACTACCAAGTTGGCGACAGGCTTGGGCTCTTTTCATCGAGCACCGCTCCCAACCAAATTTCCGTTTCAGGTAGCGACATTTTCGTCGGTGGGGTGCTCGTAGGGACACAGTCTGCCGGGGCACAAAATTTGTCCGTCAGGTTCAATGCGGCAGCGACCAACGAAACTTTGGAAGCCGTCATGCGTGCACTGACGTTTGAGCATACAACCGACTCGCCATTAACTACGCAGCGGCAAGTTTCGTTCTTCATGGACAACGCGGACAATGGTGCCAGCAACGTGGCGTTTGCGAGCGTAGGAGTCATACCCGTCAATGATTCCCCTGTTCTTTCCGACGCTAGTTTGCAAGCGATTCCGGAGGACACCGCGAACCCATCGGGTCAACTGGTCTCAACATTGATGGGCTCTGCGTTCCGAGATGTGGACATTGGCTCATCGCTTTCAGGCATTGCGGTGACGACAAACACTGCTCCGTCTATAACGGGGAGATGGGAATTCTCAATCAATGGCCAGCAATGGTCGCCAATCGGAACGGTCAGTTCCGCAACAAGTCTTCTGCTCTCCAAAGATACTTGGATTCGCTTCAAACCTGAATTGAATTTCAATGGCACGCCTGCGCCTCTGAGGATTCGTGGAATTGACGATACGTTTATTGGGACTTTCTCGATGCGAACAGCACGCAGCACGATCAATGTGTCATTGGCAGTTGCAGACGGACCGTTGTCTTTGACGGATAGCTCGTTGAGGACTCTGATTACGCCGGTCAACGATGCACCAGTCGCCTTGGTCTCGTCGCCAACCTTTGAATCGCTTGAGGATGAACTTTTTTCTCTCGAGATTCCTACGAAAACTTGGTTCGATGATGTCGATAATGCCGTTTTGCAACTATCACTGAGTCTCGCCAATGGGCTTGAAATTCCGAACTGGCTTACCTTCGATCCGGTTGTCGGTCGTTTAAGCGGAAGGCCGAACAACGACCATGTTGGGAATTACGAATTTGTTGCTCAGGCAACCGACTCCTTTAACGCGTCGGCGACCGTCACATTCACTCTTTCGATTTTGAACGTCAACGATGCTCCAACAGGAATCAATTTAGTCGGAGACAGTGTTTCCGAAAACGCCACGGGAATCTTGGTTGGGACCCTGTTTGCAACGGATCCCGATGGTGTTGATTCGATTTTCTTTTCCATGGTAAATGTAGATTCAAGGTTTGCTATTTTAGGCAATCAATTGTTCGTGGTGTCGGGGCGATCCCTCGATTTCGAGCAAATGCCTTTCGTCGATTTAACGATTCGAGCGACCGATTCCGGCACGCCGTCACTCTTTTTGGACCAGTTGTTCCGAATCAAAGTCTTGGATGTGAATGAATTTGCGCCAGCCCTTCGCCCATCCGTGTTTCGGATACCTGAAAACACACCTGGGTTATCTACGGTCGGCAGCATTCTAGCTTTAGACAAGGACAGCGCGGATCAGGTGAAATTTCGGTTTTTGGGCACCCCACCTGAATTTTTTGCTGTCGATTCCGCGACGGGTCGCGTCTCGGTGAAAACATTCGCTGTGCTTGATTTCGAGGCGAACGATTCCTACCAATTTTTCGTTGAAGCATATGATAATGGTACACCGCCACTTGCAACGGCCTCGTCGGTATTTGTTATTTTAGATGACGTTAACGAGTTTGCGCCAACGATTGTGAGCGATGCAATTTCGGTGTCCGAAAAGCAAAGATCTGACACTCCGTTTGCCAGGATTCAAGCGAGTGATTTAGATACAAAGCAAAAGCTCCTCTTCTCGTTGCCCGCCTCCGAGACTCGTTTCCGAATCGACCCGACATCGGGCGAATTGTCTCTAACACGAAACGGGATATTTGATTTTGAGCAAAGCCGTGTCGATAGTGTAGTAGTTCGCGTTACCGATACCGGTGGACTTTTGGGAGCGAAGACGGTTACGGTCAACATAACCGACGGTAACGATCCGCCAACCAATGCTGCTGTTGGAACGACTCAACTGCTTTCGAATGTAACGGGACTAGATTTTGGGCCCATTACGATTGCCGACCAAGATGTTGAGCAAACTTATACCATCCAATCTCTCGACGATCGCTTTTCTATTCAGGCAGGTCGACTCGTGCTCGCTTCTGGAAGGGCTCTTTCCGAAACAGATCCAACTCCGATAACGGTTCCCATCGTAGTAACGGAGGTCGGTCCGAATCCTATTTCGTACCAACTTTCGATCGGACTGACACGTTTATCCAATCCACGACCTTGGCAGAATCGATCGAACGCATTAAATGTAGACCGCAGCAAACCAGAAGAGGGTAGGCTGGTAACTCCACTCGATGTGCTTGCTATCGTCAACGCGATCAATTCGAGGCAACTAGGAGAACTACCGTTTCCTCGTCCAGCATCTACGCTTGGGCAAAGTGATTTGGATGCGGATGGAGATGGATTCTTGAGTCCACTTGACGTATTGGTGGTCGTGAACTTTTTGAACGGTGCTTCAGGCAATGGAGAGGGTGAATCGTCGAATTCCGGTGTGGAGAACTTCACGCCAATCTCAGACGCTTTCTTCGAGAAAGAAAAGGAAGCATCGGATCATTGGTTGACTGCTTATCAACAGTTTGAAGAAGAACGCGAGCTTGTGCGACGCCGACGCAGCTAGCACTTAAAGCCCTTAGTTACCCAGCAGGATTGTGATTTTCATAATTCAAGATTGTGAAAAACGGTTCGAATACGGAATGAATTCCCTTAAGCTCGGGACAAATGGTCTCAAGCTACTAAGCCCTACTTCTCATAATGCCTTTAGTTGAAATCACACCCGATCGCGGTCGTCATGCGGTTGTCGCGATCATCGTTGAAGAATCAAGATTCTTGGTGATTCGGCGTTCCGAGTTGGTCAGGGCTCCAGGTCTTCTCTGTTTTCCTGGTGGTGGAATCGAAGCCGGCGAAGACTTCGAGGCTGCTGTGAAACGTGAAGCATTCGAGGAACTTAGTTTGAACGTCGAGGTTACTAAGCACCTGTGGAGTTCAACGACGCATTGGGGCACGAAACTCGAGTGGCTTGTTTGCAAACGGAGACACACACAAGAGCCATGCCCAAATCCTGAGGAAGTGTCGGAAGTGCATTGGATGGAAGAGTTTGAGCTTCGCAGTAGGTCGGACTTGCTTGGAAGTCTGCCCGATTTTTTTGCTGCGAAAGACAGAAGCGATTTCGTGCTGGAGTGAGCGCCGCATTACGGACGGCATGTGGAATGTGCCCGCTACCATTATCTGCATTAGGCTGCCGTAGAGCGGCTGGTGAGTTCCGAGTTTGCGTTTTCGATGGTCGTAGCATCGATTCGCGGTTTGTCTTGAGCGTACGCGACCATCAATGCCAAGTCGCATAGTCGGTTGATGCGTCGAGGAACACCGAGCGTGAGTTCCTGGATCAGGCTTATCGCTCCGCCGTCAAACATCGACGGTTTGTTCCAGCCAGCAGTCGCAAGTCGATGCTGAATGTAGGCTGCGGTTTCTTGGCCAGAGAAGCGATCGAGTACGCAACGAACGGCAACGCGATCTTCGAGCGCCGTGTGACGCGCCAAGTGGGAAAGCAGAATTGGCGACCCGGACAAAACGAGCGTCAAAGCCGACTCGGCTTCGGCAAGCTCCGTGGCTAAGTTCAATAGCAATCGTATGGGTTCCAGCGATCCACATTGTTCAAGCAAGTGAGCTTCGTCGATAGCAATCACAGCATGTTGATTGTCGCTGACGTTGTGTCGGAGAATGCGTTCGATGGTTTCGATCGAGTGGCCGACGCCACCAAATGTCTCAGAGCTTTCTTGAGGGGCGATTTGCCGTGCGATGTACCGAAGCAGTTGTTCGGGGGGCATCGCGGGATAGACGACCCGAACGGTTGGAGCAATGAACTCTGGCAATTGGGAAAAAACCGCGTCCAGCAGCATGGACTTTCCAAGTCCCGGTTCCCCGCACAAGACCGCGACCGAACGACGCGATTCAATCGCGTAATGCATTTTGAGCAATGCTGCTTGGTGTGATTCGGATGGGTAGTAGAAACTTGCTTCTGGCCGGCTGTCGAAGGGTCGGCTGTGAAGGCCCCAATGCGATTGGTACATAGTCGAACTTGGTTCTCGTTAGTAATTGATCGTGCCTTGTTTAGGATTGGAAGTTTTCGACCAGTCCGATCGAAGATATTCCCATCCCCTGCAAGATGCTGACAGCGGTATCCACTTTTTCTTTGATGCTCAATTCGGTATCCACTACGACGATCGCGGCATCGACAACGCTTTCTTGTGCCACGCCGACCATGTCGCGTTGTTCCAAGTTTAGGCGATTGGCATCAATGAATACCATATCGAACGCAGTAGAAATCCTGCGGATCAATTTGGCCATGCGATGAAGATTAGCGTGCATTTGCGGCTGAGACACTACGCTCGTCAAAGGGAACAGTGTAATGTTGTCCACAATGGAGTGGATCGCGATTTCATTCAGCGGAACGTTTTCAAACAAACAGTCTTGCCAGCCCTGCTGCATATCGAGTCTGAGTTGATCGACGAGGCTTGGACAGAATGTATCGCCATCGATCAAGGCGACGCGAACGCCAGCGCTTGCAGCGCATCGTGCCATATGCATCGCGACGGTGCTGCGACCAACACCTCTTTCGCCGCTGGTAATGGCCATCACTTTTAACCCATCACGATTCGCTAGGCTGAGGTGCTTTCCGATTTGCTGGAAGGCATTGGCGTGGGCGGTTTCGATATGTTTGACGACTTCTGGCCAGAAGAACTGGTCTACTTCCCAGCTCGGATTGAACGCAACGGGCAGTGGCAAAGCGGTTGGAATCTGCGGTGCGGTCTTGACTTTGGGCGGTTGGGGCTCAAGTTCCGAACGAGGAGCGGTGTTTTGAACTGAACGATTGCTGTGTGAGTTGTCAAATCGGCGTGTCGTTTTTACTTCACCGATAAATGGGGCAGCCTCCAGTCCAGCGGTCGGTTGAGCGGGAGCAGTCGGAATGCTTGCCACCGAGTTGATTGGTGACTGGACGACTGGAGCAGTAGCCATCAACCGTGAACGTCGATCGACATGTGGCTCAGGCGGAAGCGATCGTTTTGCCGGCACTGTGGTTGGCGTGATGGGTGTGGCTGCTGATCCTGTTCCAAAGGCAATAGGCTCAGTGATTTCGGCAAGTGTCCGTTCGGATAGCTTGGCGACTTTATAAGGTTGGGACGGCGAGTGTCCCGCGAGACCATCGACATACATAACTTGGTCGTATGCTGCTTGGTCATGCGCCACTTGGTCATAGGTAGCCTGTAAGCGAGGTGAGCCGTAAGGCGGTTGTTGCATCGGCTGCAGTTTTTGAATCGGCTGCTTGGATTGCTGTGACTGTGTTTTCGGTGACTGTGTTTTCGGTGACTGTGTTTGCGTAGGAATAGGCTTTGGCTGAGCTGGTTTCGGCTGATCGATTGGGCCGACCGAGTTTGGGCGGTATTGGGCTGCTTCGTTTGAGACGGCAGGGATACCATTGCGTACAAAGGCAGCTACAGAGGATGATTCCAAAGCCTTCATTCCACGCTCAGCTCCCAGTGCGGACCATACACCTTGCTTAGGTCGTGCATGCTCGACTGGTATTGTATTTGGGTAGGTCCCTGGTTCAGCGTGGGACGGATCGAACCGAAGTTGGATCCCGGATGGAAGATTTTGTGCGGGCTGGGTGGCCGGCGCGGATGGTTGACGCGCAGGGGCCGATCTAGCGATGCTTGCACTTTGTGTTGTTTGCGTATCCGAATCAGTTGGAGCGGATGGGGCGTTTAGAGACTGCGATGCGCGGTTCTTGAGATATGCTCGCAAAAATGCCTGATTCACTTCGCTCATGATCGATTAATCCATTCAATCAACGTGGTACGTTTTTACTCTACTTACCGGGGGGATATCCGAACGGGTTCGCACCTTGAGTGGGTGCAACTGGCGTGTATGGAACTTGTGGCGTTAATGTAGTCGGATATCTATTTGAACTCGTGGCAGCGGGTTGACGAATCATTTGCGCCTGTTGAGCTACGCTCGATGTACCCTGCTCATACGGCGGTACTTTTAAAGCTGGGTTGTCTTGTGGTAATGGCGGGTAGGCTCTGCCTGATAACATCGTATTATCCGATGGTAGGGGTTGGTAAGCACTTGGCGTACTGGCTCGAGGA
>Ga0105045_10002248_pt1 | contig 16230 bp, 13 predicted proteins | sample MAT02_FD_78089 | JGI IMG/M metagenome (GOLD analysis project Ga0105045, IMG submission 78089) | Freshwater microbial communities from Lake Fryxell liftoff mats and glacier meltwater in Antarctica - MAT-02 (megahit assembly) | ecosystem: Environmental > Aquatic > Freshwater > Ice > Liftoff...
CCCTAGAGGGAATATTGATTATCAATACAGTACAAATATTCATCTTTTAACCCTAGTGCTAAAATTACTTTTCTGAGTGGACTAAACCGTATATTATTATTTTTGCCAATGCAAAATTAGGTTTACATAGAATGTTCGTCCCCAATGTAGATTTTGTTGATTGCTAGCTTCTATGTGGATACCATTATTATTATTAGTAGCTAATTCTCTAATGTTAAAAATATTTTTTACTCCAGTATTAATTCTGATTTTTTTATTTAGAAAGTGCGTTGATATTCCTGAATTCAACATATTGAAACTATCTGTAGTTCCTTGCTTGGTTTTTCCATCTTGATTATAAAAAAATGGGGTTTTACCAGTTCGTTTTTGCCAGATATTCCAGCTAATTTTTCCTTCCAAAAATGTAAAAGTCAAGTCATTGGCCCAGTCGGTAGACCAAAGCAAATCAGAAGTTCCATTGTTTTCAATATTTGAATTATGAAAACCTGTAGCTACGACATCTGATTGGAATCTGAGCCAATTACCTACATTTGCGTTAACTCTGAAACTTGCACCTTTAGTTTTCCAGCGCTCAACGTTTCTATACTCGTAATGAACTGGACCGAGCGCAGTCAGTATAATCCTATCATTCACCGTATTATAAAATCCCGTACCTGTAAGTGTAATATTTGTTTTGTCAAAAGTAAATGTTTTCCAAGTGATCTCTCCACGTAGATTAAGTGATCTTTCTGGATTTAGGTTGCTATTTCCTACTACATAATGGTTGACATCTATAAAATTAAAGAACAATTCTTTTAGTGATGGTGATCTGAATCCATAAGCGTGAGAAAATCTAGCCTGAAATGGCATTTTAGGCTGCCATAATATCCACGTAGAAGGTGTCAATGCCGAGCCATAACGCATATTGACCGTCCATCTAGCACCTGATTGCAAGGTTAGTTGATTGCTAATCCTGACTTTTGCACTTGCAAATAATCCAAGATCATTTGTGACAGCGCTCCCAACCTCTGATGATGTAGTATCTATTAATCTTGTACCACTAGCTGTTTCGAAATTATTTTCTAAGCCAAATAAGTAATTCCATTTTCGTGACTTATTATCTATGGCATAGGTGAATCTTGCAAGGTAACCCGTTGCAGATGATGTATCTTGTAAATCCTCAAGCAGTGACTTTATATCTTCATCAAAATCCATTCGATATGAATTTTTTATTCTTTTAAAACCATTATAACCTATTGTCGTTTGGAAAAGGTTTTTTGATTTTGTCCACCTGTCCATATGAAAACTTACATCATGCCTGTCAGTAAGGTAGTAGTCATCAAAGGAGTATGGCTTGAAATTCGGACGCTTTAAGTCCCCTAAATTATCTACTTTTTCACTCAGAATATTGGCAGAAAGTCTGAAATCAGTATTTTCAGATGGTGTATATCTTACGAAAGCTCGGCCCGATTGTTGTGTTTTGGGATTCCAAATCTGATCTCTGCCTTTGGTAGAATCAATGGAAGGAATGAAATTCTGAATACTTCCTGTAGCTTGAGCGATCCATTTATTTTTAGAATATCCTACTCTAGCAGATAGATTTTTAAATCCATTCGTTTCATATTGACTATTGATCTCGGTATCAAAACGCTCCAACTGACTCTTTTTTGTAATCAAATTGATGACGCCACCCGAAGCTTCCGATCCATAGAGAAGAGATTGTGCCCCTTCTATAATCTCCACCCTTTCGATAGAACTTAACGGGATTTGTCCAGCATCAATATTGCCATTAAGTCTGCCTACTATTGGTACGCCATCTATTAGTATTTTCAGGTTTTCCCCTTTCATACCATTTATACTTACATCACTACCTAGGATGGCATCCTGAGCTATTCTGATATTAGGTTCTGTCTGAAGTAGTTCCTGAAGGTTCACGACGGATCTTTGTTCTATCATTTTACGGCTTATGATACGTACAGAATTGACTGTCTCACGTGCATCCGTGGGTGTAAACTGAGCAGTTATCACTACCTGATCTATTTTATCTTCCATCATAGTACTGTCTCTCTGCTGCTGAGCAAAGATAACCGATATCGGAATGATAATAAGAAAAAAGATAGTGATAAACTGCTTCATCAGTTGTTGGAATTTATATTTTAACTACTTTTTTGGTCAATATATTTAAACCGCCACTTGTTAATCTCACTAAATAAATACCTTTTGTCCACATAGATGTGTTGATATCATACATTTTGAAACCCGAAAAACGGTCTATTGGCTGAATCATTATTAGCTGCCCATTCACATCTGTCACTTGAATCATAACATTATTTCCAGTTAACTCTCTAGCATCTAAGCCAACGTATAGTTGGTCTTGAACCGGATTCGGAAAGATACCTGCCTCTATATTTTGTACATCTTCTGAAGACGAAAAAATACCTAAATCTGTTTTTTCAAAAGCAGCATTTCCAGTGGGACTTCCTTCGAAATCAAATATATGCAACTTCCATACTTTATTGTCTACCGCTTTTACAAAAAATACCTTATTATCATCTAATGACCAAGAAGTACCTACCAACGTTTTCCAATCAAAACCTATGATGTCAGTTTGGCTACTGAAGTCATTGACATATGCCGCATAAGTTACGGACCCAGGATCTACGCCATCGGCTTCGGCTGTTTGCACGCCAGGTCCAGTAAGGATACCAGTCACATTATAAAGTTGTTGAATAGTACCATTTGGCTCAGTCGCTATAGAGATATACCGTCCATACATTAGGTCGAATCCTCCTGCCGGAAGTATATCCACCGCTGCATTAGTAGCGAACGAAAAGAACATCAATTTCTGTCCTTTATTGTCTACTACTTTATTCAACGTTTTAACAACTTCATTACTTCCATCTAGATTTGCGTATCTGAAAGTATAGGTTGTCCCAATTAAAGACTCTATTTTGATTTTTTTGAATTCTCCGTTTCTAAGTCTTAGAACATAAACTTTTGCGCCTACCACAGATTGAGACATCGGATTGTAACTTCCCCAACCGTAGTCAAATGGTCTTAAAGTATCTCTTGTTTCATTGAAAGCGCCATAATTCCATGACAGTTCCGTGTTAAGATATTTCGTTCCTGTGATCTCGCTAAGATTAATTTCTGCATTAAAATTTGAGGTGTTTGCATAATAAAGTTCAGTCTGTGGAAGGTTTTGCCCCATAGAGCTACCTGAAGATTCGTTTATAAAAACACCAGCATCTTGAAATCCGAATGCGGTAAAAGCCAAATCCCAAACGTCATTATTAACTCGTTTTTCTATTCCGTCACTCAGTCTGACATAACTTTGTTTATTATATCCAGGGCCACAAGAGATCAATTGACTTGTCTGCGCCTGCACAGAATAAGAAATAATGAATGATAATAATAATAATGTTAAATATTTTTGCATTTTGATAAATTAAATTTTTATTTTGAAATATACCACAAAGGTATTAGTACTGACTGATACCTTTGATTTTAGGGTGTCAAAGGATTGTCATAAATGAAAGGCAGTGAATTTTTATACTTAAAACACTAACATATTTTATGTCAGTATTTTCTTACTTGTTGTTAAAAAGACAAATATTATTCTGTTTTTTAATCCAAAAAAGACAATAACATATGAAGTTATTAAACAAAACAATTTATTTTAGTTTCATTTATGAATATTGCACAAAAGCTATTATCTTTGATCTAAATCAACAAAAACCGTCATGATGTCTACCTTTATTTTAGCAATGGATCAGGGAACTACAAGTAGTCGGGCTATCATCTTTGATAAAAAAGGACAAATTATCTCAATAGCTCAAAAAGAATTTACTCAGATCTTCCCTCAGTCAGGGTGGGTCGAACATGATCCTAATGAGATCTGGTCCACACAAATAGGTGTAGCAGCCGAAGCCATTACCAAGGCTGGTCTCACTATTCAACAAATAGCAGGAATAGGCATTACAAATCAAAGAGAAACGACCGTCATTTGGGATAGAAATACTGGTCTGCCCATCTACAATGCCATTGTTTGGCAAGATAGGCGTACTGCAGATTTTTGTGACCAATTAAAAAAAGATGGAAAAGACATGCTTATTCAGAATAAAACTGGACTCATCATTGACTCATATTTCAGTGCAACAAAGGCCAAATGGATCCTTGACCATGTAGAAGGAGCTAGAGATAAGGCTGCTAAAGGCGAACTCTGCTTTGGCACCATAGATACATGGCTTTTATGGAAGCTTACTAATGGGCAAGTGCATGCTACCGATGTTACTAATGCTTCACGGACTATGCTTTGTAATATTCATACACTTCAGTGGGATGGTGAGCTGGAAGCTATTTTTGATATTCCTGGCAATATGTTGCCACAGATCAGAAGTAGCAGCGAGATATTCGGCTACACTCAAAATGTCCTTACAGCAACAAATATACCTATTGCAGGAATAGCAGGAGATCAGCAGGCAGCACTTTTTGGCCAAATGTGTATCCATCCTGGTATGATCAAGAACACCTATGGCACAGGCTGTTTTATGCTAATGAATACTGGGTCAAACGTTGTGATTAGTAACAACAAATTACTTACTACAGTCGCTTGGAAAATAGGAGATATGACACATTATGCGCTAGAAGGAAGTGTTTTTATAGCAGGCGCTGTAGTACAGTGGTTGAGAGATGAAATGCAAATCATCAGGAGTTCATCAGAAATTGAAAATTTAGCTTCCGAAGTATCTGATACGGACGGCGTTTACTTTGTCCCTGCTTTTGCTGGCTTAGGTGCCCCATATTGGAATCAACATGCTCGGGGTACAATCACTGGCATAAGTCGAGGCACATCAAAGGCACATATTGCTAGAGCTGCACTAGAAAGTATAGCATATCAGACAGTGAATGTACTAAAGGCGATGGAAGCAGATTCTGGAATTTCTATCAAAGAGTTACGTGTCGACGGCGGAGCAACAATCAATAACTTTCTGATGCAATTTCAGAGCGATGTATTAAATTGCAACGTCGTAAGACCCCAAATCACAGAGACCACCGCTTTGGGAGCGGCCTATTTGGCTGGTCTAGCCGTAGGATATTGGGATAGCATTGACGAAATCAAAAATCAATGGAGTATCGAAAAAACATTTTCACCAGAGATTACTGATGAAAAAAGAGATTCCTTAAATATAGGATGGTTAAAAGCCATTACCGCTTCCGTGTCTATTACTAAATAATAGGAATATCAATGAAACGAATCGACCAAATAAAAGCCATAGATACCACACCTACTTGGGACATTATCATCATTGGAGGTGGAGCATCAGGACTTGGATCTGCGCTCGATGCTTCAAGTCGTGGATTCAAAACATTGTGTATAGAAAAAACTGATTTCTCCAAAGGTACTTCAAGCCGTTCTACCAAATTGATCCACGGTGGCGTTAGATATCTCGAACAAGGAAATTTTGCTATGGTCAAAAGTGCTTTGCAAGAACGATGGTTTCTATTGAAAAATGCTCCGTTGACAACTAGGAAAATACCTTTTATTTTACCCGTTTATAGTTGGTGGCGATACTATTATTATGGATTTGGACTAATACTTTATGACTTTCTCTCAGGAAAATTCAGTCTTGGTAAAACCAAATTTCTTAATAGACAAGCCGTGGTCGAAAGAATTCCTGAAATCAAACAAAAATCTCTGAAAGGCGGTATCCAGTATTACGATGGACAATTTGATGATAGTCAGATTTGTATATCTCTAGCACGAACTGCCATATCCAAAGGAGCAACAGTGATCAATCATATGTCTTTTGAATCCTTTATTTACGAAAATGAGAAAATAATTGGTCTTATTATTAAAGATACCCTTGACAACAAAATAAGAGAAGTAAAAGCCAAAGTCGTCATCAATGCAACGGGAGTATTTGCGGACGAAGTCATGAAAAAAGACGACGCTAGTCATACAAAAATAGTATCTCCATCACAAGGAATCCATTTAGTAGTAGATAAAAAATATTATACTGGCACTGATGCCATGTTGATTCCCAAAACGACAGATGGTCGTATTCTTTTTGCAGTCCCTTGGTACAACAAAGTCGTAATTGGTACCACAGATGTCAAAACAGCACAAATGGTAGACGAACCTATAGCATCAAAAGAAGAAATAAAATTTGTCATAGAGAATTTCAATTTATATACAAGTCAACAATTGACCAATAACGATATCAAATCCGTTTTCGCTGGTTTACGACCTTTGGTAAAGATGAAAAACATACAATCTACAGCAGATTTGATAAGAGATCATACTATAGTTTTATCTAATTCAGGACTCGTCACTATTACAGGTGGTAAATGGACCACTTATCGCAAAATGGCTCGAGACGTTGTGAATAAAGCATTGCGTTCAAGCACGCTACCTTTCAGGAGATGCAAGACACTCAAGATAAAATTAATATTAAAATCTCCAACAGAATTCAAAGATGATAAGATACTTCACCCTGACTTCGAATTTACAGTTGCAGATATAATAAATGCTATTCAAAACGAAATGGCCTGTACCCTTGAAGATATTCTTGCCAGGAGAGTTCGGTTGCTTTTTTTGGACGTAAAAGTAGCTTTAGAAGTTGCACCCCTTACATGCAGTATTTTGCAAAAAGAGCTTGATAAAGACGACTCATGGGGCAAAATACAAATGGAATCTTTCAAGACATTGGCTAAAGGATATCTACCACAACACACAGACGAATCTCAATAATTTACTAAACAACTTACATTACAAAATATGTCACCATTTATAAGTGAATTTATAGGTACAGCAATTTTAATAATTTTAGGCAATGGTGTAGTAGCCAATGTAGTACTCAATAAAACTAAAGGAAACCAAGGTGGCTGGATTGTAATAACCTTTGGGTGGGCGATTGCAGTATTTGTAGCGGTATACATAGCGGCTAAAGGAAGTGGAGCACACCTAAATCCAGCAGTCAGCCTTGCTTTAGCTATAGTAGGAAAAATGGAATGGTCACAAATACCTACATACGTCACTGCCCAAATATCTGGAGCTATGATGGGGCAACTCTTCGTATGGATGGCCTATCGTAATCATTATGCTGTCACAGAAAATAAAGATTTCATTCTCGCTACTTTCAGCACTTCTCCCGCAATACCTAATTCATTTAGCAATTTTATGTCAGAAATGATAGGCACCTTAATACTAACAATTGGCGTACTATTTATCGTATCTCCTTCATCTTCTCTAGGATCACTAGATGCATTGCCTGTTGCGCTGCTAGTCCTAGGTATAGGACTCAGTTTGGGTGGAGCTACTGGATATGCTATAAATCCTGCGAGAGATCTCGGCCCACGTATAGTCCACCAACTTCTCCCATTGAAATACAAAGGCACTAGCGAATGGCAATATAGTTGGATTCCGATAGCAGGGCCACTTACTGGTAGCGTTTTGGGCTCACTAATATTTAAGCTCATACTCTAATTACTAAATCCTCCTTAATTTGATCGTATTGTCATGCATTATAGTTTTGGATAAAAACAAAATATAAACCGATATCCATTTTTGCTATCATTGCGAAAAAAATAATTTGTCATCTTTTTGTAATTTAAATTTATAATATACGGATACAATAGCTGTAAAGCACCGTAAAGGCTGCATTTACATGAACATCAGTTTTGTTTTTAATTATTTTTTAATATATTGTTTAACTTTTTGTTGCATTTTGTTAAACAAAATCGTACCTTTGTGCCAATAAATAAAGAATAGTATGTCAACCATAGAATTTAATCAAAATTTTTATTTCCTAACGGAATCATTAAATGCTTTTGCTTACAGTCTTACCAAAAACTCTGAAGACGCCAAAGACTTGTACCAAGAAACTGCATTTAGAGCGATTAATAATAGAGATAAGTTTAGACCAGAAACAAATTTTAAGGCATGGACTTTTACTATTATGAAAAACATTTTTATTAATAACTACAGAAAAAAAGTCAAAGCCAATACCATACTTGACGCAACAGATAATAGTTTTTTTATAGACAGTGGTAGCAATGTCATTACCAATGATGGTGGACGTAATATATTGATGAATGAATTACAAGGTATGATATCTTCACTTGAAGATAACATCAGAATTCCTTTCATGATGCATCATGAAGGCTTCAAGTACAATGAAATTGCCGAAAAATTTGATCTACCACTTGGTACCGTGAAAAGCAGAATATTCTTTGCAAGAAAAGCACTTAAGGATATGATCAAAAGAAGTTATGGTGATTTTGATTTAGTAAGGTCAATGTCTGCCTAGGAATTTTTTTTGCATTAAGTGGGGCCGGAGCGTTGCAAAATAAAGCATCCGGAGTTTATTTATCTGCTTTTGACAAAGGTCAAAAAAGCGCTTAAAAAAAAGATTAGTATTTTCTTAACAATATTCTGTACATCAATACTTGATTATTATTTAATAACGACGTACATTTGTTGCAACAAAAATACTTGACATGTCAACATTAGAATTTGATAAAAAATTTGAAATCCTGACAGATTCATTAAATGCTTTTGCATATAACCTTACTAAAAATACAGAAGATGCAAGAGATTTGTATCAGGAGACAGCAATAAGAGCCATAACCAATAGAGATAAATTTAGGCCAGACACTAATTTTAAGGCTTGGACTTTTACGATAATGAAAAATATTTTCATTAATAATTATCGGAAAAAGGCAAAGTCCAATACCATTATAGACTCCACTGATAATCTTTATTTCATAAATTCTGGAAGCGCTTTAATAGAAAATGATGCAAACAGAAATATACTGATGGATGAACTGAATGGGATGATTGATTCTCTCGAAGATAACATCCGTATCCCGTTTGTGATGCATTACGAAGGTTATAAATATCAAGAGATTGCAGATGAGTTTGATCTTCCACTTGGTACTGTTAAGAGTAGAATCTTTTTTGCAAGAAAAGCACTCAAAGCGATGATTTTGGAAAGTTATGGTGATTATACCTTAGTGAGGTCACTTTCAGCTTAATTTGTTTCTAAAATTTTTTTACAAGAATATCTTAAGGCCGCAAGCAAATTGTGGTCTTTTTTTTTATTCGCCAAATTTTAACTCGTGGCATTCGAAATAATAGGTTTTTTAAATGAATAAAGAAACCTTTGCAACTGAACTAGTGAAGTGGTGGGATACCTACAAGAGAGATTTGCCTTGGAAAAACACCAAAGATCCATACAGAATTTGGATATCCGAAATAATCTTGCAACAAACAAGAGTAGAACAAGGAAAACCTTATTTTGCAGCTTTTATCAAGACTTTTCCCAATATAAACGCTCTGGCTAAAGCGAGTGAAGATAAAGTACTAAAGCTCTGGGAAGGCTTGGGATATTATAGTAGAGCCAGAAATCTTCACCACACTGCTAAGCATATAGACGCCGAACTCAATGGTATTTTTCCGAATAATTATAAAGACTTATTAAAACTTAAAGGCGTAGGACCTTATACAGCTGCAGCTATATCTTCATTCGCATATGACTTGCCACATGCTGTGGTAGACGGAAACGTCCTTAGATTAATGTCACGTGTGCTTGGTATAATAGAGCCAGTAGATCAACCAAAAACTCACGAACAGGTCTCGAAATTTGTATCAGAAGCCATATTACACGTAATCCCAGCATCATTCAATCAAGCATTGATGGACTTTGGTTCCATGGTATGTACACCCAGAAACCCAGATTGTACAAATTGTATATTTAATGTATATTGTATTGCATATAATAAAGAAATGGTATCCCAAATACCTACCAAAACAAAAAAAGCAGCACGCAAACAAAGGTATTTTCATTTTTTTGATTTCCGGTTAAATAATGGAGAACAAACAGTCTTAGTACAACGATCCGATAGCGATATCTGGAAGAAACTCTATGAGCTACCTATGATAGAGACTGACAATAATAATCTAATTGATCACGAGACCATAATCCAAAAGTGGGAAGATATATCCAATATTAAAGGACCAAGTATTCAAATTATTGAACAAAAAAAAGGATACTCACAGATTTTGACACATCAAAAAATATATGGTTATTTTTACGAAGTCCATGTATCCTATTGGCTAGAAAAAATAAATTCACCGTATTATTTGGTAAAACGCAAAAAAGTATCAAACTTTGCATTTCCAAAGATTTTAAACGAATACTTTAAAAGCGGTTATTAAATCTTGACTTAGTAATATTTGATAGTTTATAATTTTTTTGAAACGATTCATAAAATAATAAAATAAGAGCAACATATGGTCAATAAAGTTACACTAGTAGGACATTTGGGCAGAGATCCAGAAGTAAGGACACTAGAAAATGGTACAAAAGTGGGTTCATTTTCACTTGCAACTACAGAAAGTTACAAAGACAAAAATGATACTTGGCAGAATCTCACAGAATGGCACAATGTAGTAGTATGGAGAGGTTTGGCAGAAAGGGCTGAGAGAGATCTGAAAAAGGGGAGCCTTGCCTATGTAGAAGGTAAGATTACCCATAGAAAATATCAAGATAAAGAAGGTCAGGAGCGCACAACAACAGAAATCGTAGCATCAACTGTCAACTCTCTAGAACGACGAGAAAAGCAAAATACTAGTATTCCTGGTGGATTCCCTACTGCAGAAGACGATCCGTTTAACAAAACGGTAACATCTTCTAACCAAGGTGCGCCTACTAGCCAACCTACCGAAGATGACGATTTGCCATTCTAATTTTGACTGGTATATATTTTTAATCAAATAAAACATTTTGGACCCCGAACCTCCCAATATACAATACTTAATCTTTCAGACTGTTGTACAAATCAACTCAGGTGATATACTACTTCACTTTGTATTATTTATTGTTTTACTAATATGCTCAGGATTAGTTTCTGCATCGGAAGTAGCCTATTTTTCATTAGCACTTAAAGATATAAAATCTTTGGAAGAAGAAAATACCCAAAGTTCTGAGCGTGTACTTCAGTTAAAACAAAAACCAAGATATTTATTAGCTACAATACTTATAGCCAATAATTTTGTTAATATTGCTATCGTAATAGTAGCTGATCAAATATTGCGAATACTGTTAGGCGAGGAGAAGTTATTATTGGTTGGAAATTGGCTTTATGCAAACCTTTATGAATTTTCATCTCCAGAATCATTAGCAGATATTTCTAATTTTCTAATAACTGTCGTCGGTGTAACCTTTATTTTGGTGTTATTCGGAGAGGCGATGCCCAAAATATATGCTACCTTAAATAAGGGTAAAATTGTACATATAATGTCTATACCACTGACAATAATGTCTTATCTATTTAGGCCACTAAGTAGCATCTTGGTAGGTTGGTCAAATGCTATGGAAAAAAAACTTAGCAACAACCACCAGAATATGACCAGTAAAGAAGATATAGATGCAGCTATTGATCTTACAGTAACTAATGTGTCAGAAGCATCCGTGCAGGAGGCTGACATCCTGAAGGGTATTGTCAATTTTGGCGATATAGCAGCACGTCAGATAATGCACCCTCGGATGGATATAATTGCCATAGAAGAATCTGAGACATTTAAAGATTTGATGAAAATTGTCAAAGATTCAGGTTATTCCAGATTACCAGTGTACAAAGACGATTTGGATAATATCATAGGTATTTTGTATGTGAAAGACTTGCTAGCATTTACAGAGGCACCTGAGTCATTTGAATGGCAAAAATTGATCAGAAATTCAGTCCTATTCGTCCCTGAATCAAAAAAAATTGATGAACTTCTAAGAGCGTTTCAACTTAAAAGGACGCATATGGCAGTCATCGTCGATGAATATGGAGGTACGGCAGGTATTGCTACGCTAGAAGACATCATGGAAGAAGTAGTGGGCGATATCAAAGATGAATTTGATAATGATGAAGATATAGACTTTATAAAAATTTCAGAAAATAATTATATTTTTGAAGGAAAGACACTACTCAAAGATGTGTGTAGAGTCATAGGAGAAAACACCAATTATTTTGATGAAAATAGAGGTGAAGCAGATTCTCTCGCAGGACTTATCCTAGAAGTAGTGGGACATATCCCCACTTCTGAAAAAGAAATAACCATCGGCCATATCGTATTAAAAGTGGTGACCGTCACAAAACGTCGTATTGAAAAAATAAGTCTTATCATACATGGAAAATAGTAATAAATTTTGGATTGTAATAATAACTTTTTTTTTAATTATACTATTTTCTTGTAGTGAACAAGCAGTCAAATCGCCCAAACCAAGAATGTATCCACGGGTCATCTATCCTGAAAAAAACTATGTGAATTTTGATACAACACTTTGTAGTTTTGGCTTTAAATATCCTAAATACAATACCATCCAACAAGATAATTTCAAATTTGAAGGAAAACCTACAGACCCTTGTTGGTTTGATCTAAGTTCCAAAGACCTAAACACTAGTTTACATTGTAGCTATTACAATATCAATAATAAAAAAGACATCAGCAGCCTTATAGATGATGCGTTTAACTTAGCTGGAAAACATAATGTCAAAGCCAACTATAGAAAAGAAACTATTATTGAAAACAAATACGGAGTCAAAGGTATATTATTTGATATTGAAGGCCCCGTTGCATCCCCGATACAATTTTATTTGACAGATGAAAAGACACACTTTTTTAGGGCGTCACTATATTTTAATAGTAAGGTCAATCCTGATTCGACAGCACCTGTCCTTACATTTGTCAAGCAAGATATAGATACACTTATAGCCACATTTCGTTGGAAGTAGTGTTTAACTATCAAAAATAAACATTTATTCTTAGCTGTTCAGAAAATATATTTATATTTGAACTTTGAAATCCGTTCATATGAAGTCATACTTTCTATTATATTTATTCTTAATTATTGTTTCAGTAGGCAACAGTCAAGATCTGTTAGAAAATTATAACGTAAGTGCTTTTGGAAATGTATTAATCCAATCCAAAACTTTTCACATAAATATTGATTCCATCATTATTCAAACGTTACTCAATCAAAATATCACTCAAACTCAATATGCAGAAATCATAAAATCAGATCTTGAAGGTACAAGGGTGAACTTAACAGATAAAGATAAAATACTTCTTGAAACAATTAAACAAAAGTCGGTTCAAATAGCGCAAAGCAAAGTAGATAATATCAAAAAATTATGCTTGCTAAACAACATTACCTATGAGCAATACCTTAATATGGAAAATATGCTAGGCTCAGACCCTAATTTTCGCCAACAATTAATTCAATATTTTGAACTAAAATCAGTTGAAAAATGAAAAGTCTATTATGCTTTATATTTGGTATCATTATTTACCAAAGTATAATAGGTCAACCACCTACAAACAGATATAATGCAAATTTATTTACGTCTGTATCGGAAACAACCAATGTACTATTCAGTAGTGCTGTTCCACAACCCGTGCCTGGTGGCGGGTTTTATGAATCGATCACAGGACTCCCAATCAATGTAGATGAATTTAGCACCACACCTGTTAACTTGTATATGAATATTTTCCAACCTTCTGGTGATACATTGGACCGACGACCATTGATTATTATATGTTTTGGCGGTGGATTTGTGACAGGTAGTAAAGACCATTGGAGTATAAGGCTGTTAGCCCAAGAACTTGCTAAAAGAGGTTATGTGACAGCAGTCATTGACTATCGTTTAGGTATGAATATATTTGATGCAGAGCTATCTAAACGTGCTGTATATAGAGGTGTTCAAGATGGAAGGTCAGCAGTAAGATTTTTTAAGTCAGATGCAGCTAGTGCAAATATTTATAAAGTCGACACTGACCAAATTTACATAGGTGGACATAGTGCAGGCGCATTTGTGGCAACCCATAATGCTTATCTTGAGACAGAGACGGAGAGGCCTGCATCTACCTACGCATGGCCACAAGGTTGCGGTTGGTTGGATTTGTTTACATGTTGGTGTCCGGACCAAGGATGTCTGGATTGTGCTGGAAACAATCAAACTTACAGCGGACATGCGAAGGCAATTTTCAGTCTAGCAGGTGCTGTAGGAGATACATTATATATGACCGAAAGTGAAGACCCCAAGGTAGTCATGTTCCACAGTGAGGATGATGACACCGTACCGTACGAATCAGGCGAACCATTTGGCAGTCTCTTATGGGCTGTGGTGGGTTCAGACTTACCTATTGTCTATGGAAGCTCATCCATGAGCGAACGGGCTACAAATATCAGTATACCACATGAACTGCACTCTTATCAAAATCGAGGACACGACGTTCACGAACAAACATCAAGTACACTTTATAATGATATTGTACCTGGTATATCAGATTGGTTTTTTGAAGAATTATTAAAGCCATCAGCACATTCCATAACAGGCAAAAGTAATGTATGTAGCTCTACCCTTGAACAGACTTATCACATCACAACTGGATTAGCGACCTATTATGACTGGTCAGTGGTAGGAGGAAGCTTTATAAACATGTCAAATTGGGATACTCAAGTCACCGTTTTGTGGGATATTAATGCACCAACAAAATCAATATCTACGACACCTTATAGCATCAACGACGCCAAAGGTGATGAAGTCACTCTAAATATTAACGTCGCATCAAGTTTTCAAAATACGTGGTTGATAGGTTCCGATACATGGGTTAATAGTGCAGGCTGGAATCTAGGTCAAATCCCAGAATCTTGCCATCATATCATTATTCCAAACCAAAACACATCTGTTACTGTCACTGTTCCACAGCATATAAACACGACCATAAAATCTTTATATATAGGAACAAATGCTACATTAAAAGTAAGCAATGCTTCCCAAATTACCCTTCAAAACTGATTATTGAGACTTGATTACTTTATGTGTTTCTATGATCTTCCCATTCTTTTGAATCATCACCATGTACAATCCCGCCGGCCATTGAGACGAATCTACATTTGCAATTTCTGAATCGTTTACAACCCTTTGCGATATTACTTGTCCCTGACCATTTGTGATAGTGACAGTTTCATCACCACTCAAGCCATCAATCATAATTAAATCTACTATGGGATTAGGGTAAATAGCTATGGTTTTGGGTCGATTGCTTTCATTTGTACTTGATACAATTCGCTGTAAACTTAAGAAAAATAAAACCGTATTTGTTAATGCCGGATTTACGCATTGTCCGTGATTAGCATTAGGACTTACATCCATGACAATCAGGTTAGGAGCTCCATTTGCTAACATTGTATCACGTGCCACAATACTATTCAAATATGGTACTTGGTCATCAGCAGTACAATAAAAAATTCTAGTAGGAACCTGTGGCGACCAATCAAAAACATCATTTTCATATAATATCTGATTAGCAGGATGTAAAGGATTATTTTTAATTTCTTCTTTGACATCATCTCTGATCATTCTACCACCTACAGATGCTCCAGTATTCGTTTGTAGTAATTGGATAAGTTTAGTATTAAGCGAAGTTAACGAAATCACACCATCATAATATCTTTTGATGTCAGCAACGTATTCATTTTTGAAAAATTCGCTCAAATCAGTATACAAATTCCCCCTTACTTCATTGAATCCTAGAACAGTGTTTGGTACATATGCAGGATAAAAATAAGGCACATCACCCAAAATCAAATCACGCATTACGCCCGATAAACTATAGGGTCCAGATAAATGTGCTGCGGCTGTGACAGAAGTAGGACCTTGACTTTCTTCCAGATACTTGTGAAGCGCCATAGATGCATATCCGCCTTGGGAATAGCCTGTAATAAAAAGCTGATCATTCGTAAAAACATTATTTTCTGAAGTCCACTCTGCACAAGCACTAAGCATGTCCATTGATGCTGAAACCGTAGTACCAGCATGAACATAAGTCTGAAATCCTCTACCGTCTCCCATTCCGACATAATCGGGAAGTACCGAGACAAAACCCAATCCTGCAAATAATAATCCCAGCTGTCCTTCTTCGCCACCGTTGGTACCATATCGTGATGGAACACACGTTTTACAATCTGAAGTACCGTGCTGATAGACCAATCTAGGAAATTCAAATGTAAGAACATCAGGTACTACCATCAAGCCTGACAAAGTATCAGGATTGCCCTTTGCATCAGGTGATGTATATTTGATGGCGTAATATTTTGCCCCGTATTTGACAAATGGAAGACTAAATGTAGCAGTGATTTGCTGTTTGGTCCTAGCTCCTTTGTAAGTTGCTGAAACAAGTTTTTGGCTATA
>Ga0105045_10002249_pt1 | contig 16230 bp, 9 predicted proteins | sample MAT02_FD_78089 | JGI IMG/M metagenome (GOLD analysis project Ga0105045, IMG submission 78089) | Freshwater microbial communities from Lake Fryxell liftoff mats and glacier meltwater in Antarctica - MAT-02 (megahit assembly) | ecosystem: Environmental > Aquatic > Freshwater > Ice > Liftoff...
CCATTTTAATAAGAAAACGATAGACAGATTTGATCTGATAACTTACCAGAAAATCATTTCCCAGTTCAAAATGGCTGATCAACGCAAGTATTCGCGCAAAACATTGTATGTCTTCACGCAATCCACCTATCGGACTGTTGTTTATTTTATTGAGATGTTCGATTGCATTATTATAATCATCAGCCCCGAAATATACACAAGCTACTTTGTAATTAAATACCATCTCCCGATTGATATCCCAATGATGTTTACCAGACTTTAGGACTTCTTTGATCTCTATTATTTCACTGACCCCTTTTTTATAATCGCCGATTAGAAATATTTTATTCAGCAGATGTACATATTTAAATAGCCTGTAGTTTGACAGTTGACTTTCAGACATTTGATCGATATATTGGCTTTCAAAATCAATATAAGTGGCGTAATGCTGTAGAAACTTTTCTGTTTTATTAGCCATATAAAGTGCATTCATGGCATTGTGTAGACCTTTGAAATACAAAATTTGATCTTCCTTGATCAAGTGTGGAAAATCGTGGAAACAATCTACCCATTTCTGGGAATATTTATAATAATTGACAAAATCTTGTGTCATGTGATAGTACCACACAAATGATTGGTAGTAGTAAATACGCTCATAAAAACCTAGTTTTTCTGGCTTCAGATCGGGCAGATTTTGGTAGAAATAGTCTTTTACGTGCTCAAAGTCCTTTTTGTCTTTGACGTAACCATACTTGAGATACATACCATAAAGCATCAGTGACAGATTGGACAATTTGTCGTGGATCGCTACTTTAGAAAGTATCAGGTTGCTTAGTTCATTGAGTTGTATAGCTTTTTGCGTCGAGCTTCCTGTGATGTATTGGGTTTCTATCTTTCTTTCTTCATCCAGAATATGGTAAGCAAGTAACGTCTCATGATTGACTTGTGCCATCTTTTTTGCTTTTTCTAGCATATCAAGACTTGCTTTGGTCATACCTTTTGATTGCAGGATTTTTGAGTAATCTAACAATTCCCTTATCGCTACATCTGAGAATTCCTGTTTGTGGAGATTTCTAAGATTTACTAGGATTTGCTTCATCAGATTGGCCTTGATATTGGATAATTGGCCTTTTTTGATTTGTGGTAACTTTTTAAGCAAATCAGCTTCTTTGAAAGTTTTATTGGAATCGATGTAATCAAATAATTGCATAAACAACTTGTCATTGACATTATTATCCCTATTGACATAAAGTCTAAAACTCTTTTTTTCCGCTTTAGTAAGCGAATGTATGAGTTGAATCAATTGATCTGTTTGTTGACTAGGCATTATAAATTTTGACGATGCAAAGATAAGTCTAATGAAATTGTAAGTTTGCCAAAAAACCCAAATATCTGCATAAATGTTGTGCCCATTTGTAGATTTTACAACAATGAGTCCGCTCCGAAAATGCTCACTTTTTAATAATCAATCGTTTTTACCCCTTACCCGTCATCATACCGAAAAGATAAAGAAGATAAGTATTATCTAAGAAAATCTTCGTACAAAACGATACCAATGACAGAAATGCAAAAAATAAAGGTTAATCGTGCCATTGGGAAAGGACTCAATCCGTCTATTTATTTGTCTTCTAGACAACTTGCCATCCTTACCAATAATAAATCAACTAAAATTCATGTCGATAAAAAGATAGTAGATGTCTGGTATAAATAAGTAGATCATTGGTAGATTACCATAAGTTTATAAATTTTAGCTGGTAAGATAGTTTTTTAAGGTATAGCGTTTTACCATTTGGTTAAAATTAAAAAAGCCTTCCAAATCTAATTCGGAAGGCTTTTTTTTTATCATTTTATTTCACCTATAAGAAAGGAGCAATTACTAATGCTACTACTGACATAAGTTTCAATAATATATTCAATGATGGTCCCGATGTATCTTTAAACGGATCACCTACTGTATCACCTACTACTGTTGCTTTGTGTGGTTCAGATCCTTTATAATACATTTTACCTTGGATCTCTACACCTTCTTCAAACATTTTTTTGGCATTATCCCATGCACCACCAGCGTTTGACTGGAATATAGCCATCAATACACCACATGATGTAACGCCAGCTAATAAACCACCTAGCATTTCTGCACCACCACCAAAACCGATGACTACAGGAGAAATTACTGCCAAAATACCTGGTAATACCATCTCTCTGATAGAAGCTTTTGTAGATATTTCTACACATTTGTCATATTCTGCTTTTCCATCAGCTGCATCAAAAATTGCTTGATCTTCTGCCGACCATGTTTTGTGGTCAGTACCATCATTTTTCTTCATGACTGCAAGTGCTGCTTTCAATTCAGGAATGTCAGCAAATTGTCTTCTCACCTCGGTGATCATATCCATTGCTGCTCTACCTACAGCATTCATTGCCATTGCTGAAAATAAGAAAGGTAACATTGCACCGATCAAAAGACCTGCCATAACTAATGGTTTTGCTACGTCTATAGAAGCAATACCTGCAGTAGCCATAAATGCTGCGAATAATGCAAGTGCAGTCAAAGCAGCTGAACCTATCGCAAATCCTTTACCAATTGCTGCTGTAGTATTACCCACTGCATCAAGTTTATCTGTTTTTTGTCTCACGTCCTTAGGAAGATCAGCCATTTCAGCGATACCACCTGCATTGTCAGAGATAGGTCCGTATGCATCTACCGCAAGTTGGATACCAGTATTTGACAGCATACCTACAGCTGCAATAGCGATACCGTATAATCCTGCAAAATGGTGCGCGCTAATAATTGCCGCCGCCAAAACCAAGATAGGAATAGCCGTAGATTGCATACCTACTCCAAGTCCTGCAATAATATTAGTAGCAGATCCTGTCAATGATTGGTTAACGATAGATTTTACTGGTTTTGTACCTGTACCAGTATAAAATTCCGTTACGATACCGATCAATAACCCAGAAACTAGACCTATGATAACTGCATAAAATATACCCATTGACGAAAATGTTATCCCGCCGACGATCCATTCTGACGGCATCATCCACTGTACTATCCCAAAAGTAGCAGCAAGCATAAGACCAGCGGAAACAAATTCGCCCCTATTAAGCGCTTTTTGAGGATCACCACCTTCAGCTACTTTTACAAAAAATGTACCTAAAATGGAAGTAACAATACCCACACCAGCCAATACCAATGGAAGTAACACTGCATTTAATCCTAAAAAATCATTAGAAGTCTCAAATCCACCAAGACCTACGAAAGCAGCACCAAGTACCATAGTACCGATGATTGCCCCGACGTAAGACTCAAAAAGATCTGCGCCCATACCAGCCACATCGCCTACGTTATCTCCTACGTTATCAGCAATTGTTGCAGGATTGAGCGGATGATCTTCAGGAATTCCTGCTTCTACCTTTCCTACCAAGTCAGCACCCACATCTGCAGCTTTGGTGTATATACCACCACCCACTCTTGCAAATAATGCAATAGATGAAGCTCCAAATGAAAATCCAGTTAATACAGTGATGATCTTATTTATATTCGTAACACCATTAGCATCTACCCATCCTAAATTCATGTAGATAGCGAATAATGAGCCTAGACCCAATACACCTAAGCCTACAACTCCCATACCCATTACAGATCCACCAGCAAAAGCTACTTCAAGTGCTTTACCTAAGCTTGTCCTCGCTGCGTTGGTAGTACGCACATTGGCTTTAGTGGCTACTTTCATACCAATAAAACCAGCCAATGCTGAACAAAAGGCACCCATAATAAATGATAGAGCTACTAATGGCGATGAATTTTCAGTCATACCACTTATTCCCATCAGTATTGCTACAGCAATTACAAAAATGCTAAGCACCTTATATTCAGCTCTTAAGAAAGCCATAGCTCCATCTGAAATACTCTTGGCAATACGTGCCATTTTTTCTGTTCCAACTTCCTGTTTTGTAACCCAAGCACTTTTCCAAAATGTAAATAGGAGTGCAAAAACGCCAAAAACAGGAATTAAAAAGATCAAACTTTGTCCCATAATTTGTTGATTATTCGTTAAGAATTATTAAATCGTTGTTAATTAAGACCGCAAAAGTACATTTTCTATGTTATATTACAAAAAAATGCCACTCTTAATTGATTTTACCTGCTATTTTTGATTTTATGTATCATGATGCATCTTGTAGGGATGATATTTATAAATTTTACATAACAAAATTGAATGAATATCAAATTCACGAATTATTAGTTGGTGCATAAATGTAGTAACAACAAAGAATAATTTACTACATTTACACCTTTTTGTTTAATACATAGTGCAAAATTATTTAATTGAAACACGCTAGCTTTGTACAATAAATATTTAGAGATTGATTTATTTTCTAAAATGGGTATTTACTAATGACCAAAATTGAATTATTTACAAAGCTTCATAATGTTGAGGTTATTGCAGAAGCTTCTAAATTAAAAAGAATGCTTTCAAATCCTTTAAAGTATTTTAGTGCCATCTTGTTTCGAGAGCTTATCTATAGAATGACAAAAAAAGAAAGAGAAATAAAGTGCGGAACTTTTTTTGGAACACAAATGACAATATTACTCCCATCTAGCACTGATATTTTTTTGACAGGAGGCAAATCACATATTTCAGAAATTGGTCTGGCAAAATTCCTCATCAATTACTTGAATGAAGGAGACACTTTTATTGACATTGGTGCCCATTATGGATATTTCTCCCTACTTTCATCCGCATTAGTTGGCCCTAATGGTCAGGTCATTTCGTTCGAAGCAGCCCCAACTACATTCGACATTTTTAATAAAAATCAGAAATTAGCACCCAATATTTCTGGTTATAACAACGCAATATCAAACGAAACTTCAGATTTAATTTTTTATGAGTTTCCAAATCTATACTCAGAATTCAATACGATCGACAATAAACAGTTTCAAAATGAATCATGGTATACAGCATACGCCCCTAAACAGATTACTGTAAAAGGAATAGTATTGGATGATTTTATTGAAGAGCATAGACTCTATCCCAAAATAATAAAAATTGACGTAGAAGGTGCTGAATACAAAGTGTTGGAAGGGGCCATTAGACATCTTCAATCCTTTAATCCTATAGTTGTCATGGAGTATTTATCTAATGAAAGAAGTAACAAAGAACATAAAAACGCTGAAATTTTATTGATTTCTTTTGGTTACAAACCACACTCCATAGATACAAAAGGCGAGCTAATAAAGTTAGAAGATATCAGTATGCATCTTAATGACAATGATTTAATATCAGATAATATTGTATTTTTAAAATAACTTGTGTCTTTATCAACTAAAAATGAATAGAGAATTTGTCATAAATATTATTTTGCTGCTATGCAGTAACTTATTGATCAAGTTGGTTTTTGTTTTTGGAATTGACGCTAGGATACAAAACTTAGTAGGGAATGAGACTTATGGAATGTATTTTGAATACTTTGGTTTTGTTTTCCTTTTTCAGTTCTTAAATGATCCTGGTATACAAAATTGGAATGCACAATACGTTCCAAAAAATAGAGAAAAGGTGGGTTATAATTTAAATAGATTGATAACCATTAAACTCATCCTTGCCGTCGTATTTACAACAATTACGGTGATCGCTTCTATGATAGTTGGTTATACAAATCAGCAAATGATCTTCTTTCTATGTATAAACATGATATTAAGTACCCTATTCTTATTCCTGAGAGGAACAATCGCAGGCTTGGGACACTACAGGGTAGATAGTGTTTTATCGTTTCTGGACAAGGCTCTCATGATATTAATACTCGGATATTTATCATGGATCTCAACTTATCAAACTCAATTTGAGATATCTACATTCATATATGGTCAAGGATTAGCATTCATGTTATCCTGTATTATTGCTGGCATTTTCCTCTATAAAAAAATCATTTGGGAGTCTGGATCGATTACTCTTCAATATATCAAAGATGTATTAAAATGGAGTGCGCCATATGTTTTGATTTTAATATTCATGACATCTTACAATAGACTAGACGGAGTGATGTTGGGTCGCATGATCGATGACAACAGTTATCAAGCTGGAGTTTATGCTGCGGCATATAGATTTTATGATGCAGCCAATATGATAGGCTACCTATTTGCCGCTTTGCTTTTACCAATGTTTGCTGCTAATATGCATGACCACAAAATTTTGAATAGTCTGAAGGAAATCGGCCTTCGGTTTATAGTTTTGAGTGCGTCGATGATCGTATTGAGTATTATTTTTTATGGAGAAAAGATGCTGAATGTATTATTTGATGAAGTCACTGCCGATTTTGTGGCAGTACTCAGATTATTAATATTAAGTTATTTTATGGTAGCTATTGCCTATATATATGGAACTATGCTGGTAGCTTGTGGTAAAGTTAGATATTTGAATTATTTATTTGGGATAGGTTTAATAGTTAACATTGTACTAAATGTGTTACTAATCCCAAGCTATTTGGCAGTTGGTGCAGCAATAGCTACGCTTTTTACCCAAACATTCGTTTTGGCTGGTCAGATATATTTAGTCAAAAAAGAAATAAATATTGGAGTTACTCCTAGAGAAATGGTAACATTATGTACTTTTTTAGGATTGAGTACCCTACTTTTTTACATCTTAAGTACGACATTAGCTTTACATTGGGTCACTGTCCTTAGTATTAGTATATTAATTTGTTTACTTTTGTCGTTTATTTTAAAAATCGTAGATAAACAAGACATTTTGCATCTCTTGAAGAGGGAAAAATGAACTTCAATTTAATATTCTTTAATTGTAAGATAATTTTATGGACAACGAATATAACTTAACTGATTTATTGTCACAATTAATAAAGTGGAAGAAACAACTGATTCGTGCTGTTATCATTATATTTGTCATTAGCGTGATAGGTAGTTTATTAATGCCAAATTATTACCAAGCAGAGACCACGTTTTATGCAGCGAGTCCTGACCTTGCCAAACCGATTCCAATAGGTGGAGATGAAAAAGATGTCAGGATTTATGGTGATGATAATGATCTTGACAGATTGTTTACCATAGCATCATCGCACGAAGTATTATTTTTCTTGATAGATTCATTTGATTTGTACCAACATTATGATATCGATAAAGAAGATGTAAAAGCAAAATTTAAAGTAAGAGAAAGTCTTTTGAATAACTTCAAAACTATAAAAACTAAATATGGCGCTCTTTTACTTTTGGTAGAGGACAAAGATCCCAAAATGTCTGCATCTATTGCCAATGCAGCCAGAGAAAAAATCGAAAGTATCTCGCAGCAAATAGTAAAAAGCAGCCAGAAAAAATTAATTGAAAACTATAATTTAAATATACTTACTAAACAGATTCAAAGTGATTCGTTGGCCGATAGACTAAAGAGAATCAAACAATCTTCAGGTGTTTTCGAAACGTGGGGACAAACGTCTCTTTACAATAAAATATTGACAGATGCCGAATCAGTATTGGAAGATGCAAAAGGTAAAATTTTATTTTATAAGAGATATCCATCATATCGAGATTCTGTGATCAAATTTATGGCCGTAGAGATGGGTGCTGAAAGCAAAAAAGCAAAAGCTCTGTCAGAACTTGAAAAATTTGCCCCCGTGCTTTCTGAGCTAAAACAAATGGAACAAGAACAAAGCAGGCTGCATGACCAAATAAGTCTTGACAAAGAAAGGCTCAAGCAATTGAATGCCACTTATTCGGTACCTTTCACAGCCTTGCACTTGATTGAGGCGGCTTATATTCCTGTACAAAAATCAAGACCAAAACGTGCAATCATCGTTCTAATCACGACTTTGCTAGGAATCATGTTGAGTTGTCTTGCGGTATTTGTATTAGAAAATATAAATAGGACAGCATTACGAAAAAATGCCTGACATGTCTAATGATTCGATGATATTAGGATTGGATAATCACAAGGTATTTAAAGGCTTTTTAGGCCTTTTGATTCTGTGTACAGTAGGATCAATATATTTTGAAACCTATCTCCCCTATCTATTACCCGCTGGTATTTTAGGACTAGGAATGATATATGACGATTACAGAAGATTGTTCTATTTAATTTTTGCTGTTCTACCTTTCTCTATCGAAATGTATTTTGATGGTGCCGGTTTGGGTACTGATCTCCCTTCGGAGCCATTGATGCTTGTTTTGACAGGGATAACACTTGCTACGTTGATATCAAATCGAATGAATATCAAGCTGTATTATGTGACTCATCCTATTACTCTATTAATTTTTTTACATTTATTTTGGATTTTAATTACCACAATAAATTCATCATTTATTTTAGTTTCCATAAAGCTCATACTTGCTAAAATATGGTACATTATGCCATTTTTTATACTCCCACTAATTTTTGTAAAGTACAATTATGACTTGGAGAAAGCATATCGAATTTTATACAAGTTTCTTTTTGTTGCCATTCTAATTGTACTGATTAGGCATGCTTTCTTGGACTTCAGTTTTGCAGCTAGTTACGAGGTAGTACGTCCATTTTTTAGGAATCATGTGAGTTATGCAGCTATATCCGTAGTCTGTTTACCTTTTGTTTGGGCCTTTATGAGGATAAATAAATTGAGAAATGTATCAAATAAAATGATGATTTTCATCTTTCTTACTTTCATCACAGGCATTTACTTCAGTTATACAAGGGCTGCAATACTATCCATGGTCATAGCCGTAGGTGCATGGTATATCATAAGCTATAAGAAAGTAAAACATGCACTTGCGATCAGTTCATTTATCGCTTTGGTAGGTATTGTATATCTATCATGGGACAATAAGTATATGGATTTTGCACCCAATTTTGAACGAACAATCACACATACTGAATTTGACAACCTCATAGAAGCTACGTATAAGTTAGAAGATATATCGTCAATGGAGCGAGTATATCGATGGATGTCTGGAATTGAGATGATTAAGGATCGATTTTGGTTAGGCTTTGGACCCGGCACTTTTTATTCCAATTATAAGGCGTACTCCATTTCCCGTTTTCAGACTTATGTGAGTGATAATCCTGACCAATCAGGTATTCACAACTATTTTCTCATGACATGGGTGGAGCAAGGATTTATAGGATTTTTGTTGTTTATTGCTCTGTGTTTTACCTTATTAATCGAAGGCGAACGCATTTACCATAGGTGTACAGATAGGGAAGATAAGTATATAGTAATGGCTGCTACACTTGGATTTATCATCATATTTGCCATGTGTCTGATCAATGATTTGATAGAGACGGACAAAGTCGGGCCGTTCTTTTTCTTTAATGCTGCTATTCTTATGTTTTTTTCATGGAAGTATCGCAAAATTAGTTCGAAATAGTTTGAACCGATACCATTTAATACGAGACGAAAGCATTAACCAATTTGTATTTTTGCTGTTATAATAATCGAGCTTTATTTTCATGGTAAAAACTGTGATTCTAAATTAAACCAAAATAAGTGACCACACATTCGGATCAAGACAGTAAGTCAGCATTGGAAAATCTCAAAATTTCCAAGATATTTCTTCCTACCATTATTGGTATTGGTGTAGTCATTTGGCTCATGAGTAAACAGCTTGATGTGTCCGAACTTGCTAAATTAGACAAAAGTGCTCATACAATCTTTTGGGTATTGATGGCATTATTAATGTACGTATTGAGGCATCTATTCTATGCTTGGAGGCTCAGAATTGCTACAGGGTATGCTTTCTCTTGGCTCAAAGCTATACAATTGATCGTCATATGGGAGTTTTCTACAGCCGTATCACCAACGAGTGTCGGTGGAGCAGGAGTTGCTTTTTTTCTATTAGCCCAAGAAAAATTATCAGGCGCTAAGGCTATATCAGTAGTACTATACACCATGGTGATTGATACTCTGTTTTTTGTATCTGCATTGATCATTCTTTATCTGATGATCGGACCGATTATGATTCGCCCAGGTATGGAAGTATTTAGCGATATCGATGGTTATGGGATTACTTTTTTGACTGTGCTAGGTTTTATGGGTATTTACGGTTTGATTTTTTTCTATGGGCTATTTATAAATCCAGTAGCCATCAAAAGACTATTGATCATAGTCAGTAGATTCTCAATATTAAAAAGGTTTAGAACGGAGTTGCGCAATACAGCCTATGATGTGGTGACATCTGCCCAGGAGATACAACAGAAACCAGCTAGTTTTTTCTTAAAAACATTTGGATGTACCATGGGAGCATGGACTGTGAGATTTCTAGCTATCAACTGTTTGATTATTGCTTTCGTGGCTGATTTTGATTCTACAGCATATGATAACTTTATTATTTTTGGACGAGCTATTGCTATGCATACTATAGAAGCTTTCAGTCCCACACCAGGAGCAGCAGGCGTCGCAGAATTTTTATTTGGAGGATTTTTTACTGATTATATTCCTTTAGGACTTGCTGCTTTGATCGCTTTGGTCTGGAGATTGATAGGATATTATTCCTACTTAATAGCAGGTGCTATTATCATCCCTAATTGGTTTGTGACTTTAAGAGAACGCAAAAAATTGGAGAAAGAAACGCTGAATTAATCTCTAGAAATCCATACCTATACTTAAATAGAATTTGGGTCTTTGTACTTCTCTAGTTTCGATGCCCCACGCATAATCTCCCTTTATGAAATAACCAAGGAATTGGGTTCGCAAACCTAGTCCATATCCCATTACCAACGGATCTCTGAAATATTCTATCTGTAGATTAATTAATGGTGGACTCGTAACGGTAACACTATTGAGTGGATTTTCAGGACCAAAAGGTGATGAGCCATGCCAAGCCAAACCTGCATCATAAAATCCTACTAATTGCATATTTCTAAAAAAAGTAGAACCTCGATTCTTACCAAGGAGATACTGGAGAAAAGGGATTCTCAGCTCTGTATTTGACAATAAATAAGTACCCCCATTCCTAATATTATTATCAAATCCCCTAAGTTGAAATACATTCGCTTTGTAGGCAAAATCCGAATCATCCGGCACAGGAATACTATTGTCAAACTTTGGTAAAAGCCAATTTTCCATTCCACCGAGGAAATAAAGCATTTTTTGTGACCCAAAAGATGTTGCTCCAGCTAGTCTTATCGCCAATACAGATTTATTCAGTACAGGAATATAATGTCTTGCATCAAAACCAATTATCCCAGTAAATCCAAGTGACGGGTCAAAACTAAATCCATCTATGACTTGCATATCAAACTGATTGATAGCTTCTACATATACTTTGTATCGAGTACCATGTTTGATATTCATTGCAGGATCTGAAGTATTGTCGTAAACATACTCAAGTCTTAGGCTGACCCTTTTCTCGTTGACAGCTGGAGATAGGAAAGAATTATTCTCTGTACTTAGTTGTAGAAACCTGTCGAGCCTGAGTGAGCCAGTCGCCCTAACACTGCGGTATATATCAAACGGATATTTCATCTGATATAATCCCAAAAGCGTAGTCTTTTTTGATCGAGACAGAAAGTTGCTATTTGGATTTTGTTCAGAATTATACTTATTAGACCTTCGATACAAAGCAATTCGTTTATCTATTCTAGATTTTTTATTGTCAAATACTAGAAAATATTCTGACCCCATAAACGTTGTAGGTATTCTGACGCCACCTTCTACAGAATAATCCTCAAATAAATCTTTAATATTCGCCTTGAATAAAATACCTAATGGGGCAGTAAGTAACTGTTGTCTATCTCCCGTATAACTCTCCAAGCCTTCAAACAAAATATCATTGTCCATCTTGGTTGTGATATTATTTAGACCAAATCGTTTATTTGCAGTAAAGGCTCTTGTGTTATTGTATGGCTCTACTCTTTTGGTGATCCCAGTATTTTGTCTTATATTGATATTTAAATTTGACGGAGTATCTGATGCTACCTTTCCTCTTACGGGTTCTAAAATCTCGGGATCGGGAAAATTACTTTGGAATAAAAAACCTGATTCAATGACTTTGGGTTTATTAGTTTCTTGATTTTCTAGTGGCAATTGTGGAACTATAGACTTACTTTCATCATAACTACCACGTGTTTGAGTTCTATACATCACAGTTTTGTCTTTTACATCAGAATTTGTAATGTACAACTTATACATACCGTCTTTATAATAGGTAGTTGCATAAGTATTCTGACTAACTATGGCGTGATGGCGTATGATATTTCTGTCCAAATTTGATATAGCTTGAGACGTATTTTTGCTAATATCTAAAATATAAGCATTATTAATTCCAGATTGATCAGAAAGATAAATGATATGATTGTCATCCTTCATGTAAGGAAACATTTCGCTGGTGTACGATGTGTTTGTGATTCTTTTCAGTTTTTTTTCACCCATGGGCAAAAAGAAAATATCAAAGTTCCCAATAGGTAATATAGTATCTAAACTAAGGTCTATGATGGTGTCCGACACTCTATTTGAACTGAAAAGTATGCCTTTTTCGCCTTGATAAGTGACGTACTCTGCATTCAGGTCATCATAAAAATCATTTGTAAGCCTTGTATAATTTCGATTTTTTGACTTATAAAGGTATAAGTCGGAGAATCCATCCAAGCTAGCAGAAAAAACATAATCTAGATTATCAATATAACTGATCGCATAAATCCTTTGGAAAGCTGTAGGGATGAGTTGTTCCATTTTTTCATCTTTGGCAATATTATACTTTATTAATTTTATGACATCCCGATGCTCATAGATAATACTTATTTCGGGCTTGGTAGGATGCCATGCAAATATTGGGTAGTTGTAATCAGTCTCTTGAAATACATTCTTATACCCATATTTTAAAATTCTTTTTTCTTTGCCCGTGGTTAAATCCCTGATGACTACCCTAATTTTCCCTTGGTCGTTATAAGAATAGAGTAACTTATTTCCATCCGGACTCAACTTAATATTGCTAATCGGAGTGTACTTTTTATTTGACAATCGTATCTCTGACGCTTCAGCTGTTGGCGCAAACTTCCCTTCTTCGGCTAGATAAAATTGGCTGTAAAACTTATTCCATTCGTCTTTCAGTGTTGGTAGGCTAGCATTGAGTATATATTCAAAACTATTATCTGTACCACGACTTATTTTAGTTCGGTAGAGCAAATTAGAAATAGCAGATTTACCATAATTTTGTTCTATGTAGAACCAGAAAGAGTGACCGGCAACTCTAGGATGTTCTTCAGCCAACTTATCAAAATTTCTGAATTTTTCCTTCCTCGCCCAAATGTCTCTCAACTCATCTTCTATAAGGTGATTCCAACTTGATGCTGAATAAGCGACCACGCCTTCTTTGTACCAATCAGGTATATTCATCAGTACAGCGTTCTGAATGATTTCCTGAAGGTTAGAGCCGAAAAGCATATTATTAAAATAGACAGTGGCGATACCTTCTTTTATTTTTTGTCTAAGATTCTGATGATTTCCATCAAAATAAACAAACATCTTATTACCTACTATCTTTGTTTCGCCAGTTTTGTTGGTAAAAGATTCTTCTGTACCTATATTACTTTGCTTGAGGTCGGTGACATCCACGTAGACGATAATTTCTATTTTATCATTGATGCGGTGCTCGAGTACTCTTTGTATTTCATCATGATCTATTTCAGCCAATTGTATCACAGGTTGAGCAATAAATCTTCCTTTACCATACCAATAGGTGATAAAATTTTCTGTCTCATACTGCCACCAATTATTAAAATCATCGTGGAATTGTACGCGGTTTTTACCAAATTCAGTATTAATGCTCTGACCAGAAACGGTAAAAACAGCTATTAGACCCAAAAATATAAATACGACTCTATTCATATGTGATGCAAAGTACAAATTAGTAACAAAAGTCCTAAATAAATGATCTAAAAAAGAGATCAATTTATATAAGTACGACAAATTTAGGTCTTGAAGCCAAGATACCTTTGTATGAGTCAGCCAAAAGAAAGTTGATCTTTAGTTTAAATTCGCTCTTTATAAAATAAAAAACTGTCTTCTATCACATCATTGCCTACTTCTACGTCATAACAAGCTTGACCTACATTTTCGAGTAATGCAAACTTTATTACTCCGTTAAAATTTTTTTTGTCACTGCGCATTAAGGCAATTAATTCTGCTTTGGGTTTGAGATATTTTGGGTTATGCCCATATATTCGTGTTATAGTATCTCGAATGTAAAATAGTTCGCTCTCAGTAATATTTCCAATTCTATAAGACAAGTATGATTCACTAACCATACCTATAGCTATTGCCTCACCATGCAAAAGCGGCGATTTGCTATCCATCCAATATGACTCTACTGCATGACCTATTGTGTGCCCAAAATTAAGTATCTTGCGTATGCCTTCTTCATTCGGATCTTTTTCAGTAACTCCTTTTTTGATTAAGACAGAATCGTAGACCATCTGATCAAAGTTGAGTGTCGTCAAGTCATTTACCTTAGATAAAACAAGCCATGCGTTTTTATCGGCAATCAAGCCATGTTTGAGTAGTTCGGCATATCCACTTCTGATCTGATCAACACCCAAGGTTTTTAAAAAAGGTGTGAAAATAAATACAAATTCAGGGTCTTTTATGACACCTACCATATTTTTGAAACCCAACAAGTCGACACCTAGTTTACCCCCAACTGATGCATCTACTTGACTCAGTAATGTGGTGGGTACTTGGATGAAGCGTATGCCTCTCATATATGTTGCTGCACAAAATCCACCCAGATCACCAATAACTCCTCCACCGAGATTTATAACTATGGAATGTCTATCTGCACCATTTTGCATTAATTTTGTCCATACAAATTGACAGGTGGCTAAGGTTTTATTTTGTTCTCCTGAAGGAATTTTTATGACTTGACAGGCGATGCTCACGTGTTCTAACAAGATGTGGAGACAGAGTTTTTCAGTATTCTCATCCACTAGAATAAAACAAGTGGATGGATTCATTTTCCCTATCGTAACTTCAAAAGCCTGCCAATCATTAAAATGTATTTGATAATTTTTACAATCTATGAATTTCATATTTATCGAATTCCTATTGGTATTTATAAAACAAAATATACCTAATATCCTAGGTAATTAAAAAACAATCGGCATTTCAAAAAAGTAAGATCAGCTAGAATGATTAAAATCTGAATTTAAAGACAGGCATAGCATTATTCAGCCGTTCTCTATCAGATATCATAAACGTAGGTTTGACATTTTTGTTTACATATTTACTACCTAAAGAAATGTAATTTATTCCTCCCGCCATGAAAATAATCAATATGTCAAATATCTGCATGATAAAGTATTTTAATTCTATTTTATCCTATTATAAACTGAATTTATTTCAACTTATTACGTAATAAAGACGCAAAATAAAGCAAAAGTTTCATAAATCTTCCAATTATTTTAAATTTAACACAATATATTAAGTAAATATTTAAAGTATTTAGTTGAAATAATTGAATTCATTTATTTATTATTTTGAGAATCAATAGTTTAAAAGTTTTTGATTAGTGCTCTGTCTAGGTAATTAGTTAAATTATAATGGCAGTTATTTTTTCAAAGATCGAAACCAAAAACTTAGGCATAGCATTAGATTCGGCGAGTATTTTTAACGAAGATATTTGGAAAAAGAACCACATTTCATTAAGTTCTTTATCTTGACAGAGCACTATGTTGCCTATTTGTCACCACCATATTAATCAATGTCATTCTTCAAGATATATTTTACGATGTGAATGTTGGAGCTTTGAGAGCTGCAATAATCTATCAATCCCTTATTATTATCATTCTTTGGTTCAATAAAGTCAAACTTATACAAAGTTTCAAAATATTGACCAATTTAAAAGTTCTTGATGAATCAAAAAAAGAGTTTTTCATAAAAATATTGCTGTCCATCATACTATTTATACTTATTAGAATACTGGAATTTTATGTAACCACAAAATGGTAAGCGATTTCTAATTCTCTTTTTAAAAATGAGCAGACCACCAGTGATTATTTAAGCATCAAATCTATTAATTTCGTCTACATCTAGATTACTTTTGTATTTATTCATAGAAGAAAAGTATAATCTATTAGTCAATAAAATCCAAAGTTAAATAGATTGGTCTCGCCTTTTACCAGTTAAAAGTTTATCCCCTCCAATGGGTAGTATCGAAATTTGGTTAGAAACTAGCACTATTAGAAGGAAGTGGTTACCAAACATAAGCTAACTCAACATCCAAATTCCTTAGTTCATCAGGTTTATTACTGCACTTATTGTTTTGTAATAGAATAA
>Ga0105045_10002250_pt1 | contig 16229 bp, 6 predicted proteins | sample MAT02_FD_78089 | JGI IMG/M metagenome (GOLD analysis project Ga0105045, IMG submission 78089) | Freshwater microbial communities from Lake Fryxell liftoff mats and glacier meltwater in Antarctica - MAT-02 (megahit assembly) | ecosystem: Environmental > Aquatic > Freshwater > Ice > Liftoff...
GCTTTGTCCTTACCGGTGAGGGCTTGGGCAAACAGCCCCTGGCCCCCCAAGTTGACCAGCAACCGGGCGGCATCAGCCCCAAGGCTGCTGTCGGGCATGGCCATGGCCATTTGGAACAGTTCACCGTTTTGGTCGGTCATTTTGTAGCGGGCCACCATATCCAAATAATCCACCGATCCTTTCAAGCCGGGAATGGCTTTTTTCAGCGCGGCACTCACCGCTGGGATGCGTTGCATATTGTCGCCCTCGATGTGGCGAAGGGCCATTAGCATCAATTTGTCTTTGTCGGCCACGGGTGCGTTCAACAGTTTGACCAACACTTCGTTCTTCTCGGGTGATTTGTGGAAATCAAAGGCGCGGAAATAGCGCAGCTCGGTCAGTTGCTGGTCGGCCATGATCAGGTTGGCCAGCAGTGGCAAAGCTGCTTTGGATCGGCTGCGCCAGACCAGATCGCGCCCAGCGGGCGTGTTCCAACCTTCCCCCACTTTGGTTTTCCAAGCGGCGAAATAATCATCGGCCCGGACATCGGCCCCAATGCCCAAGGCTTCCAAATACCAGCGATCTTGGCCGTCGTACTGGGCGGCCAGATCGGCCCAAATGGCCGGGGCCTCGGGGCTTTTGCTAAACCGCAGCGCAATGGCCACTTCGCGGCGCACCTGTGGGTCGGCATCCTTGGCCAGTTGTTTCAAATAGGGCACCAAATCCAAGCTGGTTTGCCGGGCGGCCCGCAGGGCGGTCATGCGGAGGTTGGCATCGGCACTTTTCAGCCCAGCCGCCACGTACTGGGCTTCTTTGCCCTTGATTTTGGTGAGCAGCCACAGGGCGCGGGCCTGTTGGCGCGGACTGCCCGTTTCCCACAGTTTCAACAGGGCGGGCTCGGCTTGGCCCTGCCATTGGTGCAATACCGTCCAAGCTGCATGGCGGGTGGCCAAGTTGGGGCTTTGCAGCGCGATTACTGCGCCCTCGGGGGTAGTGAGGTCGGTTTTGGGGATCAAATACTTGGCGGCATCTTTGGGGGCAATGCGGAAAATACGGCCCCGGTTGAGATCGCCGGCTTGGTGGCCACCCACGCCCGGATCGTACCAATCGGCCACCAGCAATGAACCATCGGGGGCCACGCACACATCGGCGGGGCGGAACCATTGGTCACGGGTATTTTTTACCACATCCACTATTTGGGCCGAGTAGCCCGCATCACTGTTTTTGACTGGGTAGGCCCGCACTACGTTGGGCCCAGCATCGCAGTGGATCAGCTGGTTGCGGAACACCTCGGGCAGCAGTTCCCCCTCATACACGATCAGGCCCGTGGGCGAACCCGCACCCGTTTGCAGCAAGTTGGGGATTGATCCCGGGTCGTTTTGGTGCCAGTGGCGTTTGGGGATTTCACTTTCTTGGTTGGTGCGGCGGCTGCTCCAGCCAGCTCCGGTCATCTCGTCGGAAAAGCCATAATTGCCATATTCCATCACGTAGTTGATCCGTACGCCCTTATTGCCGTCATCATCGTTGTCGCTTTGCCACAGGGCACCGTAACTGTCCACTGCTACTTCATAATTGTTGCGAAAGTTGTGGCCCAAAGCTTCCACCCGGCTCCCGTCCAGATCGGCCCGGAATACCATTCCTTGCCGGAAGGGGGCGCCTTTGGTTTCCAGCGGATAGCCGTTGATGTCAGTGATCAGCTTGCCGTCTTTGTCCTGCAAGCGTTCGCCCGCGTTGCCAAAGTTGAAGTAGAGCTTGCCATCGGGCCCAAAAACGAAGGTGTGCATCCCGTGGTCATGTTGTTCCCCCTCGATCCCTTGGTAAAGAATTTCTTTTTTATCGGGCACGTCGTCCCCGTTTTCATCGGTGAACACGTACACGTTTGGGCTGCAGGATACGATTACTTTATTGCCCAGCACTACAATGCCCAGGGCGGAGTTGATGTCGGTGCCTTGATAAAATACCTTGCGGCTGTCGGCCTGGCCATCGCCATCGGTGTCTTGGAGGATCACGATCCGGTCGCCCAATGAATCATAAGGATTGCTCAGGTTCAATTTCATGCGGTAGTTGTAGCCTTCGCAAACCCATACGCGCCCTTTGGCATCGACATCGATGTTGGTGGGGTTGCGCAGCATTGGCTCGGCGGCAAAAAGAGTGGTCTGTAAACCATCGGCCGTTTGGAGGTCTGCCAGTTCGCGCTCGGCGCGGTGCTTCTCCTCCTCGGGCAGTTGATCATAGTCGACTTTGGCCATGGATTGGCCCGCCGGCCCGCCCTCCTTTTTGGGTTGACAGCCTTGGGCAAGGGTGAACAGGGCCACCACGGCCCCGAGAAATACATGTTTCGTTTTCATGCGATGGTTTTGACAGTGATTTGCGCTTTAAAGATAAGCCAATCTACTCAAAAAAAGCCGCGTGAAGAAAGTTGCGGGCGGAGAACCGTTTTGGCCATTGGCATGCGCGATAGGGAATGATCCAATCCCCAGTGCCCATTGCGCCGCTAAAGGTGAGAGGGGGTTGCTTTGGTTACTCAAAAACGGCATGGGGAATAAGCACAAATGACTTGCCCACTATCAATCTTCACTTTTCGGGTCATTTCGGATTTGATTGGTCAAAAATAGGTAAAATGAACTTTTTTAGCGAGAGTATTTACAACTTTTTTATTTTTGTTTTGTTTAGCTTTACTCCTCACCATGGTTGCCAAAAAGAGAATTTAAAATGAACAAATAGTTAGTTTTTAAAAATTGGTATTCATGATTCGTTCATTCACCTAATCATCACATTTTGTTAATATTAGCTTGCCCAAACTTCATTCAAAAATGCTAACATTTGCCCATAATTTTAAATGAAGAAGTTTCCTGTTCAGTAACCCTATGTAGTACACGCTTACTGTTTCTACTATCACTTTGTTCCAAAAGGGCAAGGGTTTTATTTTATTGCTTATTTCAAATAAAAATTAACCATTCTACCTGTCTATTATGTCAAACTATTTACACATCTTACCAAGACTGGGCAGATCGTTGGCCAAGTCCGTAACAGCCTTACTGTTTCTGGGGGTCGCCCTAGGCTAGGTACAAGTGGCATTGGCCCAAGATCGGATTTTGACCGGAACCATCACCTCCAAAGAGGATAACGATCCGTTGCCCGGGGTGAACGTATTGCTGAAAGGGACTTCTACGGGCACCATCAGTGATGGGCAAGGCCGCTTCCGTTTGTCGGTGCCTTCCTCAGCCAATGGCGCATTGCGGCTCGTGTTTTCTTATGTGGGGTTGGCCCAGCAAGAAATCGAGGTGGGCAACCAATCAGAGATCAAGGTGGTGATGGCCAACGATTTGCTCCAATTGAACGAGGTGGTGGTAACGGCCCTTGGGGTAGAGCGGGAGAAAAAAGCACTGGGCTATTCGGTACAAGAAGTACAGGGCAGCCAACTGGTGCAGGCCCGGGAAACCAATTTGGTCAATTCGCTCAGTGGCAAAATTGCGGGGGTAACCGTCGTGGGCAGCCCCTCGGGCGTGGGTGGCTCGTCGCGCATTACCATCCGGGGCGATAAATCGTTGAACTTGGGCAACAATCAGCCGCTTTTTGTAGTGGATGGGGTGCCCATCAGCAATGATTTCAATGGCAACACCGGTAGGGGCATGACAAGTGCCGATTATGGCAACGGTGCTGCGGTAGTGAACCCAGACGATATCGAGACCATCTCGGTGCTGAAAGGGGCCAATGCCGCCGCGCTTTATGGTGCGCGGGCCAACAACGGCGTGATCCTGATCACTACCAAATCTGGCAAGGGAACCAAGGGCATTGGCGTGTCCGTAAACACCAACGTGACCTTTGATTCGCCCTTGCGCTTGCCCAACTACCAAAATGTTTATGGCCAAGGTTTGAACGGGGAATTCGGTTTTGCCGATGGCAACGGTGGCGGCCTCCGCGATGGGGTAGATGAAGCTTGGGGGCCACGCATGGATGGTCAAGCGATTGCCCAGTTCTCCTCACCCACCTCCAACGGCTTACGGGGCGGCGACATTGGCGATCCCCGGGCCGGTGCGGCCCAGCGCCAGGCTGATCTGACCACGCGGGGGAGCATCACCCCAACCCCGTTCCTCAATTATGCCGACAACGTGCGCGACTTTTTCCAGCTTGGGCAAACCTACAACAATAACGTAGCGGTTTCGGGCGGCAATGAGTTTGGGGATTTCCGGGTGTCGTACACCAACTTGGACCAACGCGGCATTGTACCCAATACGGACCTGAAGCGCAACACTTTGGCCTTCAGCGGGGGATACAAATTGAGCAAGAAACTGCAGGTGCGCACGGCCATCAACTACATCAAGGGAAACAGCGGCAACCGTCCTTCTGTCCAGTACGGCACGGAGAACATCATGTATTTGTTCAACTGTTGGCTGCCCCGCTCCATTGATTTAGCCGCGCACAAAGACTACTGGCAAGCGGGCCGCGAGGGCACGCAGCAGTTCGGGTGGAACTATAATTACCATGACAACCCCTATTTCCAATTGTACGAGAACACCAACTCGCAAACCTACGACCGGATGTTTGGCAACCTGTTGGTGCGCTACGAGTTCACCGATTGGTTGAGTTTGCAGGTGCGGGCCGGTACCGACCTCAACAACGAGCGCCGCACCCGCAAACGGGCATTCAGCACCCAACGTTTCCCGTTTGGCACTTACCGGGTGGAGGATTTGACGTTTGAAGAGCGCAACACCGATTTCTTGCTCAACCTCAACAAATCATTGGGCGACGATTGGGTGATCAACGCGAACTTGGGCGGCAACTTGATGCGCCAGCGCCGGAGCGATCTGGACGTGAGTGCACCGCAATTGCTCATCCCCGGCATTTACAATTTCAGCAACACAAGGGTGGAACTGCAAACGGATGAGTTCCGCTCTGAGCGCCGCATCAACAGTTTGTACGGATCGGCCCAAATTGCTTACCGGAACTCGATCTTTTTGGATTTGACGGCCCGTAATGATTGGTCGTCCACACTGCCCGTGGGCAACAACTCCTACTTTTATCCTTCGGCTTCTTTGAGCGCAGTGGTGAGCGACATGATAGAGTTGCCCCAAGTGATCTCTTTTGCCAAACTGCGGGCTGGTGTGGCCCAAGTGGGCAACGATACCGGGCCTTTCCAGCTCAGCCAGCCGTATTTCAATGGCGCGCCTTTTGGCACGGATCGCACTTTTAGCGAGAGTGGTCAATTGGCCAATCCAACCTTAAAGCCCGAAATCAGCACTTCCATTGAATTGGGAACGGATCTGCGCTTCTTCAATGGTCGGGTCGGGCTCGATTTCGCCTATTACAACATCACCAGCCGCAACCAAATTTTGGCCATTCCCCTCACCAACACCAGTGGCTACACCAGCCGGGTGCTCAACGCGGGCAAAATCAAAAACTGGGGCTACGAGGCTACGTTGAATCTCAAGCCGATTGTGAACGAGACCGGCTTCAATTGGGATGTGGACATCAACTTTTCGGCCAACCGCAGCAAAGTGGTGGAACTGGCCGACGGGATTGGCAATTTTGTGATGGCCAGCCGTTATGTGAACATCGAGGCCCGCGTGGATCAACGAATGGGTTCCATGTATGGCATTGGCTATGAACGGGTTACAGACGAGAGCAGCCCTTTCTTTGGCCAAGTGATCAACGACACCCGTGGCCGGCCCATAGCCAACCCAAATCGGATCTTGCTGGGCAACTACAATCCCGACTGGCTCGCCGGTGTTTACAACACTTTCCGCTACAAAGGCTTACTGGTGGGTTTCTTGTTTGACATCCGCTACGGGGGCGTAATGTACTCGCACACCCAAACCGTTGGCCGCGAGGGTGGGATGATCTCCGAAACCCTAGAAGGCCGGGCCAATGGCTACGACCTCACCCAGCCCGGCAACGGGGTAGTGGCCCCCGGCGTGATCCGCAATGCCGACGGCAGCTTCCGGCCCAACGAAGTGCGCCTTTCGGCCCGCGAGTGGCACTCGGCCATTACCAACGGGCGGCGCATTTTGGAGGACATGACCTATAACGCCACCTTCGCCAAGTTGCGGGAGTTCAAAATCGGCTACACTATTTCCAATAAAGCCTTGGGCCGTCTGCCCTTCCGCGATGTTAACCTGTCGATCGTGGGCCGCAATGTGGCCCTGTGGACTGCCGTGCCGCACGTTGACCCCGAAACTTCCACTGTTTCTGGTGACCAGATTGTGCCGGGCGTGGAAGATGTGGCCATTCCGTCCACCCGCAGCATCGGTTTTAACCTTAGTTTCCGTTTTTAACTTGACCTTGAACCATGAAAAACCTAAAGATATTTTCTTTTTTGCTCGTATTGCTGGTCAGTATTGGCTGTACCCGGCAGTTTGAAGAAATCAATACCAACCCCAATGTGCCGTTGGTCGTGCCGCCCAACCTGTTGCTTCCCGGCATGATCCGCGATGCCTGCAACGATGTGGAAAGTACCACTTGGGGCATCAGCAACTTGGCAATGCAGTACAACGCCAAGATCCAGTTTGTGAACGAAGACCGCTACCTCTGGGGCGAGCAAAACACGATTTGGAACGGGATGTACACCCGCCTACGGGATGTGAACAATCTTATCAATACGGCGCGGGCCGGCAATCAGCGGCGGTATGAGGCCGTTGGGTTGATCCTCAAGTCGTGGATGTTTTCTTTGCTGACCGACAGCTACGGGGACGTGCCCTATTCTGAAGCCACCAAGGCCAAGACCGACGGCATCAACTTTCCCAAGTATGATCCCCAAGAGCAAATCTATGCCGGTATCTTGGCCGATCTGGCGCGGGCCAACGAACTGATCGTTCAAGGCAACGAGGCACTGAATGGCGATATTCTCTTTACGGGCAATGCCGCCCGTTGGCAGCGCTTGGCCAACTCGCTGCGCTTGCGCTATCTGCTCCGTATTTCGGATCGGCGCAATGTGGCCGCCGACATGCAGGCCATTGTGGGCAATCCTGCCCAGAACCCGTTGTTTATCAGCAATGCCGACAATGCCGCCCTGAACTACCTGCCCGCTTTCCCCAATCAGTTTCCGCGCCATACCAGCCGGGTAGGTTCGTTTGATGAGATCCGCAGCAGTGAAACGATGGTCAATACCTTGTTGCGCCTCAACGACTCGCGGCTCACGGTGTTTTCGCGGCCCACTTCCGCTACCCACGGCACTGCGACCCCGGTTTATGTGGGCGTGCCCAACGGGCTGAACGACGTGGATGCGCTTCGCTTCAATGGCGGGTCCAATTTTATTTCCCGGATAGGCACATTATACTTCGAGGAGGCCATCACCCCGCGTGGCATCCAAGTGGCCCGGGGCGTGATCATGACCTTCGCTGAGCTGCAGTTTATTTTGGCCGAGGCCCGCCAGCGCAACTTGATCAGTACTGGCGAGGCCCGTACCTATTACGAAAATGGAATTCGGGCTTCCTTCGAGTTCTATGGCCTGCCCGTTATGCCCACCTACCTCACCCAAGAAAGTGTGGCCTTTAACCCAGCCAATGTCTTGGAGCAGATTGGGACGCAAAAATGGATTTCGCTCTACTATCAGGGCATGGAGCCGTGGTTCGATTGGCGGCGCACCAACATCCCACGCTTGGTTCCGGGTCGCGACAACTTGAACCAGAACCGGATCCCAGTACGCTTTATCTACCCTACCAGTGAGCAAGGGCTGAACGCCGACAATCGCAATACTGCCGTGACCCGTCAAGATCCCGATAACATCAATACCCGCGTGTGGTGGGACGTGCGATAGTGGCCGATGCCACAAGGATTCCCTCGCCACCCGCCAATTTTGGTTGGTGGGTGGCAAAGGAGAATGGTTGGAATAAGTAGATTCTTGGTGAAAATTTACCCGTTGGCCCTTGCATGGTTTACAGACCGTGCTGGGGCCAACTGCTTTTTGGCCCGTTTTGCCCAATGTACCCAGCGAAAAATAATTTTAGGAATATTAACAAATCATTGATTTGATTTTCAATGATTTACGCTTCCAGTCAGCCAAAAATAAATTGCGATCGAGTGTGATGGGGCTAAATAAAACCCTGATATAGAATTTTTTAAACTGAAATCCCACGATTGGCTGCTGAGCCCAAGCCGCGGCATTTGGTCAACTTCAAGTGAAAATTTTCCCTTCCAATTGCCGCAAGCCCACGCTAAGGTATGCCCTCCCGTGGCCCGGATTACTGAGCCCCTGGCTGTAGGCGATCTGGTTGTCAAAAACCGCTGCGTTTTTGGCAAAAGCACTAGCCAGCCCTCGTTTATCTCCCAAAGCGGTAGCATTTTGTTATCAATAAACAAATTATTACCTTGCTCGCTAAAGGTAAGTTGCTCAAATTTTTTAAAAAATAGCTGCAATGAGAAAAATATTATTTATATGGAAAACTATTGGCGCATTTGGAATAAAAAGCGACTATACTCCAAAACAAGCCGAAGAAATTGAGCTAATCAATCACGTAGCCTTGTTAACTTTCTGCATTACTTTGCCTTCAATCTTTATCATTTATCTCTACTTCGGCAATAGCTACCAATCGGTACTCGTTTTGGTTCTGGCACTTCAAAATTTAGTAGTTTTTTTACTTAACTGGCTAGCATTTCATTCATGGGCCAAAATATTACTTTTTTTTATAACAATTTTAAATATATTTTTGGCGGCCTCTACATTCGGGCAAGCCAGCAACCTTCATTTTATCTATGTACTTATCATCTTTGCCACCATACTTACTTTTAAAAAATCCGAGGCCAAGAGCGTTGTGTTCCTGTTTTCAATGATTTTGCTGGCTTTTTTGGTCTTGATTCTTACCGACTTTTCGCTGCTCTTAAGCCCTGACGTGACCCCTGCCCAACAGCGTGCCATCAGTTGGGTTTCCATTTATTTTGGAATAGTGGGTAGTATAGCGATTTCCTATTTTTACATCGATAGATTTACCAAACAAACCCACCTAGTAAAGAAGGCCAATGAGTTGCTGCAAACCAAATTTGATGAACTGCAAAAACTCAACACCGAGCTGGATCGTTTTGTTTACAGCATCTCGCACGATCTCAAAGCCCCGATTGCCTCGGTCTTGGGCTTGGTTTACTTGGGCAATCGGGCCAAGGATCTGACCGAGGCCCACCAGTACTTTGATTTGCAGGACAAAAGCCTCCAGAAGTTGAACGGTTTTATTGCCGATATTATGGACTATTCGCGCAACAACCGCACCGAGCTGCAGTTGCAAGCCATTGATTTTGAGGGGGAAATTGCCAACGTGCTAGAAATGCAGGCCCACCACCGCCCCGAGCACCAATTGGACACGTCATTTGCAATTTCGCAGGCCACCCCCTTTGTCAACGACCGACACCGCTTGCTGGTGGTGCTCAATAACTTGATCAGCAATGCTTTCCGCTATTACAACCCCTATCAACTGCACTCTTGGGTAAAAGTAGTGGTGGAAGTGGCTCCGGAAAAATCGACGATCATCATTTCTGACAACGGGATCGGGATTGGCCAAGAGCATCTGTCGCGGATATTTGACATGTTCTACCGGGCCACTGATCAGGCCACCGGCTCGGGTTTGGGGCTTTATATCGTCAAAGAGGTCATCAATAAATTGCGGGGAGAGATCCAAGTGGAATCAGTGGAGGGGCAAGGCACCACCTTCACCATTACGATTCCCAATTTGACAGATTGAACAACCATTTTATTGTTTCTTTGCTTTGCCCCGTTTGATTTCTTCCCGCCAATCGGGTACTGAACGGGACGGATGAGGCTTAGCCCCGGTCGGGAGTGTTGGAAACTGAGGCAGGTTTGGGTGGCTGATGGGGTGCCGTTTGAGGATTGCCTCGCGCAGGGCTTCTGCATTGTGTTCGCGCACGGTGATCTCCATCGCTTGCATCAGGGTACTGCGCAAAGTCAAGGATTGTGCTGCCCAGTGAAAAAGCAGGGTATCTGGTTGGGGTTGCGTTTGGCAAAAGCTGAAACCTGACCACCCCAATCCACAAAGCACGCTGAATATTGCCTGTCTGACGTATTTTTGCCCCATGACTGAATTTTTTGAGAAACGCCTTCACGAATTTGCCCAAAAAACCCGGGAACTCCAAGGCCAAGAGCGGCAAATCGGCACTATTCGGATCGTTTTTTTTCTTGCCGCCTTAATTTTGGCCGTTTGGTGGGCCAATGCCCGCCAAGCCGACTTGCTGGGCTTGACTGTCTTGGTGGCCGTGCCCATTTTCTTGTATTTGGTACAGTGGCACAGCCGGATCAGTGGCCAGCGCCGGCATCACCAACACCTCGTCCAGATCAACCAAGCCGAGATCAAGCGTTTGGCCAACCAATGGAAGGATCTGCCCGCCAATGGCGCCGTTTATGCCGATCCTGCGCACCCCTATACCGGCGATTTAGACATTTTTGGTCCAGCTTCCCTTTTCCAATACCTCAACCGTACCGTCACCTTGGTGGGGGCTGATCGGCTGGCGGCTTGGCTCAAGCACTGCGCTACCCCGGCCGAAATCCGTGAGCGGCAAACCGCCGGGCACGAACTGGCGGCCAAAGTGGACTGGCGACAGCATTTCGCCGCTGATGGCCTTGATTTTCAAACCAGCCAAGGCGAGTTGGCCAAGCTGTGGCAATGGCTGGACAGCCCCTTGCGCTTTCATGCGGCTGGGCAAGGCTGGCTTCGGACAGCGGCCCAAGTGCTGGGCTGGCTCACCCCGGCTTCCATGATCGCCTATTTGGTCGTGCAACAATTTGGCATTGTGCCGCTGATCCTTGTCCTACTCAATTTGGTGGTTATCCGCCTCACTTTCAAATCAGTAGAGGAATTGTTGCGGCAAACTTCCGAGCATCTGCCCGCCATAAAAGCCGTGGCCGGGTTGGTGAAACAGATCGAGGCCGAAACTTTTCAGTCCGCACCTTTGCAGCACCTGAAGGCCACTGTTGCCAGCCAAACCGATAAATCGACTGCTTCCCAGGCGATTCGGCAAATGGGCAATATGATCGAGCACATTGAACGACGAGAGAACGCTTATTTCTACATTCTGTTCATTATGTATACGTTGTGGGATCTGCGTTGGGCCATCCGGTTGGAGCAGTGGAAAATGCAGCACCGCAATGATGTGCGCCGTTGGTTCGAGGCCGTGGGCCAGATGGATGCCCTCAACAGTTTGGCTGGCTTGGCCTTTGCCCAGCCCACGTTCACTTTGCCCGAAATCACCGAAACGCCCTTCACCTTGCGGGCCACGGCACTGGGCCACCCGCTCATCGCCCCGGCCAAGCGGGTGGTCAATGATTACGAAATCAGTGGGGCGAGTGTCTGTTATTTGATCACCGGCTCCAATATGTCGGGCAAGAGCACCTTCCTCCGCACCGTTGGCCTCAATGCCGTGCTGGCCTACGCGGGGGCTGCCGTGTGTGCCAAAAGCCTAACCATCAGCCCTATGCAGGTATTTACCAGCATGAGGACCCAAGATTCGCTGAGTGAAAGTGTGTCGTCATTTTATGCTGAACTGCGCCGGATCCGGGCCATGCTCGACCAAGCCGAAGCGAAGCACGATACTTTTTACTTGCTGGATGAAATTTTGAAAGGCACCAATTCGCATGACCGCCACACGGGTGCAAAAGCATTGGTGCGGCAATTGCAGCGGTTGGGCGTTTCAGGGATGGTTTCTACCCACGATCTGGAACTGGCTTCTTTGGCCGAGGAATCCCCGGATCTGATCCGAAATTACCATTTTAGCAGTGAAGTGGTGGATGACCAACTGCACTTCTCCTACCAACTGCGCACCGGCGCTTGCCAGAGCTTCAATGCCAGTTTGCTCATGCGGCAGTTGGGGATCGGGGTTTAAGGGCTATCCCAGTGCCTTTTTAGGCACGTTTTCAATTTTACCAGTTTTTTAACCCGACAATTGGTATATTTGTTCGTTGACAAAACCACGCTAGCCGCCCATGTTATCCAAGAAAACAAAATACGCCATCAAGGCATTGATCAAGCTTGCCAAAGAAATGGGCAATGGGCCAGTGCTGATCGGTGATATTGCTGCAGCCGAACGGATTCCCCGCAAGTTTTTGGAAGCAATCCTGTTGGAAATGAAAAATATCGGTTTTTTGGCCAGCCGCAAAGGGAAGGGTGGGGGCTATTACTTGGCCAAACCACCCGCTGAGATAGATCTGGCTGCGGTCATTCGCCTGATGAACGGGCCCATTTCTCTGGTGACCTGTACCAGCCTCAAGTATTACGAACGCTGTGAAGAATGTGTGGATGAGGCCAGTTGTAGTCTGCGCGATGCCATGCTGCAAGTGCGCGATGCCACCCTGCAAGTACTCCAAAGCACCACGTTGGAAAAGCTGGTGGCCAAAGAGCAAGAACTTTTGCTATCCACCAATAAGCTGCCCGAACTTGAGGAGACCCATTGAAAACAAGGTAAACCCGAACGTTAAAATGATAAATGGCTGGGTTTACGGTTTCATAATGCCCCTGAAAATGGGGTTTTGTTAGTTAACAAATGAGCCATTTGAGCAAAAGGCAGTTGTTGGATCACAGGTGCTTTTTTTATTGGCCAGTGGCCCGAAGACTTACTAAACCTGATTACCTTAACCTGAAACACTCCACCGATGCGAGGTTTCTTCCTGTTGCTTTGCGGCTTGGGGCTAGTCCAAACGCTGATTGCCCAGCCCGTTTTCATTACTGATGATTTTGCCGATGGGAATTTTACTGCCACATTGGCTTGGTCAGGCAATAGTACTGTTCTGCCTAATGGTGGTTTTATTGTCAATGCTGCCCGTGAGTTGCAAACTAGCCCCGGCACTGGAGGCACTGGAGTGCGATGGGCCTACCTATCGACCGGTTTCAACCTCAACCTGAATGCACAAGCGATTGAATGGAATTTTGACGTACGATTGGGTTTTACAAGCCCAGCTCCGCCAGATGAGACTAACCATGCGCGAATTTTTCTGACCAGCAACAACGCCGATGTCAACGGATTGGTCAATGGGTATTTTATCCGGGTGCAGGATCGGGTAAGCCTCTGGCGGCAAACTGGGAGCGAAATTCAAGAAGTACCATTGGTTGGCGGCATTAACACTCCTTTGAACAGCCCCGTCAATGTCAAAATACGGGTCATTCGGTTGGTGACCGGGCGGTGGTATTTGCTTGTCAGCTCACTTCCCCAAGGTGCGGTTTTTCAGGGATCGGGCACCGATGCGACATTTGCCCAAGCCACCCATTTCGGGGTACATTATCGCTATTCGGCTAGTGGTAGGAGTAACCAGTTTTTCTTTGACAATTTATCAGTACAAACCTATCAACGCCAACCGCCTAGGCTCAATCGACTGACTGGGGCCAATTCACAGACCTTGTTGCTCGGTTTTTCGGAGGTTCTTGATACTTTGACCAATCGCCTCGATTACAATTTATTGGCAGGCGAAAATCCAATCAAGGCAGCATTAAATCCCAATGATTCATCGGTGTTGATCCAGTTCGACCGACGTTTCGTTTTAGGTCGCACGTACCCGCTTAACGTCCAGCGAGTCAAGGATTTTATGGGCAACATAATGGTAAGTCTTGATGCCAGCTTTATTTTCCGGGATCAAGTTGCGCCCTGGATCGATCAAATCGAGTTGCAAAATGCCAATACCATTGACATTCGGTGGAGCGAAAATGTATTGCCGGAAAGTGTCGGCATAAACGCAACCGCTTATACTCTGAGTGGGGCGACGGGCCTGCCCACTGTGGCGGGGGCGGTACGTGACGTGCGCGATTCCACCCGGGTACGCTTGCTATTCACTGGGCCACTGCCTGATAACCAAATACTTACTCTGACCGTTGCCAATCGGGGCATCACTGGTACACGTGATTTTTCCAATAACCTCGTCCGTTTGGCCCGGTTCAGCTTCCAGCGTGACACCCGCCGCCCAACCATTCTGGCGGCCAGTATCGTACCACCGAATCAGGTTAGCTTGCTCTTCTCCGAGGCATTGGATCCAGTGACCAGTCAATTGATCAATAATTTTCAATTAACCGGCGATAATTTGGTTGGTGTTTTGCCCCAAAAAGCCGAGTTGGTAGCTGCTAATCGGGTTTTGCTTACCTTCACCCAAAATTTTAAGCAGAATGTGCCCTACACCCTGCGCGTGACCCAAGTGCAAGACTTGAGCCGTAACATCATGACTACCAGAACATTGGGATTGATTTATGATGAAGATCCGCCCCGCTTGGTCAATGTTCGGGTTTGGAACTGGCCCCGGCCAAAGCGGCAAATTGAGTTACTGTTTTCGGAACCGATGCGCATTGACACGACCACGCTCCGTCGGAACGCTTATTTGGTAACTCAACTTGGCGATACACTGCGGCCCAACCGGGCCCGGATTTGTGCTACCGATAACAAAATTTTTTACCTAGATTTCCCTTCGGCCTTACCAGAGGCGGAGGTTACGCTGCACCTCCAAAACTTGCGCGATGCGGCGGGCAACCTGATGCCGGTTACGCAACGGGCGATTTCGCTCATCTCCCCCCAAATTTTGGCGGTGCAGGTGCGCAACCCGAATTTGGTCTGGGTCGTTTGCTCCAAGAAAATCAGCCCGTTGAGTCGCCTAACTCCCAGTGATTTTTTAATCAGTGGGATTGGTCCGCCGGATTCAGTTTATTTTGCGACCAACAACGGTGTTGATTCAGTTACTTTGGCCCTGAGTTACAAAAATAGTTTGCAAAATGAGGCAAATTATCTGCTAACCGTACGCCAACTCCGGGATCAGCTGGGTAATTTGGCAAATAATATCCAGTTTCCATTCGCTTACCGCACCCGAGTGTCTGCCGTCTTTGCCGAAGGGAACAATTTGGTTGATGTGGTGTTCACTGATAGCATTGCGCTTAGCCAAATTCAGGGCACTTTTCAATTGAATGGAGTGCCCCCGGTCGCCGTGGTATTGGTGACCGATGAACCAGCGGTGCGAAATCGCAAATTTCGGTTGCTTTTTGCGACAAATTTCCCAGTTGGCCAGCCACAAAAACTGCAACTTGGGGGCTACGATTTGGCTTGTGAGGACTATTTACCGCAATCGATCCATGAATTTTCTTTTGACAATATGCCACCCAAAGTGCTGGCTGTCAAAGTATTGTCCAATACGCGCATTGTTGTCGTTTTTAACAAAGCATTGTTCCGGGTAACCGCCGAAGCCTTGAATACGTACCTGATTTCCGGGATTGGCCAACCGATCGAGGCCGAGTTGGCCGACAACCAGCGCGAAGTAAGTTTGCGTTTGCCCCAGCGGTTGGGTAATGGCCTTTATGCGTTGACAGTCAGAAACTTGCGCGATGCCAGCCAACGCAACACCCTCCTCTCGCAAATATTTGACTTTGCTCGGTCGGCTCAACCCAAACCTGGCGAACTGCGGATCAACGAAATTTTGGCGGATCCTTCGCCAAGGGTCAAATTGCCCGAAGCTGAATTTATTGAGATCGTAAATGCCAGTACCAATTCTTTTAACCTACTTGGCCTGCGGTTTGCCGATGAGACTAGCCAAAGTTTACTGGGCGAATACACGCTAGGCGCTGGTGGGCATTTGGTGCTTTGCCCCTTGGCTGCGGTCGATTCATTCAAAAGGTTCACCAGCAATGTGTTGGGGCTTTCCCCTTGGCCTTCATTGAGCAACAGCGGCGAAACAATCCGATTGCTTGACATGGATAGTTTGTTGATCGATCGGGTGGCTTATTCATCAAATTGGTACACCAATGCGGTCAAGAAAAATGGCGGCTGGAGCTTGGAACTGATTGATCCGGCCAGCGCTTGCCAAGGGGCCAGCAACTGGGCGGCCTCATTGGATACCTTGGGCGGGTCGCCGGGCCGGCGCAATTCAGTCTTCGGCAAAAATCCCGACAAAACCCCGCCCCGTTTGGCGGAGGTGCGGGCATTGGATAACCGGACTTTGATGGTGAAACTGAGCGAAAATTTGGACAGCCTCTCCCTTGTCAACCGGTCGGTTTATTTGGCTGAAGGAGCCGCGATTGCCTCGGTCACTTATCAAACTGACAGTGAAGTGCGGTTGCGATTTGCCAATGAACTTGACAGTGCCAAGCTATACCAACTAGTGCTCAATGGCCTTCGCGACTGCGCGGGCAACGTGGGGCGCGACACTTTGCCATTCGGGCTTGGCCTCCGGGCAGTTCCCTTCGATCTTGTCATTTCGGAAATAATGGCCAATGAAATGCTGCCCGCGGATGACTCGATCAACCGGCGAAATCCGCGCCGCTTGCCTGCTGCTGAGTACATCGAGATCCAAA
>Ga0105045_10002251_pt1 | contig 16222 bp, 11 predicted proteins | sample MAT02_FD_78089 | JGI IMG/M metagenome (GOLD analysis project Ga0105045, IMG submission 78089) | Freshwater microbial communities from Lake Fryxell liftoff mats and glacier meltwater in Antarctica - MAT-02 (megahit assembly) | ecosystem: Environmental > Aquatic > Freshwater > Ice > Liftoff...
GCCCATGCGCTCTTTCGGATCCTTGAGAGCATGTTGCAAGCGAGCTAACGCTTCGGTTTCGATTTGACGCACTCGTTCTCGCGTCAACCCGAGTTCGGCACCGATCTCCTTCAGCGTATGAGGCGGGGTGTCGTCAAGACCGAATCGCATCTTAAGTACAGTCGCTTCACGTGCATCCAGTTTGCCAACCAATTCGATTGCCGTCTTGAGGACGTCGTGATCAATCATGGCTTCGTCGGGACTCTTTACGCGCTCATCCATCACCATCTCACCGAGTGACCAGCCCGATTCGGATTGGTCGCTTTGCGGAGTCGCGTTGTAGACCTGAATGGCTTTTTTGATGATCGGTAACTTCTTCTTGGGCAAGCCGAGGATTCGCCCGATTTCTTCCTGAGTTGGCATTCGGCCAAGTTCCTCATTCAGACGTGCTGTCGCTCGACGCCACTTGCTGAGCAGTTCGACCATGTAAGCCGGAATGCGAATCGTCTTTGAGGAATTGATGAGAGCTCGCTTAATCGACTGCTTGATCCAGTAGCTTGCGTAAGTACTGAACCGCGTACCCATATCGGGATCGAATCCCTCAACGGCACGGAGCAGCCCAAGATTACCTTCTTCGATCAAATCTTGAAGAGCCAATCCTTTTCCGACGTAACTACGAGCGATGTTGACAACCAATCTAAGGTTGGCGCGAACCATTCGGTCGCGAGCTTGCGCATCGCCCTGCGCAATTTGCCGTGCGAGCATCTGCTCATCCTCGGCAGTTAACAATTTCATCTCATTGATCTCGCGGAGGTACGTTTCCAGCGGAGATTGTGCTTGGGCTCCATCCTTGGGACTTTTGCGACGAGAAATCAGTTTGAGGTCTTCGTCCTGTGAATCCTCCACGTCGTTCAGGTATGGGTTTAAATGAGCCATGAAGTCTCTTTGGACGGAGTGGACAATAGAATTTTGGGGGAAGCTACAGCAGTCTTCCCACCGAAAGTTAGTGCGTTCCATTCCTATCGTCCCGGAAATGCAAGCAAATTGAGAGAATGCGATCTTGTGCAGCGTCTAGCGATTATCGGGGCGGACCTAAACCCTTTGGCAGAATAGGTTTTCGATGTATAATCCTCATTCGCAGTGCGAGCGGCATTGCAGGTGGGTTGAGCGCGAGTCGTATGATCGATTCAACTAAACCTTTCCGAATCAAACCGCTTCCAAATATTCCCTTTACCAACACTCAATTCCAATATGCTTTCAACTGTCCTCGATCCTTCAGCGAAACCCAGCAGCGATTCCATGTGGCAAAATCTTGCTGCATCTGTGCTGGCTGGTCAACCAACGACGCGCGAGCAAGCCTTGGCTATTCTAGGCTCCACTGACGACGAGCTATTGGATTTGATTTCAGGCGCGTACAAAATACGGCATCGCTTTTTCGCCAAGACGGTGCAATTGTATTTTCTGATGAACGCAAAGAGCGGTTTGTGCCCTGAGGACTGCAACTACTGCAGTCAATCGAAAATTTCGGATGCTCCAATTCCAAAGTACAACATCCTCAGCCGAGACAAACTGCTCGATGGCGCTAGGATCGCGGCCGAACGCAAGAGCAAGACCTACTGTATCGTGATCAGTGGTCGCGCTCCCAACGAACGCGAAATGAAAGCCGTTGAAACGATCGTTCCACAGATCAAGGAACAGTATGGTCTGGAAATTTGTGCATGTCTTGGTCTTCTCGATGAGGATCAAGCCAAGCGACTCAAAGCGGCCGGCGTCAACAAAGTAAATCACAACTTGAATACGAGTCGTGAATACTATCCCGAAATCTGCACCACTCATACGTTTGACGATCGCGTTGAGACGCTGAAGAATGTCCGCAAAGCAGGGATGGAGCTATGCAGCGGCGGAATTATCGGAATGGGGGAAAAGCACGAAGACATAGTTCAGATGGCCTTTGAGCTCAGTGAGTTGTCTGTCGAATCAATTCCGTTGAACTTCTTGCATTCGATCGACGGAACACCGCTGGAGCGAAAAGAGTATCTCAATCCTCGCGATTGCTTGAGGGCTCTTTGCATGTTCCGATACGTTAATCCAAAGAGCGAATTGCGGATTGCAGGTGGACGAGAGAGGCATCTTAGAAGTTTGCAGCCGCTAGGACTGTATGTTGCGAACAGCATTTTTGTCGGCGATTACTTGACCACTCAAGGACAGCCGCCAAAGGAAGACTATGAAATGATCGCGGACTTGGGCTTTGAAGTGACCGGCTGTGCGCTTTGAGCTATGCTCGTAGCGAAATTTAAGTTCAGGCAGACTAGCTAGCTTGTTGTGGCGAGCCCAGAGCCTTTGATCTCCTGGTAGCAGGCACATTCCATGTGCCGTCTGCAATTGAAAAACCTTTGGTTTCTGCGGCTACTTCACACGGAGTGTGCCCACTATCATTGTATACTCGGCAAAGCCGCTACAATCCGCGAACTCTCGACCCTAGACGTTTCGATATTTTGTACTCTCTACATGATCTTCATTTGACGCTGGAGCATTTCAACCTACGTTTTGGAAACTCAAAAACATCCTCACGATGTTCGCCCCCGATTTTTAGTTGAAAGTGGTAGTGCCAAAATGATTAAAGAAGACCGGACATACAGAATTACTTTTTTGGGACTTATCGCAGGGGTTAGCATCTGCCTGCTGACGGCCGGTTTTGGGCAATTGGATTCGAGCCACACCCGAATACTATCATTTGCAGGTCTATTCGGCCTGATTGCTGCTGTCGGATTGTCGGAGTCGCTACGTTCTGAATCGAGCCTTCGGTTTGCCAAACTTATGGCCTCCTCGACGACCGATCCATTAACTGGAGTCGGAAATCGGCGGTGTCTCGATGCTGAAATCGAAAGGCGGATCGCTCAGTTGCGTCGACATGGGACAACTGTGTCCTTGTTGATGATTGATGTGGATCATTTCAAGCAACTCAACGATTCGTTTGGGCACTTGGCTGGTGATGCAATGCTTCGAAACTTGGCAAAGCTTTTGGACAAGACGCTTCGCGATATGGACCTCGTCACACGCTACGGCGGTGAGGAATTTGTAGCGGTCTTGCCAGGAACCGATTTGCATCATGCCCGTCTCGCCGGCGAACGGATTCGACAGGCGATCGAGTATTCTCGAATTAATTTCGACGGCCAAGAACTTGGAGTTACCATCAGCATTGGCGTTACTGAAGCGTTGTCCAACGACACCCCCGCGATATTTTTGAATAGAGCCGACCAAGCTTTATACGAGGCCAAAAGTGCGGGTCGCAACTGTTGCTACTTCCGCAGTTCGGAAGAAAAGGGAGCCCGTCATCACAGCGAACTCGACCCTCTCTCGGTAAGCGAACCGGTGATGGTGTAAACTAGTGCTCGCGTTGGAGTCTAAGCTTTGGCCTGGAATCCAGCTAAAAATCCTATTGGGCACGAACTAGCCATCGTTCAGGGGTTGCGAGCTGCGAAGATAAGCAAGCAAATCGGAGATCTGCTGGTCTGTAAGCGCACTAAGCATTCCCTCGGGCATGAGCGACGTCGCTTGCTGAAGCACTTGTTCTAATTCCGACTTCGAGAGCACATGCGACCTACCATCCACTGCCTTTAAAGTAATCTGCTCATCGTTTTGATTCTCGATAAAGCCGGTCAATACGGAGCCATCTTCCATTCGAACTACAACCGTTTGATATCCCTCGCGAATTTCGAGGCTCGGTGCGATGATGTTTCGGACCAAAGTCTGAAGTTGGTCACGCTGGTATCCCGTCAAGTCTGGGCCGATTTCGCCACCCTCAACGTACAACTTGTGACATCGTGCGCAATTGGCTTTGAACTGAACTTTTCCTCGGTAAGGGTCCCCGTCTAGCGTACCAATCCTTTCGAGAAGAGTCGTAACGTCGCGTTGAGCTTGTGCTAAATCCGGTCCAACTAAGCCAGGGTATAGCGAGCCTATTCGGCTTTGCAAGCTCTCGTCATTGTGCAACCGCATCGCGCGGACGCATTCCATCGGCATCGACTTAGCGTCTACCTTTCCTGAGATCGCCTGTTCGACCCAAGCCTGCGTCCAAGATTTGCGAGCTCCTAGTACCGATCCACCCACCGCCCGCAACGCAGGGGATAACTCCGGCCAAACGTCCAGGACGGTCGTTGGCACGACTGGGAGATCGAAGCCTGTCATCGCCGAAAACGAAGCCGAACGAACGGATTCAACTTCGTTGGCGTTGGTCGCTAGCTTGATAAGATTCGGTAACGCGTCCACATCATGGAGTTCTCCGATAAGTTGCACCATTTGAATTCGCGTGGCCATTGCCTGTTTCGCATCGAGAAGCAACTCCTTGGCTTGGCTCTTAGCGTCGGCGTCTCCTCGTCGCAACCTCAAGGCCAAGGATGGTTGGCCGAGGCTGATCAGCCCATTGATGACTTCGTCGGGAACACCGAGAAGCGATCGACCGATAAACGCTCGTTCGAACGCATCGTTTGCATGCTTGGCTGCAAGGTCGCGAATTGCTGTGGGCTGCTTTCCAATCTTCTTAAGCACCTGCGAGATGGCTGCCATGCTCGTGGCAGAATTGGTTTTCGCCCATATCTCAATCAAGTTCGGAGCGACACGTTGATTCGCAATTGATGAAGCCCAAAAGCGTTCATCCCAGGGCAACGTGTTTAGCAAACGGTCAATGTCGCCGGAGTGCGGTTCGACCGCCCACCAAATCATAAGCGGCAACGAAAGATCTTTTTCAGGCAAATCGCGAGACAGCAGTGCTGACACGAGGGCTAAGGCATCTTCCGAGGGCAACCGTTTTGCCGAACTCGCAATCTGGCAAAGGACCTTAACGTCCTGTTCGCTCTGAGCAAGCTTCACAATGGCTGCTGCAACAGACTTACTTACCTCGCGATCATCGCAAACAAGCCGAATCGCCCACGATCGAACCGCCGGATAGCTATTGGTCAGTAGCTTATTCAGTGAGATCAAATTCAGTGAGATCGAATCTTCGCCGGCCGCCAAAATCGTATCGGCGATCCAACCGCATGCATGAGCTGTCCAGAGAGCCTCCAACGCATTCTGCTCGCCGTCCTCAAGTCCTGCCTCGATTTCTTTGCGAAGCTCTCCTTTCAACGGATGTTGTGCCAGCAACTCGCGAGCTTTCCAACGTTGCCAACGATATGGATGTTTTAATTGTTCGGCAAGATACCGCAGCGATTTCAAATCGATGCCGTTCGCCAGAGTTGCATTCCAAGTCGAAGCTGCGGACGCTTGCGTTGGCTTCAATCGATAAATTCGGCCGTGATCCCGATCCAATTTGCCGACGTGTGCGTAAAGATGCGCTACTTGAAAATCGTACCAGTCGCAAACGTAGGCGGCTCCATCCGGTCCGTCCTGAATGGCAACGGGGCGAAACCACTTGTCGTCACTTGCAACGGTATCGGCGATGTCTTTCGTCGCGAACGTGGAACCAATTGGAGATAATTCCGTCTGTATTAATTTGCCATGCAATGGATCGACTGCCAACATCGAATGCGGCATCGATTTTTCAAAGGCAGTCCCGTCTGTAATCAACATTGCGTGAGTAAAACGCTGGATCGGTGGATGCTGCATTGGATCGAGGTAACCAAACGTATTGGGGTTGGATAAACCTCCGTGCTTTGAAAAACCTTTTCGATAGTAGGCGTCCTGGAGATAGTGAAAGCCACGAGTGTCTCCGCCGTTGTGGCCAGAGAAAATCTCCCCTTGATCATTGAATGCCACAGAAAAAGCGTTTCCGCCCCCTTCCGCATAGATTTCATAAATATGGGTAATCGGATGATAACGCCATATCGCTTGCCCCATCGATCGCACCGGAACTTCTTTCGATCCGTAGCGACGCACGCTTCCGCTGACGGTGCTTCCTTGTGCAGCATACAACCAGCCGTCTGGCCCCATGCATAAACTATTTACCACTGAGTGGGTGTCTTCGAGCCCAAAGCCTTCGAGGTGCACTTCTGGCGGACCGTCTGCCTTGAGATCATGATCATTGTCGGAATAATAGAGAAGGTACGGTGGATTCAATACCCAAGCTCCTTGGGCGGTTGGCACCACCGAGGTCGCAATGTTGAGGCCGTCGACGAACGTTGTTTCGGTTTCCAGAGTACCGTCACCATCGCGATCTTCATGCACGGTAATTTTATCGGCGCCAGAAACGCCACCGTGCCCGGGTGGCAACGGAACCGAATCGTAAACCGTTCGCCAAAAATTATCGCGGCTTAGTCTTCGCAATCCGGCAGGCTCGGGATACTGGAGATACTGGACGACCCAAAGTCTGCCATAGGAATCATGGGTTGTACTGAGGGGCTGGCTAATGGCTGGCTCAGTAAGCAGCGTCTCGATGGAGTAGCTGTCTGCTAGTCGGAATTTGGAAAGGGCCTCCGCTGGCGCAAGTGCCGGTCCCTGTGCTTGATCCTGCGGAAGTTGTCGTCCAGCAGCGATACCGACCAAGACCAGCGTGGTGAATAGATTTGCCACTAAACAAGGGATGGGGAAACGCATTTTAACTCGAGTTTGGGAAGGATTTTTCCAAGGTATTTGCAAGGTCTCGCTACGACCGATTCAAACGTTTAATCGCTTCTTGAATCAACGGTCCCGCTACCTTCACCGCTGCGTTCTGCAATAGCAGTCCTGAGTGGTAGGCTTGGCTTCGCAGTTGGCTCCAATACTCCCCTGCATGATATTCTCTCAATAATCGAAGCAGTTTCGCCCGATCTGCATCTGGGATCGCAAAAAGGAGGACAGGAATGAGCGACTCCATCACATTGTGACTAGATTCTTGCCGGAGACAAACCGGGACAATTTTTTCGGCTGGCACCACAAGCTCTGACTCGAGTGCTGCAATGACTGCTGCAATGTTTCGAGCTTTCGCAGAATTCTCGTCTCGCAAATCGTAGGGCGGGTTCCATTCGGCAAAAGGTCGAAGCTGGTCAATATGCGTAACCGCAACGACGACCGGCGGAAGCGATCGAAGTTGGTTCGATGCAAATCGTTCTCGCAAGTCATTTAGCAGTTTCAGGTCGGGGGCGCGAGCTGCGGTGACTGCCGAGCAAACCATGATGATCAAGTCGCATTTGGTGATCTCTCGGTCCAACTGCGACAATGCTCGACGATCCTCTTTTCCACCGAAGCCCTCTGTGTCGAATAAAATCGCCCTGGGAAGTCCATCCCGTTCCAACACATAGGGCGTGATCGAGGTCGTGCATGGCAATGAATCCGTTGCCGCACGCACTTCGCCAAACAAAGCATTGACCAAACTGGATTTCCCTGCTTTCGCTTGCCCAAGCACCATAATGCGCAGTGGCTCGTTGTCCTGCAACGCTTCTAAGCTCTGTGCCTTTTGCTGGTCAGCACCGGAAACTGGCGATTTGAATTCCTGAAACTTTCCTTCATGAATTGCAAGCTGGCCGCTATAAAGCTGAATCGCGTACTCGCCGGCTCTTCGTATGCAGTACCCTATCGCCCATCGCTTAGCTTCTTCGAACGCGGTTACACTCAGGCTACCCAAAAGGTTATCGTTCGCTTCCTTAAACACCCCAGAAACTGGATTCATAACGAATCGGATCATTCGATAACCGAGTCGCCAAGGACTGGCTGCGGAAGTAAATTCGGATGTGTAATTCCAAAGCGAAGTCAATTGTTCGAGCTGGCGAATAGTCAAAAAATGTGAGCCGGGAACTTGTGCTTTGGTTGCCACCCGCAGATCATGGAGAACGCGTTCGCCAATCAGCATCGCATCTGGAACGGTAATCTCCAACGCCGGTTTTTGGGAAGTCCGGCCAAATCGCACAGCGACAGCATCGAAGATTTCGACCGCAATCCCCTTCCATGCTTCGACATCTTCGAATGCTGGCGGTTTGCTTTCGACCCTGACGGCGATCTTTTCGATCGAGTCTCTTGCCCCTGCCTCACCGCTCGCTCCCATCGATTCAATCGTTGCGTTAATCGGCTTTCGCTTTTTTATGCGGAAGATCCGTTCGAAGTTCCATCCAAACAGAGAGATGGCGGCTGCTGCGATCGCAAACCAAGTCAACATACCACGCTCGTAGAGGGCCCAGCACCCGACTCCCATCAAAATCACGTAGGGAACCAAACACAAGAATGCAACAAGAACAAATCTCAGCTTCCATCGGAACATAGTTGGTCACCCACCACTAACAGGAGAAGAGCGTTCGCCGCGCTTTAGTAACCCCGCAAAGCGTCGACGACCCTCCTCCAACTCTTTCGCGTAAAACTCACGGAGCTTTGCCGCATCCGGTGTTGCTCCGCGACGAAGTTGGGCAAAGTACCAACTAAGCGAACAGCCGAGCGCATAGGTGGTTGCTGCATTGTAGGCGGCCCCAAAGACACTACCGAAGATCGGTATGAACTTCGCCAACACGCTTCGGAAGATGCGAGCCACCATACTTCCTCCAACTGCCGTCCCAAATTCAGTCATTAATTGCGCCGTCAGCGGCTGCCCATAAATTGAGGACAGCGCATGAAACATCTTGGCTTGGATTCCGATCACGACCGGGATATCGACCAAGGGCCAGGGGACTGCACCCGCTCCGCCGGCAGCAATGCTATAGGAAATGATATGACGCCAAGCCTTGGCAAAGTACATGTCGCCAAGCTCGGCTTGCAATTCAGGCAGCCCTTCCATCATGGACCGCAGTCCGTGCGGAAACTCCTGTTCAATGGCATTCCAAAGCGTCTCAAGCCCGTAATTGGCCGGCTGAAATCCATCTTCGGGCAATGTCAAATCGACCGCGACAAAGCGACCCGAAAACGGAGCGAACTCAGTCCGTTGATGTTGCAATGAACGGGCTAAATCGGACGGAATAGAGGTAGTCCATTTGTCTTGATCATACGGATAAGGTTCAACGTGAGGGTCGCTAAACTTCGCGTACCCTTCATGGAGCGAAGTTTGCACCACGAGGATCGGCCAATTGGGTCTCGATTTACGAATCGTTTTCAGGACATCGAGAACCGATTTCTGCGCGTGGTCCATCGCTTTGACGACGACCATAACCAAGTGTGCATTCTCTTTGCAATAACTAAGGTCTTCCGTCGGATCGTAACCCGATTCGCCAAGTCCACGTGTGTCGAGGAAACGAAGCCAACAAGACTCTTCGTCAGGGAAAGCAAACAACTTAGCCGTGCGTGTGCAGGGTTGAAAGCCGTTGCCGATTTCGCCATTGGTGCTTCCAGTAATCGCGCGAACAATGGACGTCTTTCCGGATTGTGCCTTTCCCAATAGCCAAATGACTGGCACCGGCGATTTCAAATGCGACTCGCGAAGCTTCTCGTTTACTTTCTCAGGACTAACCTGAGGCGCAAGCACTTCTTCACGCAGAGCTTGCCAGTATTTTTTGAAAAAAAGCATCGCACCCCAGACTATGTTGGTCCGTTAACTAGGAAATGAATAATCCGGATGGCGTGTCCCTGACTCATTCCACCTGCCTCGTCGCTAATCTTAATCTCCAAATCGTGTTTACCCTCTGTCAACTCCGACGAAAGCATTATCGCCCAGGGCAAGTGTAGGCCAGAGCTCCATTGAGTAAACAACGATCGCTTCTGCCATTTTCCTTGGTCAACACGGTATTCGATAGTGCCTGTGTCTGGCCCCGCAGCAACGAAAACTCCAATTCCAATTCCCTTGAAGGATAGTTTCATCGTTGAGCCGGGGGTATTGGCAACCAACGCAGGAACATCGACGAAGCCTTGACGGGTGCCAGCCTTGTCGTCGGGTTTCCAGCTAGGAACAATCGCCCAACCCTTGTCCAAAGTAAGTATTTTACTCTCGTCCGCTTCTAACGGGCCTACAAGTCTGCCGAAATAGTAGCTCGAATTGTCCAGCGGTTGCGGTATCGTCCGAATCGGCGTATTTGCTTTGGCATCAGAACCTCCCCAAGCAGCCGAAAAGAGCCTGCCAATCGACTTGGCATACAACTCGTGCCCAAACGGAGCAGGATGCAAGTCGCGGAAATCCTTCTCCCAAGTGAACTCACCCGCCTCGATTCGTTCGGTAATTTCGCGCGCGAGATTGATCGACGGAACGTGGTAGTGCTCGGCTACGCGTTCATGGTTGGCAATGACCGCCGGCGTTTTCCCTTGTCGTATTTCGCTGATCTTTCCCGGATCGACGAAATGCAGCAGGACCACATCCATTTTTGGATTTGAAAGAAGCGCGTGTCGCACAATCCCCTCCATGCCGCGGATTTGCTCCACATTAGAAAAGCCATTGGTGTCATCGTTCACTGCTGCTTCCTCAAAGAGGAGATCGACCGGCCCTTTAGCCAAAACATCGCGATCGAATCGAAAGGCCCCAGGGGTTGAACCGAGAGATGGGATACCCGCGTTAATGAATTCGAATTCGGTTTCGGGGAATCTTCGCTTCAGATCGTCGCATACCAGATCGCGCCAGCCTTTCGATGCAGTGATCGATCCGCCGAGGAAGGCAACACGACCTCGCTTCTCTCTCATAAACTTGGTGCGACTTTGGCTCATTCCGTCACGCATTTGAAAGTAGTCGTAGCCAAAGGGCGTGAGCGGTTCCATTACTTGGTCGGCAAATCCCGTGTTGGCTAAAACGAAATTCACGATCCGAGTTGGATCTTCCAAACTGTGAGGATGATGATTGCAATTGGGTTTGGAGATCAATGTCATTGAACCTCCTAACGCCTGGTAGCGCTTTTGAACTAACAAAGAGTTCTCATCAATCGGAACCAAATCGTCAGTCGCTCCGCAAACGTGCAACAACGGAATCTTTGCTGCGGCCAACGGCTCTAGATTATTAATGGGATTCCATTTGCTCGTTGCAGCTTCGGAGTCGGATAACTGATAGAGCTTCAGCAGTCTATCCCAGTCTCCTGGCGAGCCCTTTCCTTTTCCTTTGCCGCCGGGCCAGCTGGTAAAGTCACATACAGGCGCATCATTGTAGATACACGCGACTTTATCAGGTTCGCGAGCAGCCCAATTTAATGCAAACAAACCTCCGCGACTGAAGCCTTCCAAAACCGTTTTTGTGGACAACCTATGCTCGGAAGTAACGCGCTGATAAGTCGCATCCATGATCTTCATCGCAGGCGGGCCACCGTAAAGGTTCTGCATATCCACGTAGAGGACGTGGAACCCTTTTTTGAGCAAAGCGATGTCGGCTTGCGGTTGGTGCCCAAAAAATTCAGTTCGCCAAATCCAAGGCCGACTTGGAGCCGACACTGCTGGCTCGATGAGAAACGCTTTGTGCTCGTCGATCACAAAATCGATCTTGTTGAAACCTTGCCAAGTCTCAGCAGAAGTCGTACTAGCGGAAAGAAGGCACGCCAGGAGGGCCAGGTACCCGCAGAAAGAGGAACGCAACAGTAACTTTAGTATCATGACTCGCCTTTTTTACATTTAAGGTTTCATTCTCCCCCTCGCCCCTTTCAGGGGCGAGGCGGTCGGGGGGTGGAGCCTTAAGTTGCAAATCCCCGGTTCAGCTATTTGTTCGTTTTTATGAAACGACGTGAAGGCTTGAACCTGCGACCGAAATTCAGTGCAAAACCCCAAACTCCCAGCCCCTCTTCCCTAAAAAGGGGCGAGGGGAGCAAGTCAAGAAAGTTGAGCAACGATCGTCACGTCTCCTCATCTCATCAAGCACGCAGTGCAACTTGTTCCTTCATGAACTTTAGCCCTTCTTCCGCCAACTTCAGCTCGGTGTCAAACATGCGACGCCAAATTTTTGTGGCAGCAGCTAGTTCGGGGAGTGCCAATCCAAATGCTTCGATCACCATCCATCCATCGTAACCAATCGATCGCAATGCGTCGAAGTTTTCTTTCCAACGAATGTTACCTTGGCCTGGCGTGCTGCGATCGTTTTCGCTGATGTGAACGTGACACAACATATCTTTGATGTCATGGATAGCTTTCCCAACGTTTTTTTCTTCGATATTGCTATGAAAAGTGTCATACATCATGCGACACATCGGATGGTCCACTTCGCGACAAAACTGGGCGGCGTCCGCTTGAGCATTCAGGAAGTAGACTTCAAAGCGATTGAGCGGTTCGACACCTAGCATCACCCCAACTTTACCTGCGTGTTCCGCAGTGGCTCGCATGCTTTCGATACCCCACTTCCACTCGTCGGTGGTACGGCCAGAACCGGTGAAGTATCCGAGTGCCGAATGGTAGGGCCCCACGATAGTTTGCACGCCAGCGGCAGCACAACAATCGAGTGCTTGCTTGTTTAGCTCAACCCCTTTTTTTCGTACGGCTGCGTCAAGGCTGATCGGATTGTCTTCTGGAGTACGAACTGTCACGCCGGTTCGCTGCAGTCCCATCGAATCAAGTCGTTTTCCCCACGCTGCGTAATCCAGGCCGAGATTGAAAATGGGAATTTCAACACCGTCGTAACCCATCTCCTTAATTTTTTCCAGCGTTGGTAGCAATCCGTCATTCAATTCGCCGGACCAAAGCAATAGATTCATGCCGTATTTCATCGTGGGCTCCGTAAGTTTTAGATTTGAGAGGAAGTGGTTTGCCCGCCGATGCTTTTCGAGCGGGTAGTTTCGAGTGGACTTGTGGCATCATCACAACCCGAAGCGTGAGCGAGGGTCCGGTTGCAATCCATCGCTCACGCCTCGGGTTAATAAAATCACGGCCACTCCGTGTTCCGCAGTCACAAAACCAAAGGTTTTTGAATTGCGGACGGCACATGGAATGAGCGTGCTACTTTAAAACCACAGCTTTTGAATGTACTTGTTAACTTTAACTTTTGCCTGCTGCGTGCTTAACGAGTCAACGCGGTCTCGATGCGTTTCATGACTTTGCTTTCGCCTTGCGAAACAGCAACCCATCCTAGCAATCCGCCGCTGGCCGTCGCCACCGCTTTGATTTCGTTGACAAGTGCTTTTTTCAGCTCTTCTGCGTCGTGGGTTGATAACGCTGTGACAAGTGCCTTAGCGTAAGATTCCCACGCTGTGAACATTGCTGACGATGGATTGTTTTCGAGCCAGTTTGTAAGAAGCTTGCCGGCAGGTCCTTTTAAATCGAAATGTTCGGCTGCCAAAGTGTTGATCGTCGAACGTTCTGATTCCTCAAGAACTCCGTCGCCCCAGGCCACCGCTACCAACGGAAAAACCCTCAAAGCCGCAAAAGCTTGAGAGGTCACTCCCACCTTGTGAACCGCTTCTAGAATCTTCGTGTCCTTGATTCCAGTGATTCGAGAAAACTCCGAAACTACATTTTCCTGATCTTGGCGGGATTTCAGTTCTTCTAATAGTTTAACATCGAGTTCTGCAAAAAACTGATTTTCGAGCGCCGACCCGCGGTCGTGCAAAGAATCGGAATTGGACATCGTTTCGCCTATCCTGAAATGGGTAATTAAGGAAAATAAGGTTCGAGACCAAAGGATAGCCGGGGAAAGTTAACCTTAACACCCCCGGCGCTTGCGTTCCCCGCCATCCGCACCAAAACTTCCCAATTCCTCACCACATATTCAAACCATTTTATGTCTTCGGCCACCAAAACGCCCCGCACGATGTTCCAAAAAATTTGGGACAATCACAATGTTCTCAGCGAATCTGGCAAGCAGACCATGCTGTACGTCGACCTCCATTTGGTCCATGAGGTAACCAGCGCGCAGGCGTTCGAGGGGCTTCGGCTTGCAGGACGGACCGTCCGCCGACCAGAAAGAACGATCGCGACGCCAGATCACAACGTTCCGACGAATAATCGAAATCTACCCATCGCGGACCCCATCGCCCGTCAGCAAGTTGACAAGCTGCGAGAAAATTGCAAGGAATTCGGTGTCCGACTTTATGACCTCAACGACATCCATCAGGGAATCGTACATATCATCGGGCCCGAACTCGGTTACACCCAACCGGGCATGACCATAGTTTGCGGCGATTCGCACACCGCCACACACGGAGCATTCGGTGCACTAGCCTTCGGCATTGGGACCAGCGAAGTCGAACACGTTCTCGCAACCCAAACTCTTCTGCAGTATTTGCCAAAGACCTACGAACTGCGAGTCGATGGCGAATTGGCGCCTGGGGTAACGGCCAAGGACTTGATCTTGTACTTGATCGGCAAATTAACGACCTCAGGTGGAACCGGCTATGTACTCGAGTACACGGGCGAAGTGATCCGTCGATTGAGCATGGAGGAACGTATGACCGTCTGTAATATGTCGATCGAGGCGGGCGCTCGAGCTGGTATGATTGCTCCAGATCAAACAACGTTCGACTATCTCAAGGGCCGACCTTTCGCGCCAAAGGACTTCGCAACGGCTGAAGCGCTTTGGAGACAATTGCCATCGGATCCAGACGCAACCTACGATCGAGTCAGCGTGTACCGAGGTCAAGATATCGAACCTCAAGTAACTTGGGGTACCAATCCAGGTCAAGTGGCTTCGATCACCGCACCTGTACCTAACCCTGCCGACTTTGGCGACGAAACCGAACGCAAGTCTGCGGCTGGCTCATTGGAGTACATGGGCCTTAAAGCGGGTACAGCGCTCACGAGCGTTTCAATCGATCGAGTCTTCATCGGTTCCTGCACCAACGCACGCATCGAAGACTTAAGAGCTGCGGCCAATGTCGTCAAGGGCTACAAAGTTAGCGACAAAGTCTACGCGATGGTGGTTCCCGGCAGTGGACAAGTCAAACGCCAAGCGGAATCCGAAGGTCTCGATCGAGTCTTTAAGGAAGCGGGCTTTGACTGGCGAGAAGCGGGCTGCAGTATGTGCCTTGCGATGAACCCTGACCGGCTTGAGCCAGGCGAGCGATGCGCTTCTACGTCCAATCGGAACTTCGAAGGCAGACAAGGAAAAGGGGGCCGAACACACCTCGTTTCCCCAGCCATGGCCGCCGCCGCCGCAGTCTCAGGTCATTTCGTCGACATTCGCCAATGGAACTACCGAGCCTAGTAGTTTATCTAGCGAGCGGCAAGGCGATAGCCGCCGGTGTCCGGTGACACCTGATACCGGCGGCTATCGCCTTGCCGCTCACATAGTCACAACCCGAAGCGTAAGCGAGGGGCATCGCCGCTAAAGGCTATACCGCAGCGTTGCATTCCTCCAAGGCCAAGAGCATTCAATCTGTTTATCCAATAACCAACAATCCAAACCATGCAAGCATTCACAAAAGTAACCGGCGTCGTCGCAGCTATGGACCGCGCGAATGTTGACACCGATCAAATCATTCCAAAGCAATTCCTAAAACGGATCGAACGAAGCGGCTTCGGCCAGTATTTGTTTTTCGACTGGCGTTTTAACGAAGACGGAACTGCAAACCCAGCGTTTGAATTAAACCTCGTTCGCAATCGCGATGCCTCGATTCTAATCGCTCGACGCAATTTCGGAAGCGGTTCCTCACGAGAGCATGCTGTTTGGGCGATCGCGGATTACGGTCTGCGTTCCGTCATCGCGCCTTCCTTTGCAGATATCTTTTACAACAACTGTTTCAAGAACGGCACGTTGCCTATCCAACTCTCAGAGCAACAAATCGACCAGCTCTTTCAACGACATGCGGCTCACGCTCAGTTCACGTTGACCGTTGACCTCGAGCAGTGCACCGTCAGCGACGGAAACGGTTTTGTGGCATCGTTTGTTGTGGAGCCCTTTCGACGCCACTGCCTACTCAACGGCTTGGACGATATTAGCTTGACTCTGGAAAACGAGAGCAAGATCACGGAATACGAAGCTGCCCATCCTGTACTGAGCTAGTTCGCATTTATCATAACCCGAAGCGTAAGCGAGGGACCTGCAATAAAATCCCTCGCTTACGCTTCGGGTTGCGATGAGCAATTTATATCCCGTAGCTAGCCGAGCAGGTCGAGCGTCGTCTCATCGAGTCCATCGCTAGCCGGTAGTGAGAGCATCGATTCCGACTCGTTTGAAGTCGCTACGGTTCCTTTTCCCGACGCGGAGCCCGATTGCGGGGGACCATCGTAGCGCTCATTCGCATCTCGATCGCCTGTCTTGCCGGTCTCCTCTAGCGGATTGACTGGCTCCGCCCCAACGGCGCTGTTTTTCGGTCCAGTGCTATGCTTGGAATCCCCAAGCGCTTGTTGATTAAGGGCCGCAGCATTTGTCCAAGAACTTGGCATGATTTGCATATTAAGTCATCCTTGCAAAAATAAATAAGGCGCCGCGAAGTCATTGGTCATACAGAAATCGCCTGTTGAAATCAAGATCGATTCAAGACGATCCCGACGAACGCAAGAGCTTTGGCGACTAGCACACCAA
>Ga0105045_10002253_pt1 | contig 16219 bp, 11 predicted proteins | sample MAT02_FD_78089 | JGI IMG/M metagenome (GOLD analysis project Ga0105045, IMG submission 78089) | Freshwater microbial communities from Lake Fryxell liftoff mats and glacier meltwater in Antarctica - MAT-02 (megahit assembly) | ecosystem: Environmental > Aquatic > Freshwater > Ice > Liftoff...
CTGGGAGTGACGACCGTCAAGTCTTCGCCGGACTTGTTGCTGGTTATTCACCTGACATCTCCCGAGGGTAAATACAACCAGCTTTATGTCGGTAACTATGGCTTCATTCAACTGCGGGATACGCTTTCAAGAATAGAAGGAGTTGGAGATATCAACATTATCGGCCTTCGCGAATACAGCATGCGAATATGGCTCGACCCAGAACGATTGGCATTTCTTTCGATGAGTGCAGGCGATGTGATCCAAGCACTTCAAGAGCAAAATATTCAAGTCGCTTCAGGTGTCATTGGCCAACGTCCAGTTCCAACGGGAAGCGATTTTCAATTGACTGTCAATACGCTTGGAAGACTCTCGGAACCTGCTGATTTTGAGAAAATTATTATCCGCACGGGTGAGTAAGGTCGCGTCGTACGCGTCAAAGACATCGCTCGAATTGAACTGGGAGCTCGCGATTACGCAGCCGATAGCAACCTTGATAACAGTCCTGCAGTGTCGATTCTCGTGGCCCAGCGACCTGGTTCGAATGCACTCGCAACAGCAGCCTCGGTCGAGAAAACAATTGCCGAACTCTCGAAGGATTTTCCTGATGGGATTGCCTATCAAATCATTTACAACCCGACGGTTTTCGTGCGGGAATCCATTGACTCCGTCATTAACACGTTGTTCGAAGCGATTCTTCTAGTCGTTATAGTAGTTTTGGTTTTTTTACAGAATTGGCGAGCCAGTTTGATTCCGCTTTTAGCGATCCCCGTTTCGTTAATTGGAACCTTTGCAGCGATGTCAGCCTTTGGGTTTTCGCTAAATATGCTCTCGTTGTTTGGGTTGGTTTTGGCAATCGGAATTGTGGTTGATGACGCGATTGTTGTTGTGGAAAATGTCGAGCGGCATATTGCACTCGGACTTTCTCCACGTGAGGCTAGTTTTAAAGCCATGGATGAAGTCACGCCAGCGGTCATTGCGATCGCCGTCGGACTAACGGCTGTCTTTGTGCCCACCGCGTTTCTGTCAGGTCTGACCGGACAATTTTATCGGCAGTTTGCGTTGACGATTGCCGTTTCGACGCTTTTGTCGGCGTTCAATTCACTGACACTCGCACCAGCCATGTGTGCGATCTTGCTTCGTCCTCGTGATGCGAAGAAAGATTGGTTCAGTCGAGGATGGGATTTTGCTTTCGGATGGTTCTTCAAACTGTTCAATCGCGGATTTGATAATACCGCGAATGCTTACAGTCGTGCTGTGCGGTGGACCATTCGCCATACGGCAGTTCCACTTGCCATTTATATTGCCTTGGTTGTCTTAACGGGTATTGGGTTTCGTAATGTGCCAACTGGTTTTATTCCCAAACAAGACATGGGCTACTTGATCACCATGGTTCAATTGCCCGATGGTGCGTCGGTTGAAAGAACATCGGAGGTAGTCTCCAACGTCGTTGAAGTCATTCGAAATCATCCGGGCGTTGATCACGCTATTTCTTATTCAGGCTATTCCGGTACGACCCGTAGCAACAGCCCGAACTATGGATCTATCTTTATCATCCCAAAACCATTTCATGAGCGAATGCATCATGGGCCAACGGCAGATCAGATTCAATCCGAGCTACAGGCGAAGCTTACGAAAATTCCCGAGGCGACGATCTTCGTGATCGCTCCTCCACCGGTACGCGGACTCGGAACAGCAGGTGGCTTTAAGTTCTTGGTGCAAGATCGTGCAGGCTACGGTTATCAAGAGATGCAAAACGCAACTGACACACTGATTGCAGCTTGTGCAAAAGACCCCGATCTCTCAAACGTCTTCACGACTTATCGAGCGACTACGCCTCAGTTGTATGCAAATGTGGATCGGGTCAAAGCGAGTATGCTGAATGTGCCGATAGCGAATATCTTCGAAGCACTTCAAGTCAACTTAGGGTCGTCTTACGTCAACGATCTCAATTTGTTTGGCCGCACGTTTCAAGTGCGAGTCCAGGCCGAAGGTGAGTTTCGAGCTCACGCAGACGACATCGTTTTACTCAAGGCTCGAAATAAGAACGGCTATATGGTTCCTTTAGGGTCGGTGGTCGATGTTGAGTGGAAGAGCGGACCCGACCGTGTCGTTCGCTACAACATGTATCCTTCGGCTGAAGTTCAGGGTGATTCAGCCGAGGGGCGAAGTTCTGGTCAAGCCATCGCAGCGGTGGAGCGACTAGCTACTGAAGTCTTGCCGCCGGGAATGAAGGTCGCGTGGACAGACATCGCCTATCAAGAGCAAATCGCGGGTAACACGGCTATCTTCATCTTCCCATTATGCGTCCTGTTTGTGTTCCTGGTCCATTCGGCTGAGTACGAAAGTTGGATGCTACCCCTGGCAATTATTCTGATTGCTCCGGTCTGCTTACCTTTTGCATTGGGTGGTGTTGTGTGGCGAGGCATGGACAATAACCTGATGACGCAAATTGGGTTCATCGTCTTGATCGGGCTTGCTGCGAAGAACGCGGTACTGATTGTCGAGTTTTCGAAGCAACTGGAAGAACAAGGCCGCGATCGATTCGATGCAACGGTGGAAGCCTGCCGACTACGCTTGCGACCAATTCTGATGACATCCTTTGCATTCATCTTAGGCGTGCTCCCAATGGCTCGCGCGATCGGACCGGGTTCAGAAATTCGCCAAGTCCTTGGAACCGCCGTCTTCACGGGGATGCTAGGAGTAACCATCTTCGGACTTTTCCTGACACCCACCTTCTACGTCGTCCTCCGCGGAATATCAAATCGTTTCTGGCCAGAAGCACCCCACAAGACAACACCAATCGACGGTGAATGACTGAAGGAAGGGTCCACAAATAAACTGCACAGTTCAACTTATTAATGGGTGGTCCCTAACGCTAAAGAGGCCGACGACCAACGTATTTCGAAGTGATCTGAACTTGAATGAAATCCGATTCACGACGCATTTGGAAATCGATGGCACCATGAGGCGTAGCCGCCGCTGAGGTTGACTACTTTAAAACCATTCTGAACCAAGATTCGGAGGGCCATGTAACCGCGCTGGCCTACTTTGCAGTAGGTGGCAATTATTCTATCTTTTGGGAGATCGCCCAGCCTTTCGCGAAGCTCATCGAGCTCGATATTGATGGCGTTTGGAATGTGGCCAGAAGCGAACTCTGCCTCCGTCCGAACGTCCATTAAAAAGTAGCGCGAATCGCTATCAGCGTGAATGGAATCGCAGTGGATTATAGGATGGTCGCCACGCACGACACCCGAGGCGACAAAGCCAGCCATGTTGACTGGGTCCTTTGCACTTCCGTATTGCGGGGCATAGCATAGCTCGACTTCCTCGAGATCAAAAACCGTCATGCTAGCTTGGATGGCCATCGCAAGGACATCGATCCGCTTATCCACGCCATTTGTTCCTACTGCTTGTGCTCCTAACACTTTGCCGCTCGATGGATCGAACAGCAGTTTTAAGGTCATCGGCTGTGCACCAGGGTAGTAGCTCGCATGATCCATTGGATGGATATAGATTTTCTCATAGGAAATCGCCTCGCGGCGTAAAAGCTTTTCGCTTTGGCCAGTCATCGCTGCGGTCATTCCAAAGACCCCTACGATCGCTGTTCCTTGGGTGCCTCGATAAGTCGAATCACGACTAAATATATGATCGGCTGCGATTCGTCCTTGGCGATTGGCTGGGCCAGCGAGTGGAATCTGCGTAGTTCGTTTCGTAACTACATCGGTGACTTGGACTGCATCCCCTACGGCGTATATGTCTGGATCATTGGTTTGCATGGATGCATTGGTAACAATCCCTCCGCGGGGACCACATACAATGTCAGCTTCTATCGCAAGTTTGCTTTCTGGTCGAACGCCAACACTTATAACGGCGAAATCAGCCTCTATCTTCTCGCCCGACTTCAGATAGATCGCCAACCTGGTGCCGGCCTCAATCTCTTCAAAGCGTTCGGCTGATTCGTTCAGCCGTACATCGACCCCTTGCTCTCGAATATGACGCTCAACCGTAGTAATCATCTCTTGATCCCAGGTCGAAAGGATTTGATTTAAGATCTGAAGCATGGTGACCTTGATACCACGACGAACGAGGTTTTCTGCGACTTCCATACCGATGAAGCCTGCGCCGATCACAACGGCATGTTTCGCGTTCGACGTCGCAAGAGCGTGCATGCGGTCGGCATCGCTCAAGTCTCTAAGCTCCAGGATTCTCGGGCTATCAATGCCTGGGGTTGGCGGTCGAAATGGAGAAGCTCCAGTAGCTATGATCAGCTTGTCATACGATTCGTTGTACTCCTCACTGGTTGCCAAGTTCCGCACAGTCACAAGTTTTTTGACACGATCGATCTTCGTGGCCTCCGAACGATTGCGAACATCCAAGCGATAGCGTTGACGAAGTGTCTCGATCGGTGCAACCAGTAGACTGTATCGAGACTTGATTTCGCCACCGATATAGTAGGGCATTCCGCAGTTCGCAAACGATGGTTCTTGACCACGTTCAAGCAGTATAATCTCGCATTCTTCACTCAGCCGACGAGCACGTGTCGCTGCAGATGCTCCACCAGCAACTCCACCAATAATGACAATTTTCAAGGTTGAAACTTTCTCTGGAAAATAAATTGAATGCATGAAGTCGCCCCTCCCGGTCCAGGAAGCATTAGCATTTTCATGTCGTCATTTCAACGCTTACGTTATGAAACGGAACAGGTGTTGTTATCGCATTGGTTCCAAGGCATTTTGGCGAGCATCATCCCCATTCCGCACGTATCGGTGATTCCGGCAAACATCAAACCGGCTCCGATGAAGGCTGACAAGCCGACAAAGTAGGGATGCACGAAAAAGCCGAGGGCGGCGCCAAGAAAGGTCAGGAAACCGGCAAGCAAACGAACTTGCCTTTCCAGCGACATGGCCTTCCGGCCTCGATTGACAGGTAGAGAAGCCGCCTCCCAAGCGATGGTTCCTCCTTGGACACTCACGGCGTTATCGAAACCGGCTTCGGCAAACTTCTGAACAGCCATGGATGACCGACCACCACTTTTACAGATCACATAGAGCGGCTCATCCGCTGTCGCCTTTCGAGCGCTCATAACCGCTTTTGGATCGAGCGAGTTCAATGGAACGTTCCTAGCGAATTTCGCATGTACTTCACGAAACTCGACCGGCATGCGAACGTCAATCAAATCGACAGAACGTTCTCGTTGTTTTTCGGCCAGCTGGCTGACGGAAATAGTTTGCATATTTGTTTTCTCCTAGAGGTTTGGTGAAATTCATAAGTTGCGGACTTGATGAATGCGATTCAACTCTTAATTCGAGCCGAAAGGAACCGCGATTCCACGCAAGCCATCAGTGCCTTTAAGTGAGGTTCGACAACGAGGTAGTAAACATGACGGCCCTCGCGCTCACTTCCGAGAAAGCCACATCGCTGCAATAGGCGTAGGTGTTCGGATGCAACGTTATCTGGAACGTCGCAGTCTTCCGCCAATTCCCCAACCGAGAACCTACCGTGTAATAAGATCTGGACCAACCTAAGTCGAACGGGATGCGCAAGTATCCGTAAACACTCGGCAGCCTCTGAAAAAGAGGTAACATCCCCAACCGGTAATGAGGATTTTGATTTGGAAGACCTTGCTTTCGTACTCATGGACACCAATATATCGCGATATCGCAATGTGTCAACACCGGACTGTATGGAGGTCGTGGAACCCTCAGCCAGATTTCGGAAAAGGGTCCAATCTTATCGCGCCTGCTTGCCAACGTTTTTGAATACATCCACGCCAGAAACTTGCTCCAGAATCTTGTACCACGAATGGAGCTTTTGATGCTAGAACTACTGTGGTGTATATTCAGATGCGAGGCTGCAAATGACGTTCAATACAAAAATTCGATAAGAAAGGTCTTGGCTTATGTCTTCGTATTTGATTCGAAATGGTCGTATCGTCACCGCCACGGAGTCTTATATTGCGGATTTGCTAATCGAAGGGGAACGCATAAGTCACATTGGGACTGACCTGAAGGAATCGTTGAACGAATCATTGAATGACTATGTCGAGGTAGATGCGACCGGTAAGTATGTTTTTCCCGGCTTTATTGATCCGCACGTCCATGTCTATCTTCCGTTTATGGGGACCCACGCAAAGGATACGTATGAGACGGCCAGCAAAGCTGCTTTGATCGGAGGGACCACGACACTTATCGAGATGTGCTGTCCGTCGCGAGAGGAAGATCCCTGGGAGGCGTTTCAGCTTTGGAAAAGTAAAGCAGAAGGTGTCTCCGCATGCGATTTTACGTTTCACATGGGTATATCAAGATTTGACGACAATACAGAAGCCAAGTTACGACGCATTGTGGATGCTGGAATCACTAGCTGGAAGGTTTTCTTGGCATACAAAGGATTCTTTGGAGTCGACGATAGCGAGTTATTCAAGACGCTTGAGCTAGCTAGCCGAATGGGTATTATCGTCACGGCTCATTGCGAAAACGAATCGATGATCGCTGAACTGCAAAAGCGACTGCTCAGCGAAGGCAAAACGGGGCCAGAATGGCACGAGTCGTCGCGACCGATCCAAGTGGAAGCTGAAGGGGTTCAGCACTTGATGACTTTTGCAGAGATGACCAAGGCGAAGGTCTATATCGTCCATACAAGCAACGATCTGGCGATTGAAGCGGCCCTTCGCGGGAAGGCACGCGGCGTGGACGTTAGCGTTGAAACAGTTATTCCTTACTTGGTTTTGGATGCAAGCTACGCCCAGCAGCCGGATTTTGAAGGTGCGAAATATGTGATGTCGCCTCCGATACGATCGAAAGATCAACAGCCCAAACTTTGGCAACACCTGCGCCAGAGGAATATTGCAACGGTCGCTACAGACCACGCACCGTTCGATTTTACGGGACAAAAGGAAATGGGTCGCGATGACTTTACCAAGATTCCCAATGGTATTCCAACGGTAGAGGATCGTGTAAACCTCCTTTATACCTACGGTGTTCGTCGTGGACAAATTGATCTAAACACATTTGTCGACTGCGCTAGTACGCAAGCTGCCAAGCTCTTCGGGTTATTTCCAAGAAAGGGAACCATCGCAGTTGGTTCCGATGCCGACATCGTTGTATATGATCCAGCCTATCGCGGAATTATTTCCGCGAAGACTCATTCAATGGCGACCGACTACAGTGCATTCGAAGGTTGGGCGATCGAAGGTAAGCCGAGCCACGTTTGGGTGCGAGGAAAGCTACAGGTTGAAGAGGGGAAATTTAAAGGCGATATGCGTCATGGGCAATTCCTTCGTCGAACCGTTCAATAACGTTCGTCGGATTGCATTTCAATCGGACCCATTCTCGGTTGATTGGCTTAATTTACCTTGATCGAAGTTTGCAATTTTAGCGCGAACAAAAAATTCTAGATTTTACTTGTTCATGACTTTTTAACTACTAACAGACCTATTGGGACGGGACCCGCGTCGAGCGGACCCCATTTTGCGGCACCGAATCCTGCACCTGTTAATAGTTGTTGAATTTTCGCAGTCGATCGGAGAGTGCCTGGACATCCTTCCATTCGCATAGTGAATCGTTCGATGGCAATTTCAAGCGGGTCAAAATCGGGTTCATCGAAGGGTTCAATGATTACTAATCGACCGCCTGGCTTAAGCGTGTCGTAACATCGCCCCAGGAGCACTACTGCAGACGGATCTGCTTCTATTTTCAGACAATTGACAATCAGGCAATCGTCGTAGCTATTTAAGGGAAGATCTACATGTCTATAGCTGTCGCATTGGCTCGACCATCTTTGTTGAACTTCGATACTTTGAATCGTCGCGGACGCCACCTCAAGCAGTTGACGAGTATCGATCGAAGTAAATTGTAATTTTGGAGATCGATAAGCAAACGCCGCGGAAAAGACTGACGCACCACCTCCAAGTTCTAATAGTGTTGCGCTGTCGTCGCTTGCTTCGTTTGAGTACATGACGACCGATGCTTGTTTGGCCGCAGCAGCCCAAATCCACTGTCGTAGGGATTCTCGAAAACGATAATTTTCCCCTAGCGCCTCGGTCGATCGCAATTTCACGTCATCAGTACTCGACACAGGTTGTAATCGAATGTCTCGATTGCGTTGGAATCTGCTCCAATAGTTAGCCACCGGTAAGGTTTCTGAATTCTCGGCCTGGCAGAAGAGTCGCGTCATCGATGAGACAGCAAAGTGGTCTGCGTATTGCTCGATCCAGCCTGAGTGCTTTAAGACCTGAAGGACTGGTTTTGCCAATTCTGCGGAGATTGATTGAGCATCGATAATCTCTTCAATCGTCCGTGGTCCGGGTAATAGATATGCAATCAGACCGGTATCCCATGCGAATTGGACGGTCTTGGAGGTCCGATGATGAACCAAAGCGGAGTGGTATTGAAAGGCCAAGTTGGGACGATTGTCCAGTGACTGACTCAACTGAAGTTCACCTTGAAGCGTGTTACCCGTAGGGCTTTTTGTCTATGAACCAAACCCATCGTCTGTTGGCGGCGCAACGACCTCTGACGGAATATCCGCAGCGTTCTCGGCAGGAATAGCCTCGCCGTTGACATCCAAGTTTTCTTCGCCATCCGTACCAACCTCGGAGGCGTCATCCGTCATCGCAGGATCGAGTACAGCGGATAAACTGTCTTCGGAAACATCGATAACACCTGGGAATCGAGTAGCGGCGGCAATTAACGCGTCAAAAGCATCCTGTGTTTTCGTTCCCAACGAAATTTTATCTTTGATTTCACCATCATTGAGCGCGGATTGCATCTCCTCTACGGCAGTCAATATCTCCGCTAGCACCGGTTTGTTGGGCGTGTCCGCAATGACGGTTGCCAAGCCGGTCACTGGAGCATCAATCGTTGCTCCGTAGTGGATTCCGTCGATTCCGAAGCGAACAGTTTCTAACAGTTGATGTAGCTCTCTACGCTTTACTTTGACTTCGTAGGATTGCGTCGCGTATGGGTTAGGCTTTCTGACAGTCTCTTCTTTTTTCTTTGGCATGCCATAGGGGTTCACCTGTAGTGATTGAGCTTGCTGCATCATGGAACTCTGTTCTTCGGCTTGCCCTATCATCATTTTCTCGTAGCCGGGGCCGGGGCTACCTGAGGATCTTGAAACAGGGTCGACGAGCGAATCATGCCAAGCTTGGGAAACACTCACCAAGTGATTAAGAGTATTACTCGTTGCGACGGTTGCGACTTCGGTCTTTACGGCTGGGGGCTTGTAGCTTCCTACCACAAGGAGTGCTTTTTCGAGCAACAGTGGATCGGTCGTTTTGTCGGCCATGCGGTCGATCGCGTAGAGATAAACCTGCTCTTCGTTTTTATGTTTGATCTGGGTCAGTAACTCGAGGGATCGCCCGAGAAGCCATGCGTGGGAACGATTACTTCGCTTTGCAGGTTGTGATTCGGAAAGTGTCTTTATCAATTTCTCTGCGATCATTTGCTTCTGATTTTCGCTCCAAGAAGCCTGTCCAAGTTTCATGTGTCTCTCTAGTCCATCGAGAGCAGCGGCTCGAACACCGTCATTTCTTCCACTAACGGCCAGATTCAATAAAGCTCCCGCAGCCTTAGCCATTGGTTTAGGAGCGTTATTAGAAGCCCGAACATCGTTTAGACGTCCTATTACAAGTGTTGCATTGATTCCTGCGGAAGGTTGATAATTACCAATCGCCACACGACCCATCACTTTCAGCAACCACTCGTTAAAGGGCTTGAGTATTGCTTCCGACCGTTCAGCGCGATCCATATCTTCGAAAATCTCTCTCCGCGAGTCATTACAGAGCTCTGGCGTTTCCGTAGAAGTCATCCGAGGGACAAGATATGAGGTATAGAAGTCGTTAATGTCACGCTCATTGAAGCCAGATCCTCCTCGCAGCATTTCGTCCTTGACTCGTTCCTTTTCTCGGACGACTTTGTCTGACTTGAATGCCTCAGCGACGGGCACCGATTCGTACTTGGCTGGAACGATTGCAGCCGCGACAGGTGCGATCGCTGGTGCGGGTGGAGCATCGTCTTGACCAACCAGAGTTGCCGAGGTCAGTAGGCCAACCAATAGAGCGATGCCGGAAGCCGAACGAATGCAAAAACTTGAAGTTCGATAGAAGCTTAGGTTTCCCATGGTATGGCGCCAAATTGTATCAAGGACAAAGGAGTTCGAAAGCCGAGAAGTAAGCTGCATTTGTTTTGTGCATCGCAACCGACAACCCCAACAAACCGGATGGACCTTTCGCGAATCGGAACCATCACTTACATGCTGCTCCTATTTTAAGGCGTACAAAGGGCTGCTGTCAATCTTTTTGAATAGTTTCATGGACTCTAAACTCGTAAATCGCTAGGTTTGTGAGGGGCAGTTGCCTAGCCAAGTTGCCTAGCCCAGTTGCCTAGCCCAGTTGCCAACCGCGTCGTAGCCGCCGATCGATCCCAGGGCAATCCCAGGGGACTGATTGAAAACTCAAGGACTTCGTACAATTACCTTTGAAAACTTATGTTTAAATCTTTAAAGACCTTTTCGCAGTGGGATTTTGATGCTTTCCAAACGAGTGATTCCTTGTCTAGACGTTCACGCTGGGCGAGTCGTAAAGGGAACAAACTTCATCAATCTTCGTGACGCCGGAGATCCGGTTGCTGTGGCAGCGAAGTATGAAGCGGACGGGGCGGACGAACTCGTGTTTTTAGATATTACTGCAAGTCACGAGGATCGAGGGATCATTTTGGACGTGGTTCGAAGAACGGCCGACCAGGTTTTTATGCCTCTGACGGTCGGCGGCGGAATCCGAACAGTGGATGATATTCGAGCCTTATTACAAGCTGGTTGCGACAAGGTTTCGATCAATTCCTCAGCTTGCAAGGATCCTGCGTTAGTCCGCAAAGCTGCAGATCGATTTGGATCGCAGTGTATTGTCGTCAACATCGATCCAAAACGAGTCCAAAAAAACGGACGTGAAGTTTGGGAAGTGCATATTAACGGGGGGCGTACACCGACTGGTCTGGAAGCAGTTGCATGGGCGCGAGAGGTCGAACGGCTGGGAGCTGGTGAGATCGTATTGACTTGTATGGACCGGGACGGGACGAAAGACGGCTACGATTTGGAATTGACCCGCGCGGTCGCAGATGCGGTTCAAATCCCAGTCGTTGCGAGCGGCGGGGCTGGAAATCCCGGGCATTTGGCTGACGCGATTTTGCTTGGGCATGCTGAAGCGGCGTTGGCGGCCAGCATTTTTCATTTTGGCCAGTTTACGATCCAAGAAACCAAGCGGACCATGGCTGACAGGGGCATATCGGTCCGTTTGTGACGATCTATAGAGCCCAGATTGCAAGTTTCTCGTTTCGTCATCTCGCTAATTTTAAAGTTTCGGTAAGATGTTTTGGCTAGAATGGGGGGAGGCTTGATTAGCAGTTCCTCAAGTCTGAGTTTTGCTTTGTTCATTGAGAGAAAAGTTAATCATGGCTGTCGCTGAATCCGTAAAAAAAGCCCCTGCAGTTCCTTCCAGTTCGGATGATCTTGCAAAGCGATTGCTTACCGCAAAACAGGAACTGGAGGTCGACAAGATCTTCCGCGCGTCGGTCAAGATCGAAGCAAGCGATTTGCACATGAAGGTTGGAAGCCCACCTATCGTACGTGTCAAAGGCGATTTACGTCCGCTCAACCGACCGCCGATAGAATTAGAGGAGATGGTCCGTCTTCTAATCCCAATGCTAGACGATCGAAATCGGCGAATCTTCGAGGAGGAAGGCGGCGCCGACTTCTCCTACACGGTCGCCGTAGATGGCGAGAATTGGCGGTTTCGAGTCAACATGCTTAAGCAGCTTGGTCGTCCTGGATTAGTCGCCCGTCGAATCAACAACTTCATTCCAAACTTCGAGGGGTTGTTTCTGCCACCAAAGATGGAGGAGTTTTGCAAGTATGATCAAGGGATGGTGCTTTTGGCGGGTGTGACTGGGTCTGGAAAGAGTACTACCATTGCTTCGATGCTGAACTGGATCAATCGTGTTTACCGAAAGCACATTCTCACTCTCGAAGACCCAATCGAGTTCGTCTATTCCGAAGATAAATGTCTCATTAATCAGCGGGAGGTCGGTGTCGACGTGAAGGATTTCGAAATCGCTATGAAGCATGCGGTCCGGGAAGATCCAGACATCATCCTTGTCGGTGAAATGCGCGATCAAGAGACCTTTATGACTGCGATCCATGCGGCTGAAACAGGGCACCTCGTTTTCGGTACGATTCACGCATCAAGTGCTGCGACCTGCATAGGTCGTATCTTGGACTTGTTTCCCCAGGAATTACATGGTGCGATTCGAAACGCGATGGCGTTCAACATGAAAGCAATTATCGCGCAGAAGCTGCTCAAGTCGATTAAGCCCGGGGTTTCCCGAGTGCCAACTTGCGAGATCATGACCTTTGGGCCGATGATCAAGAAGTTGATTCTTGAGGGTAGAGATGAAAAGCTGGCTGATGCTATTCGAATAGGCGCGTCGGAGGGAATGCAGGATTTCACGATGAGTCTCAAGCAGTTGATTGATGATGGGTTGATTGACCGGCCGACGGCGTTTGAAGTCGCGCCCAATCCAGACGCACTCAAAATGGCCCTTAAGGGTATCAACGTTTCCGCTCCGGGAATCATCTAGGTTTGCGAGTCGCCTTTCTAGGTATTTGGGGTAACTCATCACTTAGATACAATGATTTGTGGAAACCATTTCGGCACCACTTTTTATATTCGTTCACACTGTTTGTTATTGATCTGAGAACTTCATGGGAATTATGCGCAAGAAGAAGGAACCGAAGGAAGAATCCAGTGAACCGGTTCTTCCGCCGCTGGAGTTGAAACCGACGGCCTTTCCGAAAGCGGCTATTCAAGCTGAGATCATCGGATCGCGTCAATTGCCAGGCTATCCAATCGCCCTTGGGATGCTTGCGCACGCACTTTCTAATGGTGGTGATCGAGTGCTACTAGATTATTCGGCACAAGGTGTCGCAGCTCGCAATCGCGTTGATGGTGTATGGGAAGCGATGCCAAGTTTGGATCGTGCTTCTGGAGATGCGGGGCTCTTTGTTATCAAGAAGCTTTGGGGTATGAATCCAGCCGACCGACGCACCAGTCAGTTGGGGCGATGTAACGTGGCATTCCAAGGGAATGAGTGGATCTTGGAGTGTGCTAGTCAAGGCACCGCAACAGGTGAGCGGGTCCTCATTAGCGTCCTTCCAAAGAAGCCAGTCCATAAAACGTTGAATGACCTTGGCATGCGAGACAAAATGCAGGAAGAGCTTAAGAGCCTTTTGGGTGCCCAGGGGGGGTTAGTCCTCATTAGTGCTCCGGCAGGGCATGGTCTGCCGACAACATGGCGAGTGGCAATCGAGTGCGCGGACAAATTTACTCGCGATTGGGTATCGATCGAAGACAAACAGAACTCTGATCCAGAGATGATTAATGTTACTCAGAACTTCTTTGACTCTAACGCTGGCGAGACACCTGACATACCTCTTGCAAAGCTGATTTTGAAGCAACCGGATGTCTACGTGATGCCTGATTTTTTTAGCGAACACGTTGTTGAAACCGTACTTTCACTGGTCAAATCTGAAAACAAGCATTCTGTAACTCGTATCGTCGCCAACGACACAATCGAGGCGATTATCAGGCTGATGACGACTTATCGTAGCCAAGCGAAAGAGCTGTTGATAAGTATCAACGGCGTGCTTAGTCAGCGACTAGTGCGTCGGCTTTGTACTGAGTGCCGACAAGCTTTCCAGCCATCACCGCAGTTGCTACAGAAACTAGGTATTCCTCCTGGTCGCGTAACCCAGCTTTATCAACCCTACGCTCCGCCGCCTCCAGAGCAACGAATCGACGCGAAAGGAAATCCGATTGAAATTCCGATCTGCCGAAAGTGTAATGGTCGCGGTTACTTTGGACGCGTGGGGATTTTCGAGCTATTGGTTCTCACTAACGAGCTTAAGTCTACGATCGCCAAGAACGCCAAGGATCCCTCCGTTATTCGCCAATTCGCCAAGAAGCTCGGGCATTTATCACTCCAAGATGAAGGTATCCTTGCGGTTGCAACGGGTTTAACTTCTCTTCAAGAGTTACAAAGAGTCGCTCAAGGTAAGTAAGTAGTTGCAAGTTATGATAGACAACAAAATTGTGGATGAGTTAAGTCGTTATGGCCAGCTCCATCTGTTGCAATTCTGGGATAAGTTATCCTCACGGCAGCAGGCATCCCTATCAAATCAACTTGCTTCGATCGATTTCATGCAGATGAAGCGACTGTTCGAAGGGGATGAAACTCAGCCGGACTGGAAAGCGATGGCTGCGATGGCTGGTCCTCCTGACGCAATCTCCTTAGGGCAATCTAGCCCACGATACAAGAACGAGGATGCGATTGATGCTGGGCGGAACGCATTGAAGAGTGGTAGGATCGCCATGATTTTGGTCGCTGGTGGTCAAGGCACTCGACTGGGCTTTTGTCACCCGAAAGGGATGTTTCCTATCGGCCCACTCTCTAACCGTACCCTGTTTGAGATGCATATTGATCGCCTACGCGCCGTGATGAAGCGGTACCGCGTTTCCATTCCAATGTATGTCATGACTAGTCCAGCGACGGATGCCGAAACGCGTTTGTTCCTTAGTGATCATGATGGGTTTGGTTTAGCGTCCGACCAACTCCGGATCTTCTGCCAAGGATCGATGCCAGCAATCGATGCCCTCACCGGTAAGGTTTTGTTGGCTGAACAAGGTGAGGTTGCTGTAAGTCCTGACGGTCATGGCGGATTGTTAAGCGCAATGGCCAAGCACGGTTGTCTCGAAGATGCAGGAGACGCGGGAATAGATCATTTTTTCTACGCTCAAGTTGATAACCCGATGGTGGATATCTGTGATCCTCTCCTTATCGGATATCACTTGCTTGCTGAATCAGAAATGACGACCCAAGTTGTTCGAAAGACGTTTCCGCTCGAACGAGTTGGCAACGTCGTGAGTATCGAGGGACGCACTCAGATTATTGAGTACAGTGATTTGCCGAAAGATGTTGCTGAAAAGACCAATCAAGATGGTTCACTGCTTTTATGGGCAGGCAACATTGCAGTTCACGTGTTTCAAAGAAAGTTTTTGGAATCCGTTCAGCATTCGGCAGAGGGACTACCATTTCATCAAGCGAAAAAACCCGTTCCATTTGTCGATCATGATGGAAGTATCGTTCAGCCAAGCGGAGCCAATGCCATTAAGTTTGAAAGATTCGTTTTCGATCTGCTTCCAATGGCGAAACGTGCACTCGTCGTGGAAAGTGATCCAAAGGAAGTTTTTGCGCCAGTCAAAAACGCGGATGGCGCCGCAGCGGACACGCCGACAACGGTGAAGCAAGCGATCTCCAGTCTTCATCGGGGATGGCTCAAACAAGCAGGTGCCACTGTAGCGGACCATGTAACCGTCGAGATTCATCCCAATTGGGCGCTAGATGCCGAGGATGTGATTCAACGTGTAGACGAAAGCTTTCATGTCGTGAGTGATTCTTACTTACAATAGATTAATGAAACATCCTGATTGGAGAGACTTTTCCGCGATTATCTTTGACTGCGATGGGACTTTGACTGATTCCATGCCTGTTCATTTTGTGGCATGGAGTCGTACGATGCGTCGCTATGGGATCAGTTTTCCTGTCGAGAGGTTCTACTCGCTGGGCGGAGTACCCAGCGACAAGATCATTCGATTGTTGGCTGAAGAGCAGAAGATCACCGTTGACTCAGGATTAGCGGCTGCTGAAAAGGAAAACCTGTTTTTAGAAATGATCCATTTGCTCGTGCCAATAGGACCGGTGATGGATGTGGTACATGAGGCTCGAGGAGTAGTTCCAATTGCAGTAGCCAGTGGAGGGTTTCGTTCGATCATTGTTCAGCAACTGAGGCAATTAGGTTGCGAAGACTGGTTCAACGCAATCGTTACCGCCGAAGATACTCCGCGACACAAACCCCACCCGGATGTATTTCTAGAGGCAGCTAAGCGCTTAGGGGTAGACCCCACGCGTTGTCTCGTCTACGAAGACGCCGACTTGGGGATTCAGGCAGCCGATGCTGCTGGGATGGCGTCCATCGACGTGAGAACGTTCCACACGCCGCGAATCATCCCTGTGGATTAGCAATCTGTGGAGTAGTAATATGCACTGCTAGAGCAAAATTGAATTTGGTGTAGCGGCCGATGTTGATCATATAGCGAAACTTGTCAAGAGTTTCGGCCGAAAGCCTTGAC
>Ga0105045_10002255_pt1 | contig 16217 bp, 15 predicted proteins | sample MAT02_FD_78089 | JGI IMG/M metagenome (GOLD analysis project Ga0105045, IMG submission 78089) | Freshwater microbial communities from Lake Fryxell liftoff mats and glacier meltwater in Antarctica - MAT-02 (megahit assembly) | ecosystem: Environmental > Aquatic > Freshwater > Ice > Liftoff...
CATCTCCGGTATTTCGCTGGTGGGCTCGATCGTGCTGGCCGGCGGGCAGTACGGCAAGCTGCCCACTATTCTCGGCGTGATTGCCGTGGCCTGCGCGATGACCAATGTGGTGGGTGGCTTCATTATCACCGACCGTATGCTGAGCATGTTCAAGCGTGCCGAGAAGCCGAGCGCCAAGCCCGGTGATACGCCGGCGCCGGGCGGGGGCCACTGATGCAGGAAGCGATTGTGCAGCTCACGTATCTGGCCGCGTCGGTCATGTTCATTCTTGGACTGCGGAGCCTGACCAAGCCCGATGAAGCGCGCCGCGGCATGCAACTCGCGGCGTTGGGTATGCTGCTGGCCATCGTCGGCACCTTGCTCCACGAGGAGATCCTCACCTACACGTGGATCGTCGCTGGCCTCATCATCGGTACGCTGGTGGGCTACCCGCTCGGCAAGTTCGTGCCGATGACGGCCATGCCGCAGCGTATCGCGTTCTCGCACATGTTCGGTGCGCTGGCGGCTACTCTGGTGGGCATCGGCGAGTTCTATCATATGTACCAAGGGGACCACCCCACTAATCCGAGCGCCGCAGAGTCGCGGTTCAAGATGGCCGCCATCGGATTCGAAGTACTTTTCGGCGCGCTGACGGTGTCGGGCTCCTTCATGGCGTTTGGAAAGCTGCAGGAGTTCATCACCGGTCGGCCGGTGACGTTCAAGGGGCAGAATTTTCTGAACGCCGTGCTCTTCCTCGCTGCGGTGGGGTGTCTGGGTTGGCTGGTGTACGAGCCGAGCAACGTGATCGTGTTCTACTCGATCGTGGCCATCTCGTTCGCCATTGGGTTCATGCTGGTGCTGCCAATTGGTGGGGCGGATATGCCGGTGGTGGTGTCGCTGCTGAATTCATACGCGGGTCTGGCGGCAGCAGCGACTGGTTTCGCGATCGGCAACAACGTGCTGATCATCGCCGGTGCGCTCGATGGTGCGTCGGGCTTCATCCTGTCGATCATCATGTCGAAGGCGATGAACCGATCGTTCGCGAACGTGCTCTTCGGCGCGTTTGGTACCGGCGGCGGCACGGCGAGCGCGAAAACCTCGGAAGGGTTGATCGCCAAGCCGATCACGGCGGAGGATGCCGCGGTGCTGCTGGCGTACGCCGGCAAGGTGATCGTGGTACCGGGGTATGGTATGGCGGTGGCGCAAGCGCAGCACCAAGTGCGCGAGCTGGCGGAGCTGATCGAGAAAAAGGGGGGCGATGTGAAGTACGCCATTCACCCCGTGGCCGGTCGCATGCCGGGGCACATGAACGTGCTGCTCGCTGAAGCCAACGTGCCGTACGAACGGATGTACGACATGGACGAGATCAACGATCAATTCGCTGAGTGCGACGTGGCGGTGGTGATCGGTGCCAACGACGTGGTCAATCCGGCGGCCAAGACCGACCCGGCGAGCCCGATCTACGGCATGCCCATCTTGCGGGTGAGCGAGGCAAAGGCAGTCATCGTGCTCAAGCGCTCCATGAACACCGGATTTGCGGGCATCGAGAACGAATTGTTCTTTGACGAAAAGACGAGCATGCTCTTCGGCGACGCCAAGGCGAGTCTCAGCAGACTGATCAGCGAAGTCAAACACGTCTGATCGCGAAAGCGCTGTGACTGGCGCAGCCCGTGGCGTGGGCTAGCTTTCGAGTGCCGCACGATCGTGCGGCACTCGTTTTTAGTGATCATCGTGTGGAGTGCGCGTCATGCCCGAGTTTGGAAGCTGGGGAGCCGACTGGTGGAAGCCGGTTGTCTTCGTGATGGTTGCAGGACACTTGACGAACATCTGCGTAACGCTGTTCCTGCACCGCGCCCAAACACACCGCGGGGTGCGTTTTCATGGTCTCGTGGAAATGCCCATGCGGGTGTGGCTGTGGCTGACCACCGCGATTCGCACCAAGGAGTGGGTGGCGTGTCACCGAAAGCATCATGCCTTTGCCGACCGTGAGGGCGACCCGCACAGCCCCGTGGTGAGCGGGCTACGTAATATTTTGCTCAAGGGCGCGTTCTTTTACCGGAAAGCGGTGCAGCAACCGGGAGTGCTCGACAAGTACGGCAAGGGAACGCCGGATGACTGGATGGAGCGCCATCTGCTCGACAAGCGCAGCAGCGTCGGGATCGTGCTCATGCTGGGCATCGACATCTGGCTGTTTGGCTTTTTCATCGGCCCGATTGTGTGGGGCATCCAGATGATCTGGATTCCCTTCTGGGCGGCCGGCGTAATCAACGGCATCGGGCACGCGCTCGGCTATCGGAATCACGACGTAAAAGATGAAAGCCGCAACATTTCGCCCTTCGGGATCATCATTGCCGGCGAAGAGTTGCACAACAATCATCATGCGGACCCGCATTCCGCCAAGTTTTCCCATCGCGCTTTCGAATTCGATATCGGCTGGATGTATATCAAGCTGCTGTCGTTCGTGGGCCTCGCCGAAGTGAAGTACGCGCGCCAAGGCGCGCATGTCCGCGTGACGGAGTAACCCGATGGCCGATATCGCCTGCAGTCGCTGCGGCACCACCCGCGAAGGTTTTGATCGTCCCCCGTTTCCCGGCGCCGTGGGCGCCCGGATTCTTGGCGAGATCTGTAAGGAGTGCTGGGGCCTGTGGCTCAAGCAGCAAACGATGCTGATCAATCATTACGGTCTCAACGTCATGGATCCTCAGGCGCGCACGTTTCTCACGCGCAACATGGACGGATTTTTGTTTAAGAAAGAGCAGACCGAAGACGTCGACACCACCAAGCAGGGCACGATCAACTGGTAGGTTGGTCCCGCTGGTCTCGGAACGCACAACGCCCCGTCTCGGCTGCCGAGACGGGGCGTTGTGTGTGGAGAGCCGACGAGTTAATTGACGCCGGCTATGTAACGTGCCAGTCGTCCGCAGCCGGTGCATTGCAGTGTCACGTGCGAGTTTCGCGCCGGTGGCTGCGATACCGGATCTCGGGCAATCTGCCCCTCGCAGGACGGACAGCTGAGCGGGACCCCAGTGCGATCGGCTGCAATCAGATGCAGCGCCTGCGCTGGGTTGTAGGTGTTCGGTCGTGGCTTGCGCATCACGCCTCCTCGCGTTGTTGGAGCCGATCTTGATCGCTCGGCTGACCCTGTAAAGATAAAACATCCAGGATACGCACAACACCGTTTTCCGAAAAAACCCGCCAAGCTTAACGTAACCGCCAAAAGATAAAATGCCGGTTTTTCTCCTATGAAACTGTAACGGAGAAAAATCGCCGTTAGGACTCGCGGTTCAGTCCCACGGGTTCGGTCGGCGCCATAATCGGCGACCCATGCGCCACGAACGTTTGGCCGAAAGCTCGGCGTCGGACCCTGGCGGGAAGAGGTCCGGATCGCCGAACTCGTCCACCATATCGGTGGCCTTCGCCGAGGCTTCGTCGGCCCAGTGGACGATCTCGGCTTCTACGGTCATCGGTTGCACTGGGCTGCCGAACTCGAGGGACCCGTGGTGCGACAAAATGAAATGCAGCAGCTCATCGCGCTGCGCTGTGGTGAGTGCCAGCCCGGAGGCGATGAGCTTTCGGTCGAACATCAGCGCGCCGATTGTCACGTGGCCCAGCAGCATCCCGGTGGACGTATGCGCGAAGCCTTCAGCGGAGGTGCTGTAGGCCTCCACCTTGCCGATGTCATGGAGCATCGCGCCCGCCACGGCCAGATCGGCGTTGGCCCTCCGCACTGTGGTGGCGATCGTCTTGGCAATCTTGGTGACCTCAAAGACATGTAGCAGCAGGCCGCCTACCTGCGCGTGGTGGCCGTTGACGGAGCCTGGCGTGCGTTCGAACTGCACCCGGAAGGCGTCGTCCGCGAAGAACAGGTCCACGGCTGCGCGCACCGTGGGAGAGCTGATGCCGGTGCGGAGCTTATCGAAGGCATCCCAGAGGCGTTCGGTGTCGAGGTCGATCTGGGGCAGGAAGTCGGCCGGGTTGAACTGGTCCGGCGGCAGCACGCGGAGCGGCGCCGTGAGTCGGAGCTGGCGACGCTTGTTGCCGTCGCTCCCGAATTGATCGATGTCGCCGATGACCTGCACCACCTTCCCCTTCTCAGCGCCTTCGCACCACGAAAGCTGCTCCGACCAGATCGGGGCGGTGTCGATACTGCCACTGCTGTTGGCCAGCGTGAGCACCGCGAAGGGTGCGCCGGTCTTGGCGGTCTTGTCGGCGCGGTCACGCACGAGGAATTCATGCTGGACGCGGTCGCCCACGGCGGCGGAGCGGAGATCGAATCGGGACATCCGGTAAACTCGTGGAGCCCACGCGTGTAGGGAAGAGAGGATTTCACAAACGGATCCCTGAACCGGACCCACCCTTGCGCCATGCGGGTTTCACGGAGAGCCTTGTATCGAATGACCCCCATCACACGTCCAGCGATCGGCGCCGCCGACGCGCACACTCCCGAGCTCGATGCGTCGTCGGAAGCGGCATTGCGGCTGTGGGTCATCATGTCTCGCGCCCACGCGGCAATCGCCCGCCACGCGGCCGAGGACGTGGCGCGCCATGGCCTGACGCTGGCCGAGTTCGGCATTCTCGAGGCGTTGTATCACCGTGGGCAGATGCTGCTCGGGGAGGTGCAGCGGCGAATTTTGGTATCGAGCGGCGGGATCACCTTTTTGGTTGACCGCCTGGCCGCCAAGGGTCTCGTCGAGCGCCGCACCTGTGCCCAAGACCGGCGCGCCCGCTACGCGGCCTTGACCGACAGCGGACGCGAGCTGGTGGCGGCGATTTTCCCGGCGCACGCCGTCGCCCTCACGCGGGCGATGGCGGGGCTGACCGTCGACGAGCAGCGCGTGGCCGCCGACCTGATGCGCGAGCTGGGTCTCTACGCCGCCAGCACGCCGAACCAGCCGCGTGGCGCGGCCACCGACGCGCCCACGATCTGAAAACCTGCCGCCACTATTTCTTCCAGTTCGCGATAAAGAGATTGGTTTCCCCTTGCTTCGCGCCGCCACGATTCGATGCAAAGATCAACTGCGTCCCATCAGGGCTGAACATGGGGAACCCATCGAACTCAGGATTGAACGTGATCTGCTGAAGGTTCTTGCCGTCGAGGCCAACGGTGTACAGGTCGAAGTTACGGCTGCGCGGATTCTTGTGATTCGACGAGAAGATGATTGCCTGCCCATCGGGGGTCCAGGACGGACCGAAGTTGGCGCCGCCGAGTGTGGTGATCTGCCGGTTGTCGCTGCCGTCGGCGTTCATCACAAACAGCTCCATCCGGTTGGGGCGAATCATGCGCTTGCCAAGCAGGTCGCGGTACGCCTGCAACTCGGCGGGGTCGGTGGGATGCCACGCGCGATACACAATTCTCTTGCCGTCGGGCGACCACCACGGGCCGCCGTCATACCCGGGCGTGGTGGTCAGGCGCTTCACGTTGGAGCCGTCGACATTCATGGTGTAGATGTCGAGATCTCCGTCCTTGAGTGACGTAAAGACGATGGTCTTGCCATCCGGCGACAGCACACCCTCGGCGGTGTACACGCCGTAATTGGTGAGGCGCTTGAGGTTTTTGCCGTCACGGCCCACGGTGTAGATGTCGAAGGGGTCGATGCCCCACACGTAGCCCTGCGACGGGTCCGGCTTGACGGGGCAGACGCTATCGGCCGCGTGCGTCGACGCGAAGAACAGCTCCTTGCCGCCCGGCAGGAACCAGCCGCAGGTGGTCTTGCCGCCCACCGACACCTTGGTCAGCTCGCTGCCATCACGACGCATCACGTACTGCTGATCGCACGTGCGGCCGTCGCGGGTCGACTGGAAAGTGATCCACTGCCCATCGGCGCTGAAATACGCTTCAGCGTTCTCCCCGCCGTTGGTCAGCTGCTGCAGGCCGGCCAAGTGCGTTTCGCCGCTGTCAGCGGGCATGGCGACACGCACCGGCGGGTTGCGCAGCTGGGCGGCTGGCTCCTGGCGCGAGGGGGAGCTACAGGCAGCGCCGAGCGAGGAGGCTGCGACCGTGACGGTTATAGCAGCGGCGCGCGCGGAGACCCCGGCGCGCGCGCGAACGTTGAAAGAAAAGACCATGGGCTGAACCGTAGAACGGTCCAGCCCATGAGACAATCCGAAGCTTTACGTATATCGGTCCGGGAAGAGCCTAGTTGTTGCCGCTCCGGCGAGCCACGCCCGGCTTGGACAGCGAAGTGCCGGCCGCAGCGGCTGCAGTGAACACGTCCTGCTGCGACCCGGCCTTGTGGAGCAAATCCATCGCGGCGCGGAGCTGATTGTCGTCTTTCAAGCTGCGACGACGAACGAGCGTGTCACCGAACGCCAGCTTGGCCACGCGATCTTCGATGGCGCGATCGATGTCTGCGGCGCCCCCATCCCAGATGACTTTGTCGATCGTCACAGTGTCGGCCACGAGCCGCTGATACAGCTCGTCACGCCACGCCGGATTCACCACGAAGTCCGGTCGCACCTTACCCTTCTGCTGTTCGGCAATGGCGGAGACGAGGGCAAGGTACTTCTGGCCATGCGGCGCGATGGCCCGACGGAACGTCTGCTCGGCCTTCGACAGGGTGTCCGGCGCGACCGTAATGTCCGGCGTGATGGCCCCACCGCCATAGAGCGTGCGGCCGCTGGCCGACTTGAAGGTCGGGCGCGCCTTCCGCATGGCCTCCGTTTCGACGGAGTCGGTGACGACCTCCACGAACTGGCCCTCGGCGTTCATTTTCCGATCCTTCTGGATGGAGCGTCCCGATGGCGTAAACCACTTGCCGGTGGTGATCTTGAGGGCGTAGCCCCCATCGAGATTATAGACCGACTGCACGAGTCCCTTGCCGAACGACGTGGTGCCGAGCACCAGCGCGCGGCCGTAGTCCTGCAGCGCGCCGGCCACGATCTCCGAGGCGGAGGCGGAGCCACCGTCCACCAGCACCACCAGCGGGATTTCTGGTGCGAGGGGATCCTGCTGCGACACGAACTTCTGGAAGTCGCCACGTCCGCGCACGGAGAGCAGTTCCTGACCCTTGGGCAGGAACAGATTGGACATCGAGAAGGCCTCGTCGAGGATGCCGCCCGGATTTCCGCGCAGATCGATGACGATGCTCTTCGCCCCTCGCTTCTGCAGCGCCATGACTGCGGCGGCGACGTCTTCGGTGGTCTGCTCGGAGAAACGCTCCACCGGCACGTAGCCGGTCCGATCGTCGAGCATCATGCTGTACCGAACCGCCGGCGCCTTAATTTCGGCCCGCGTGAAGCTGATCTTCAACGGCTGAGGCACCCCGATACGTCCAAAAGTGACCGTGACGGGCGAGCCCACCGGGCCGAGCAGCTTGTTCTGCACTTGCTGCGTGTTGAAGCCCCGTGCGTTGGAGGTGTCGATGATCATGATCTTGTCGCCTTCCTCCACCCCGCCGCCTTCGGCCGGGGAGTTGGGAAAGACTTTGTTCACGGTCACGTAGTCGCCGATCTTGGAGATCTCCATGCCGATGCCGGCGTAGCGACCGTTGGTGTTGCGCGAGAACTCCTCCAGCTGCTTGGGCGTAAAGAGTTCGGTGTAGGGGTCGTTGAGCTCCTTGACCAGGCCGCGGGCGGCCTTTTCGTACAGCGACTGCGCGTCGACGGTGTCGACGTAGCGCAGCGCGACGAAGGTCAGCACCTGGTCGAGTAACTGGGCGCCTCCACGCGTTGGACGCGCTTGGAGAGCGAAGCCGCCGGCGAGGACGGGGAGGAGCAGGAGGCCCGCGAGGGCGGCCTTGCGATTACGGGTCATGCGGCGGCTCACGAAGGAGGGAGCAGAAAGCTAGCTCTATAACGTACGCGGCGGAGCACCGACGGTTCCCCCGGCGGGTGACATGCCCGGTCAGGTTTCTTCCCGCGGTCGTGGCCCCAGCACATAGTCTACGTGCCAGACGCGATCATGCTGCCGAATGGCGATGTCCCGTACCAGCCCGGCGCTGAGGAGCATCTCGTGGGCAGGCTGCAAGACGCGCTGGAGGTGCGACGGGTAACGCTGGGTCAGCGGGAGCTGCTCGGCCAGTCGCTCGAGCGAGATGCGCCAGGAGAGGCGGCCGTCGGCGCGGGCCACCTCGAGCATGCGGTACAGGCGACGCGCCACCGGCGAGGACAGGGCGTGGTAGCGGCTGGCGGAGAGCGTGATGGTGTGGCGCGCGGCCAGGTTGGCGCGCATGGTGGACGACAAGAGCACGCGCGCGTCGCCCGGCTCACCGGCCGACAGGTTGCCGAAGAGATGGAGCTGTTCCCGGTCGGCGACGCGGCGCCGTTGCACGGAGACGGTGCTGAGGACGGTGAAGCTGATATCGTCCATGCCCGTGTTGGCCGACCAGTACGCCCCAACCGATTCCAGCGTGGTGCGCTCCAGACGGGAGAGCGCGCCACGCAGCTGCTCGTAAGTCCGACCGTCGGCTCGGCGGCCCATGGAGCGGAGGAAGGCATGCAGAGTAAACGAGATTGCGCCGTCGGCCGGCGAGCCGGCTTCGTTGTATCGGTGCAGTAGCTCCACGTAGACGTCCTGATCGAACGTACCGGGGAGCCTGTCGCCAGGGGCGGGGATGACGCGCCAGCGCCCGCCATTCTCCGTGGAGAAGGTAACGGGCGTATCGTCTGCCGAATCACTCAGACGAAAGAGCGGGAGTTCCTCGAGGGCGCGATCGAGGACAACCCCGCGTACCGCTGTGCGGCGGCGAGCTGCGAGTGTCATCGGGAAGGAAAGGTGGGCCGGAGGGACCGAATGCGCCAGCTACGACTGCAGTAATGCGTAAATGGCGTCGGCGGTGGCCGCGAGACAGCGGGAGACCCCGTGTACGGTGTGGTCGCCCATGTGCCCGATGCGAAAGGTGGTCGGCTTGAGCTTGCCGTAGCCGCCACCAATAACGAACCCGCGCGCGGCCACCGCTTTCACGATATCATCGCCCTTGAGCGACGGCGGCAACGCCACCGCCGTCACGGTCGTCGATCGGGCGCCCTCGGGCGCGTAAATGCAGAACGGCTGCCCGGTGGACTCGCGCAGCGCGTGCACCCACGCGTGGGTCGTGGCGGCCATGGTCGCGTGTCGCGCCCAACGGCCCTCGATCGTTTCCCGCGCGATATGGGCGCCTTGCACCTCGGCGGCGTAGAGCAGCGACAGCGCGGGTGTGTTCGGCGTCTGGTTTTTGTGGATGTACTGCTCGAACTCGACCAGGTCGAAATACAACCCCCGCGCGTGGGCCTGGGTGGCCTCGCGGATGAAGCGTTCCGACGCCACGCCGAATGCCAGTCCGGGGGGGAGTGCGAGGGCTTTCTGTGAGCCGGTGAGCACGAAGTCGAGCTCCCAGGCGTCGGTCTCCACCGGGACGCCGGCGAGTCCGGTGACGGAGTCTACCAAGAGTGCCGCGTCGTGGGCGTGCACAAGTTGCGCGAGTTCAGGCAGCGATGTGAGCGTGCCGGTGGACGTTTCGGAATGCACCACCGTGACCGCCGCGAACTGTCGCGCGGTCAGTGCGGCCTCCACTACATCGAGTGGAACCGGACGGTGCCAGTCGCCGCCAACAACCACGGTGTCCCGCCCGCAGCTCTGGGCGATGTTGGCAAACCGTTCGCTGAAGGCGCCGTTGACCATGGCGAGAATCGGCCCCGGTCGTGCGCAGCGGATGGCGGCTTCCATGAGGCCGGTGGCCGACGAGCTTGAGACGTAGACCGGGCGCGTGGTCCGGAATACGGGGCGCAGGCTCTCCTGAATACGCGCGAACAGTGCCTCGAACACGGCGCCGCGGTGCGGGAGCATCGGCTGCAGCATCGCCTCGAGCACTTCGCGGCGCACCTCGGTCGGGCCCGGCAGAAAAAAGGTGCCGAAGTCCGTCATGAGGGGTCGGCTTGCTCGAAGAGCAGCGTGTGCAGCGCACGGAAGCTGTCGGCTTCCGCATCGGCCACGGCGACCACCTGCTCGCGGCGCGTCACCCCGGTGTAGGCAATAAAGGTGTGCACCACACCGCGCACGGCGGCATCGGTGGAGCCATCGCCGATCATCGCAATGGGGCCACGCAGTGCGAGCTTATGCACGACCGCCGGCTTGCCCTGCTGGGTGGCCAGGGGTTGGTCGCCATCGAGCAGACTGAGGGTGCCGTCGGTATCGGTGGTGACCGACACCGCATGCACGTGATCAGTGGAGACGCCTAACTGCAGCGCCAGCGGAACAATGGCTGAGCGGAGGCCGCCACTCAGCAGGTGCACCTGGCAGTGGGCCGCACGCAACGCGGCGATGAGGTCGGCAGCGCCCGGCTCGATCGCCGCGCGGTAGGCGACGGCGAGTCCGATCAGCTCTGCGGCCGTGGGCCGAATGGTGGCGAGGCGGCGGGCGTATACTGCTTCAAGCGGGATCTCGCCCGCCATGGCTTGCGCGGTGAGCGCGGCGCACGTGTACGCGATCTGCTCGTCGCGTTGCGCGGCCAGCCAATCGATGCCTTCGATCGCCGCTAGCGTGGAGTCGACATCGAAAATGACCGTTTTGAAGCGCGGGGTGGAGACCGCGCGAGGCGCACGAGTGGTCACAGCACGTTTCCCGGAGCGAGCAGACCATGGGGATCAAACTCGTGCTTGATCGCGCGCATGACCCGGAGTTGGGCGTCACTGGTCTGCATGGGTAACCAGCGACGTTTGATCTTGCCGATTCCGTGCTCAGCCGCGACGGTACCGCCCATGCCGATCACCTCGCGCAGCGTGGCCTGCACCACCTGCTCGATCCGGTGCAACTCGGCAACATCATGCGCAATAAAGTTTTGGTGCGGATGTCCGTTGCCGGCGTGTCCGTAGGCAATACCGCGCGGGATCCCGGCGTCATCGGCGAAGCGTCGGGCCATGGAGAGCGCGTCGAGCAGCTTGGGATACGGCACGGCCCAATCGGTGCTCACCTTGCGCCCGCCCTGCGGACGGCACGCACCCCCCCGTTCGTTCATGGTGGCGGGTACGGCATGGCGCATCCGGCGGGCGTCGCGCAGCGAAGAGGGTGAGTCGTACACCCGGATATCGCTGTCGAGCGCCCGATGGGCTTCGGCGAGCGCCAGCCACGCTTCGAGCGGCAATTCGTCGCTGGCGCGCGATTCGTCGGCGCCGGTTTCTTCCACGTACACCATGGCGGTGGCACTACTGGCCCAATTAGCGGTGCCTTCGGCGATACGCGCAATGTCGAGCGCCCCTTGATCGAAGAACTCCAGGCAGCGCGGATACACCACCCTCGATTGACGCGCCGATACCACGAAAGCCAGCGCATCGGCCTCGCGCACAAATGGCACGGCCAATCCGAGCACTTGCTCCGGCAGCGGGAGCAGCGCCAGCTCCGCTTCGACCACCACGCCGAGTGTCCCTTCGCTGCCCACGAACCATTCGACCGGATCGTGCGCGATCGGGTAGCCCACGGTGTTCTTCTCCAACGCGGGACGCCGCAATTCCAGTCGCTCACCGGTCACGAGCAAGACGGTGAGCGCCCGCACATGCCGTCCGGTTGCGCCGTAACGCAGGGAGCGCGCGCCCGACGCATTGCACGCGATCGCACCGCCGATGGTGGATTCTTCTTCGCTGGTGGGATCGGGAGCAAAAAGCAGTCCCGCGGCTTCGGCGGCGCGCCGCACATCGGCCACAATGGCGCCGGCCTGCACCCGAATGCTGCGCGTGTCGCGATCGACCGCTCCGATGTGCGCCATGCCGCGCAGCGACAGCAATACACCGCGGTCGGTGATCGATGCCCCGGTGGTACTCGACTGCGCGCCGGCCGGTGTGACGGCGGTGCCCGTGGCGCTGGCTTCACGCAACAGCTCCGTTACTTCCTCGATGCTCGAGGGGCGGACGACACCCTCGGGGATCATTTCGAGCCCCGAGGCGTCGCGCGCGTAGGCGTGACGCACGTCGAGGTCGTGCGTGATGGCGACGGCTGTGTGCATCATCGTGTCATCACTCGGCGCGGAAGTGTACGATGCTGGCCGTCACGATATCCGGTAACTCGAGTAATGCGCGGCGGGTCTCTTCGCTGACCGATCCGTCCACCGAGATCGCCGCGAGGGCGTCACCACCCTGCGCGAGGCGGGCCTGATGGTATTCGGCGATGTTCACCAGCTGCTCGCCGAGCAACGTTCCTACGCGGCCAATGACGCCCGGGACATCATGGTTGGTGAGAATAAGCAGCGTCTGTTTCGGGTTGACGTCCACATGAAACGAGCCGATACGCGTGAGACGCGCCGTACTCCCTTCGGGCGCGGCGCCCGCCACGGCCAACTGTTGCATGCCACCGGCCAATGCGACTTCTACTGCGCGAGAATGTCCCAGCTCGGTGGACTCGCCCACCGATAGCTCGATGCCACGCGCTTCCGCCAGACTGCGCGCATTGATCAGGTTGAGACGGTCCGTTTCAATCACGCCTTCCAAAAGGCCCGCAGCCGCTGCGGCGAGGAGCGGTCCCGCACCGTGTGCGAGATCCGGGCTGATGCGCAGCGAGAGCCGGCGCACGGCGCGCATGCCTTGATCGGCCAGTACAGCCCGCGCGACTGCGGCCGCACGACGCGCCACCATCATTGCGGCGTGCAGATCACTCCACTCGCCGGAGCCGGCGGCCACGTTGATGGACCGCGATAAATCGTTGTGCAGCAAGGCGTCACGCACGGCAAGACAGACGTCGCGCGACACGTTGCGTTGTGCCTCCACCGTGTTGGCGCCCAGGTGAGGCGTGAGCACCAGATTCGTGGCCTTCCGGAACGGATGATCGGCCGCGAGCGGCTCACTGGTGAACACATCGAGTACGGCGCCGCGCAGCTGATCGCCGTCGAGGGCGGCCAGCAGCGCGGCTTCCTCGATGATCCCGCCGCGGGCCATGTTCACCACTACGGAGCGTGAGGGCAGTTTGCCGAGTTCGCGCTTGCCGATCATGCCGCGTGTTTCGTCGGTGAGTGGCACGTGCACCGTGAGCACGTTCGTTTCGTGCAGCAGCGCCTCCAGCGACGGCGCCCGTCGCACCCGCAGTGCAGTGAACCGCTCGTCGGCAATGTACGGGTCGTAGGCCATCACGGTCATGCCGAAGGCGTGGGCGCGTGTGGCGACTTCGCCGCCGATGCGACCAAGTCCGACAATGCCCAGCGTCTTGCCTTTGAGCTCGCGGCCCATGAACTGCGCACGGTCCCAGTTACCGGCGGCCATGGTCTGCGAAGCCTTCGGTAACTGTCGCAGCAGACCAATGACGGTGCCGAAGAACAGCTCCGCCACCGCCACCGTGTTGCCCGCCGGCGCATTGATGACCGCGATGCCCAGAGACGTGGCGACATCGAGTGCGATGTTGTCCACGCCCACGCCAGCCCGACCCACCACGCGCAGGCGCTTGGCGGCGTGCAGGAGTTCCGCCGTGATTCGCGTGGCGCTCCGTCCAACGATGGCATCGTAGTCGGGGATCCGCCGCAGGAGCTCGTCTTTGGGTAGCGTAGGCAACTCGTCCACCTGCAATTCCGGCTCGGCAGCGAGGAGCGCAAGTCCTTCTGGATCGACTTCGTCAGTGACAAGAACACGATACGGCATCAGCAGCACACCCGGGAAATTCGCGGACACACGAGGAATTGAAGCAGCGTCAGGAAGCATCACGCGCGGTTGCGGCGTGCTGCCTGAAGTCTAATGCCGAACGGTGTGTCCAAGCGCCTGCGGACTAACTCCCGAAGGCGTTCCGCCCTAGTGCGTTGCGTACCGTGTCCCGCAAGGCCACAAGGAGGTCGTCGCGTGACGCGGGGGAGTCGTCCCGGACATGCAGTTCAACGCCGTCGGCAATGGAGACCCGCCGCCACGAGGCCACGCCGCTGCCGCCACGAGAGGGCGCCGGATCGATCGCCAGCGCCAGCGCGGGGGCGAGTGAGGCCGCCACGCGACGCTCGAGCGCATCGCCGGTGACCTGCTGCATCTCCGCCTTGATTGCGTCGAGCGTCTGACCCTCGCGCTGCCGGATCTTGATCGCCAACAGTTGCAACAGATGCCGGTAGCCATAGGTGGCCGCCGTGCCGGCGCCCTCCGGCCGATCGAGCAGGCCGTTGGCTACGTAGAAACGGACAGCGCGGGCACTCGGCGTGGCGCGCGCCGACGCATTGGTCGGCTTCATGCCCGCCGCGTCTACGAGCGACGCCGCGTGCGCAGCGAGACCACGGGCATTGAACGGCGCATGGCGCGAATGCGCCCGCAGCAGCGGTACAGGAGACTCGGCCATGAGACCCTCAATATAGGGTCGAAAGAAGCCGAGCGGCGAGGGGCGGTCAGTCGCTTACTCGATCTGCCCGATCGGGCCTGGGGCGATCAGCCGCGATCAGAGGTGGCAAACGCCGTCTTCACGCCCATCGTCGACGCGTGCTGCGCGATGGTGGCCAGGTCCACGGGCTTTTCCAGGAACTGCACGGCGCCGAGGCGGAAGGACGCTTGGCGATTGGAGTCATCGGCATAGGCGGTGAGCACAAGCACCATCGCATCAGGGGAGAGCATCCCGGACATCGCCATCACCTGCAGACCGCCGTCGCGCTTACCGCCAAGCCGAAGATCAGTGACGATAAGGTCGAACTTCTGCGTGCGCAGGCGCTCCAGCGCCTCCGGGAGAAGTTCGGCAGAGGTCACGGCGTTGCCGTCAACATCGAACAACTCCACGAGGATGTCACGGATGGATTGCTCGTCTTCAACGATGAGGACGGTCTTGGGGCCGGTCAGTGCTTCAACGCTGTTGGTCATCTAACTTACCCGTGCGAGAAACGAGCCACGATAGTAGCGAACCAGTAAGTGAAAGTCGAATATGATGTTGTCGCTGCTCATCCTCACAAATCTGACGGCGTAGACTGTCTGAAAAGCGGTCATCTCGCACGAAGTGTCCGACTTTAAGACGCCCGAATTTACTCGAGGTGATAGCGTTTGAGCTTTTCGAGGAGGGTGGAGCGGGCGATGCCGAGAAGGCGCGCGGTATGGGTGCGGTTCGCGCCGCTCGCGGCGAGCGCGATGCGGATGGCCTCGCGCTCCACCTCGGCCAGCGAGCGAGGAGCGGCGGGATCGGCGCCCGTGCCGCGATCGAAGCGCGCGGTGTCTGCCGGGAGACCGAGGTGGACCGGGTCGATCCGCCCGCCTTTGGCCAGAATGCTAGCGCGCCAGACGGTGTTTTTTAGTTCGCGAATATTGCCGGGCCACGGGTAGGCGAGGAGGGCGGCTTCCGCCTCCGGGCTGAGCGTCGCGCCCTTGGGGAGAAGCGCGATGGCCATCGGCAAGATGTCGCGAGCGCGGGCTCGGAGCGGCGGCAGGGTGAGGGTGAGCACCTGCAGTCGATAATAAAGATCGGCGCGAAAGCGGCGCTCGGCGACCTCGTCGGCGAGTGACTGGTGGGTGGCGACGATGACGCGGGCGTTCGAGCGCAGCGACGTGGTGCCGCCGAGCCGTCGGAAGGAGCGTTCCTCGAGAACTTTGAGGAGGCGGGGCTGCACGTCGGGGCTGAGTTCGGCGATCTCATCGAGGAAAATGGTTCCGTCGCCCGCCACCTCGAGCAAGCCGCGCTTGGCTTGGCGCGCGTCGGTGAAGGCGCCTCGTTCGTGACCGAACAGTTCACTTTCAAAAAAGGTGCTGGACAGCGAGGCGCAATTGATTTCCACGAACGGCGCAGCGTTCCGTGGCGAACGATCGTGGATCTGGCGCGCCACGTAGCCTTTACCCGTGCCGGTTTCGCCTTGGAGGAGCACGGGGGCCTCGGCGTTCTGGGCGGCAAGATCGATCAGATCGGCGAACGTGGGCGCAATGGCATCCACCGCCGGACTGTCAGCGCGCGCATGGGCCCGGAGCACCGCCACTTCCTGTCTCAGGCGACCACGCTCGGCGGCTCGCGTGACGGCGGCGGCGAGCGTTTCCAGATCGACCGGCTTTTCGAGCAGATCGGCGGCCCCACGATGCATCGCCTGCACCGCCGTGCGGACGTCAGCGAATCCCGTGAGGACGATGACGGCGAGATCCGGGTCGTCGGCGCGCAGAGCGTCGAGGGTGCGGAGGCCGTCGGCATCGGGAAGACGAAGATCGAGGAGCACCACGTCGGGCGCGTGCTCGCTGGCAAGGCGGCGTCCCTCCGTGGCGGTGGCGGCGCCGCGCGCCGTGTAGCCGAACGTTTCGAAGAATTCGACCAGCGTGCCGCAGATGCTTTCGTCGTCGTCGATCACGAGCAACGAGAGCGTCACGTGGCGGCCGTGGTCGGCAGCGTGAGCGTGACCGTGGTGCCGATTTCCGGG
>Ga0105045_10002259_pt1 | contig 16212 bp, 13 predicted proteins | sample MAT02_FD_78089 | JGI IMG/M metagenome (GOLD analysis project Ga0105045, IMG submission 78089) | Freshwater microbial communities from Lake Fryxell liftoff mats and glacier meltwater in Antarctica - MAT-02 (megahit assembly) | ecosystem: Environmental > Aquatic > Freshwater > Ice > Liftoff...
AGCTCAGCGCGATCAGCTGTGCGCCGCCGGGGGCGGTGCCCAGCGCGCCGCCCAAATTGCCCCAAAGCACCGGCCCATCGACGTTGACACCGCCGAACAACTTGCTCGGGTTGCCGAACCAGCCCAGGCCGTGGTTGTTGTCGCCGCCCCGAAACAGCAGGTTGCTGTCGTTGATGTTGAGGTCGCCGACGACGTCTAGCTTGGCGGTGGCCGCCGCACTGGACTTGCCGATCGCCAGCGCGCCGGCCACCGACAGCGGCCCGGTGATGGCGTCGCCGGCACGGTCGACCTTCGCGGTGTCCAGGCGTCTGGTCTCGGAGACCAGGTCGTTCCAGTCCTTGGACCGGATCGAGTCCCCTGCGCTCTTGGGGAACGGCAGGTCGGGGGTGATGGGCATGGGGTCTCTCCTGGTCGGGTTGGGTTTAGAACACGATGTCCCAGATCAGCGTGAGCTTGAAGGTACTGGCCTTGGTGACGGCATCGAACACCACCCGGTTGTAGATCGTGCCGCCCGCAGCGGCGGTGAAGATGCCGGCCTCGCGCAGCGGCGCGGCACCGTTGGCCTCGCCAAAATCGAACACCGTCTGCAGGCTTACCTTGATGCGCTTGACGCCACCGGCATCGACGATCTCGGTATAGACCGGCGCGGCCACCGGGTTGCGCGCCCGCTCGGCCACCAGCGCGGCCTGGTCGTCGGTGACAGGGTCGGCGCCGGTGCCCACCGCCATGTGGCTGACGATGGCCGGCGGTGCGCCGCTGACGCCGGCAAAACGCTGTGCCACCAGCTGCCGGCCGACCTTGACGATGCGGTTGTCGTGCCAGCGGTCCAGCACCAGCCGGCCATCCGGCCGCTCCAGCAGCAGCCGCACCCGGCCTTGCATGTTCAGGATGTCTTGCATGTCAGTCTCCCGGCGAGAGTCACAGAATCGAAATTCGCAGCGTCGAAATTCACAATGTCAGCGGTCACAGCGTCAAAGATCAAAAGTCGAAGTTCACAAGAAGCCAAACACGCCGTCGAACACGGCGACGTTGAAAACGCCGCCGATCACGAAGCGGTCGCTGCTGTCGTGCAGCTCGGTTTCGCTCTCGAAGGCGCCCACGCTCAAGCTCTCCTGGCTGTCGTGGGTCTCGGCGAGCGCAGCGTCCAGGCGGGCCGAAAATGGGTCGAGCACGGCGTGGTCGTCCCAGGGCTTGCGCTCGGTGGATTCAGCCGGCAGGTTGATGGCGTACTGCACCATGCCGCGCACACCGGCGGCCCGCCGGCTGTCCATCACCCGCTGGATGGCGTCCAGCGACAAACCCTTGAACAGCTTGAAGCGCTGCGCCAGACCGCTGCCCGACAACAGGCGCTGCACCGCCGCATCGACAAAATACGGCACCACCACGTCGAACACCAGCGGCTGCAGCCGCAGCCACTGCAAACGCACCGCGAAGCCGGCGGCGTCCAGCACCTCGGCGCTGTCGAAGGCCGACACATCGAAGGCGGCGCCGCGGTTGGCTGAAAAAATCCATTTCGACGGCCCGGACGGCACCTTGGGCAAAGCCGGTGCCGACACCCCGTCGGCGGCGACGAAGCGGGCGCTGACATCGGTCGAGCCGATCGAGGCTGAAAACGTTGCGGCGGTGCCGCCCGACAGCAGCAGCGTGGCGCCGGGCGGCACCTCGAAGTTGCCCAGGCTGCGCACACCCGTGCCGGTGTCCTGGCGGATCAGCGACAGCCAGCGTCCGCCGCCCGCAGGGAAGGCCCATTCGATGCGCGGCGGCTGCGGGTCGATGGTCGGGAAGTTCAGGTTCAGCGTGACCGTGCTGCCCGCCACCGTGGGTGTGGCAGCGCCCAGCATGACCTCCAGCTTGGGCGAAAACTCCTCCACCCGCACCAGCCCGGCCAGGCCCTGGATCAGCGCGGCGGTAGCCGGCGGTGTGCTGCCGCCCGGACCGGCCAGCTGCTGGGCGAACAGCGCCAGGTCGTATGGCAAGCCGAGTGCGGCACGCACCGCGCCCTTGACCGCCTCGACCGTGCCGCCGCCGATGAACGACGGCACGGTGGACTTGAGCAGCGGCCGGAAGGTGTCGTCGGCCTCGGGTGTGCCGTCCGGCAGCAGCCGGCGCTCCACGCCCATCAGCGCGCCCAGGCCGTCCAGGCCGCCGCCGCGGGCGTAGTCGATCCAGTGCGACTTGAGCAGGTCCTTGATGCCGGCGTCGCCCCGCATCAGCTCGGCGCCCAGCGCGTCCAGCACACCGTGCAGCAGCGACGCGCCCTCGCCCGATGCGTAGGCATCCGGGAACAGCGCAACGAGTCGGTCGGTCTTGAAGGACATGGCGGGCGGCGTGGCGGGCTGGGTTGGGTTGGGTCTGGGTGTCAGCGGCGGCGCGCGGCCTCAGGCCACCTGCTGCAAATGCAGGCTGCCGGCCCGCACGCCGGGGTAGGCGGCGGCCTGCACCACCACTTCCAGCGAGGCCACGTCCAGCCCCGCCAGGCCCGGGATGCTGAGGGCGGCAAAGCTGGCCAGCGCCTGGTTGGCGGCGGTGAACGTGACCGTGCCGCTGACCTGCGCCACCTGCTGCAAAGGCTGGTTGGGCGTGGCCGCCGGCTTGCCGCGCACCGCCGCCACGACCGCCAGCTGGAACTGGCGGAACGCCACCGGCGCGCCGTCGTCGCCCAGCACCCGCAGGCTGCAGACCAGCGCGCCGCTGCCCTGGCTGAGCGTGGCGGTACCGGTTACCGCGAGGGCCTGCAGCAGCGCCACGCCGATCGCGCCCTCGTCAGGCCGGGCCTGCTCGTCGGCTCCGATCAGGAACGGGTCGGTGGCAATCGGCAGCACCGGCCCGGCACCGCGCTGGAACGACAGCTGCACCTCGCCCACGTCCGCCAGCCCGGCGACCTGGAACACCCTGGACGCCAGCTTGCGCGGTGATACCGATTCGCCGATGCCCAGCGCCGCCAGTGCCGCCACCACCGAGGCCTTGTAGCGCGCCATCGCGTCCTTGCTGCCACCGTTGACATCGGGGATGACCCGCAGCACGCCCGACAGCGTGACGGTGGACACCTGCGTCACCCGGGCCTTGATGCCGGCCGCGCGGGTCTTGTCCACCACCTCGTCCACCTCGGCCTGCAGCGCCGGCTTGCCGGTGGCATAGCGCACCCAGACCTCGCCCAGCGGAATGGCCGGATCGACCGAAAAATCGCGCACCTCCACGCTGTCGATGCCGTCGACGTTGAGCACGGCAAAGCGGATCGCGTTGAGGGTGGCATTGCCGGCCCGCTCCAGCGCGTGTTTGGCGCGCTCGCGCAGCGGCTCGTCGGCCTCGGCCGCTTCACCGCCGGCAAGCGGTTTGAGGTTGCTGACGCCGCCGTCCACGCCGCGCGGTGGTGTGGGCATCACCGTCAGGCTGCCCGACCCCAGGTTGCCCTCGGGCCCGGTGTCCAGCGCCACCACCGGCACCGTCACCGTCGGTGTCTTGGCCAGATAGCTCAGCACCAGTGTGCTGCCTGCTGCTGGCGCAGCAGCCAGCGTCACGGTCTGGCCGTCATTGCCGAAGGGCTTGCCGGTGGCGCTGGGCACGGTGGCCAGATTGGCCGTGCTGCCCGTCAGCCGCACATGGACCAGGCTGGCGATGGCTTGGACGGCGTGCAACACGCTGGCGCCCGGCAGGGTCTGGACCAGTACCGCCGGGATCAGGCCCGGCGCGCTGACCTTGAAGACCCGGCCGCGGGCGTCGGCCACACGGGTTCCGGTGGGGATCGCCACATCGGCCCGGGGCGCTTTCTTGAGCGTGAACGTCACCTCGCCCAGCGCCGGCAGCGCCAGGTTGCGCGAGATGCCCAGCAGCGCCACCACGTTGTCCAGCGCCACGCCCTGGGCGTAGTCGATGAAGGCCCGCTGGTAGGCCTGGTCCATCTGCTCGTACAGCAGCTTGAGCTCGCGCGACACCGCCCGCACCAGCGTGCCGGCCACGCTGCCGGCGTTGAAGTCGGTGATGCCCGAGGGCAGGTCGCGGTAGCGGTAGCCCACCGTCAGGCGCGAGTTGTCGTCGGGGAACCAGCTGGCGGCAAGAGCCGGGTCGGCCGTGTCAAGCGGCTGCCAGACCAGTTGGCCCACTGCATAAACGTAGTGGGTGTCCAGCGTGAACAGCGCCGGTTTGCCGGTCACGAAGCCGCTGATCTGGCGGGCCAGGCCGCTGACCGGGCCGGCGCCCTTGATCGGGTAGGCCGCCGTGCTGCTGCGGTAGATCAGCTCCAGCGCGCCTGGTTGCTCGACGCCCAGCAGCAGGCTGTCCTGCAGCGAGTCGGCCAGTGAGGCGAAGCTGCGCGAGAAGGGGTGTCCGACGTCGATCATGGGGTCTCCAATCCGCCCGGGCTGGCGTTGCCCAACACCGGCGAGCCCACCTCGCTGGCCCCGATGACAGTGGCCGACAGGCCGTCCAGTGCCAGCGCGTAGACCAGGTTGAGCGGCGGCGTCATCGAGGTCGTCGAGATCACCCGCACCGTCAACATCAGCCGCAGGATCTGGCGCTCTCCCGGCAGACGCACGACGTCCACCGCCTCGACTTTGAGCACACGCGGGTCGGCCTCGATCGCGTCGCGGGCAAAGACCTGGGCTTTGAGGCGGGTGCGCGGCAGGTCGGGCTCGCCGATCAGCTCATGCAGGCGCGATCCGAAGTCGGGCCAGCCCAGCAGCGTCAGCTCGCCTTTGCGAACCCGCAAACGCATCGTCAACGCCTGCACGATGTTGGCATTGCCGCTGGCACGGGCGATGTCGCCCGAGGCGCCGACGGGGCCTTGCAGGCCGAGGTCGGCGCCGCCCGCGCCGTCGCGCAGCAGCAGGTCGGTGCCAAAAAGGGTTTGTCGGGTGATGGCCATGGTCGGGTTCTGATTCGGCAGACCGTCAGGCCACCAGCACGATGTTGCGGCTGACGGTGACAGACGCTGCAGTGGCGCCGCTGCCAGCGCTGGTGATCAGCGACAACACATGCGCGCCTGTGCCCAGGTTGGCCGGCAGCGCGCCGGTCCAGCGCAGCCAGGTCTTGTCGTCGGCCCGGAAAAAGCGCAACGCTGGCAGCAACAGCGCGATCTCCGCGCTGTTGGCGGGTGTGGGCGCAGCGACCGGGGCCAGCCGCAGGCGCAGTGCCACACCGTTGATCGCCTGGTGATCCAGGTTGGCCACCCAGGCGCCAGGTGTGGCCGGATCGGGTTTGGCCCAGACGCCCGGTGCCAGCACTTCGACGGTGGTGCCCGCCCTGGACAACGACAGGCCCGCACTGGCGGGTGTGCGGATCAGCGCGCCGGTGACCTGGTGAACCACGCAGGGCAGCGGCGCCGACGGCGGCGCGGGCGGTGGCAGCGGCGCACCACCGGTCATCGCCGACCGGGTCACGGCCTGGATCGCCGCGATGCCGATACCGTCCTGGTCGGTGGCGGCCAGCAGCAGGCTGTGGCTGCCAAACTCGCCCAGCGCCGAGATGCTGCCACCCAGGCAGGTGGCGCTGTGGTCGGCGCTGTTGATCTCGGGGTGGGCCTGGCTGGCCAGCGCGTTGAGCGGCGAGAACCACTTGAAGAACAGCCCGGCCGTGGTGTTGGCGGTGCCGGTGAGCGCCACCGGACCGGTCAGGCCGGCGCCGTGCAGCGGCTGGCTGATGCCGAGCACGATGTCAGCCATCACTGCCCACTCGGATTGAAGGCGGCCGAGCCGCCCGACGGAAAGATCACCGCCTGGTCGTTGACGACGTTGACCGGCAGGCGGTTGACCGTGACCGTGGCGCTGCCGCGCAGCATCATGCCGGGCCACAGCGGCGCACCGCTCTGGCCCTGCATCACCATGCCCAGCGCGACGATGTATTTGGTGTTGACCTTGACCGTCTTGTTGAAGCTGCTGACGATCCAGACCGTGGGCTGCGGCTGCAGCGGCACGCCTGGCGGCGGCGGCAGGATCACCGGCGGCGCGTCGCTGCACTGCGGCGGGTCGCTGGGCATGGCCTCGACCAGGGCCTCGGCGCTGCCGACCAGCAGCTTGCCGCCGGCACCCGGCTTGAACGTCAGGTTGCCCATCAGGTTGAGCGGGCCTTTGAGGGTGATGTGGGCCATGGCGCGTCAGCCCGAGATCTCGGTGCCCTGGATCGTCAGGCCGGCGATCTTGCCGGTGCCGGTGATGGTGCCGTCGCCCCTGATCGTGCCGTCGCCGTCCACCGTCAGCGTCTTGGTGATCTGCACATCGCCGGTCACCGTGAGCTTGCTGCAGGTGATCTCGACCGGCTTGTCCTTGGCCAGCAGCGTGACCTTGCCACCCTGCGGGTCGATCGTCAGCACGAAGTCGTCACCCGACTTCAGCTCGATCAGGCCTTGCGGGTCGATCCGGATGCCGGCGGCGAAGTCACTGTTGTCTTCGGGTTTCTTGACGTCGCGCTGCAGGAACAGGCTGCCGTCGGCCGCCAGACGCAGGTGGTTGAGCGTGCCGTCGGGCAGGCGGTGCTCGAACAAGACATCGTCGGCCTTGAACAGCGGCGCGCGCTCCTGGTCATGGTAGAACCGGCCGGTGATCAGCGGCTGCTGGATGTCGTGGTCCAAGAAGGTCACCAGCACCAGGTCGCCCACCCGGGGCGGCGCGGCCACACCGATGTGCGGCACGGCCACCGGCACCTTGGGCAGCTCCAGGCCGTCGTGCTTGAGCCGCACATCGACCTCGTAATTGGCGCTGTCGTCGGTGCTCTCGTGGGCCACCAGCGCCGTGACAGTGCCCAGTTGCGGGCCGCGGTGGCTGGCCAGCTCCTCGCGCACGGTGCGGCGCACCAGGTCGATCAGCGGGTGCACCAGGCAACCTCCATGCTTCGCATTGCGGTGGTTGAGCCCTTGGTGCCGCCGGGCGGGCTCATGCGGCCGGGCGGGCTCATGCTGCAGGCTCCGCGGCGATCACGAGGTCGGTGACAAAACCTTCCCGTGCGCTCAGGCGGTGGCGCAGGCCGGTGATCACGCCGCGGGCATTGAGCCCGGCCTCGGGCGCGTCGCTGGCGCCCAGGTCATCGCCCAGGTCCAGGGCCGGCATGCCCAGCACCGTCAACCGCAACTCGGCGCTGCGGGCGGCCAGCGCGGCGGCATAACCGGCGGCAAAACGCCCGGCCATGTCCTTGGTGCGGGCCGCGGCGTCGGTGATCAGCCACTCGTCGCCCGAGCCGGACGAGTCCTCGAAATCGCTGTCGGTGGCGGTGAGCCAGAAACTCTTGTCCTCGCCCTGACCGGACATCGGGCTCTCGCCGCCGACCACGATCTTGCGGTTGGGCGCCGGGCGCAACAAGGCTTGCGCGGCCAGCAGGTGCTTGCCAAAGGCCAGGTCACCGCTGCCGCCGAGTGCAGCGGCGGCGCCTGCGAGTGCCCCCGAGGCAGCGCCCCCCAGACCGCCGCCTAGGCCACCCGACCCGAGCTGCGCCGCCGGCCCCAGGCCGCGGAAATGCACCTGGCCCTGGCGGTCGGCAAACAGCGCGAAGCCCAACCGCTCGGCCAGCCGGCGCAGCTGGGTGTGCGCGCCCTGGCGGCGCTCTATCGCGTAGCGCGGCAGGGTCAGGCCGTCCGAGATGTCACCGGCGTCCAGCCCGGCCTGGCCCACCAGATCCCGCACCACATCACCGGCGCTGCGGCCCTCGTAAAACGACGCCACCCGCAGCTCGACCAGGCCCAGCATCGTGCCGGTGGAAAACAGGCTGCAGCCGCTCAAGGATGGCCGCAGCTCGGCCACGGTGCCGGTGAAGACCCGCTGCAGCCCGTCCTCGTCGCCCAGGTCCAGTGTCACCGCATCACCTGCGGCGACGCCGGCGCTCTCGGCCAGCATCACCCGCAGGCTGTCGATCGGCACGGCCACGCTGCGCTCGACAACAAAGCGCACCGGGCCGCCCACGGGCGAGTCGGTATCGGCCGACAAGCTGCCGGCGGTGAATGAAAAGCGGGGGCGGTGGCCGGCCATCTAGAAGCCCCCGTGCTCGCGAGCGTCTTTTTCCAAGCTCGCGTTCTGGTAGCCGTTCAGGATCACGTCCCACTCGTAGATGCCGAACAGCGGCAGCCCGAGGTGGAAAAACGGCCCCCACCAGCCGTACTGGTTGACATGGCGAAGCTCATGCTCGTACAGCGCCTGGGCCTTGGGGAACGTGACCGGGTCGCCGGGCTGGCCCACATAAGCCAGCGGCGTGATGGTCTCGGGCAAAGCCTGGAACTCAGCGTTTTGTTCATACTCGCCGTTGACAAAGATGACGTTGCCGAAGGTGATGCCCAGCAGGCTGTCGAACGAGCCCAGCCAGCCGCCCTTGAAGACCAGCGCAAAGGCGTTGAGCCGGCCCGACGCCGCCACGTCGAAGCCCGGGGTCTGCCAGCTGACATGGCCGAGTGAAAACGCATAGACCAGCCAGCGCACCACCTCGCCGATCAGGCAGCTGACCTCGATGGCCAGCCCGAATGCGGTGTTGGGCAGGGTCCACAACACGCCCAGAAGCGACAGCAGCACGCCGCCAAAGCTCCAGTGGCCGTTCGGGTCGAAGCGGTTGACCGGGTCGTTGGCGCAGTAGGCATGGCGGTTGCGCAGCCGGGGCTGGCGCAGCCAGTCCGCCAGCACCTGGGCGCGCTGCAGGCGCTGCTGCGGCCCGGAAACGAACGGGTTGACCAGCCGCGCATCGTCGGGTGCGCCGGTGTAGCTGTCGGGCGTCAAAAAGCGCCGCAGCGCCGGGTCGTACCAGCGGCAGCCGATGCGGTACAGACCCAGGTCGGCAAACCAGAGCCGGCCGCGGAAGACGGGCGGGAAGTCGGCAGTCGCGGGAGATCCATCGGTGCGCAACGCCGCCTTGTCGGCGGGCAGCGGCAGGCCCCAGGGGTCATAGACCAGCGGCCCGGTCAGGCCAGGCTTGCCGTCGCGCCCCACGAACAGCAGGTTGCCGGCGTGGTCGTGGTGCAGGCACAGCGGCTCGCCCTGCGGCTGGTGGCGGAAGTCGATCGCAGCGATCAGGCCGGTGGGCAGGCGCAGCAGGATCAGCCGCGGCTGGCCGGCGCCGTCGGCAACTGCCAACAACGCGTCGTCGGCGCCGTAGATATAGCGCTCGGTGCCCCCCGGGCCGGACTTTTGCACCAGCCGGCCCTTGTGGTCGTAAGCCAGGTGGGCGATGCAGTCGCCGTTGTGCAGCAGCGCCGTCAGCTCGCCCGCCTGGTTGTGGCGGTAAGTGCGCTCGCCCGTACCGTCCACCACCCGCTGCACCCGGCCTTGTCCGTCGCAGTGCAGTTGCCAGGTGTCGCTGTCAGCGGCCACGTCGTCGTTGAGGTCGTAGCGGTAATGCCAGCTGCGGCTGCGGCTGCTGCTGCCCTGCCCTGCGCCGTCCCGGGTCTCGACCAGGCGGTCGAAAGCGTCGTAGTGGTGCTGGCGTCGGCCCTCGCGCACCAGGCGGAAGGCGGCGTCACGCTCAAGCGTCTGTTTCCAGACCGGCTGGCCCCCGATGCTCAGGCGCTGTTGCTGCGGCCGGCCGGCGCTGGGCTCGTGCCGGGTCTGGTTTTTCACACCGTCCAGCCCTTCGTGCCAGCTCAGGTGCTGGGCGTCGTCGGTGCCCAGGCGGGTGACTGGGGCGCCGTTCCAGGACAACGCACCGGGCCGGCCTTGGGCGTCCCAGGCAAAGCCGATACGCTGCTGCCACTCGGCAAAGTGGATCTGCTCGAGCCGGCCGGCGGCGTCGAAGTCGAAGCGCAGCGACAGCGTGTGGTCGGCGACCGTTTGCACCAGCCCGACCAGCCGCCCGGCGCGGTCGTGCGCGAAGCGGCTGTGCTCGGTGTCGCTGCGGGCCTCGCTGACGCGGCTGGCCGGGTTGCCGGCGGGTTGGCCACCTGGTGCAGCGTCGGCCCAGCGGTAGACAAACGGGCTGGCATCGCCGCGCTGGGTACGCAGCAGCCGGCCCTGGGCGTCGTACTGGTGCGTAAGCGGGCCATCGGCACGGTCCGCGCCAGTCAGCCGGCCGGCGGCGTCGTAGCTGTAGCGGGCCCAGGCCTGGCCGTTGCGGTCCACCGCCAGCAGGCGGCCGTCGTCGCCGTAACGGTAATCCAGCCGGCTGCCGTCGGGCTCGATGATTTGCGTCAGCTCGCCTGCGGCCCAGGTGTAGGCACACAGCCGCGCGCCCTCCTGAACCTGCAGCGGCAGCCCGTGCTCGGCGTGCAGCACGCGGGCTGCCGGCCCGTCGGGGGTGCCAGACCTTGCGGCCTCGAAGGCCTTGAGGGTGTGCAGCGCCGTCATGTCACACCGCCAGCGCCTCGGACGCCGACGCCAGCGGGATCGCATCCAGCATCGCGTCGAACTCGTTGCGCACCCGGTCGAGCTGCTGGTTGAAACTGGTCTCCAGGTTGTCCAGCAAGCTCAACAGCCGGCCGAACAGTTCATCGACCACCAGCGCGTCCAGTTGCTGCAGCAGCGCGGAGACACCGGCCAGGATGGCCTCGATCTGGACCTTGAGCGCGTCCAGCACGGCCTTGAGCGCCTGGCGAACCTGCACCAGAAACGCATCGATCGCCAGCCGGATCTGCGACAGCAGCCCACGCACCGCGCCGCTCAGCTTGGCCAGCAGCGACTGGTACAGGCTGTCGAGCTGCAGCGCGATGGCCGCCGGGTCGATCGCCCGCAGCGGGTCGGTCAGCGGGTCCCACACGCTGGTGCGCAGATCGGCGGCGAGTTGGTCCGGGTCCAGCAGGTTCAACTTGCTGCGCAGCGCGGCATAGACCCCGGCCACCGCGGTCTTGAGCCCGGCCGGGTGCAGTACCAGCGCGGCGTTGCGAACCTCCTGGAAAAAGCCGTTGACCGAGCCGTCGAGTGCGGCTTGCAGGGGCTTGAGCTCCGCCAGAAAACGGTCGGTGGCCAGGTCCAGCCGGCGGGCCTTGACCGACGGGCGCAGCGCGGCCAGGCCGGCGGTCACGTCGGTCATCGTCAACGGTTGGGCCTGGCGCAGGAAGGCGGGCAGCAGCCGGCCCAGGTTGGCGTCCAGCCGGTCATACGCGGCTTGCGCGGTGCGGCTGTCCAGCCGGTTGATGCGCAGGCGCAGGGCCGTGACCAGGGCCTGGTGCGCACTGTCGAGCAAGCGCAGCCGGCTGGCCGGCAGCGCCAGGTCCAGCGGCGCCAGCACCCCATCGAAGCGGGCCTGCAGCGACACCTTGGCCGCGCCGTTGCCGGCACTGAGGTCGAGCTTGACGTTGATCTGCGCGCGCAGGCCGGGCAGCGTCACCACCCCCGGCAACGCGGCCGGCGATAGGCTGGCCAGCCCGGCCTGGGCCTGGCGCAAACCGCGCAGCACGGCGGCCGGGTTCAGCACCGGCAGTGCGGCACCCAGGCCACTGCGCACGCCGTCCAGCGCGGCCAGCACGTCGGCCGCGGGCTGGGCATTGACGGCGGCCAGCAGCCGGTCAAAGGCGTCGTCGAGCGGCTTGAACAGGCTGCTGGGCCGGACACTGCCCGCCAGTTGCAGGTTGAACTGGCGCAGGGAGCCGTCCGGGTCGCCGAACACGGCGTCGGTCAGGCCCAGCACCAGCACCTTCACGGTGTCCAGAAAGCTGTCCAGCGGCGCGGGCAGGTGCAGGCTGTCGAGCGACGCAGCCAGCGCATTGCGGGCCTCGGTGAACAGCGTCCGCTCTTTTTGCTCCAGCGCGTCCAGCAATGGCGTGATGTCGATCAGCGTGACGAGCCGGTCGATCTCGACATGCAGCGCGCGCAGCGGCTGGACCCACACATCGGGGTTGACCCGGTCCAGCGTCTGCATCATGGTCTGGTACGGCGCTTTGAGCGGGTCCAGCAGCGCGCCCGGCGACAAGGCCTGCAGCTGTCCCAGCAACTGGTTCAGCAGGTCGTCCAGCGGACGCAGCAGCAGCGTGCCGTTGACGCCCTTGACGGCATTGCCGACCTGGTCGATCAGGCCCAGCACCGGCCCGGCCAGCGCCGCACCGTCAAAACCGCCGATTCGGTTGCGGAACTCGAGCCAGGCGTCCAGCACGGTCTGCACGCCTTGGGTCAGCTGCTCGTCAAGGGATGCATAGTCTTTTTTCAGCTGCTCTTCGACCATCGTCTCCAGGTCGATGGCGCGCAGCAAGGTCAGGCCGGCTTGCAGCGCAAACTTCTCGGCGTCCGAGATCGACTCCGGTTTGATTGCCGCCAGCTTGGCCTTGAGCGCGTCGATCTCGTCCACCACCTCGTCGGCCACCGGGCGGAAGTCGACACCGTCGAGCTGTGCCAGCAGGCCCTTCAGGTCGTCCAGCGCCGAGGACAGGTTGGTCTCCAGGTCGGTGATCACCGTGCCGGCCTGGGCCACCGCGTCGGCCAGGGCCTGGCCCAGGTCGGCGATGGGGATGCTGTTGAACTGGGCCAGCGCACCGTCCAGCGCGCTGCTGACGCCCGCCAGCAGGCTGTTTTCGATGTGCTGGTCGATGAAGTCGTGCGCCGACTGGAAGCCGGCGGCGATGCCGCTGCGCACTTGCGCAATGCCCAGGCTGTCCAGCGCCTGGTGCACCCGCGTCAGCATGCCCGTCACGGCTTGTTGCACCGCCTCGCTGGGGATGGCCTCGACGGCCTGCTGGATGCGGCCGATGAAGTCGATCAGGATCTGGCGCACTTGCGACAACGCCGACTGGGCAAACAGGTCGTGGATCGCGGCCGACGAGCGGGCCACCTGGGCCGCCAGGTCTTGCGGCGACAGGGCCATGCCCAGGCGCGACAACAGTGACTCTAGCAGGCCGGCCAGCGCATCCACCGCGTCGTCGACGGTGGGCACCTCGTCGAGCGGGATCGCAGCCAGCACGGCGGCGTAAGCCGCGAACAGGCCGTCCCAGGCCGGCAGGTTGATGACGCCGAGCAGCGAGGTCTCAGTGGCCTGCAGCACGCTGAAGGCGGCGTCCAGTGCGCCGGACCAGGCCTGCAGCAGCGCCTCCAGCGCCGGGTAGGCGGCGGCGTCGCTGGCGTCGAAAGCGTGCACCGCCGCAAGCACCGCGTTGAAGGCGCTGGCCACGGCCTGGCGCGGCGCGGCCAGCGCGGCGTCCAGCGTTGCGGCATCCAGCGGCTGGGCCAGGGCCAGTGCGTTGTCCAGGTGGTTGCGGGCGTCGTCCAGCAGGTCGTGCTTGATGCCGATCAGCTGCTGGGCCAGGAACTCGACCAGCGCACCGGCTGCGGGGGGCTGGCCGGCGGCCAGTTGCTCCAGCGTGGCCAGCGCGGCGCTGACCTGGGCCAGTGTGTCGGCATCGATCAGCGAGCTGCCCAGGCTGGCCAGGCGGGTGCTGAACTGAGCCAGCACCTGATCAACCAGGGCCAGCGCGGTCTGCTCCAGGCTGTTGCCGGGCTGGATCTGGCGCACCAGCGCGTTGTTGGCCAGAAAGTCGTTGAGCGCCTGGTAGGCCCCCTGCAGGTCGTCGATGAACTGCAGGCTGTCGGCCGGCAGCGCGTTGTGGATCGTGCTGATGGCCAGTGGCAGGCGCTGCGCCAGGCCGCTGACATCGATGTCGAGCGCGCCCTGCAAGCCGCCCAGCGCCTGGGTCACGGCGTTCAAGGGCGACGCCGCACCGCCGCCGGCCAGCGCGCCGGCCACCTGCAAAAAGCCCGACAGGCCGGTCTGGGCGTTGCTGGCTGCATCCAGTGCCGGGCCGAGGTCGGGCAGGCTGGCGGTGGCGCTGGTCACAGCAGGTCTCCGATGGCCGACAGCGCACCGGCCGCGCCGCCGCTGGCCGCGCCAAACGTATCCAGCATGCCCGGCAGCCGGGTGGTGGGGTTGGCAAAGTCGGCGGCGCCAGCCAGCAGGCCGGCCAGGTCGGACACCGCCGCCAGCGCGTTCTGCATGTCGTCCATCAGGCCGGCGGCCTCGTCCAGCAGGCCGGCGTCCAGGCCGTCCAGCGGGTTACCGGCGGGCGGCGGCGGGGGCGGCACAAACTCGGCCAGCGCGCAATCGAAGTCGAACTCGTCGGGCCGGCCGGCGCGCTGGGCGACGTCCAGGCTATCGACCAGCACCTGCGAAAAATAACCCTGGCCGGTGATCTCGCACAAAAAGTCGACCGGCGCGCGGCCCAGCAGGTGGTCGCGCAGCGTTTGCAGGCTGTCGGCCGCACTGTGGCCATAGACGATGCCACGCACCCGGATTTGCACGCTGGGCCGGCCGAGTGCCTGGGCCAAGTCACCATCCATGCCGGGCACGGCATGGCGCACAAAACGCGCACCTTCGCTGACCTCGATGCTGAGCAATTTGTCGAGCACCACGCCGGCGATCTCCAGCGCCATGTCAGCCGCCCCGGCGAGGTGGCGCGATGCGGGCGGAGCCGGGGTGCAGCCTGTGGGCGGCGATCACAGCCATCCCCCCGTGAAACCGTGCTGGCGCAGGGTCTGGTCGCGCAGGCGCTCGGCCAGGCGGTCGGCCAGGTGATCGACCAGCATCTCCTCGCCCAGGGCGTCCAGGCCGGACAACAGGCTTTGTGCGGCCGCCAGGCTGCGATCACCCGACGCCGCTGGCGGTGCAAAGGACCGATCGGCCCGTGCAGAGCCGGTGGCGGTCGGTGCGGGACGGGTGGCGACCCCGGGGCCCTGCAGCAAAGTGCCCGGCGGCGCGGCCGCGGCATGACGTTGGCGGCTGTCCGCCAGGGTGGCACTGAGCAGGCCTTGCAGTGCGGGCAGGCCCGCGACCAGCCGGGTTGCCGGTGAGTGGTCCGCGCCGCTGCCAGCCGGTTGGACACGGGCACCGAGGCCGGTTGCCGCGTCGGCGTCTCGGTCGATGGGTGACCCGACCCGTCCGGGCGCAAAGACCGTCCCGTCGGTGTCCCGGCGCTGGGCGCCGGGCAAGCAACGCGAGGCCACGGTGGGCGCAGCCAGCGGCCATGACGGCAACGCCGGTGAAACGCTCGGGTCAGACCGTGCGCCGGCGGCCGCCGGGCGATCTGGCGGCAAAAAGCCGGGGCGGGCCACGGCCAGCCGATCCTGAAGCCGGTCACGCCGATCCGGTCGGTCGAGCAGGCTGGCCACGGTGCCGGTGCCGGACCCGCGGTCGTGGGCCGGGCGCGCCACCCCAGGCGGCGATGCCCAGCCAAGCGCTTGGGTAGGGGCCGTGGCATGGCTTGCCGGCACGGGCTGCAAGGTGCCGCCGGCCCGCCGTGAGGGCAGGCCTTGTGCCGCAGGTGTTGCGGCCGGGCCTGGCGCGGCGTTGGCAGCCAGGTCGATCACATTCCCGGCCGGTGGCCGGGTTGCGTTGACCCGACGGTTGGCCTGGGTGCTGGCCGGTGCGAGGCGCTGCGCCGGCTGCCATTGCGCCAGCGGCAGGCCCGGCTGAACCGTTGCGCCGGGAGCCACCCCGGCCTGTCGCAGGCCGTCGTGGGATGGCTCGGCCGGCCAGCCCCGCGCGGCCGCCATCGGCGCAGGACCACGCGGTACCGGCCGTCCCGGGCCGGTGGCCGTGCTCACCGCAGCGCCGGCACCGCTCAGCGACTCGCGGATCAAGCGGTCCAGCGGTGTGGCCTGCGTGGGGCCTGCCTGGTCGCATAGCGCCTCGAACCAGCTCAGCACGGCACAAGACATCAGCCCGTCCGCCTGGCGCAGGGTGCGCAGCGCATCAGGCGCCCAGAACGGCGTGCTCATCCGGCTGCATCCCCGGCGCGGGTATCGCCCGCCGCACCGGTGCCCGCCAGGTAGACCGCCATCTGGCCGGGTGTCAGCTCGGCCACCTGGGCCGGCGTCCAACCGTAGTGGCGCGCCAGCAGCACGTGGGCCTCGCCGATGGCCGATGCGCTGGCCTCTTGCACCGCGGCGCCGTCGGGCGCCAGGCCGGAGATGCGGTGGATCGCCGTGACCAGAAACTGCACCAGCCCGGCATGCATCTGCCGCACCTGCTCAAACGACAGCGCCGGCTCGACCAGCGACTCCTTGACGATCAGCAGCGGCACCAGCGAGACGTCGTCACGGGCGGCCTTGGAGATCAACGCCAGCGTGGCCACCTTGAGCGGGCGCACCCGGACCCGTCGCTCGGTGCTTTCGGGGTCTCGGGCAGCCGACTCGCCAGGGTGCAGCACGGCAGCCGGCACCACCACCTCGTGCACCAGCAGGCTGCCGGCCAGCAGCTCTTGCGGCGTCAGCAGTGCGCCGGCGGGGCTGTCGGTGGCGTCAGTCAACAGGGGGCGGGCAATCGACATGAACTTCATCTCTCGAGAAAACGACGGGCCGCCCCCGAGCTTTTTTGCCCCCTCGGGGGGCGGACGAC
>Ga0105045_10002261_pt1 | contig 16205 bp, 12 predicted proteins | sample MAT02_FD_78089 | JGI IMG/M metagenome (GOLD analysis project Ga0105045, IMG submission 78089) | Freshwater microbial communities from Lake Fryxell liftoff mats and glacier meltwater in Antarctica - MAT-02 (megahit assembly) | ecosystem: Environmental > Aquatic > Freshwater > Ice > Liftoff...
GAAGGATTGAGAATGCCGTCGATCGCCATCTCGACGCGCACTTCCGAATCGGCGGTCACATCGTAAAGGGTGACCCCGATCCAGCCGTTCTCGTCTCCGTAGATTGGGGTTTCCCCGTCCTCGAGTTCCGGGTCGTCATCACTTTTCCGATCTTCCGCGTACTGCTCATCGCCGTTCCAGTCAACGGTGGCGGTGGCAATGAGGGCGCTCGGGAAAAGATCCCTTTCCGTGAAGGAGTAGGGCGCGAAGCTGGTGTCCTCGGCCACGGAAAACCCCGCGGCGGCGAACAGGAGGAGGGTAAGCAAGACACGGATTTTCATCCCGCCATTTTAGTCGGGATTTCTCGTTCTGCAAGGGGCGCCCCGATCACGAATTTTTCTCAATCACCGCATAGGCGTTGTGATTGTGAATGGACTCGAAATTCTCGGCTTCGACCTTGTACCAGGCGATCCCGGCCTGGGCCTCGGAGGCGGCGGCGACATTGCGGACGAGGTCTTCGACAAAGACGGGATTGTCGTAGGCCCGCTCGGTGACGTGCTTTTCGTCAGGACGCTTCAGCACGCTGTAGAGCTCGCAGCTCGCGCAGCGCTCGACGAGGCGGATGAGATCCTCGATCCAGATCGGCTCGCCGCTGAACTTCACGGCGTAGGTGACGATGCCGCGCTGGTTGTGGGCTCCGCGGGCGCTGATCGCTTTGGAGCACGGGCAGAGCGTCGTGACCGGCACCAGCACGGTGACGATGAACTCCTGCTCTTCGCGCGAGGCATCGACATCGAAGATGACCTCGTAGTCCATCATGCCCTCTTTTCCGCTGACCGGAGCCGGCTTTTTGAGGAAAAATGGAAAGCGGAACTCGACGTGGGCGCGGTGGGCATTCAGGCGCGCGAGGAGCTCGGCGGGGATGCCCGAGATGGAGTGGACATCGAGGACCGGTCCATGCGAGTTCAGCACTTCGACAAAGCGACTCATGTGCGTGCCCTTGTATTCTTTGGGCAGATCGACGGCCATGGAGATCGTTGCGACGGTGCCCTGCTCGGAATTGGCCTTGTCGCGGATCCGTAGGGGATAACGCAGATTTTTCACCCCGACGCGATCGATCGCGAGATTGCGGGAGTCGGGCTGGCTCTGGATGTCGGTGAGGTTCTCCATGGATAAATAAAAAGCCCCGGGTTGGGGCCCGGGGCTTTCAAAGCGAGATTGGCATCCGGGTGCCGGAATAAACGCCCTTACCACGTGGGGTTCAAGTGCCACTTGGAGGCAAATGGCTCGAGCTCTTCGCGCATCGGCCAGTGATCGGGCTGCGGCTCGATGCCCTCGTGGCGGAGGCTGGCGCCTTTCAGCTGCATGCAGCCTTCGTTGTTGCCGATTTCCATGACGATTCTGACTTCGTCCGGCGTGAGGGTGATGTCGGGCAGGGCGGCGAATTCGGCGACTTTGTCCTCGATGGGGCGGGCGTCATCGCCGGCTTCCTGAACAAAAGTGGGACCGACGGATTTCACGGGGGCCTGGCTGAGATCCCAGACGCAGGCGAACTGCAGCATCGTGAGACCATACTTTTCGGCGATGGGGCGCATCGCCTCGAGTTTTTCGTTGCCGTGCTCGATCCACCCGTCCGGGCGGTAACTGCGGTGATCGCCGTCTTTGAAAAAGTGACCGGGTTTCACGTCGTCGTGGAAGATGCCGCCGAAGTCGACGACGCGGGCGAGGATATCGACGTTGAACTCGTTCGCGATGGGGAGGACGTAGCGACCCGGCCAGGGCTCCATCGGATTGAGGATGATCATCGCGGAGGAGAGGTGCTCGTGGAAATTCTCGATGCAATAGGCCATGTCGATGGCGAAGCCGTTCGCCGGACCGGGGGCGATGCCGGTCTCCTTCGCGAGGCCGTGCTCGCGCAGGGTCGCCATCGCCTCCCAGACGTTGGGCGAGGAGTAGCCGATGGAGTCCGGATTGTGGAGCATGACGATGTCGAAGTAGCTCGTCTTGCAGCGTTCGGCGCAGGCGCGGGTGGCGCGCTGCAGATACTCGGCGTAGCCATCGGGGCCGCGCAGGTCGGGGTGGGTGAAGCGGGCGTAGCCCTTCGCCCCGGCGCGAACCCCGTCGTAAATGTCGTGCCCTATCATCGCGACGAGGCAGTAGCTGTCCCGGTCGTATCCCTCGAGCGCCTCGCCGAGGAGCTTGTCTCCCTGCCCGATGCCGTAGACGTCAGAAGTTAGGAACGTGCGCACGCCCTGATCGTAGGCCTGACGAACGAGATTTTTCCAGCGGTCCTCCTCGAGACGCTGACCGAAGTGCATGAAGCGTCCGCCGCTCCAGGAGCCGAAGGCTGTTTTCGTGAGATTCATCCGTTACCTGTCGTCAAGAACCGCCCCATCGTCAAGAAGCGCAAGAGCGGACGCGTCCATCGAGGCAAAACATGCGTCCCTTTTGGCAAGTGAGGTCATCCCGTTGGAGACGGGAAGGGCAAAAATGGCGATTCCCATTTCCCCCGCACGATGGCACACTGCGGCATGGCGAGACTGTCAGCGAAGGCCAAAAGCCGCATCTACGCAAATCTGGAAAAATACGCGCGCTCCGGCATGGGCATGGAGAAGGCCTGCGATTCGCTGCTGGGGCAGCCCCGCCTCTCCCGCACCGAGCGCGACATCTACCGGGGCATCCTCGCGGGGGTGAAGAGCGGCCGCAGCATCGGTGACGCGCTCGGCGCCTCGAGCAGCGCGGTCTCGGCCCTCGAACACGAGGTCGTCGCCGCGTCCGAGGCGGGCGGCCGCCTCGAAAAGGGCTTCGCCCACCTCGCCGAATACTACCGCCGCGTCGACCGCACCCGCCGCAAGATCCTCAAGGGCCTGACCTATCCTCTCGTCCTCATTCATGTCGCGATTCCCGTCTCGACCCTGGCGGTGGCGGCTTTCAGCAGCTTTTCCCTCGACGGCGAGAGACCAGCCGGAGGCTATCGCGAGGCGTTCATGAATAGCGGAAAAATGATGCTCGCCGCCTACGTCGTGGTATTTTTGGGAATTATCGGGGCCGCCTTTCTCAACCGGCTCGGTCGCACCTCGGGTTTCGTCGATGCGATCCTCTGCCGCGTGCCGCTCCTCGGCCGGGCGCGTCGATCCGTGGCGATGGAGCGTTTTTCACAAGTGTTCGAGATCTTCCTGCTCGCCGGAAAAAAAATGAGCGACGCCCTTGACGGCGCCGGCCGTGCCTCGGGCAGCGGGCTCATCCGCGAGGCCGGAGCCACCGGAGCCCGCATCGTCGCCGGCGGCGATCCGCTCGCAAAGGCTCTCTATGCTTCGCCGTCGGCCTTTCCCGATGATTTTTCCCGTGGCATGGCCGCCGCCGAGGAGTCGGGCCAGCTCGATAGCGAACTCGGCGAATGGGGTCGCTACTACTCCGAGTCCGCCGCCGAGGCCATGGATCTGCTGGCCGAGTGGGCCCCGAAGCTTTTCTATTGGGGCATCCTCCTGCTCGTCTCGGCGATGATCATCCGAGCCGCGATGGCCTACCGTGATCTCATTGAGGGGCTGCTCAACATTGGGGGATAGCGTTTCACACTGTCTCGGCAGCGCCCGGTCAACAGGCATCGTAGCGCGAAAAAAACAGGGAACCGAAGAAGCGACCCAAAATTGAGTTTCCCGCAATCGAGGAAGTCGGCGGCCCCGCCCCTTTCGTCGCCAGTGAGATGGGTCTCTGAAGCCGTCACTACAGCCCTGAAGGATGGTAGATCTTCGTACCCCGGTGCCGCTCATCGCCTGGCATCGAAGCGGGCGGGACGCCCGCGGTCCGACTGGGAATCCCCGGCCTTGAGCCGGTCTGCGGGCGCGCAGCAACAAAGGCCGGATTTGTCTATTCAACCAAAGAGGGAAGGGCATTTGGCTTCGCAGAACTCTGGATCGAGGACCCTCGCCGACTCGCGCCGGGCCCCTATCTCCTCACCAGCGGGAACACTTTCGAAGCTCGCGAAGTTGCCGACAGACCTCCTGAAGTTCAACGCGGAACTTCTCGATACCCGGCTCGACGAATATTTCAAGATCCCGATCCCGCGTCTACACGGGGGCATCTGAGGATGTGAAGGAGAGCGGTGGGGCACCGGTTTCCGTGTTTCCGTGCTTGCGCGGCGTGTCGCGATACGCTTCGATGGAGGGATTACCCCGTTAACCTCCCCCGCACTTATGCTCCCGACTCCGCCCCGTATTTTCGCCTCGTTTCTTTTGTCCTTCCTCCTCTGTGTCGGCACGCTCCGCGCCGGTGAGTTCACGATCAAAGAGGAAGCCGACGGGGTCAGTGTCATGATCGACGGGAAGCTCTTTACCAAGTACGTCACCGGCGATAAGGCGACCAACAAACCCTATTTTTACCCGGTGATCGGCCCGACCGGCAAGGGAATGACGCGTGCCTACCCGATGGAGGATGTGAAGGGCGAGGCCCACGATCACCCTCACCACCGCTCCTTTTGGTTCGGCCATCAATTCATTAATGACTTCGACACCTGGCACGAGGAACTTACCCTCATCGAGCGCGCCAAAGGCGATGCGGGGAAACTGAAAGAGCTGAAAAAGACGCTCGGGGCCTCAGTCCATCGCGAGGTTCTCGAAGCCTCGGCCGACAAGGACATGGCGGTCCTGAAAGTCTCGACCAATTATACCGACCCGTCGGGTATGGTCATGGCTTCGGATGTGCGCACTTTCACCTTCCACCTCGGTCCAGATGGCTCGCGTCTCATTGATGCGGACATTGTCTTCACCGGGGTGGTGGAAAAGGTAATTTTCTCCGACGCGAAAGACGCCGGACTCAGTCTGCGAGTGGCCCACTCGATGAGCGTGGACGCCAAAGAGGGTGGTCATATCGTGACGAGCGACGGGGCGTCCGACAAAGATGCCTGGGGCAAGCGGGCGGACTGGTGCGATTTCAACGGTCCGGTCGGCGGGGAAAAGTTCGGCGTCGCGGTGCTCAACCACCCCTCGAGCTTTCGTTATCCGACTCCGTGGCACGCGAGAACTTACGGCCTCCTCACCGCCAACCCCTTCGGACTGAAGGCGGTTGCCGGAGAGAGTGAAGAGGGACCGGTCACCTTGAAAAAAGGCGAGTCATTCACGATGCGCCACCGCATCATCCTCCACACCGGAGATGAGAAAGACGCCGACATCGCCGGAGCGTGGAAACGCTACGCGGCGGTGAGGTGAGTGCCTCTTACTCCGAGACGCTGCTGAGGAGGAGTTCTCCCTCGCCGTTGAGCTTCTCGTTGATCGAGACGCGGAGACGCTCGACCCCGCGGCGGATGCGGGCCTTGACGGTGCCGAGGGGACTGTCGATCCGTTCCGCGATCTGCTTTTGGGTGAGACCCTCAAAATACGCCAGCTCGATGACTTCGCGCTGCTCGGGAGAGAGGGCCACGACAGCGGTCTGGAGAACCTGACGGGCGTCGGAAAGGTAGAGCACTTCGCGCCCGGTCGTGCGAGCCTCGGGGGCGTCGCCTTCCATTTTTTCTTCAAAACGGTCGTAGAGAGCGGAGCGGCGCTGCACACTGCGAACGCGATCGATGGAGCGATTGCGGGCGGTGGTGCAGATCCAGGTGACAAGCGAACCTTTTTTCGGGTGATAAGTGTCGGCCTTTTTCCAGATCGTGGCGAGGACTTCGTTCATGATGTCCTCGGTGTCTTCGTAGTGATTGAGCACTTTGAAGGCGGTGGAGAAGATCAGAGCCGAGTATTTCTCGCTCAGTTCGGTGAACGCCTTGTGGTCCCGCGCTGCTACCCGCTCCATCAATTCCGCTTCGGCTTGACGCTGTTCTGTTGTATCCGTTTCGTTGTTCATGATTTGTTTCATTTGTCTCACTGTTGACAAACTCTTGTCTATGAACAAGAATTAGACAAGAGGAAACTTTGAAAAAGGATAGAAATATTTCTGCTGGAGTTCGTAACTTCGCTCCCCGCAACGCTCAATCTTTCCGAACAACGCTATGAAAACCCATGATGAATTTTTCGAGATCAGTGCCGTTGCCCGGCTCACGGGGATCTCGTCCCATGTCTTGCGGGTCTGGGAACGTCGTTATGGCGTGGTCGAGCCGCACCGCAGTGATTCGAAGCGGCGTCGCTACAATCAGGATGACATCCGTCGGCTTTCCCTGCTTAAGACTCTCGTAGACAACGGCCACGCCATCAGCAGTGTCGCCCGACTCAGCACGGCCCAGCTTGAAGAACGGCTCGCCAGCGCCCTCGAGGCGAGGGTATCGGATGATTTTCTCGAAGTCGCGGCTCCGACCGGTGTCTGCCGGGTAGGGTTAATCGGGATAAAGATACGACAGGCGGTGCGCGACGCCGCCGAGAACACTGCCGCGATGCGGATCGTGGGCGAATTCCATGCCGCCGAGGAGATGCTGGCGAGCCTGCGGCCGGGCTCGATCGACCTCATCATCGTCGAGCGCGACACCATTTTCCCCGAAGACATCGCCGAGATCCAGGAAATGGTCGCAACGATGCGTGTCCGGCGTGCCATCCTGATCTACCAGTTCTCCCGCGAGGACACGATCAATCCGCTCGACATCAAGCGCATCACCGCGCTGCGCGCCCCCGTCGATGCGGCGGAGATCCAGCTTGCCTGCATTGCGGACATCCAGTTGGCACTGCGTTCGGGGCTTTCTGACAAGGGGGAGGAAGCGTCCGAGCCCCGGAAGTTCGAACGCCCCGTCGGCGAGATCCCGCCTCGAGCCTTCACCGACGAGCAACTCGTCCGGATCGCGAGGGTCTCGTCGGTGGTGAAATGCGAGTGTCCGCAGCACCTCGCGAGCCTGCTCTCGGGCCTGATCGCTTTTGAAAAATACAGCGAGCAGTGCGAGGACCGCAGCGAGAACGATGCCGCGATCCATGCCTACCTCCATCGCACCACCGCCCAGGCCCGTGCGAGCATGGAGATCGCCCTCTCCGAAGTCCTCACGCATGAGGGGATCACTCTCTGAGCCGGTCGTTTTCTTTCCCGGGTCAGCCCGCTGCCGCAGCGGTTGCAATTGGCGGTGCGAGGTCGTAGCATGGCCCCCAGCATGGGGGAAAACGCCATATCACCGCAGGCCTTGCTCGGTCGTTTTGCAGAACAGCGCATCCTCGTTGTCGGGGACGTCATGCTCGACTGGTTCATCTGGGGCAGCGTCTCCCGCATCTCGCCCGAGGCGCCGGTGCCTGTCGTCGAGGTGCAGAGCGAGTCGCGTTACCCTGGCGGGGCCGCCAACGTGGCCCGCAACATGACGCCTTTCGGGGCCGTCGTCGAGCTCTCGGGGCTCTATGGGACCGACCCCAACGGCACCCTGCTCGAGACCACCCTCGCCGAAAACGGGATCGGCGTGGAGCTTTGTCTCCGCCGCGAAGAATACCAGACGATCACGAAGACCCGCGTCGTCGCGAGGCATCAGCAGGTCGTGCGAATTGATCGGGAAAAACGGCGTCCGCTCTCTCCGGACCTCGCGGCGGAATTGGTCGGGCGCATCCGCGCCGTCCTGCCCCGGATCGACGGGATCATTATCGAAGATTACGGAAAAGGCCTCATCAGTGCCGAGCTCGTCGCCGGTCTCCTCGCCGCCGCCGGCGAGCGTGGGATCATTGTCACGGTCGATCCCAAACCGGGCAATCCAATCGAGTGGCGCGGGGTCACGACGGTGAAGCCGAACCGGTCCGAAGCCTTTGCCTGTGCCGGAATCGAGGATCTCAATCGCGACGCGGGGGTTGATCCTCTCCACGACGAGCCTCTCCTCGCGACGGGACGGATCCTCCTCGAGAAGTGGTCGTGCGCCCAGGTGCTGCTGACACTCGGCGAGCAGGGCATGCTCGTCTTTTCCGACGACGCGGCCCCGGTCCATATCCCCGCGAAAGCGCGCGAGGTCTTCGACGTCTCGGGGGCGGGGGACACCGCCATCGCGGTATACACCCTGGGGCTTTGTTCCGGTCTCTCGGCCGCAGTCGCCGCGCACGTCTCCAATCTCGCGAGCAGCATCGTCGTTGGAAAACTCGGGACGACCCCGATCGAGCGGGAGGAATTACTCGCCGCGATCACTCTGAATTTCCCCGACGGTGTCCCGCTCTGAAATCCCCCCCTTTTTTACCGACTTCCCCCCCTTCTCATGTCCGCCGCCGATCTCATTCACGATACCTTTGCCGATCATGCCGCGACGGTGGCCCGTTTTCAGGAGCAATGCGCCGGAATCATCGAGGCCATGGGTGAGCGGACCGTCGAGTGTCTCCAGGCGGGCGGGAAAATCTGCTTTTTCGGCAACGGCGGCAGCGCGGCCGACTCGCAGCATCTCGCGACGGAGTTCGTGGTGCGTTTCACCCGCAATCGTCGCGGCCTGCCCGCAATCGCTCTCACGACCGACACCTCCATCCTCACCGCCTGCGCCAATGACTTCGGGTTTGAAGCCGTCTTTGCCCGTCAGGTCGAGGCGCTCTGTCGACCCGGGGACATCGTCGTGGGGATCTCCACTTCGGGGAACAGCGCCAACGTCGTGCGCGGGCTCGAGTTCGCCCGGGGCGAGGGCATCACGACCTTTGCCCTCACCGGCGAAAAGGGCGGTGCCTGCGGTGACCATGCCGACCTCCTCCTCTCCGTGCCCTCACCGGTGACGGCGCGCGTGCAGGAGTGCCACCTCATCGCGGGCCATCTCATCTGCGACCTCGCCGAGCTGGCTTTTGCAGAGACGACGTCCCTTATTTCCGGGAGTTGAGTGCTTTTTCGACGGGTGCGAGGATACGCTCGAGTTCAGCGAGAGAGGTCTCGGTTTTGCCGATGACCTTGAGCTGCGGTTCATACTTCTCACGATGCTCGCGGCAGACGCGGCGGAGCGGTTCGAAGAGAACGATAAAGTCGTGGTAGAACGCGCTCGTGCCTTCGGCAAAAGCCCTGCGCTGCTTTTGCGCAATGATAGGGCGGTGCTTCTCGAGAATGTCGGTGTAGAAGGTCCGTGCTTTCCGCACCGACTGGGCTCCCACGACCGCAGCGAAGGCGAGCAGGAGCGAGGCCACCCCGAAGGTGATCGCATTCCACGGCGTCTGCTCCAGCATCGTGAGGATGACTCCGCCGAGCGCGGTGAGGATGGCGGCGAAAATAAATCCCCAGATGATGCGGCTGCGGCGGGCGAAGAGGCTGCCGAGCTGGTCCCGCAGATTGAGATTGCGGAGCGCTTCGGCGGTCGCTTCCTCGACTTTTTCCTCGATGCGGCGATGGGCGGCGCTCCAGTCGGGGCTGCCGTCTTCGCCGACGCTGAGCTCGAGATTAAAATGCTCTTCCATCTCTTCGGAGACGCGTTCCCAGAGGTGGGCGACGTCTTCCTTCACCGCCGTGGCTCCGGCCCCGATGCTGCGGCGCACCGCCTTCATCGTCGTGGCAAAGATGAGGCCCTCGATCTCCTCGGCACTTTTGCGACGGGGGAGCAGGGCGGAGATGACGCGGAACTCCGAGTCGAGGAGCGGCTCGGCCTGGAGACCGGCGGCCATGAAGCTCTGGTCGAAGGCTTCGAAAAGCGGCTCGCATTTCTTCAGGGTGCGCTCCTGTTGGGTGCGACAGGCAGGCTCGAGTTCACTGAGCAACTCTGTGTCGGCGCGGATGATCTCGGAGGCTGCCCCGAGGTTTTCCTTGATCTCGCCGAGCACGTAGCAGGCCGCCCGCCAGGCGTGGATGAGCTTGATGAGGCGCGGCTCGGACGACTCGACGATGCCCGAGATGTAGCGCTCCAGCCCGTCGATGCGGCTGTTGCGGGAAAGCTCCTCGTTCCCGAGACCCGAGGTCTTGGCGAGGAAAGCCTTCTTCGCCGAAACGGCAAAGGTCGGGAAATGCTGGCCGAAGCGGTGGTGCGCCGTTTTCTGGAGGTGCTCGAGGATGGCCGAGACTTCCTCCTCGGTGCGCAGGTCGCACTGCTGCAGGACGAAGACGACCTTCTTTTTCCACTGATGATGGATGCGGTCGAGGAAGTCCCAGGTCGAGGCGCCCCAGGGATTGGTGACCGCGAAGACGAACAGAACGAGGTCCGCCATGGGGAGGAACTGCTCGGTGATCTGCTGATGCTCGGACTCGATCGAGTTCGTCCCGGGCGTGTCGACGATGTTGAAATCCTTCAGAAAGTCATTGGGACGGAAGATCTCGACGATGTCATCTGAGAAATCGAACTCGTGAGCCTCGGCCCCGTATTTGAAAAAGCCGATCCGGTCCGTCGTCGGGATGACGTCGGCGTTGCAGAAGTCTTCGCCGAAGATCGCGTTGAGCAGGGTCGACTTGCCCGCATTGACCTCGCCTACGACGACAAAGAGGAAGGGGTCCTCGAGGTTCGCCATCAGGTTTTTGAGCAGCGCCAGCCTCGCCGCACTGATCCCGCCGTCACGACCGAGGTCGGTGAGAGACTGAATCGCTTCACTCAGCTTCTCTCGCGTCTGGAAATAGTTTTTTCCCAGTAGGTCTGTCGGTTTTTCAGGCAAGGTGGCGCAGGGTGAGGCAATCAGCGGTCGAAGGATGACCACGTCCTTTTCATATAAAGCCCAAGCTTCGCTCAAATTGAAGCGAATTATTTCACTTTTCCAAATTAAATTTGAGAATCGGTCCTCATTCAGGCCGGGGCATGTTGAAACGGTCCGGGGTGCGGCAGGAACCGGCAGGCACTTCCATGCGGCCGATCGGGGCAAAATGCCCCGGGATCACGAGGAGCGTCTTCGGATCGCAGGGCGATGGGCCGGGGGGTGACGAGACCGCCGAGGAGAGGGTGGGCGCAGCGAGCGTGCTCGCCGGTGAGATCAAAATCCCATGTCAGGGGCGGTCATGGATGGTGGCGCCCCGTAGCGTGGACGGGTGCCGCCTCACTTGTAGCCACCCTTGGCGAGGATCGGGGGAGTGACGAGAGAGGGTTCCTTGCGGTAGGTGCGCGTGAATTTTTTCCCCCAGGCGCCATTTTCGTAGGCGGGGCGGTAGGTGATGACGAGCGCTTCGTAGGTCTCGTAGTTGCCGCACTCGAGACGCTCGGTCACGGTGATGTCCTCACGGCACCATTCGATGTTGCCAATAACTTCGGGCTCGGGATTGCAGAGGCCGTGGCGGACGGAGAATTGCGGGAAGACTTTGCAGAAGCTGCGGTCTTTGCGGGCGTAATGGCAGCGCCACTCGGGCTTGATGTTCTGATACTGCTCGGCGATGGCATTGGTGCCAAGGCAGACGATCAGGGCAGAGAGAAGAATGGAGACGCGTTTCATGGCGGGCAAAGAGTCCGCTCATAGTCGAAAGAAATGCGCCGCTTTTCAAGCGGAAAGTCAGAAGGATTTGCGTCGAATCACGGTTCCTTCTTCACCACGGCGTTCAGTTTCGCCCGGGCGATGTCGATGGCTCGGCCGTCAATGACGGAGCGGGCGATCAGATTGACGGTCTGGCGAGCTCGTCCGGTGCCGCGCGATTCTGCTTGGATCTGGTAGATGAAGACGCCCCGTGGATTCACCCGCGGCTGGGTAAAGCCGAACCGGATCGCCGAAGCGGTCACGTTCATGCGGCCCAGGGTGAGGCGGAAATAGCGCAACGACTTCAGCTTTTTACTCGCCTTGCTCCCGCGGACGGTGTGATTGTCAATGCGGTCACCGTCGTTCTCGACTGAGAAATAGAGCTTCGTCTTCCGTTTTCCAGTCAGCGTGAATTTCACGGTCTGACCGCTGCCGTTGCTGTTGTAGACGTTGTTGCCGCGTTGAGTCGCGACGCGACTTTTTTTCCCGATGCGCACATCGGGCCGGTAGAGTGCCGTGCGGAAGGTCCTCGGGCCGGGACCGCCCGGGGTGATGTCGTTGTTCTGCGAATCGAAGATCTGGTAATAATAGTCCCGTCCCATTTCGAGTTGGCCGGGATTATAGTGAGGACTGTCCTGCGTGCTGACGAGGGTGAGTGAAGAGGGTTGGGTGCCGAACCATACCCGGTAAGGCCCTTCTTCAGACGGGGCGGGCTCCCAGCTCAGCGGAGTGGCCTGATGGGCGAGATTGACGATGTTGAGACGGAGCGAGGAACTCCGCCCGGCGAAGCTGGCCCCGATGACGGCCGATTCGTTCGTGGTGACAGCCCCCGCAATGGCGAGACCTCCATTGGCCAGGGTGGCCGGGCCGCTCAAGACGCTCCAGACGATGGCATCAGGCGTGAGGATGGTACCGTCGTCGAGAGAAAGGTTGGCGGAAATTCTTGTCGCGTCGCCTTCGTTGAGTGTCGTGCCGGGCGCGGCGGAGAGGGCGAGGGAGCGGACATCGTAGAGCTGGCCAGTGTAGCCGCTTTTTATCCGGACGCCGCCGGCGAGGCCGATGACCCCGCCATCGACGGCTCCGCCGGTGGAGGTCTCGATCGTGACGATGCCGCCACTGACCTGACCTCCGCTGTGGCCGGGTTCATCATGGAGCAGACTGACGGCTCCGCCCGAGGCCCTGGCATCAGCCCGCGATTCCCCGACAGAGAGGCCGAAGACAAGAAGTGCTGCGAGGGCGCAAACAGAGCCGGAATGGCGGGGAAAAGGGATCATGGCTCGAGGAGACGTCCGACTTGAAGCTCGAGATTTTCGAGCCGCTTTTTGAGGGCCTTGTTTTCCTCGCGGAGGGCCGCCTTTTCCCGGTCGAGGGTCTCATCACGTTGCTCGAGCTTTTGATTGAGCCCCTGGATCGCGGCGAGGGCTACGCCGTGGAGGTCGGCGTCGTTGAGACTGGTGTCGCTCTCGTTCAGGGGGAAGGCGGCATGGAAATCCTGCGCCATGGGACCGATGTGACGCTGCTCGTAGCCGATGTAGTTCCACTCGGCGATGGGGATGCGGGTGAGTTTCTCGAGGACGGCTCGTGGATCGACGGGCTTGATGTCTTCCTTGGTATTCCGGTCGCTCGTGAAGCTCCAACTCGCCGCGCCGGGCGACCACGAGACGGATTGGTTTGCACCACCGGCCCCGCTCGTGAAGAGGGCCCCGCCCACGACGTGGAGCTTGGCGGTGGGGACCGGGATCCCGAGACCTAGATTGCCGCCCCGCACCGTCAGGATCGCCGAGCTGGAAAAGGGCGTCACGCGGGTGCGGAACCCGAGGTCCCAGTTTGGTTCGTTCGAGCGGCCGCCGGGATAGGGATTGGCCGTGTCGATGAACATCCAGTTGATGAGGGTGAGAGGCACGGAAATGCCGATGGTGTAGACCGCGCCGGTGCTCACATCAATCGGCGTGGTGAGGACGAAGGACTGATAACTCCCGGCGGCGACGACGTTGAAGGTCACTGCCTGCGTGCCGAGGAGCGGGCCGCCCGTTCCTTCTCCGGCATAGAGATTGATTGTGCCTGCGGAGCTCGAGGTGGCGAGCGGAGAGCCCACTTTGAGCTCGATGCCGGTGAGTTTGCCGGTCTGTCCGGCGGTGAAGGATTGCCATGCCACTTCCCCCGTGATTGCCGGCGTAAGGACCTGCTGATCGAGGGTCTCCGCTCCGGTGACGGCATCGCCATGGATTTCGAAAAGCCCGAGCGGGGTGGCAGTGCCAATGCCGACATTGCCCGAGGAGCGGTAGACATTACCCGCTGCGCTGTCCCACGTGCCGATACTGCTGCTGAGATCCGCCTTCGTGATGGTGCCGTCGGCGATCTTCGCGCTCGTAACAGCGTTGTCGGCGAGCTTGACCGATGTGACCGCATTGTCGGCGAGCTTGGCCGATGTGATGGCGTTGTCGGCGAGCTTGACCGCTGTGACGGCGTTGGCGGCGAGCTTTGCACCGGTGACCGCATTGTCGGCAAGCGTGGCGGTGGCGACCGAGCCGGTGGCGAGGTGCGTGCCCATGATCGTCCCGTCTGCGATTTTTCCCCCGGTCACGGCTTTATCGGCGAGCGCTACCGTCGCGACCGCTCCGTCGGCGAGTTGATCTCCGGAGATGCTGTCGGCGGCGAGGTGGGTGCCGTTGACCGCACCCGTGGCGATCTGGGCGCTGCCGATCGCCCCGCTCGCGATGGCCCCGGTAGAACCCGAACTCAGGGCGTAGGCCGAGGAGGCGAGACGGCGGTTCGGCGAGAGCTTTTGAAAGGTAACATTGTTCGTGCTGAACCAGATCGCGAGGCGCACGTCGGCATTTTGCGCGAAGACTCCCTTCGGGATCGCGGTGGTCATGCTGGCGTGGTAGCTCGTGTCGCCGAGAGGCACGCTGTAATGGCCGCCCGTGACCGGCGTCTCGATCGCGGCGGTGGGCGCCGTCCCGGCAACGCTCGTGGCGTCGTTCGACCAGTAAGTGGTGGTCCCGGCGGCATTGACGAGGGCGAATTTGAAGTAGCCGGCTCCGTCATGGTTCACCCCGCTGACCGCGACGCGACCCTGGTGATTGATGATGCCCGGAGGATCGACCGCCCGGAGCGGGAAGGGCAGGGCCGGGAGGAGAAAGAGAAGAAGGAGGAGATGCTTCCGTCGGGGGAGGGAGAAGAGGAACATGAAAAGAAAGGAAGATACGATGGAATCTTTAATTGATATTAAAATTCTAGTTATACTAAGTTAATTCAGATGATTCCGATTTCAAGGCTTTCCGGGAAACGAAAGGGCGGAACCTCGTATTTCCGGAGGCGAAGACCTTGATGAAGAGGCCTTTCGGGCGATTCCGAGAGGGAAAAAGAGGTTTCCCGATTGCGATTTCCCCCGCCTCATGCAAGGGGTGACAAATTTTAGCTTTCTGGGAAATGCCGCGAGACACATCGATTCAAAAAATTCTGCTGATCGGTTCAGGGCCCATCGTCATCGGACAGGGCTGCGAGTTTGACTATTCGGGCGTTCAGGCCTGCAAGGCGCTGCGCGAAGAGGGATACTCTGTCATCCTCGTGAACTCGAATCCGGCCACGATCATGACCGATCCCGAATTCGCGGATCGCACCTACATCGAGCCCATCACCGCCGCGGTGGTCGAGAAGATCATCGAAAAGGAAAAGCCCGATGCGCTCCTCCCGACGCTGGGGGGGCAGACCGCTCTCAACACCGCGATGGAACTGGTCCGCTCGGGCTTCCTCGAAAAGGCCGGCGTCCGGCTCATCGGGGCGAATGCCGAGGCGATCGAGAAAGGGGAGGACAGACTGCTTTTTAAAGAGGCGATGATCCGCATCGGTCTCGACATGCCTCATTCCGGCGTCGCCCACACCCTCGAGGAAGCGCACGTCATCGCTCTGGAGATCGGCTCTTTCCCGCTCATCATTCGCCCCGCCTACACCCTCGGCGGCAGCGGCGGCGGGATCGCCTACAACCGCGAGGAGTTCGAGACGATCATCGCCCGCGGGCTCGATCTCTCTCCCGTGACCGAAGTCCTCGTCGAGGAATCGCTCCTCGGGTGGAAGGAGTACGAGATGGAAGTGATGCGCGACAAGGCGGACAACTGCGTCATCATCTGCTCGATCGAGAACTTCGATCCCATGGGCGTTCACACGGGAGACTCCATCACCGTAGCTCCCGCGCAGACCCTGACAGACCGCGAATACCAGATCATGCGCGACGCCTCTTTCGCCATCATCCGCGAGATCGGCGTCGAGACGGGGGGCTCGAACATCCAGTTTTCCATCAATCCCGAGACCGGTCGCATGATCGTCATCGAGATGAACCCGCGTGTCTCGCGCAGTTCGGCCCTCGCCTCGAAGGCGACCGGATTCCCCATCGCGAAGATCGCGGCCAAGCTCGCGGTCGGCTACACCCTCGACGAGATCCGCAACGACATCACCCGCGAGACGCCGGCGAGCTTCGAGCCCTCGATCGACTACGTCGTGACGAAGCTTCCGCGGTTCACCTTCGAGAAATTCCCCGGGGCCAATGAGACTCTCACCACGCAGATGAAGTCGGTCGGGGAAGCGATGGCGATCGGCCGGACTTTCAAAGAGAGCCTGCAAAAGGCGCTGCGCAGTCTCGAGATCAAGCGTTTCGGACTCCTCGGCGACGGGGCCGATGTCGTGGTCGATGACGAGACCCTAACGACCAAGCTCAGCGTCCCGAATGCCGAGCGCATTTTCTTCCTCGCCCAGGCTTTTGTCCGCGGGTGGGAAATCGAGAAGGTCTTTGCCCTCACGAAGATCGATCGCTGGTTTTTGCGTCAGATCGACGAGATTGTAAAAGAGCAACTGCAGCTCGCCGACACCGATCTCCTCAAGGCGAAGAAACTCGGCTTTTCCGATCGCCAGATCGCCCTCGCCAAAGGGATCACCGAGTCTGCCGCCCGCGCCGAACGCAAGGCCGCCGGAGTC
>Ga0105045_10002262_pt1 | contig 16201 bp, 13 predicted proteins | sample MAT02_FD_78089 | JGI IMG/M metagenome (GOLD analysis project Ga0105045, IMG submission 78089) | Freshwater microbial communities from Lake Fryxell liftoff mats and glacier meltwater in Antarctica - MAT-02 (megahit assembly) | ecosystem: Environmental > Aquatic > Freshwater > Ice > Liftoff...
GCTTCAACGGGTCCGCCGCTGATCAGCGGCGGCGAGGCCCCGGGGTATAGGCTTTTGACATTCTTGTCGAAGTCCGGGGCGGATGCACGCGGGCGGTTCACTGGCCTCCACGGGGCCATATTCGTGTTCATCATGAGGATTGTCAAGCAGCGAATTGGCCGGGGTACGCGGGCTTGTGGCTGCGTTTACACGCGACGCCGGGGGTCGTCGCGGTCGGCGGCCGCGTGCAGAGCCGGACCATATCACAAGTCTCTGGCGCGTGACTTGCACTGGTGTCCCTGCAGGACTTTATGATGGGCACCTACTCTTCCGGGGGCGGTCGAAACGCGTGGAGGGTCCCGTCGGCCATGATGGTCCAGACGATACCATGCAGATGGAGGTCCAGGCCGACGCCGGTGAGGTCGAGGCGAGCGAGCTCGGGATGGACGATCGCGTCGAGGGCGAGGGTGTCGGCGGCGAGGGCTTGAAGGGAGGCATAGGCGCCGAGATAGCTTCCGTGACGCGCAAACGGCCGGGCGGCCTCGGGGACGGGCTGCGCGTCGACCGTGCGTGTGGGGGCGCGGCCGCGGCGGTTGATCCGGGCGTCGTTGAGCCGCCGGAGGTGGCCGTCGGAGTCGGAGAGGATCTGGGCGACCTCTGAGTGCAACGCGCGAACGTCGAGCGGCGGGCCGCCGAGCAGCAGGGCGTCGAGGGTATCGAGCAGGATCCGGCCGAGGTTACGCAGCAGGTCGCAGTTGACGAGCTGCTCGTCGCGGTGGACCTCCTGGGTGGTCGGTCGGGGGGACTTGGATGGCATGATGAAACCTCGCAAACTTTGTGAATGAAGCGCTTCCGTCGGACGATCGCCGGGTCATCCCGGGCGACGCGACGAGCGCGATTATCTATGCATATAACGAGACGCGCGGCGCCCTCCACGGATATGGAGCGCGACCGCTCGCGGGACAACACCCCTCTCAATAGACGAGCACGCGGGTCTTGCCGGGGTCGAGCTTGCGGCCGAGGACAGTGCAGCGCGGCGGGCCGTCCTCCCCCTCTCCGACCAGCCCGAGCTTGATGAAGATCACCTGATCCTCGCGCTGGTTGATGATGTCGAGCAGCCTGCACTCGAGGGTCGCGCGGTCACGCTCGCTGATCTGGCAGGCGAAGACGCTGAGCTGGATGCCGTCGCCGTAGTCCCGCACGGCCTTGTGAACGCGGCGGAGGCGCGTCGGATCGGCGATGTCGTAGCTGACGATGTAGTGAAAGCGCATGTCGGTCACCTGGTCCAGATCGGGGTGTAATGTTCGACCTCGCCGACCAACCATTTGCCGAGGACCCGGGCCTCCAGCTCGAGCAGGCGTCGATAAGCCATCCGGTAGCCGAAGCGCGGGTGGGTGGTGAGCTCCTCTGCGCGGCGCTCGTAGGCGCCGATCAATGCGTTGCGGCCGCGGTCGGTCAGGCTGACACCGGCGCTGGTGAACACGAAGTCCTCGCGGTCGATGCCGCGGGTGGCGATCAGGCGCAGCACCGCGGTGTCGACCCAGGCGGCCCGGAAGGGCTCCATCAGGTCGAGCGCGAGCGCGGGCCGGCCCGGGACGACGGTGTGAAGGAAGCCGAGCATCGGGTCGAGGCCGACGCGGGCCGCCGCCGCGGTCGCGTCGCGGACGAGCAGCGAATAGCCGAAGCTGAGCAGCGCGTTGACGCGGTCACGCGGCGGCCGACGGCTGCGACCCACAAAGTCCCGCTGCCAGGCGGCGGGCAAGATCGCAGGGAGCGCGCCGAAGTAGTACGCGGCCGCCTCGCCCTCGCAGCCGCGCAGCACGTCGAGGTCGCCGGCCTGGCCCGCGCGCCGGAGGGCCTGCTGCATGGCGCGTAGCGCCTGCACGCAGCGGATCCGCGGATCGGCTGCTTCCGCGGAGTTGCCGGTGAGGTCGGGCTCGGTCGCCGCGGTGTCGTCGTCCGTGAGGTCGAGCGACGGGTCTCCGTCGGCGCCGGCCGCCGTGACACCTGGCCCGTCGCTCTCGGCGCTGCCCCAGTCGGGGAGCTCGCCGGGCTCGTCACATAGCGCCTGCTCGACGCCCCGGCCGTAGCGCCGCAGGACTGTGCGCTGATTACGGACCTTGGCGAGGACCAGGGCGCGGGCGGCCTCGAGGGTGCGGGCGGGGTCGTCCGCGGCGCGAAACTGGGCCCGGCGCAGGTGGATGTTCTGCGACAGCATCGGCGCGGACAAACCGAGCAGGCGACCCGCGCTGGTATGGTGGGACACCGGGACGCCCTGCGTGAGGAGCAACTGCATGCATTGCTCGGTGACCTGGACAGGTCCGTAGATCGCCACATGCGCGACGTCTTTGAGCAGGACGCGCTCGGGCTCGGCGTCGCGCGGGCAGATCACGAGGGACTCGCCATCCTTGCGCACGACGGTGCCGGGGCGGGTCACGTGGACGACGGCGCGGTCGTCCCGGCCCGGGAGGATCCGCCGGATCTGGCGCAGCTCGCCCTCGGCCGCCTCGGCCTTGAGCGCGTGGTGCTCGTCCGGCAGGCAGACGCCATGCAGCGAGCAGCCGACGCACTTGGGGCTGGACTCCAGCGGCTCGGGGGCGACCGTCAATGCGCGCACGCGGCGGGCCTCCGCGACCACGGCCCGCAAGAACCGCTCGAGTTCGTCGCTCCAGGCGATGATCGTATGTACGCCGTTGCCGCGATAGAACAGCCGGCCCTCGCTGCACGGCAGACCGGCGTCACGCAGGGCGGCCATGTAAAGGCCGAGCTGGGCGACGTCCGGCGGCCAGGCGCGGTGCGGGATCTCGAAGTCTTGCCAGCGGTGGGCGTCGGTCGCGGGCGCCGAGCCGCGCTTGGCCTCGACGGCGACGACCTCGTCGCCGCCGAGTTCGACCATATCGAGGCGCCCGTGTACGCCCCAGGCCGGAGCGCTCCACTCCAGGCTGCGAGGGATCAGGGCGTCCCAGGGGAGCGCGTCGCTGGCCGGTTGCGCCTCCGCATCGGTGCCAGGCTTGCGGCGGACCTTGCCCCGTTTTGCGGCCCGCTCGTGCTGGCCGCTGCCCTCGACGGTCTCGGCGGACGCGACAAAGATGCCCTGGACGTGCTCGATGTGAAACAGCCGCGGGCAAAAGACGAGCTCATTGCACATGCGGATCGGGATCGTATCTTCGGATTCGGTGGATTCGGTGATCATGGTCTGATCACTCAGTCGCGGGCCGGCGCGATTCGGTCCCCCCGCGGGCGGCGCGTGCTCTCGGGCAGATCACGCGGCCTGCGGCCCTGAATAAGGCCGGAGCCTCCCCTACTCCTCCTCCCAGTGGATGAGACCCGGCTCGCCGAACGCCTCCGACAGCCACCCGGCCGCGACCTGAAGCTTCTCCTTCTCCGCGAAGTGAGCCGCCTTCGCCAGCTTCCTGAGCGAGCGACGAGCCGCGGTCCCGAGGTCGTCGCCGGTCCGTGAATTCCAGTCAGCGCCCAGGTTGTTGTCCGGCATCGCCGGGTCGAGGATGATGCAGGCCCGGCGCGCGTGGGGCCGATAACGATAGTACCTCTCGATGACGACCGGCGTGCGCATCCGGGTCGTGGCCATGAACTCCAGCGCCGCCTGGAACACCCCGAGCGCGGTTCGCTTGCATTCTTGGGTCACGACGAACATCCCCAGCACCTCCACTGCGTACGAGTGCAAGTCGAGGCCGGCATGACGATTCCAGTATTTCAACAGCCGGATGCCGCGCCGCAGATACTTGGATCTGTTGTCGAGCTCCTCGATCAGCTCGATCTGACGCTCCACCGAAGTCGCCACGAACGCGTCGGTGCCGCGCCGCGGGATCCGGGCCTCCCGAATGTCACCGCCCTGGACGAGCGCGGGGACCACGTCGATATCCACGGAGCCGCGCTTGCGGAACTGGACGCCGACCGAGTGCCCCTGCTTGCGGATCGAGGCGTACCCGGCGTCGATCTCGAAGTGCAGCCGTTGCGCGACCCGGGCGCGCAGGCGGCCGATGATCGTGCTCGGTCGGAGCGCCTCGCCCCGGGTGGTCTGCCACGCCGCTTCATCCAGGTACAGATACAGGTCGACGTCACTCACCGGCCTGATGGCAGTACCCTTGCCGATCGATCCGCCGACCCGGGACCCGACCGCGCCGAACCCCCGGTCCTTTACCAGAGTGTTCGCATACTTCTGAGCGCGCACGATCGCCGTATCATAGGCGTGATCGGCGGTGGAGAGCCAGGCGAGCAACTGCTTGAGGAGGGGTTCGATGGCTCGGAGGTCGGTCAAAAGGTGGGTCCAGGAGAGTGGCGAGTGGAAGGCGGGCGCTCAGGAGCGAGGTTCCCCGCCACGGTTGAGGATCGCAAGGAGGGACTGGACCCACGCCTTGTTGTCGCGCTCGGCGTTGCGGACGATCTTCTTGTCGAGCTTGGTCTGACACTGGAGGGCGAGCCTGTGGCGCTCGGTGTCGTCAGCGGCGAGGGCGAACAGCGCAGGCAGGCTCGTGGACGCGTTGTTGACCTTCAGGTCGCGCAGCAGATCGTCGATACGGCGCTTACGGTCGAGGTCGGCCTGCTCGGCCCGCCGGACCTGCTCGGCCGCGGCACGGGCGGCCTCCTCGTCGGCGACCTGGGCGGCCGCCTGCGCGGACGTAAAGGCGAGGTCGAGGCGGCCGTAGCCGGCGGCCGTCTTGGCGCCGATGCCGTCGCGGCGCAGGGCTCGCTTCAGGAGGGTCATGGCGACTTCGGTCCAGTCGTCTGGACCCTCGAGCACGACCAGGTAGCTCCCGCGAGCGGTGACGAATGAGATGGGGTTGGGGTCGTCCCAGTCGGCCGGCGGCGCGCTCTTTCCTTGATAGTAATCGGCGTGATGCACTGTCATCACATCGAGGTCGAGCGGCAACTTGGCCCCCGGGGCCTCCGGGACCCACAGCGCGTCATGGAAGGCGACGCAGCCGGCCTGCTCGTGGGTTCCGAACAGGGCCGCGTGGCTCTCGCCGCTGCGCTTGGTCCAGGCCGCATCCTCGAAGGCCCGGGCCGCGAAGTTGGCCGCCAGGCCCTTGAGGGCGGAGCCGGGGATGAACGGCACGCCGTAGGTGTGATGCAAGGAGATGCCGACCTCGAGCACGGACTCGGTCCCGAGACCGACGATCATCCGCCCGTCGACCGTCGCCGTCGCGTCCCGGGCCTCGGCGTTGGCCACGAGTCGATCGACGTGGGCCTTCCAGCGCGCGAGGTGGCCGGCGTAGGCGCTCGACGCCTTCATCAGGCGCAGGACCGGCTGCAGCAGCGCAGCGCGAGCTTCGGGCCCGCCATCGCCGTTGTACACGCCAAGGAAGCGATCGAGCCATAGCCCGGCGTGCGAGCTCGGGGCCGCGAGACACGCTTCCAGATCGTTACGACGCCCGCGGGTCGTCGGCTTGGAGCCCGCTGAAGTGTTGGTATTCGGATCAGTGCTGGGCATCAGATTCCTCGCTGGTGCGATCGACCTTGAGAACGGACTGCGCGAGACGGGCGTACCATTGCAGCGTCGCCGCGGCCTCGCGGGTGAGGTGCAAGTAGGCCCGCATCTTCGCGTGGCGGACCTGATGACATAGGCTCGCGGCGTCCCTGATCTGTGGATCGACGCGATTCAACTGCTCGGCGAGGTGCCCCAGCAGCGCTTCGTGGGCGTCACCGCCGCGCGACTGCACGAAGTGCAGGGCCTGGCACAGCCCGGCGGTGCGGACCAGGATCGGCAGCTTGAGCGCCATGATGCCGTATTTGGGCTTCATGGCCGCGTCGGCGGCGATCGCCTGGACGTGCCTGTAAGCGAGGATGGCGCGGGCCTGATCGAGGTTCACGCGGCACCCCCGATGAAGCGAACGCGACATACCCCGCGGCCGACAGTCGCCTTGCCGCCGAGCTGGAGCGTGGTGTCGCCGACCTCACGGGCGAGGTGCGCGAGCAGCTCGCCCGCCTTCCGGCCGGCGCCGCCGCGGGCCCACCCGTCCGTCGCCGTGGTGAGCCCGAACAGCACCGATTCGCACGGCAGGGACTCCTCGTACCACAGGGCGCCGCGTTTGACGGTCTTTACCTCATCGTCGAGGGCGATGCGCGCGCGGACCTCGGTGGCGGTCTCCATCAGGGTCGACATGACGTCGTCGTGGACGACGCACAAATGGTGGCGCGCCTGCGGCGGCTCGTCGGCGTGCAACCATTGGTCGAGCTGGCCGGCGAGCTGCGTGAGCTCGGGCCGCTCGTCGGGCGCAAAGTCGAGGTCTTCGAGCACGACGCGGCCCGGCGGGTCGCCGCGCAGAGCGCCGCCGGGTGGCACGAGGCATTGCTCGAGCGAGGCCGGTGGTCGCGGCAGCTTCATGGTGATCCCGGCCTCACGCAGGTCGCGGGCGAAGCGCTGCAAGAGATAGGGCGAGGTGACCCACGCGAAGGTGCCCCACAGGCTGCGCACCGGCAGCAGGAGCAGGTGGGCGTCCGAGAATTGGACCGCCCCGGCGTGGTCGCTGGCGTTCGCCGTCTCGGGACCGAAGATCTCGGTCCGCCAGGCCGGGTCCGCGGTGCGTGCCCGAAGGGCGCCTTTTATCGATGAGCCGGGCAACAGCGGGATGCCGGTGGGGCGCTCGCGGGCGATCGGCAGGTCGATCGCGCCGACGGCCTGGCCAGTGCCGGCGTGGAGGGGCGTGAGCGCGTGAATGAGGGTGAGCTGGGTGGTCATGGCTTGGTCGTCGCGGTGAAGTGGCGCAGGAATGCGGTGAGGGGCGATGGCTCGCCGTCGAGCGGCTTGAACTGGGCCTCGGCCAGGCTGAGCTGCATGAGCACCGGCTGGCCGACGCCCCTGACATCGAGCTCGAGCTCGAGGGGTGGACCTGCGATCTGCAGGACGAGCGCGAGGGCCCGATAGTGATCGCCCTCGCGGATCGGTCGGAGGATCAGCGGAGAAGCGAGGCGGTTGCGGCCCTTCGGTTGCAGCGTGATCGACTGCTGGCCCGGGTCGCCCTGCGTACTGAAATGGAAAATGATCGGGAGGCCGAAGGCGGCGCGCGGGAACTTTCGGACGCGATGCACCGGCTCGTGGCCGGTCGCGTGCTGGCGAAACAGGCGGCGGATCTCGTCGGGCTCGGGCCAGCGGCTACGTCCGGGGCGCCTGGACTCCCGCGCGCGTGGAGGTCGCGCGGTGCCCTCGCCTTGACGGAAATCTTGCAGGGCGAAAAGGGCGCTCGACCAGGCGTCCCTGGGATTGCTCAGCGAATATTTGGTGAGTCTCCATTCGGCGCGCGCCAGGGACGGGACGCCGGCCAGCGCGGGACGATCTCGCAGCTTATCCAGGAGCTCGGCCGGCGTCGTGCGCTGGGTCCGGTCATCGAGCGCGCCGAATCCCCGGCGTGTCCGCCCGCCGAGGCCGCCGAAGATCGTCCACGCGGCGATGGTCTCCTCGAGCGCGTCGCGCTGCTCGCGGGGGCAGCGGATCGTCAGGACAAAGGTCGAGTCGGCGAAGTCGTGGAGCTTGCCGGCCGGGGTGCTGCCCTGCTGTGGATTCAGGGGGAACGCCCCATATCCGATCGAGCGATCGGCCTCGATGCTGCGCGGTGGCCGGGGTTGACGGACGACGGTGATCGTTACGGCGGACGGCCTCGAGGTCGAGCCCCACAGCGCGGCCTCGTGTTTTTGGAGGTCGGTGAGGGTGGTCGCGTTCGCCGGGTTGCAGGCGCGCCACCAGAAGCGGAGCTGGCCGCGGATCGACGCGACGCGGATGGGGGTCACGGGGTCGCATGGCTTTTGGGGTCCATTGATCTCGACGCCGCCGCCCATCATCGGGGTCAGGAAGGCGAGGGTGAGCTCGATGGTGATGTTCCCGGCGGCCTTGGGGTCCAGCTTCGCGGGTTTCAATGTCAGTGCAGATCTTACGGGCACGGGGTCGCCTCCTGCCATACGCCGAGGGTCGCCAGGCCGAAGCCGTCGCGGCGGTCCTCGAGCCTGTCGCTGATAGAATGTAGCCAGGTGGCATGCAGCCACCTGCGGAGCGCGGTGTCGTCACCCCCGTGGAGATCGACGAAGTAGACGCTGCCAGCGGAGGCCATGCGACGGGTCGGCTTCTCCCGGCGAGCGGCCATGTCCCAGCCGGAGACGACCTCGGCCGAGGGGACGCAGGCGGCCAGGACGGTGGCGGTGATCGGGCCGCCGTCGGGCCAGGCGCGTCCTGACCACGCCGGCAACGCGCCTGCGTCGAACAGCGCCGGCGTGGCGAGGATGAGGCGCGCTCGCCGGCTGCGCACGATCTGCTCGCAGATCGCGGCGGGGAGCGCGGGCCAGCCCTGGCCAGCCGGCGCGGGCCACCAGCGGGCGAGGCGACGCTCGCCGCCGATCGGCGCCAGTTCGCTGCGAAGCTGCATCGGCTTGCCGCCGATCTCTCCGCCGGGGGACGCAACCGACAGGGCGTAGTGTTGGCGCGTGCCCGCGTGATCGTCAATGAGACGCAGGCCGACGGTCTCGAACAGGCCGCCGTCCTCGCCGACGCGCTGGCCCTTGCGCATCACGACGTGCATTCGCCGATCGCGGACGAACGCACCGACCCCGAGTTCGCGGCGGCAGCGGGCCGTTGGCACCTGTCCCGAGAGCCAGGTGATGTAATGTTCGGAGCGCCAGAACAGCGCGGGGGCGTGGGAGGACTTCGCGCGCGGGAGGGGGGTCTCCGGACCGACGGGCAGGAGCGCCGCGAGACCGCCGATCCGATGACCGCGAGGTAGCGGGTGCGGACGCAGGGGAATGATGTCGAGCGGCTCGGCGCCGCGGACCAGCGCATCGCGGGGGGCCGGGAACAACCAGTCGAGCACCTTCTCGGCGGGGTCGACCTGCGCGAGCACCGGCCCGCGCACGGGGATACTGCGTAGCACCTCGAGCTGTTCAGGCCGGTCGCGGAGGGTGAACCCGCTGGCGTCGCTGGCCATGCGGCCCCGGACCGCGCCGGCCACGGTCGAGGGATACGGGAAGTTCATGGTCTCGATCGGGGCATTGCCGCCGATCGGGCGACCGTCGCGAAAGATGAGAGGGTCGCGCGGTTCGATGATCCAGGGGGGGGTCATGGGCGTGGCTCCGTGGGGGTCGCGGTCTCGTGGGCGCGCGCCAGGATCTGGGCGACGAACAGGCGCCCGGCGAGTCGCGGATCAAGGCCAGCCGCGAGCGCTGCGCTGGGGTCGAGGTGGCCGTCGTTGTGCGGCTCGGGGCGTCCGACGAGGTGCCCCCGGGTCGTGGGCGAAAGGGGGTCGTTGCCGTGCTGGCGACGCTTGGCGCCGAGGATGCGGCGCAGTTCGTATGCGGCGATCTCGGCGAGGGTGTCCCGCTGCTCCGCGGGGGCGCCGTGTTGGAGCTGCTGCAGCGCGGTGAGGTCGTGCGCGAGCTTGTCGGGGATCTCGTCGTCCAGGTGGAGCTTCACCAGCGTGGCCAACGACGCGTCGATCTCGTCCCACTTTCCGTGGGCGGTCACGGCGGCGCCCGAGCGCTTGTCGACGATGATCGCGAGCGCGTCGCGGTCCTGCTTGGCCAGCTTCTCGGCCGCGCGGGCGACGTCGAGGGATCGGGTCATGGGCTCCATGAAGTGGCAGACGCCGATGCCCACCGAGAGCGTGGGCGAGGTCTGCCCGTCACCGAACGGGCGCAGGGCCGCGACGAAGCGGTCACGGAGGGCTCGCGCGCACGCGACGGCGCGGTGCAAGGGGACGAAGGCGAGGACGTCGTCGCCGCCGGCGTAGATCAACTCCCCCTCGTGCTTGCTGACCAGTTCGCGGGCGCCCTGCGAGAAGCTGTCGAGGGCGCGCGAGAGTTGGCGGTGATGGTTGGCGTCCGGCTGGCGGTCGATCGCGTCGCCCATCAGGTCGCCGTCGGCCACCAGGATGGCGATGTAGGGCAGCGGCGTGGTGGAGGGGCCGAGCTCGGCGAGCAGCTTGCGCAGCGCGGGGAGGGCGGCGGCGAGGGCCAGGTGGCGGTCGGCGTGCTCGAGGTGCTCGAAGCGCTCGATGACCCGGGACTCGAACAAAAGCTGGCCATCGTGACGCCCGAGGATCGGGTGAGGGCAGCGCGAGGGCACGGTCTCGGTGAGGTCCGCCTTCTCGGCGCGGAGTACCGCGAGGTAGCCGGTCCACAGCACTTGCACGCGGGCCTTCGCCTCCGACTCGAGGTCTCGCATGCGCGCCAGCAGCGGCAGAGCGGCGAGGTGCGGGGTGCTGAAGAATCGGTGCTCGTCAGTCTGCTTGCCACGCAGACCGTGGCGCTTGAGCATGCCGACGCCGCATAGGCGCTCCCCTTCGTCCAGCGCGAGGGAGCGTTGTAACGGGGCGCGACGTGCGGCCGGCTCGCGATAGACGCGCTCGTCGATGACCGACTCGCGTACGCCGTCGAGGGACGACTTCGGCGTGTGGGCGGGCGGCCATGGGCGAGCCTGCCACAGCCGCGTGTGCTTGGCGGACGAGAGCAGGCGCTCGGCCGCGCGTCTGGCCGCCTGATAGTTGCCCATGCAATCGACGCTGACCCACAGCGCCTCGATGAGGTCGTCCACCTGGAGGTCGGCGAGGCCGCGCAGGACGTGGGCGTACGCATCGGGCCCGAGGGTGCGCAGGGCGACGTCCTGCAGGTCGCGCAGCCGGGCGAGGATCTGCGCGTGGCAGTCGGCCGCGAGGTCGTCCAGGTCCACGCCGTCGGGGACCAGCGCGACGATCTTGTTGGCGACCGACATCGGGCTCGCGGGCTCGAGCGCGCTGGCATCGTCGACGCACGGGAAGACGAGCGCGCCGGGTCCGACGCCCGGGTGGTCAGCGACCGCCCGGGCGGCCGCCTTGCTGAGCTCGCTGAGCAGCCACGAGCCGAACCACAGGTCGCGACAGCGCTTCGCCGTGGCGATGAAGTCCTGCACGGGTCCGAGGGTGTAGATAAAGATTGTGGGCATGGTGTTCGTGGGTCGCCTAGACCAGAGGAGTGAATTGGCCGAGGCCGAAGTGGGCGCCGTAGCCGAGGGCGATCGGGCCGCGCACGGGCGCCGCGAACTCGAGGCGAAAGCCGAGGCTCGCCGCGTGGCCGGGGACGGGGCCACCGCGGCGACGCTCGCGGCGATAGGCGTGGAGTCGTCGTGTACGGGACTCGTCGGGGGTGAAGGGGTCGATCGCGGTCGGTTCGACGCCGAGGACGAGGCGGCAGAGGCGGCGTAGCTGGGCCGCGGGGGTGTCCTGCCACTCGCCGCGGCGCTGCTTGGGGCAGCGGGGCGGGACGAACGGCGTGAGGCTCTCCCAGCGGGTCGCGGCGCGTAGCGGCGGCGGTGGCTGTTCGAAGGCCTCGGAGTGACCGAGCGCGAGGATGGTGGTGTACACCGGGTGACTGGTCAGGCCGTGGACGACGCGCAAGGAGCGGAGCGCGTGCAGGGCGAGTGCGTCGAAGCCGTCGCGGGCGTGGATGAGGACGTGGTCGACCTCGCCGCGCGCGTTGGCCTGCGGGAGGAAGTAGGCGTGGCCGTGGTCCTGTAGCGGGCGGCCGTCGGCGTCCTTGCCGGTGAGCACGGGGCACGGCCGATCGCCGACGTGGGAGAGCAGCGCGGCGCGCAGTCGTTCACCGATCCACAGCGACCTCTCGATGTGGGGACGAACGGGGCCGTCGAGGACGAGGCGGGCGAAGTTCGGGGCGTCGGAGCGGGCCTGTGCGGGGCGGCGGCGGGCGAGCGCGGGCGCATCGGCGAGGGCGTAGGAGATCCAGCGGGTGCCGGGGACGGCGGACCAGCCGTCGCGCTGGAGCGTCGCGGTGTCGAGGTTGAGGCGGTCCCAGAGGGTCTCGGGGAGCGATGGTTTGCCGCGTTGCCGAGGGTCTCGGGCGGCGAGGAAGCCGTCGCGCCATAGCTGGTATTCGGACGCGGAGAGCGGCGCGAGCAGGCGCGTCTGGACCGGCGGATCTTCGCCGGGGTCGCGGGGACGGGCGTCGGGCGGGCGCTCGGGGAGCTCGGCGCAGACGCGGGCCTCGGCCCAGCTCTCGGCGCGACCGAGGTAGCTGACCTGCGCGGCGACCCGGGCGAGCAGAGCCCGATCGGCGGCGTCGAGCTCGAGCCCGGGCCAGGCCACGACGATCTCGCCGGGCGCCGCGGCGCCGCCACCGACGGCGAGGAAGGCGTCGAACACCCGGGTCGGGTTGCTGCCCTCGATCGGCATGTAGTGACGCAGGTGACCGGGCGCGACCGGCGGGAGGTAATAGACCGGCGGGACGGTCAGGCGCTCGAGCACGGCCTCCAGGCGTCGGCGCTCGAGCTCGGGGCCGAGGCGGTAGCTGGCGGCGACGAGGGCACGGAGCAGGCGCCACGGTGAGGGTGGCCACTCGACGGTGCCCTCGTTGACGTGGTGGTCCCAGGCGGTGGCGTGGTAGCGGCCGGCCAGGAGAGTGAATGCGAGGGCGATCACTGCCCGGCCTTCTTCCGGCTGCCGGGCTTCTTGCCGGTCGGCGCGGGCTCGTCGTCGCTGGCGGCTTCACTGTCGGCGTCCTTGGCCTTGCCGCGCCTGGGCGCCTGGAACACCGCGCGGCTGATCGGCGGGTCGGCGAAGATGCCGGTGCGGGCGGCGGCGGTGATCAGGCCGGGGAGCGCGTCGGTGACCGCTGCGAGCGACGGCAAGGAGAGGCCCGCGGGGCGGGTCACCCGGAGCTCTCCGGCCTCGAGATCGCAGGCGGTGCGCAGGCGCAGGCCGCGGGCGAGGAAGCGCTGGACCTTGAACAGGGCGAGGGCGTACAGGCACTGCTCGAGGTCGACGCCGAGGCGGTAGCTGCGGATCTGGTCGAGGTCGAGGTTGAAGTAGGCGGTGATGCTGGCGGCCGTGTACTCGTCGCGGTGGAAAGGGACGTTGCCGAAGCCCTCCTTGGCGGTGGTGCCGGCGGCCTCGTCCTTGCCGGCCATGACACGGTCGTTCTTGACGCCGCCGCTGCTGACGACCCGGACCTCGCGCGCCTCGATGAAGCCGCCGAGGGCGCGCGGGAGGCGGAGCACGCCGGCGATGCTCTCGAGGAAGACGCCGTGCAGGAGGGTGTGAGGGTCGTATTTGCAGAGGGCGCGGACGAAGCGGAGGCGGTCGAGCGGCTCGTCCTTCTTGTAGTCGATGTCGTGCGCGAGGGCGGTAGCGACGTCGCTGCGCTCGATGTAGGCGGAGTTGAGGCGGTGGGCCTCGAGCAGGCTGTTGGTGATGACCTTGCCGTCGCGCACGACCTCGACGTACGGCAGGCCGTGCAGCGGCGCGACGAGGCGGCCCTCGGCCTCGTCCCAGCAGGTCGCCTCCAGACGATTGGCGACCGACTGCGCGGACTCGACGAGGAGCATCTCGGTGGTGTCGGCGAGGCGGTAGGTGGCGGCGCCGAGGTCGGGGAAGCCGGTCGGCTGGAACCGCGTGCCCTGGACGGGGCGCAGGTCGGCCTCGAGGAGCAGGCGGGGGGCGTCGGGGAGCTTGGGGAAGGTCATGCGGCGGGCTCTTCGGGGGTGGTGGGCGCGATGGCCGTGGGTCTCGGGAACAGTTGGTCGAGGAGTGGTTCGTGGGCGCGGGGTCCGAGCGGGAAGATCAGGGCGGCGGCGATGCGGCGGCGATCGGCCGGCGGGGCCTCGAGATCCCCGAGGTGGCGGGTGCGCAGGCCGTATCCCTGTAAACGTCGGAGCGCGAGCGTGACGGCGCCGTGCAGGTCACCCGCGGCCGCCCGCGCGAGCATGCCCGGGGGGCGTCGCAGCGGCTGACCGACGGGGCTCCAGGTGTGCGCGAGGGCGAGGGCGGCGAAGCTGGTCGGAGGCGAGGCCCCGCGTGGATGCTGGAAGACCGGCGGCGCTCGCCGCCAGTCGAGCAGCGAGAGACCGCGGGCCAGCTCCTCGAGGCGAGCATCGTCGGTGCGGGCGTCGATGAAGGCGGCGATGTCGGCGAGGGCAGCGGAGCGGCGGAGAGAGCTGTCCCCGGGGACAGGTACCTCGCGGGCGTCGTCCCGGCTGCGCTCGACATCCGCGCGCAGCAGCACGGTGAGGAGGTTGCGGACGAGGCCGCCCTCCCCCCAGACCGTGCGCCCGTCGTCTTGCCCGCGGGCCAGCCAGTCCCCGCGACGAACGCGGACCAGGCGGGCGCGCAGGTCGGCGCTGGCGAGGGCCGCGGCGAGGCGAAGCTCGGAGCTGCCGTCGTCGGCGCGCTCGAGCCAGATCGCCGGGAGCAGCGGCGCCGGTCGCAGGCCCTGCTTCGCGGCGTCGCCGGGGGTGCGCGCGAGCGCAGCCTCGGCCGCGCCGAGGGCGGTCAGGACGCCCTGAACGGCCGCGGGGGTCCCGTCCTGACAGAGCCGCAAGATCGCGGACTCGAGGCGCCGCAGAGCTGTGGCGTGCGAGGCGGGCGCGTGGGTGCCGGTCGCCGCGCGGCGGAATCTCTCAAGCCAGTGGTCGAGCGGGGTGAGGAGCTCGACGTGTTCGCCAGGGCGATCCGGGACGCGCCAGCGACCGAGCGGAGTGGCGAGGTAGCTGAGACCGTTGCGGACATGAAAGCCGTAGCGCGCGAAGCTGTGGAGGCCACGCGCGACGCCGAGGCCGGTCACGGCGCGGGCGAAGTCGACGCCGGTGGCGGCGGCGCGGCTGGTGACGCCGCGGGGCCCGACGAGGCGGACCTTGGCGCGGCCCTCGGACAACAGGGCGCGTAGCTCGACGATGCTTGCCGGAGCGCGCCACAGCGGCAGCCACAGCTCGTCGCGGGTCTCTTGCTCATCGCTGCCGGCGCTCGATGTATAGCCGCTGGCGCTCGCGCGCACGGTGAACGGGAACGCCATCGTGCCGGGGGACGCGGCCTCGAGTCGACGCGTCACCGCGGCGGCGAACAGCAAGGCGCCCTCGAGCATCAAGACGAAGTCCCACGGGTTGACGAACGAGTCGCGCGAGAAGCCTGCGCCCGCGTTTGCGCCGCCTACACCGGCGGGGAGAAACTGGCCGATCGCCCTGCCCTTCGCCAGGCCCGGCGTCGGCTCGGCGAACAGCGCCCCGCGCAGCAGTTGGATCGCAGGCGGGCCGAGCACGAGTTCGGCGACGCGCTGCATAAAGTTGTTGGCGAACTCGAGCCGACCGTCGTTGCCCCCCGTTCCGAGCAGCGGCGGGAAGCGCAGGCCGTCGCCCGTGAGCGCCAGGGCTGCGTCGAGCCAGACGAGAGCGTCATCGTCGAGCTGTGCGCGCAACTGTTCGACGAGCCGCGGCTTCTGCTCCGCGGTGGGCTTGGCCGTGAGTCCGAGCTGACCCAGGACATCCACGGCCCCGGCGATCGCCCGGCGACAGCGGTTCAGTCGCGGCGAGTCGGAGCCCGCGATCGCCTCGATGCCGGACTTCTGATCCCCCGCGAAGAAGCCGCTGCCGCCGTTCCACGGGCTGATGAGCGGCGTCGGGGCGTATCCATCGGTGAAGAACTCGAGCAGCGCCGGGGCGCCCAGCTTGCTGCGCAGGACGAAGCTGTCTCCGTCCCACGAGCCGCGCGCATCAGGGTCGGCCTGTTCACTGACGAGGCGCAGGATCCCCAGCGCTTTGAGGTAGTGAGCGAGCGGCTCGGGGCTACAACCAGCGAGTCGAAGATCAGGCACGGTCGGCCTCCTGCGGTGCGGTGCGGCGCAAGGTCCCGCGCACGTCGGCGACCCGGACGAGGGCCTCGTAGAAGGCCAGGCAAAACACGCCGTGCTCGTCGCGCAGCTTCAGGGCTCGCGTCTGCCAGCTCGCGTGGCCGTCGTGGTCGCCGAGCTCCATCACGCCCAACGTCAGGGTGACAGGCTCGGAACAAACGCCGTCGCCGAGCGCGGCGCCGGGCAAGAGATCGCCGTCCCACACCCCGCGGGCGAACCGACGCGGCGGGCCGGGCGGGACCTGCTCGTTGGGACCTGCCCGAAGGGACATGCGAACCTTGCCGTGGTGCGCGGCGATCAGGTAGGCGCCCAGGTCATCGCCGCCCTGGGCGAGGTAGGCCAGGGCGCTGGCGAGCTCGTGACGAAAGCCGGGCCGCTGCGAGCGCCCGCCGTGCTGGCCGTCGCTCTTGGCCCAGGGGCCGCCGCCGCGTCGGTCATCGTCCGCGGGCAGCCCGGCCGTCAACATCGCCTGAAAGACGGGGTGGACCTTGCCGAGGTCGTGCCAGCGGGCGGCTCGCTCGAGCGCGGGCCAGGGGAGCTCGCCCGCGAGCGCGGCGGCGAGGCCCTGCAGCTCCTCGGCGACATCCTGGGCGTGGGTGGCGAGGGTGACGTA
>Ga0105045_10002263_pt1 | contig 16200 bp, 14 predicted proteins | sample MAT02_FD_78089 | JGI IMG/M metagenome (GOLD analysis project Ga0105045, IMG submission 78089) | Freshwater microbial communities from Lake Fryxell liftoff mats and glacier meltwater in Antarctica - MAT-02 (megahit assembly) | ecosystem: Environmental > Aquatic > Freshwater > Ice > Liftoff...
AAAATAGGATTTAAAAGCTAGATTTTAAAATTCCATTGTCTCTAGTTTTACTTTGTGCTGTTGGAACCAACATCCATATTAATAGAGAAAACTAGGAAGAAAAATTAATTTTAAATTATCGAATTTTAGCCAAATTGAGTTCTCCCTATTTAAATCAATTTTATCGAAACCATTATTTCAAATTCAATTTCATTTTCTTTTAAAGATTCAATTTTCATCAACTTTTTTAAAAATGTTCAACCCCGTTTAGGGCTACTAATGTTAACTTTTTTAATATAATTGTCAACTTTTAAAAAAGCTTAGACTAATTTATTGTGGACAAGAATCCTAAACGAGCAACCAAGACTAAATTATTTCACTCAGCAACTCAAAATAAAATTCTGCTTTACCTTAATTTTCATTGTAATTAACAATTAATTTATCGACGATAGTAATTACTTTGAATGCAGAACCTTCCGTATCGAAAAACACTGCTTTTTTACTTCCTTCCCAATTTTTAGAATTCCATTTTTTTCCGTTCGGAGAATAGAGATGTACATTGTTTTCTAAACCATCAACGGCCGAGATCACCAAATTTCCATTTCGCAATGAATGCGCTGAAATTGCATCTAAATCTGAAAATGGTAATTGAATTGTGCCCCATTCTATTCCTTTGGAATTATAAAGTTGAATTTTATTATTTTCCTTTACAATGATCGTTGGATTGTTCCCTTGCTGAAAAACAGAGGAAATATTACCTTCACCAATGACGCCATAAATAGACTTCGCACCTTTTTGATTGTAAGAAATCAGTTGTTTATTTTCCGTTCCAAAAAGAATTAATTCATTTGGAATCTTTGCAAAATGACTAACGTTTGACGCATTGAATTGTCTGAATAATTTACGATTAAGTAAGTTTATCATTTCAAATTTTTCTCCGTCATAAAGACCGATATATGGATTTCCGGCACTTACCCAAATCACGGGATTGATACTCAGTTTTTTTGTTTTCGTGCTAATCGGATTCAATTCACGTCCGCCAGTATCGTATTGCATGAGCTTGCCGTTAGCCAGTGGAACAACGAAAAATCCAGAACCCTGCCAACGGTAAAAAACTGGAGCTAAAACACATTTATCCTCTTCTAAATCAATCGGGAAACCTGAAACTTCATTTCCATTAATATCTAATAAATGAATTTTTTTCTCCGTAGCAATCAAAAGTTGTTGCTTGCCATTGGCAAATAAATCAATCAATTCACCTTTCGCAATAATTTCCCCTTCGATTTGTAAATCCCATTTCTTAGCACCATTCTCAATGAAAATAATTTTTCTAGAAGCTGTTTCAACAAAAACGTGAGATTCATTTGCAGCATAAAAATCAGCAATAACTTCTGAAATATCGACACCTTTTTTAGACATTTCTTTATTCGTAGTTGCGCTTTCAGGTCTCGCCAATCCGATTGATGAGGTAAGCAAAGTATTTTTAAATACGGAACTTGCTTGTTTCGTCTTTCCTTGCACAAATCTATGATTTACTTTCTTTGGAAGTCCGCCATAAATGGCATCTTTTTGTTTGGGCGATTGCGATAGAGTATTTCCTAGTTTATAATCAGCAACAATCTTTTCGCAAGTAGTTTTATCTTCACTTAAAACGACGTAATCATCCAATTGGTAAATGTAAAATCCTTTATTTACTTTAAAAGTTTTCATGAATGGAATACTTTCAAAGTAATCATTATCTTCGTTTTCAGGTTCTTTTTGAAGCGCATCACACAATACGTTAATTGGATATTGTCCTTCTTGTTGGTCTGTTATTAAAGCTGTTTCGCCATCTAAAGTCACTTTTACAAGTCCATATTTAACCCAATCATTCACAATGCTTGATGAAAACACAGCATCCGTTGAACGCAAATAATCTGTTTCGAAAAATTCATACGATGAAATTCTTGATGAAATTATCGAAGAAAATAGCGCCCCATCATTTACTTTATTTCCAAAAATGTCGTTGTTGAATTTAGACTTGAATAGTAGAACGCCATTTTCTTTAACGTATAAATCAGTTGTAGAATAAGTTGAATTCTCTAATTGAAAAATGGAACCAGCACTATTTTTGTCATAAACCAAATGACTGTATTTTGGTGAGTTTGCTGCGAATTTTTGTTTACTCAAATAACACGTATTTTTGTAAAATTGTCCTTTGTATCCGTTGATTTCAAAAGTTTTTGAGCTCGTTTTTTTGAAATTATCACGATTAAAAAACAACTGACTAATATTCCCAGAATTCAATACATGTTTAGAATTCAACAATAAATGATTTCTAACTTGGCTGACATAAAATGAACTTAAATTCTCGCCATTGATATTTTCAATGATTTCAAAATTACTAATCGTAGTTTGAAAATGCGCAAGTAAATCTGCTTTTTTGCTTTGATCATTAAGGATTAAAACGCTTTTATCAGCTTTCCCAAATAATACAGTTGGATTGTATCTTTGCCCACGGTTTATTAAGTCCATGCTTACGTAGCCAATCCAAAGAACACTTGTGATTCCTAAAAAGATAAATACAATTCTGCTTAACATAGCTCAAAAATACGAGGAATAGTAGCTCACAACGGTATGCGTTTTGAATAGAAATGAACATGTTAATGTTTACGCAATTAATCAAAGAGACTTAATTGATTTGGTGCCAAAAGTGTGAAACTCAATCTGTGGTATTTGCAAGAACCAAATTTTAGAATTCCTTCCCGATGCAATTTTGTCGGATACCCTTTGTTTTTGCACCATTGATACATCGGAAATTCGTCATTTAACTGTTCCATATATTCATCTCGATATGTTTTAGCTAAAATTGAAGCTGCAGCAATGTTCATGTATTTTCCATCGCCTTTTATGATGCAGGTATGTGGAATTTTGGGATAAGCATTAAAACGATTTCCGTCAATTAACAAGTGTTTTGGACATTTTGAAAGTTGATCAACCGCACGGTGCATGGCCAAAAAACTTGCATTTAATATGTTTATTTCATCGATTTCAGTTTCTGTTGAGAAGCCAATGCCCCAAGAAATCGCCTCTTTTTCGATGATTGGTCTAAGCAGAAAACGTTGTTTCTCTGTAAGTTTTTTCGAATCATTTAATAATTCGTTTTTGAAGTTTTCAGGAAGAATAACTGCCGCAGCAACAACCGGTCCTGCAAGACAACCTCTGCCAGCTTCGTCGCATCCTGCTTCCGTATTTGATTCGTTTAAACTTAATTTTAACACAAATAATTTATTTTTTTTTATTGTTATCAAAGAATTTTGTAACTTGGTACAACTTTTAGACTCATATTTACGTCTAAATATAAAAACTTAAAAACATGAAAACAATTTTGACAACAATGTTAGTGCTTTTTACTTTGAATTGCACTTTTGCGCAGAAAACTGCAATCGTTAAAAATAAGTCCCAAGTAACTTCTATAAAAGAAGCTGGAGTTGGCACAATTACAATGCCTGGAGATATAACAGCTTCGGAAATTGAGTCTAAATCTAAATTTTATACGCAGTATTTTACTGTAAATTTTGATGAAGCAACTAAAATTGCCACTTTCAATATGGTTGAGAATGACGAAAGAGGTCGAGCGGTAATTATGCGTTTTTTATCTGCATGTGATACACAAGATATACGTGTTGGAGATGAAATCTTATCTATTCAAGATTTTTATCAAAAATATTTGAAATAGTAGTTCATAGATAATTTGAAAAGAAGAGTTTTGAAAAGAGGAGTATTTTGCTCCTCTTTTTTTGTGGTATAATTTCCTAAAAGCAATATTCATTTGCATCAATAAGCTTTTGAGCTATCAATTGTCTTGCATCTTTTGGATTAAAATCTCCTGTTTTAGTGAAACGTTTAATTCCCATTTGCATCATCTTAAGTTCGTCCCCGGAAGCAAAAGAGTTTATTGCATCTTTGCCAAACTTCGCGATTTGATCAGCTGCATCATAGAAATAAGTTCGAGCTATTGCAATTTCAACCGCAGCATCAGTTTCAATTTTGGAAGCAATTAATTTTTCGACCCGCAAGAGAACTGATTCAGCTTGATAAGTTATGATTGACATATCAGCAATGTTCATCAAGACTTCTTGTTCTTTGGATAGTGTTTGCATCAATTTTTGAACCGCTGAACCAGCAACCATTAGAATTAATTTTTTGAAACCAATCAATGCTTTTCTTTCATTTGCCAGTGGACTGTCAGCCAAATCATCCATGGATGGAATGCTCATTAATTCATTTGCAACAGCCAGTGCTGGGGCCATCAAATCCAATTCTCCTTTCAGTGCTCGACGCAAAATCATATCCACAATCAGCATGCGATTTATTTCATTCGTACCTTCAAAAATTCGGTTAATGCGTGAATCTCGATATGAACGTTCGACAGAAGATTCCGCAGAATAACCCATTCCCCCGAATACCTGAACTGCTTCGTCACAAACATAATCCAGACATTCCGAACCTGCGACTTTCAAAATCGCACATTCAGGAGCAAATTGTTCTATTCCTTTTAATATTGCTTCGGTTTTCGAAAGGCTACTTGCCATTAAAGCTTTTATCGCATCATCAATATTTTGACCAGCACGATAAGTTGCAGATTCAACAGCATACGTGCGAATAACTTGCTCAGCTAATTTGTAGCGAATTGCGCCATATTTAGCGATAGACCGACCAAACTGTTCACGTTCATTTGCATATTTTACGGTATCTGAAATGGTTTCTTTTGCTCCACCCAAAACACCTGCCGCTAATTTAATTCGGCCAATATTTAGAATATTTAAAGCGATTTTAAATCCATTTTCTCTTTCCGAAAGTAGATTTTCAACTGGAACTCTTACGTTATTAAAAAATACTTGTCTTGTTGATGAACCTTTTATCCCCATTTTCTTTTCTTCGGGATTCAAAGTGATTCCTGCGATGTCTGCTTCAACAAGAAATGCACTTAATTTTTGGTCATCGTCAATTTTTGCAAAAACTGTAAACAGATTAGCAAATCCTGCATTGGTGATCCACATTTTTTGACCATTGAGCGTGTAATGTTTTTTATCATCTGTCAAAACAGCTTTCGTTTTTCCAGAATTTGCATCCGAACCGGAGCTTGGTTCAGTTAAACAATAAGCAGCTTTCCATTCGCCTGATGCTAATTTGGGTATGTATTTAGCTTTTTGCTCTTCGGTTCCGTAGTACAATAGAGGCAGTGTGCCAATTCCTGTGTGTGCTCCGTAAGCAACTGAAAAAGAATGACCTTTCCCAAGGCGTTCTGTTGCTAAAAGTGACGTTTTGAAATCCAGTCCCATTCCTCCAAATTCTTCAGGGATAGAAATGGCAAGCAGACCAAGTTCTCCAGCTTTCTCCAAAATCGAAGTCATTAATCCCTCCTCCATTTTGTCGATGCGCTCAAGATTTGGATGAATTTCCTTGTAAATGAAATCATCGCACATTGAAGCGATCATGCGCTGCTCTTCCGTCCATTCTTCTGGGGTAAAAATTTCGTTTGCTTGGGTTTCTCGGATTAAAAATTCTCCGCCGGTAATTGCTTTTTTTTCAGACATTTTCATGTTCATTTATTTGTGACAGTTAAAAATAATCAAATTAAATTACTATGCACGCATAAATTAATTAATTTTTGTTAAGATTTTCAATCTTATTAATTAATACGAAATTTCAATTTTTAATTTTTGTCCCTTTACTTTAAAAGACCTAAGTTTTGAAAGTAATTCTTTCACATTTTTAGTTTTAACGGAAACATAAGAAGTAAAGTCTAAAACGGAAATAACTCCGATATCCTCTTTTGATAATTCTCCTTTTTGACAAATAAAGCCGAGCAAATCTATTTTATTGATTTTGTTCTTTTTTCCACCGCTAAAATATAAGGTAAGGAATTGTGGTTTTTGATATTCAATAGTTGTATCGATTTCGAAAATCTTCGTTTTTGGAAGATCAAATTTTGCTGTTTTGCGATCAATTTCGAAAAAGTAAACATGTCCATTTGCCATCATGCGAGCGGTTCGACCATTGCGGTGAATAAACGCATCTTCTTTATCAGGTATCATAAAATGAATGATATGTTTCACTTCTGGAATGTCTAATCCACGTGCACCAAGATCCGTACATACAAGAACAGGACAACTTTTATTTCTAAATTTAATGAGTGCTCTTTCTCGCACATCTTGATCTAAGCCACCATGATAAGCCGTGATTGACATATCATTTTCATAAAAGTAATCCGCAATTCCATCAACATCTTCACGGAAATTGCAAAAAATGATTGTAGATTCATTTTGAAATTGAGTTATTAAATGTTTAATCGTATCCAATGATTGACCAATCATCTGGAAGGAATGAAAAGTAAAATCTGGTTGATCTTCTTCGTTTATTTGATTTAAATTCAAAGGGTTCCTCAATCTTATGAAAACAGGAAATTCATCAATTTTCGTTGCTGAACCAAAGATTGAGTTTTTAATTCGATCAATGCTTCCATAAATATGTTCGATTTCAGTATGAAAACCGAGTTCGAGACATTTATCAAATTCATCAACAATGAAAATAGTTGTGTATTTTAAATTCAAATTTTCACGATACAAATGATCTGAAATTCGTCCGGGAGTTCCAACAACAATTGTTGGATTGGCAGATAAATTATTTACTTCCGTTTTTAATGAATGACCGCCATAACATGTTGTAATTGAAAATTCTGTTCGTAAAGATTTAAAAACACTTTCAATTTGCAGCGCCAATTCTCTCGTAGGACTTAAAATTAAAGCTTGTATTCCTTCGATTGCTGGATTTTCACGCAGTAATTTTATAAGAGGCAAGATAAATGCAAGTGTTTTCCCTGAACCAGTTGGAGCATAAAGAACAAGCTCGTCGCATTCATTGTAATGCTCAAGGGCTTTTGATTGTATTTCTGTAAGTTTGGTAATGCCGATTGGCTCCAAAAGATTTTTAATGTCATTTTGCATGTTGCAAAGTTACATTAAAACCTGAGTTCAATTCTGAATTTAAATTTGGCATGGACGATAAGCCAAAGGGGCAAGGTTGAATTTCCCCCTATTTTTTATGTCAAATTTTTGATTTATTCTGATGTTGCCATGACCCAGTAATAGCCAAGCGGGCTGCCTTCAACGTAGCATTTACCAATTCCAATATATCGACTATCTGCTTTGAACATATTTGTATTGTGTCCAGCACTGTTGAACCATTGCATGTAAGTATGACCAGAAGACTCTTTGCCAGCTGCTATATTCTCGGCATTAATTCTAGTTTTAGTGTAAAACTTTTTAATACGATCGATTGAAGTGCCAAGTGTGATTAGTTCGCCGTCAATTCTATCGCATGTTCTGTGGTCAAAATAAGATTGTGATGCCAAATCAAAGGCATGATATCTACTTGCATTTGCTAATTCAGTGTTCCAAGTCAAAGGCGGCAAACCTTTACCAATACGTGCTTTATTGATTAATTCAAGCATTTTTTGTTCATCTTCGAGATAAATGTTAGGAATAATTTCGCTTCCAGATGGCATTCCGTAAAGTTCATTTTCTCGTTTCACGAAAGTCACTTTGTTAAGTGCGACAGGATTCGATTCAATAACAATTTCTTCAAAATTATCTGGTCTTTTAAGTTCAACGACACTTTCTAGTTGATTCAAATTTTGAATCAACTCTTGACTTAACTCTTCTTGATTGGTTTTATCAAGTTCATAAACAATTGCACTTGTTTTAGATCGAAGCAATTGTACGCGTTCGTTCCAATTAACTTTTTCTTTAAGTTCATCATTGCTTAGTTTTTCAAATTTTCTTGCATAGTTCAAAGATCTGCGCAGTTGCAAATAGCGACCACGTGCAGATGTTGATTTGTCAGTTTTGTCGAAATAGATGCTTGAGACAAAATAATAAGGACTCGCTTCCGAAGGTTTTTTAGCGATTATTTTTTTTGATTTTTCAAGGCATAATTCGGGATTTGAAAGATACATTTTATTCAATCGTTTGTAGATTCGTTCATTGGCATTAACAGCCGAACATAGAGCAATCAGAAGGATCGTGAGATTTAATGTGCGCATAACAGTTTTAATTTAGAGACACTACAATAACTTATGTTTGCATAGTATTATTGTGGAGGAGATAAAATTTATTTTCGAACTATTTTCACTTGTTTGTAAATTTGCCACCAAATTGAATGTTACTAATAAGTAACTTACTAATAAGTAACTTACTAATAAGTAACTACTAATAAGTAACTTACTAATAAGTAACTTACTAGTAAGTAACTTGCTAATAAATAAGTTATGATTAAGTAATATATTTAGTGCATTTTTAGTAAGTTACTTATTAGTAACTTACTAAAAAGAAAGTTGTATATTTGTAGGTAAAAAAATGTGAGAGCATGGATAACGAAGAGCTAGGCCCGTTTATATATGGAAAAACAGTTGCAAAATTTTCATTTACAAATAGAGAACTGGAAACTGAAAAGTTAATTTCTAATCTCACGCATGGGATTAACACAATGCTAATATCACCTCGAAGATGGGGAAAGTCGTCTCTTGTTGAGAAAACAATGGGTGAGATTAAAGCCAATTATAAAAGCCACAAAGTGGTTATGATTGATTTGTTTTCGACAGCAAATCAGCAAGAGTTTTTGCAATTATTTGCTAGGGAAGTAATCAAAGCATCCTCAACAAAATGGGAGGATTGGATGACAATAGGCAAGACATTTTTCAAGCAAATTGTACCAACTCTGAGCATTGGAATTGATCCAATTTCTGATTTTTCGATAGGATTTGATTGGAAAGAACTTCAAAAACATCCAGATGAAGTGCTTTCATTACCCGAAAGAATAGGGCTTTCGAAAAAATGTAAGTTTATTATTTGTCTCGATGAATTTCAGAATTTAGCTGAATTTGACAACTATGTGCCTTTTGAGAAAAAAATGCGTGCCATTTGGCAAACTCAAAAGTCCACAACCTACTGCATATATGGAAGTAAGAGACACATGATGACGGAGATTTTTAATAAAACATCAAAGCCATTTTATCGATTTGGAGATATAATTTTACTTAACAAAATTAAGCGTGAAACTTGGGCAACATTTATAACCAAAAATTTTTCAAGAACGAAAAAGAAAATTTCGAAGGCGAATGCACGGTTAATACCAACATTAATGAAAGATCATTCATGGTATGTGCAACAGTTGTCGCATTATGCATGGCAAAAAACAAAAGATGTTTGTTCGAAAAACATCATTTTTGATGCACTTAATGAGTTGATTTATGCTAACTCACCCCTTTATCACAGGGAAATAGAAATTTTCAGCAAAAAACAATTGAACTTATTAAAAGCAATTGCTTCCGGCGAAATTCAACTTTCGAGTGCAAAAACACTGGCCGAATATGATTTAGGCACTTCTGCTTCTGTAAATAAAAACAAAAAAATATTAACCATTTCAGATGTTATCCATGAACAAAATGGCAATTATGAATTTTTAGATCCAGCTTTTGAAATATGGTTTAAGAATATGTTTTTTGATGAAAAAATCGGTTCAGATTTTTTTGATTGATTTATTATCTGACTTAATTTATACCAAATGTATTTATAAAATAGTCCAAACTATTTTATAAATACGTTGGTTAATGCCTATACACTGTGAAAAGGGAGCAATGATCCTTTGCCTTTCCGATGACCATGTGTGAGAGGATTATGTTGAATGTGAAGTCGGTACTACAACATTTCTATAACACCAGCCGCACCTTGGCCCGTCCCAACGCACATAGTCACGACTCCGTATTTTTGCTTTCTTCGTTTTAATTCATTCATGATTTGAACCGAAAGTTTAGCGCCTGTGCAACCAAGAGGATGCCCCATGGCAATTGCGCCACCATTCACATTCACAATATCAGAATTTAGACCTGCTTCTCGAATAACGGCAATTGACTGTGACGCAAAAGCTTCATTTAATTCAAATAAATTAATATCGTTCAGTTTTAAACCAGCCATTTCGATAGCCTTTGGAATTGCTTTAATTGGACCGATTCCCATAATTCTTGGTTCAACACCAACTGTTGCATAAGAAATGAGTTGGGCAATTGGCTCTAGTTTTAATTCTTTCACCATTTTTTCAGACATCACTAGCACAAATGCTGCACCATCAGAAGTTTGCGAAGAATTTCCCGCAGTTACACTTCCGCCTTGTGCAAATACAGGTTTCAATCGGGCGAGTCCTTCAATTGTGCTTACTCGTGGACCTTCATCTGTATCAACGATGTATGATTTGATTTGTCGTTTTTCATTTTCGTCGAGAAAAATATGCTCGACATTTATAGGAACAATATCATCAACAAAACGACCAGATTTTATAGCTTCGATTGCCTTTTCGTTCGACCGTAAAGCAAATGCATCTTGTTCTTCTCGTGAAACTTTGAATTGTTTAGCTACCGCTTCCGCCGTCAATCCCATTCCCCAATACCAATCAGGGTTTTCTTTTCCAACTTTCGGGTTTGGCACGATTCTCCAACCACCCATCGCCATTGTTGACATAGATTCTACGCCGCCCGCAATGATACAATTCGCCATTCCAGCGTTTATTTTTGCTGTTGCAATTGCAATAGTTTCCAAACCAGAAGAGCAGTATCTGTTCACCGTCATTCCAGGCACTTGATCCGTATTCAATCCCATCAAGGAAACCATTCTACCGATATTAAGACCTTGTTCAGCCTCAGGCGTGGCATTTCCGACAATAACGTCATCAACTCGATTTTTATCAAGTTCAGGCAATGAATCCATTAAGTGCCTAATCACATCGGCCGCAAGATCATCTGGACGATAGAATCTAAAACCGCCCTTTCCTGCTTTTCCAACTGCGGAACGAAATCCTTTAATTATGTATGCGTTGTTACTCATTTTTTTGTTGACTTTAGACAAAGGACAACAGACAACAGACTTGGTCGGTCTATATTCTATTGATCATTTATCAGTTAATAGTTTATTTTTAAATCCGACAATCATTTTTTGTGCTTGATGACGTTCCATAATTGCATTTTCACAATCTATATTGAAAATATCGTTTGTCATTATTAGTTGCGTTTCTAATTCGTAGCACGAGCCGAAAGAAACACTTAAGAAATTTGCAAAGTCTTTATTTATTGACCTATCAGAACCTTCTGCAATATTTGATGGAATAGAAACTGTATATTTAATAACTGGAGATATAAGACCAGCTCGTTTATCTGATGGAATTTCGGAAACATGGTTACACACCGACTTCGCCAAATTCATAGAATATTGCCAAACTTCTAATTTTCTAAAATTGTATATCGCCATAATAATTAATAAAAGCATTTATATCAGTCCCTCGTTTTTTTATCTTGTGTCCCTTGTCTTAAACTTAATTCCTCAATATCTTTCCGTTTTTCACTAAACTTTCCAATCGTTCGAGGGTTTTTCGCTGCGCGCAGAGTTCCAAGAATGCTTTGCGTTCCATGTCAAGTAAATATTGTTCACTTACCAAAGTGTTTTCTGATAAGTCGCCACCACAAAGCACGAAACCGAGCTTTTCTGAAATCACACCATCATGTTCTGACATATAATTTCCAGAAATCATTGAATTTGAGCCGACATATACAATTCCAAGTCCTTCTTGACCAAGAACAGTAATGTTTTTTGAACGTTTTGGAGCAATGTATCCGCTATCAGCCAATTCCAAACATGCGTTTTTTGCGCGTAGCAATTGATAGTCACGACTTACTACAACTTCGTCGATTCCTTCTCTGAGATATCCTAATTCAAACGCTTCGAAGGCTGATGTCGATACTTTCGCTTGACCAATCGTTAAAAAGCGTTCGCGCAAACGATTGATTTTTATATCGCCAGGATTAAGTTCGTCAGAAAGGCGTTTTGCAAATTCTTTAGATCCTCCTCCGCCAGGAATTAATCCAACTCCAAATTCGACAAGTCCCATGTATAATTCTGCATGAGCAATAACTTTATCTGCATGCATTGAAAGTTCGCAACCTCCGCCAAGCGCCAGGTTATGTGGAGCAACAATAACAGGAATATTCGAATAACGCGCTCTCATCATTGTATCCTGAAACGCTTTAATCGCAAAATTCAGCTCGTCAAAATCTTGCTCAGCTGCCATCATGAAAATCATTCCAACATTTGCACCTGCTGAGAAATTTTGACCAGTATTTGAAATCACCAATCCTTTATATTCCTTTTCTGCAAGATCAATAGCTTTATTAATTCCTTCGATAACGCCACCGCCAATAGTGTTCATTTTTGTGTGGAATTCTAAGTTTAAAATCCCATCTCCAAGATTAACAATCGTAGAATCTGAATTTCCCCAAACTTTATTCTCCTCTCGCAAGGCATCAAGCACAACCAAATGCTCCGTTCCTGGGATGATTTTGTAGGCTTTGCTATTCGTGTCATAATAATATTTCTGACCTTTCTCTTTTTTGTAGAAAGTTGTATTACCATCAGCTTTCATTTCTAACACCCATTTTGCAGCAGTTTTGTTTTCGTCAGCGATATATTTCATTCCTTGCTCAAAACCAATTAAATCCCAAGTTTCGAAAGGGCCTAATTCCCAGCCAAACCCAGCCTTAATTGCGTCGTCAATTTTATATAAGTCATCAGAAATTTCAGGTAATCGATTGCTGACGTAAGCAAACAATCCACCAAACAATTTACGGTAGAATTGACCAGCTTTGTCCCTGCCCATAAATAACATTTTTGTTCTCTGATGCAAATCATCAATAGGCTTAGCCATGTCCAATGTTGGAAATTTCACTTTCTCTTGGGTGCGATATTCCATGGTTTTCAAATCGAGAACAAGAATCTCGCTTTCTCCATTTTCTAATTTCACTTTTTTATAAAAACCTTGTCCAGATTTTGATCCAAGCCATTTTTGCTCAATCATTTGAGCGATGTATTTCGGTAAAGTGAAAAGTTCATTTTCTTCGTCCTCGAGACAATTTTCTTTAAGTCCATTTGCTACATGAACAAGCGTGTCCAATCCAACAACATCACACGTTCGAAAAGTTGCAGATTTTGCTCGGCCTAAAATTGGGCCAGTCAATTTATCGACTTCTTCAACAGTCATATCTAACTCATTTACAGCGTGAAACAAAGACATGATTGAATAAACGCCAACTCGATTTGCAATAAATCCAGGCGTGTCTTTGCAATGAACTGTTTTCTTTCCTAGATATCGTTTTCCAAAATCCATCAGAAAATCAATCATTTCTGGACTGGAGGAATTCGTTGGAATAATTTCTAAAAGCTCTAAATATCTTGGGGGATTAAAGAAATGCGTTCCACAAAAATGTTTTTTGAAGTCGTCGCTTCTTCCATCTAACATCAAATGAATAGGAATTCCAGATGTGTTAGAGGAAATTATCGTTCCTTCTTTTCTAAATTGTTCAACTTTTGCGAAAAGTTCTTTTTTAATATCTAGTCGTTCAATTACTACTTCAATTGTCCAATCACAATCAACGATTTTTGACAAATCATCATCAAAATTCCCAGTTTGAATTCTGTCTGCGAAAGATTTACGATAAATTGGAGAAGGATTTGAAGTCAAAGCAGCTTGCAGTGAATCATTCACGATTCTATTTCTGACTATTTTTGATTCCAAAGTCAAACCTTTTTTCGACTCTACTTCATTTAATTCTCGCGGAACAATGTCGAGTAAAAGTATTTCACAGCCAATATTTGCAAAATGGCATGCAATTCTTGAACCCATTACCCCTGAACCTAATACGGCAACTTTCTTAATTATTCGTTTCATTCGTTTGAATTTTTATTTCGTTTCTTCAAGTTGAATATTCATTTCTTCCAATTCTTGCTCAACGGTATTGTCAATTTTAGTCATGACTTCCATAAATACTTTAACCTTAGAATTGGGCATTTTCGCAAAAATTTTATCATTGAAAGTAATCAAGAAATCGCGCACCATTCTGCGATGATTAACTCCTGAGTCTGTCAAAAAAATCCATACTTTTCGTTTATCGTTTTCATCTTCTTGACGTCGAATAAATCCTTGTGCTTCCATGTTTTTAAGAATGCGAGAAAGGGAGGTTGGTTCCATTCCCATGCGTGGGCCAAGTCGTGTGCTCGGAGTTCCGTCCTTATCAACATTCATCAAAATGAATCCCATAGACATGGTGATTCCTATTTCTGAAGCTTTTTGGTTGTACATTCTCGATACGCGATGCCACACATGTCGAATATAAAAATCGAATAACATTTCGGGTTTCTCAGTCATTATTTAAAAAATCAATGAGCTAAAGTTAGTAATAATTTTATATGCAAGCATAACAAATTATGATAATTTGTGAAAGACGATTGACTTCAAATAAAAAACGATTAGACTCTTAAAGAATCACCAAAGTTCTTGCGAAATATGAACCGTTCCTTTAAGCAATGCAATCGTTTTGTTTTCTTGATTGGTAACGTTTACCTGGTAAATTCCAGTAGTTCTTCCACGATGCACTTCGACAGCTGTTGCTTTTAATTCATCACCTAATTTACATGGTCGAGTATGAGAAATAGATGTTTCAATCGAAACACATTTTTGTCCGTGAGAATTTGCTGCAAAAGCGAGAGCTGAATCTGCCAGCGAATAGCTGATTCCACCATGGGCAATATCAAATCCATTTAGCATATCTTTTGTAATCGTTGCTTTTAATTCGCACGAACCTTTTGAAATATTCAAAACGGAAATGAACAACCATTTGCTAAAGGCATCGCGCTCAAGCATTAGATTGACAATTTCCAGGGGCGATTTCATTTATGCTTTTATTGAGCGTGCCATCAAACCAATCATCGCTGTAGTAACAATAAAAAGTTGGGTTGCCGTTTCATCTTCCAATTTTGTTCCATCTTCATCAGGTGTAGAAACTTCCATAGCCATGAATTCCGTTAAATTGGGTTGATCACAAAATTCTTCCAATGGATCATCATCGTCGTTTTCAAAATAGACATCAAGCATATCAAAAAATGGTTCTTCAAAAGCTTCAATAAGTTCTTCAGAAACTTCAGATGTCATGATACTTTCTTGAGCGAAACATTCAGAGAGTAAACAGAAGTAATAAATTAGTAAACCTTCGAGTTGCTCGTTTTCATATTCGTCCGCTGCAGACATAATGTAACCCAAAAGAACAGGTTGAGCTAAAGCGTAAGTTTCCGATAATTTTTCCAAGGAATCGTCATCTAAATTATCTACTTTTTTAATTGCTTTCTCTATGCTTGCTAATTGTACGTGTTTCATGAATAATATTTTTTGTAAAAGTACTTATTTTGTTTGTTTTGATTGGAATCGATCATGAAGCTTTATTGAAAATTGATTTCTAATTGTGAACTACGTTAAAATTTATAACTTCGTAACGAATGTAGATTTCTAATATCCGTATTGATTTTAGATAGGAATTTCATAAATAGTAATTAAAATATAAGACAGAATTTTTTCCAGTTATGATACATTTCAACAAAGATTTTATTAATTTTTTCAAAGATTTAGCGCCAAATAATAATAAAGATTGGTTTGATGAAAACAGAGCAAGATACGAAAACAATGTGCGTGACCCTTTCAAGAATTTTGTTCAATACATGATAGGTCGGATTGCAGAAACGAATCCTGATTTTAAGGAGCTTGAAGCAAAGAACTGTATTTTTAGAATAAATAGAGATGTGCGATTTTCCAAGGACAAAACGCCTTATAAAATGATGGTTTCTGCAATTGTTTCTCCTGAAGGAAAAAAGAGTAAAGCTGTAAATGGTGTTTATTTTGAATTAACACCCGAATACGTTCGAGTTTATGGCGGAATTTATGAAATTGACAAAGATGATTTATATACTGTGCGAGAAGGCATCGTTGAAAACTTAAACGAATTTCAAAAATGTTATACAGATAAAGCATTTACGAAAGTATTTGGCGAAATTCTCGGAGAAAAAAATAAAATTATTCCAAAGGAATTTAAAGAAGCAGCAGAAAATGAACCGTTGATTTTAAATAAACAGTGGTATTTTTACGCTCAGTTTCCACCAGAATTAATTTTATCGGATAAATTGGAAACAACAATTTTGAAAAGCTTTCAGGCTGGCAGACCGGTTGAACAATTTTTTAATAAACTAATAAAAAGATAACAAATGAAAAACAAAAGTTTGATTGCATTTTTATTTCTCAGTTTCGTTTCCTTCG
>Ga0105045_10002264_pt1 | contig 16198 bp, 13 predicted proteins | sample MAT02_FD_78089 | JGI IMG/M metagenome (GOLD analysis project Ga0105045, IMG submission 78089) | Freshwater microbial communities from Lake Fryxell liftoff mats and glacier meltwater in Antarctica - MAT-02 (megahit assembly) | ecosystem: Environmental > Aquatic > Freshwater > Ice > Liftoff...
GCTGACGCAATACAAATAATACTCTGCCCTTAGCTAGCCATTGCGGTCTTCCCGTATTCTGGAAGAAGTCGAGACGCAGCCTCTCCGCCTCTTCTTCGCCCTCCCTAAAATGGATCACGCTGATATTACTACCGTGCCAGCGAAAGCCGGCCAGCGCGGCAGGGATATATCCGAAACTATAACCGCTTCTCAATAGCCTCAGGTAATACTCCCAATCCATACAGACCTTGAATGAAATATTTAGAAGATGACCGGCGTCAATAATTCGGCGGTGCACGAAGGTTGAGGTAGATGGAATATAGCATCCCGCGAATGCCAGCGTGAAAGCGTCCACTGGGTGATCGTATTTTCTACGAATCAGAGACTTGTCCTCACGCACAAATTCGCAATCGCCGTGGACTATGGCCACATCGGGATTATTTCCGATGTAATCTGCGACCTTTGCCAGGGCGCCTGGTAGCAGAAAATCATCGCAATTCAGCCACATCAGCCAGTCGCCAGTCGCTTGGAGAAATCCTTTGTTGATCCCGTCGCTCATTCCTTGATCAGGCTCCGAGCACCATTTTAGATGAGGGTATTCTTGCAAAACATCAAGTGTCTCGTCAGACGATCTTGCGTCGATGATGATGTGTTCTAGCTCCACATCAGTCTGATTCAAAACGCTCTCAATACAATCTCGGACGAATCTCCCTTGGTGATAGCTTGGAGTGATTATGGAAAATTTCATTTCTTACGACTGCAAAAGTTAAAATGACTTTTCAGATGGCTCGTTTTGACTGGCTTCTGAAAACTGAAGTGATCAACGAAGAATCATCTTAAGCTCTCGAGAATATAGCTATCGCATCCTTGGGTGCCCTACTCTGCTAATGACGTCGTCCGCCGAGTTGAGGACGCTCTCAGCTGCGGGGAAACAGAAAGGCTTCTTTAGGTTTGGATTCTTCGCTATATAAATATTAATTTGCTTTTTTTCTTTCAATATATAAGCTTTTATATGTGTGATAGATACGCAGAAGTTTCCTTGCGATACCATTACTGGCCTCAAATGCAGCAAAACTGTGTTGACGCGCCAAACGGCGGAGAACCAGCTTCCATGGGGGAAGACACAGTAACCCACCACCTTCACGGGTCCAGGATATATCGCGAACCACAAAGGATTCAGGATTATGATATTTTACGTAATGTCCATAAGTTTCATATTCGCTGAATAAATTCGTGCCGATTCCCTTTAGATTGCCCATGATCGCCCACGGCCAGGATTTCCCCCCGTTGCGAGATTCCACTTCGGCGAGTAGCTGCCGAAGAATTTTTTTATCGATAATTTGGTGTTGGGATATGAAAGAGAATTCTCTTTTAGGAACGATGCCTAGTAACGCTAGGAAGGTTTCGAAATAGGGATGATTGTATTCCTCGGCTCTGGTGTAAATCGGTCTCCCCGACTCGTCAAAAAAGTCAAGAGGCCGGAGAAGTATTGTGTCCGCATCCCATATTAGAAAGTGCGTGTCATTATTCGAAACATTAACAAATGAAAATTTTAGAAATTGCTGAAAATACCAACCAGCACCTTCGGGAAAAAATGGAAGCGGCAATTTACTGAGCTCTAGAAGGCTCATGGTGGGGATCATTTTGGCCTCATCCCACATAATTAACTCATCCCCGCATGCATTTCGGAATTTTTTAAAATCCTCTTTTCGGATGATGACATGAACTTCGGCATCCGGAAGATGAGTCCGAAGGCTCTCAAAAGTGATCCGGTATACTGGCAGATCTCGTACAATGCAGGTAGATACAATTTGCATAGCAGATAATATTTAATCAGGACAGGGCGGCGTAGGAAAAGCTCTCAGGCTCTTCCTTGTGTAAATTTAAGAACCAAACTTTTAGGTATTATTTTAAGAAGCATTCTGATTATTGAGGAAGGTAGTATCCGCCCCAAAAACTCAATTGGTTCCATACGCATTTTCTTAAGTAGTTTGGTGTAATTTATCCGGCTTTTTTCACTAGGGTAGGGCGCAATCTTTCTAGCCTCAAGCATTCCCTCAGCGCTAATATCGTGAAGGATGCATTCCCAGTTATCATGTGCGGTTGCGTAAGGGACAAACCATTTTCCTTTCCGCAGTTTCGCATCATGGGAGAGAATAATTCCGCCTACCGGAATCGAATCCCTCAACAATTGAAATTCCTCGACCTGTTCCATCGGATTGTCCCCGCCATCGAGAAAAACGAAGGTAATCTGGATTTCATCTTCCAAACCAGCTAGAAACTGCGGGATCACATTTTGTGAAAATCCGAATATTGGCGTGAATCTTCCAATCAGATCCGCACCGGCAGAAGAAATATTGGCAATCATTCGGTCATAGATTATTTTGGAAGCCTCTACTCCCCACAAATGTCCCCGTCCGTTTGAATCAAGTGCCTTGAGAATATGCAGCGTACTGCCGCCTCCCAACCAAGTGCCGACTTCAAGGGTTATTTCGGGCTGTAGCGTCTCCACCCACCCTGTGATGATGGATCGTTCCTGTACATTTAGTTGTCCTTCCATAATTCTATTAGATAAGCTATTTTTAGTATTAATTAAAAAATGAGATAGTTATGATTTGTCTCGTAGTATTTCACGATAAAACTCCACGTGGCGTATTGCGATTTCACGAGGATGAAATTCATGGAAGGCTTTTTTTCTCGCTTCTGCCGCCATCGTTTCCCCCAATCCGGGGTTCTCCACGAGACGCTCGACCGTCTTGCGGATATCGAGAGGGTCATGCGGATTAAACATCAGTCCGTCGGCCTCGTGACGAATCAGGTCCGGCACACCCCCGACACGAGAGGCCGCTACCGGCAAGCCGGCGGCCATAGCTTCGAGGATTACCATCGGGCAATTGTCTTCAAAAGTGGGAAGGACTAATATTGAGGATTTCGCAAATTCTGCGGCGAGTTGATCGCGGCCGAGAAATCCTAGCTGTTCCAATCCTGGCGTGGTTGTTAGTAGGGAGTCGAACTCTTTTCGGTAGGCACTTTGTGGATCACCGACGCCCGCGAAGGCGATCCTGCAGGCTCCCGCTCGCAATAGCGGTTCGCATGCCTTGATCAGACCGATTGGGTTTTTGCGCTCGTCCAATGAACCAACAAACAAAATGCGTGGAATTCTCTGCGGATCGACAACCACTTCGAAAAAACGCTTGTCTACTGCATTAGGTAGCAACCAGGTCTTCTTTGCAAACCCTTCGACTATTTCTCGGGTGTAATTTGATATAGCAACAACGCCGTCCGTACGCTTTAGGCAATAGGTTTCTAGGCCGGCCGCTAGTTTGTAATAGATGTTTCCACTGTTTTCCGGGCGTTTCGCGTGAATTCGCATGTTACCGTGAAGGGTCAAGATGTTCGGAAACCCCGACAATACAGCCGTCATCGCGCAGTCGCGTTCGGTTCCTTGGCCATGCACGATGTCGGGTTTGAGGCGTTGGAGCAACCTTTTCACCGTCCATGCACAGCCGAGAAACAATGACCGACCCCAGCCAAGCTTCGGGACGTAAGGCTGATGAAACCAAATATTGCTGCCAATCATTTCTGGAACATGCATGCGTGTTGATGTGCAAGAGATGACATGAACTTCCACGCCAAGCATTCCCTCGAAACCATCCAAAAGACCGGCGGGAGCCGTGCCAAAATACGGTTCTGACTTCTCGTAATCGCGAAGCTGATTCCTATTGTCAGTTGTGATCTGGACTATGCGCATGTCATTTTAGTGTGTCTGTTCGAATAGATGTGTCGTAATTACGATACAGTAGAGGTTGCTGAAAGAAGCAGTTCCTCCCACTGACGATAGACGATGGATGGCTCGTATTCTGTGAGCCATTGGTTGAATCCGGCGGACGACTGAGATGAAATTAGTTCAATGTCATCCAACAACATCCGGATATTATCAGCCAATGCAGCGGAATTACTCGCGGCTACCAAGCCGCCTTGTAGCTCCTTCACACTTCCGACATGGGTTGAAACCCATGGTTTACCGATCGACATGACTTCAAGTAAAAATAATGGCTGCATTTCTGATTTCGAGGTCATCAACGCTAGTTCACAGGCGATGATTGCGGATTCAGTCATCGGGCGGGACAGTCCAGTATATAAAGCCACTTTAGCCGTGAGGTTAGATTTAATGATCGTGTCCCGCATGGTGGACGTGTAGTCATTTTCCTCAGCTCCGATGAAGACAAAAAATACGTCATCCCGAGTCATGATAGAGGCAATCTCTAATCCGAGCAATTGGTTCTTCCTATCACAGAAGTTCGCGACACACAGAATAATTTTCTTGTTGCGCGCTTGAGGGCATAGTTCTAAGAAGTCTTCTTTGGAACCAGTCACTTTGGCAACACCGTTGGGAATAGTTATCACTTTACGAGGATAAAATTTTTCTCCCAACCAATGATCGAAACTCAATTTGAAATCAGACTCCTTACTTAAAACGACAAGCGCGTGCAGGTCTTTAATCAAACTAGGCATACTCCATAGAAACGGCTGATAGCCTGCCCAGGCCTTGAGTCCGAACGGTGGGATTGGATGCCAAGCGACCCGGTGATAGCCAATTCCATGACTCTGCAAAATCACCGGAATTCCCGCTGCATGGATCTTTGGAATTAACAGGATACCCCAAGAGGGCCAGCCATGAATCACCACCACATCCGGCTTGTTATCCAGTAGGATCTGGTCAAATCGTGCGACATCGCCGCCCAATGGATTCCAGATACTTGCATCTCCGCGCAGCGATAGTCGATGGATAGTTCCTTCATCGGTTTTTTCTTCGTCCGGAACTCCCGCGAGATGCATCGTACAGACCACGATGTTCCAACCGCGGTGAGCCACCTCCTTGGCAAAGGTGGCGGCCGCATTTCCAATGCCACCTTTCGACGGCGGATACTCACTGGTCAGCACGAGGCAATTCATGGATTCTGCGGTAGTAATCCCTTAAGATTCATTTCGTCAAAGAAAGTCTTTTCAAATCCTGCAAATGACAAGTCTGGTAACCCGCTATTTTCGGCAGCTTCGCTTGGTCGGAGGGTCGAGGCTTTAACTATGGCTTCGGCTGCCGCATTTGAGTCCCGAATTGGAATGACATATCCGTTCTTGCCTTCGACAATGAAGTCCATAGCACCAGTGTTGGTCGTTATCACCGCCGGGATGCCACATCCCAAGGCCTCGGTGACTGTGCGCGCAAATCCATCTTCAATCGAGAGTAGCGCGAATACATGGGCGGATCGCAATCTAGCTGCCAGTTCCCGGTGTCCCAAGGTGGGTGCCCACTCAATGGGGATGTCGTCATAGGTCGCAAGAATCTCTCGCATCTTGGGTTCCACCTGGTCGGTAAGCAGTAGTTTAACCTTTCTATCCGCGCTGATCATTCGCATAGCCTCCAGCAAATAAGGGAAACCCTTTCGCAAGCTAACCGACCCCGTGCTCACAACTACCAATGGAGCAGGGGGCGGGATATCATCGGGTTTTGGGCGGAATAAATTTAGATCCGTCGGATACGGCACATACAACAACTGCTGGGGAGTGAAACCCCGATCAAGAAAAGTCCTCTCAACAAAGCGGCTTGGGCAGATCACATAGTCGGTGTCCTCCATCATATCGAGTGCCTGGCGATTCCAATGGCGCGGATAGGGCGGTCGCTTTACCCCCCAGATTTTATGTTCTTCAGAGACGACCTCCCAATAATAGGCAGGATGCGAATTTCCAGCATCAACCATCGTAAAGCCTCCGTTTTTCTTCACTTTCTTGAACGCTTTGTTAGCGTAGCCATAGCTCGATATAATATTATCTCCGGCCTTTAGTTGCGCGGTCACCCATCTGTCGAACCATGGATGCATATCAGCTCGAATGCACTCTGCTGTGTAACCCGGAAGCAGCATCGAGCTGGCGGTAGTGACCCCGCCCCAGAGGAGATTTCGCGATGTCAGTTCCGACGGTATTCCCTCAGCGGGCCTCCGGACGCCAACGAAGTACCGGCGCAGCATCCCGTGCGCGGCCAAGGCTTCGGCATGATAGTCCAAAGCACTTCTTTGGGTGGTGGCAACAACAAACGACATTGGGTGTAATTGTAAAAGGTGAATCAGTGTAAGAGACGATCGCCACCAGGATGCCGCTCAGGACCCATCCCACGGCGCTTGAAAGAAAGCATAAAATTAAGAATCAATTTGGTAAATCTGATCCATAGGTACCGGATTCTAATCATGGGCGACAAGCGATGACCTCGTCCAAGCCCATTTAGATGCGCAAGGAAATTTCCCATTAATTGGTCGCTAGAGTAGGCGTTCACGTATTCTCGACCCGCAGAGATGATTTCCTCGGTCTGCGCGGGCGAAGATAGAAATATTTTATCAAGAAAGTTCTCTACTTTTTTGTTGGGTTCCAACCCCGGAATAGTTTCACCTAATGAGAAATAGGGCATTTGATCGATAAAGCCCCAAGTCACCGCTTCCATATCATCGACCACTGCGGGAATACAAGGCACTCCGGCGGCTGCTGCTTCAAGCAAAGTAGTCCCCATACCTATAAATACGGAGGCTCGTTTGAATGCGCTGTGGATCTCCCGATAGGCTATCGGTCCGTGAAAAATGATCAGGCCGTCCCTAATCGCATCGCTCCAGACATCATCGACAAGCTCCCGTTCGGAAATGCCAAATCCATATACGTGCCAACAAACATTTGGGTGCTTTTTTTTCAGCGAGTAGAGAATCGGAACCATGTACCATGAATAAGTCTTGAATAACGTAAGTCTGCCGATTGACAGAATCTGGTAAGGAACGGGATTTCTGATAACCAAGGGTTCGAGGTTAGGAATCTCTATGGGAAGAGGCCACACCCAACCATCCTGGAGGCTGCGTTTGAAAAAGTTTTCGTGCCCGGTTCTAGTTTCTTCTGACATGAAGAACTTCTGCGAATCCCGATAGTGGTGGTCGTAGATCTCCTGCTTAAAAAGTGCTATCCTTCCCCACTTTAACGGGGCTCTTTCATAGGCAAATTGATTAAGATGATAGGCACCCGTAGCAACTGCGGGCGGTGATTGAGCAAACAGATCTCGGACCAGCAGGCCCACTACAGCCCAGTTTTGCTCCAGTGTGTAAACGGCCTCAGGTTTAGGAAGTCTCCAATGGTTCCATAGAAGATGGCCGATTCCCGGTATAGCCAGCAGATCCCATTGATTGACTACCACACGTAGGTTCACTTTGGAATCTAGCATGTTTGTTAAGTCTCCCTCAAAGGAGTCTCTTAAAAGGATGCTGCAACCATGGCCATTTCGCACAAGCCAGTTCGCCATGCGAACAATTAGCGTTTCTACCCCACCCGTGTACAACGAGTGATTTATGAGTAATATTTCCACGAACCTGAGGATTGAATTCTTACGACGGTTTTACCGAATATGCCAAGAAAGTGGAGGTTACCAGCTTCGGAAGGGGAGAAAGCGATTTGAGATATCGGACGATCTCCGGGCGGCCCGCTTCACAATCGTGCCAAGCGATGATTCCTCCTGGTCGGAGCATATCAAGCCCTTTCTCGGTGTCATTTTTCACGTATTCGTAACTGTGATAGCCATCAACAAACACTAAATCCATTTTGCCTCGATAGGGAGCGGTATCGAATACGGCGGAATCGGCTTTCAAATATTTCACTTTATGGGCCTGATCTTCCGGAACGACAATTCTCATGCCGTCCGCAGAAGCCAGTTTTCTATAATCAATATAGACTGGGTGATCTTCCGGAAGATCAAGCGTATAGATCACGCCGTCGTCCGGTAGGTTCAAAGCCAGTTGGGTCGTTGACACCCCCTTGTAAGTTCCGAATTCGAATATGGACTTCGCTTTGGTGAGTTTGATCAACGCGGCCAAGGCAGCGGCTTCGGTCAAGCTTACCGAGGCACCGACTCCGGGAAATGTCTGAACTGAAAACCGACAGGTGTCGTCGAGGATGGATGAATAATCGACTGTGGAGAAGATCCTGACATCAGAATCCGGATTCTCGATCTGCACGGCAGTCGCATTGGCTATACCCATCACGTGGATGAGATCCACGGGGTTCCTGCAGGTAATCCGTAAGAGGCGAGCGATGAAAGAAATTAATTTGGACATAACGGTCTGGTAATTGAGGGGGCGATTACTTTTGCTTTTAGTTGAATTTAGATGGTTTACTTAAGGCTGAAATTTTTACGCGCTGAGATTTGATAATTGCGGAAGTCGGGAGTGCTACCGTTCATGGTTCACCGAGTTGTTCCAAAAAGCAGAGCGGCGAAGGGGAATTTTGCGACCATACAGGTCAAGCGATGGGTGTTTCCGAGGCGCGAAAAAATTCCTCTCAAACTAAATACAGCGGAAGCGATGCAGAGAATAGTGCCGAAACCGAGTTTTGCAAAATCGCTCGCGAATTCTTGAAGCATAAATGTAATGGTCACCAAAATGGCGGTAGTTGTCAGCAACCTGAATGCCTTACGGCTCCATTTGAAGCTTGAGAGCTTTCGGCTCAGGGCCATCATTGCGAGGACATAGAGACCATACATTAGAGCAAATGCGTGGGCGGCACCGACTAGGCCCTCGGTCTTCAAGAAAAAGATCGTCAGTCCGATCTGGCACACATTGAATAAACTTTCCGCGATCACAAACCATCGTGTTTCACCTTTTGCGAGCAAAATGAATCCCATGGGCCATGAGACAACTTTGAAGAAAACGCCTAAGACAAACCATGGCAGGAGGACTGAGCCATCGATGAATTTGGCGGTGTAAAAAATCTTCATCATCCAAGGTGCGAAGACCAGGGTGCCGATCAGACCCGGGAATGCCAGAAGGATCGCGATCTCAGTCTGCTCGTTGACCATCCGATTCATCTTGTCGTGGTCTTTGGATACTGCTGCTAGGCGGGGATAGAAGTCGGTTCCCATTGCCGATAGGATAAATCCTGCAAACATGCCGGAGATGCCCCACGCTGACTGAAAAATGCCATTGGCCTCGATGCCCAAGTCGCGCACAATGATGCTGCGTGTAGCGAATGCGACGCCAGCGAGCATGATAGCACTCCACATGAAGGCTACTCCCATGCCCACCCATTGCTTGGAACCTTTCCATGTTTTAACCCAATCAACGGATGTCTCGACCGATGGAATCCGTGAACTATAATATCCGCTAATTACAAACCCAATACCCGCGCTAACAAGCAAGACTGGGACAATGCCTTGCTTTCCAAGCCAAGCATATAAACCGATTGCCACAATGGTCTCAATGACCATCGAGAGAATCTGTATTTTAGCAAAATCGCCGATTCTCCGCAAGCCTTGGATCACCGCAATGCGGGTGGCATTTACTGTTGTGATTAGCAGGCTTGCACCGAGGATCGCAATTGCTCCCGCGTGCTCCGAGGAGCTAAACGTCCATTGGCTAAGCGGATAGGCAAGTGCAGCAGTGAGTAGGCCCCCGCCTATGCCTGTGATCCAAGAAATGCGTCTGAGGTTGATGATCGTAACTGCGGTCCGGCGGAAATCTCCAGATCCAACAGCATCCGCTACCTCCCGGACACCACTTGATGGGATTCCCAGCGCGGCCACCGTCCCCATTAGTCCCAGTATGGACTGGTAAAGACTCACCGCTCCCACACCTGCCGGCCCTAGCAAGACCGCCACTGCCTTGGTGCGGACCATCGCAATTAGGTAGCTTAGCGCCTGCGCGCCACCGAGAATGGAGGACGATTTAAGAATCTGGCCGTAGCTAGTGGATTCGGGATCGGAAGTAGACATGTGAATGTTGAAATACCGATCTTTAAATTCAATGAAATGCGATCGATTGAGCCGTCAGCTCGGGATTTTGTCGTTCTTACATACTTTGATCATCCCAGGATTACGCGAAGGAATGAGACTACGGCGGAATTGGTAATTGTTCCATCTCTCTTGCAGATACCTTATAAAAGGTATGCGATTGGCAATCCTGCCCTTGAGGGATGAAGGCCTGATGTTTTCGAATCCGGCGTACGAACCCCGCTCCCAGGCAGCACTGTAATCGGATTGCTGGGGCCAAGTGGTGAATATCGGTTGTTCGGAAATGCGCTTGGCGTGGATAAACAGCTCGATGACATCCCTGGAATGGATTTCAATCCGACTCTTGATTTCCGACGGATTGCGGATTACATACCAATAACCATCGGCAACGATCATCATTCGTTCGATTTGATAACCGTTGTCGGGAGAGAGAACGCGATAAAACAATTCGGGGCTGAATTGATACAAGCCGTGACCCGACAGGTTGTGAAAGGGTGTGATCAGTATGAGATTGCCCCCCGGTTTCACAAGCTCCATGCAGGTGCGAATGGCAACAGGATAATTGAACACATGTTCCAAGGTTCCAATATCAATGACCGTATCATAAGTGGATTTGAGATCCTGAGCTACGGGATTATTGAGATCGTGTAAGATTTCGGCACCTTCATATGCGGATGCGTCCATGACTTTAAGCGGATCCGCACCGAGGCCTATAAAGAAATCGTCGGCATAAATCTGTTCTTGCTGACTAACTCCAAGTGGCTCCAAAAAGCCGGAGTATTCCTCTTTACTCATGCAGATTCGTTGGTGACCCAGGGTCAGGGTTTTTCCCATGCGGAGGCCGCGCTTCGATACTCCCGTAAGGAAGCGTATTCCGTTTAGTCCTAGCCCCATGATGATTGGATGTATTTGGTGATTTTTTCCGCGACGATTGGGACATCAGTAGGGTTTATGTGTGGACCTATGGGAAGGCTCAAAACTTCATTTCCTAGCCTAGCTGCCAGCGGCAGATCTCGACCTTTGAATGAGTTGTAGGCACCGCTTAAGTGGGGTGGGATTGGGTAGTGAATAATCGTCTGTATTCCCTGTTCCAAAAGGTATTTTTGGAGTAAATCACGCTGCGGATGGCGGATGACGAAGAGATGCCACACTGGATTTACCCAAGATGGAACCAGCGGGAGCACAAGTTCAGATTCGAGGCCATAGAGGAGAGAAATATACTGCTCCGCAATGGTTCTCCGTCGGGCGTTCCATGTATCGAGGTGCCGGAGTTTTACCCGCAGGAAAGCCGCTTGTAGCTCGTCCATCCGAGAGTTGTAACCGGGGACTTCGTTGTGATATCGAACTTTGGAACCATAGTTTCGAAGAATACGGATAGTGTCGGCCAAAGCAGCGTCTTGCGTTGTAATAGCTCCGGCTTCCCCGAACGCTCCGAGGTTTTTGCTGGGATAGAAGCTGTGGCACTCGATATCGGCGATCCCTCCCACCCTTCTTCCTCTGTAGTGCGCACCATGAGCTTGGGCGTTGTCGGTCACAAATCGAATTTCGTGTTTTTGTGCAATCGAAGAGATTTTACTATAGTCGCAAGGCTGCCCATACAGATTTACCGCTAGGATTGCTTTAGTCCGCCGGGTAATTGCTTCCTCAATTCGCGAAGTATCGATGTTGAAGGTGCACGGATCAGGCTCGACGGGGACCGGAGTTGCTCCTGCATGAGTCACCGCTAACCATGTGGCTATGTAGGTATTGGATGGGACAATCACCTCGTCACCCGTACCCACACCGAGGGCACGTAATGCCAGATGAAGGGCGTCCAGTCCGTTGGCAACTCCGACGCAATGTTTAGCTCCGCAGTATGCTGCGTATTCCTGCTCGAATGCAGATGTTTCCTCGCCGAGAACGAGGAAACCAGAGGTCATAAAGCGATGATAAGCGGCATCAAATTCGGTTTTGAGTTCGAGGTAAGGGGCTCGAAAATCCTGGAATGAGATCTGGACTTCACTCATTCACGCCGTCCTTTCGCTTTACCATGGTGAGGAAGGTTTCGTAATTTTTGACGTAATCTTCCGTATCGTATGTGTGCGAGGCGAAGACAGCGAGCACGGCATTTGCGGAGGCATGGAATTGGGTTGCCCAAACTAGTGGGTGGACGTGAAGTCCGAGACTTGGATCATCGAGAATCCATTGGCCGCGTTCAGTACCATTGTCGGCTGAGACAGTAATGGAGCCGCTGACGCAGACGAGTAATTGGTGACATTCCTTGTGTGCATGTTCGCCCCTCACTTGGTGCGGGGGAACATTAGCAACGAAAAAGGTGCGCTCTACCCGGAAAGGGAGATGTTTGGAGAACTCGATGGCGGTGAGATTTCCGCGCAGATCGGTAGCCGTTGCAAAATTTACGAATGACACTCCACGGATTGTAGGCGGTGCAGGGATATCGTAATTCAGAGAATTGACATCGAACTTTCGAAGGTTCATCTGACCGGATATCCTCGCAGGGTTGCCCCTGACGATCGTGTGCGGAGGAACATCACGTGTGACCACAGCTCCGGCGGCAACCATGGCATAGCGTCCGATCGTAATCCCGGGTAGTATAGTAGCATTCGCGCCGATAGATGCTCCACGGCGGACTATTGTCCTCGCGAACTCGGTAGGAGGACGCATCGATTGCGGGAATTTATCATTGGTGAAGGTAACATTGGGTCCGATGAAAACATCATCTTCGAGAGTTGTACCGTCCCAGAGTTGAACTCCGCATTTGATGGTGACCCGGTTCCCGACGGTAACGTCATTTTCAATAAAGACGTTGGCGCAAATATTCACGTCTGCACCGATCTGCGCGTTGGGGAGGACGACACAAAACTGCCAAATCCGGGTGCGTGAGCCAATTGTAAGAGATTGGACCTCCGCGAGCGGGCTAATCAGTGGATTTTGCATGATTCGATGTGGCGGGGATGTCCCGTGGTGTAATTAACAAAGTCATGAGATACCTTCCATAGGAATTATTGTGCAGTATACCGATCGTTTCTTCTAAAGCTCGTCTGCTGAGCCATCCTTTGTTCCAAGCGATTTCCTCGAGACATGCCACCTTGAAGCCCTGATGATGTTCGATTGTCCGCACAAATTGAGATGCTTCAAGTAGAGATTCGTGAGTGCCAGTATCAAGCCAAGTGTGACCTCGTCCTAGAATTTCGACTTGGAGATCACCACGCTCAAGATACGCGCGGTTGACACAAGTAATTTCAAGCTCGCCTCGAATAGAAGGCTTTACCTGTTTGGCGATTTCCACGACATCGGCATCATAGAAATAGAGGCCGGTAACGGCGAAATTGGATTTCGGATTCTCGGGTTTTTCCGCGATAGAAATAGCTTTGCCGGTAGAGTCAAATTCAACGATGCCATAGCGTTGAGGATCATGAACTTCGTAGCCAAAAACCGTGGCTCCCGTTTCGCGTCTGGTGGCGGCTTTAAGTTTCGGTGAGAACCCTTGTCCATAGAAAATATTATCTCCCAGGACGAGTGCGCATCGATCTCCGGCAATGAAGTCTTCCCCGATCAAGAATGCTTGGGCGAGACCGTCCGGTGAAGGTTGCTCTGCATATGAGAGAGAAATTCCAAAGCGTGAACCATCCCCAAGCAAGCGACGGTAAAGCGGAAGGTCTTGGGGAGTCGAGATGAGCAAGATTTCCCGGATTCCGGCAAGCATCAGCACCGAAAGGGGATAGTAGATCATCGGCTTGTCATAAACCGGCAGCAATTGTTTGCTGATGGCCATCGTGACTGGATAGAGGCGGGTACCGGATCCGCCGGCGAGGATGATTCCTTTCATGGTTCCTGTAATTCTGAGTTCATAACGTTTCTGCTTTATCGAGGGTTCCGAGCCGTCTGAGTTTGTAGGTTTCGCTGACGATCCTCTCCCACCAATCCTCATTATCCAGATACCATTGGATGGTTCTTCGGAACCCAGAAGTGTTGTCTTGCTGCGGAATCCATCCCAGTTCTGCCTTGATTTTTCCTGCATCAATTGCGTATCGGAGATCGTGCCCCGGACGGTCGGTTACGTAAGTGATCTGTTCTGAGTAAAGCTTTCCATCTACACGTGGACGCAGGTCGTCAAGAATGCCACAGAGCAACCTGACGAGATCAATGTTTCTCATTTCGTTGTTTCCGCCGATATTATAAGTTTCGCCCGGGATTCCCCTTGAGACAGCGGTAAGCAACGCTTCTACGTGATCACCGACGTAAAGCCAGTCCCGGATGTTCTGGCCTTTCCCATAAACTGGTATTGGCTCCCCACGGAGGGCTTTTAGGATCACTACCGGTATCAGTTTTTCAGGAAACTGGTGGGGGCCGTAATTGTTCGAACAGTTCGTTATGATTACAGGAAGGCCGTAAGTGTCCGCCCATGCGCGCGCTAAGTGATCAGAAGACGCCTTGCTGGCAGAATATGGTGAGTGGGGGGCGTAAGGAGTATTTTCAGTGAACAAGCCGCTGTCCCCAAGGGATCCGTAAACCTCGTCTGTGGATACGTGTAGGAACCTGAAAATTGAAAGCGGAAAGTTATTAGTTGAAATATACTCGCGGGCGGCTTGGAGGAGAGTGTATGTGCCAATTATGTTTGTCTGGATGAACTCGCCCGGTCCGTCAATTGAACGGTCGACATGAGATTCCGCCGCCAGATGCATGACCCAATCGGGCTTAAATTTCATGAAGGCGTCACGAACAGCCTTCGGGTCGGTGATGTCCACCTTGAGGAATGTGTAGTTCGGATGATCTACAACGTTCGAAAGTGAATCGAGATTACCAGCGTAAGTCAGGCAATCGATGTTCAAAACATGATGGCCGCGGTCGATTAGGAGCTGGATAAGATTTGAGCCGATAAAGCCTGCACCTCCGGTTACTAAGATTCTCATTATTGACGGGGTAATAAACAAGGCTTGTTTTCGCGCGCCAATCTTTTGGCAAGCGGATCTGGGTTTAGATTTTTTTCGTCACTTCAAGTGCCCCTGCGTTGTTTCCGTATCTCTAATGCTTTCGTTTGAATCATAAGAAATAGGTCTCGCTTTCCATGGGCTGGTAACGGGAGATTATTTTCCAATACCCGAATTATCGCTGCTCCCATCAGGAAGCTAGCGACGGCTGCACCGAAGTCACCAAAAACGAAAATGAAGAATATCGGTGCCCAAATGATGGGGATTCCGATGAGGAGGGTGAGCGGGAACCATTCGGTATTTCGAGCTCGCATGATTTGGCGGTGGGCGTGGACGGCGAGCCGGATTTGGGCGAGGAGTAGAACCAAGAGTCCGAGGTAGCCGATTGTACGGATCGTGCTGACGGGCCCACTGTGGTAATTTCCGGTTGCCATCATGAATTCCTGCTGAAGTGATAGCTTATTCGAACTTGCTATTGACTGTGCACGAGTAAAATTATCACCGAATGATTGGATGTAATTGAGTTCCTGGCTGGTCATGCCAAGCCCGTCTCCGAGGATTTTATTTTTAATCCAGTAATCGGTCAGGAGTGCTTCTTCCCACATATCGACCCGCCAATCCGTGGAGCCTGCTGCATCATCAATGTAGGATTGCTCCCAAGTGCCTGGCAGGAAACTGAGGGAACGCTGAATATTACTGGGAAGCGGTGCCAACAGATTTACCAAGGGTAGAAGCGCGATACCTATTACCAAAGTGAAGCTAGCAATAAAAACTGAAACGATACCGCCGCGATAAGCGATCGCAATTAGGTAGGTAAGACCAACCGCACCGATCTCATTCCGAAACCCACTTAAGGCAGCAAAAGCGAAAGATATTAAGACAAGGGGAGCCCAGAATGGATGAAAGCAGGCGCGAATGGGAGATTTATAACTGCTCACCCAAAGCGAGATATTCCGTCCGGCAGTTCCAAGAAAACCGATTCGCGAGGCAGTTTCGACTCCGTATTGGCCTTGTTGTTGAATATTAGTATTACCAGCATTTGCCGCTACGGCTCCATACCAAACTCCTACTCGTGGGATGAAATATCCAACTGCTAACATAGCGAAGTTAATCAGCCCTCCCAGAATCGAAAGGCGGAGAATCCAGCGTAGATCCTTAGCTGGAATGATGAGGGCAGAGAGTAAAACGCTACTCACCAAAGCGGCAGCAAAGATCGCGTAGGGACGTGCGCCGACGGAAGCGCCACCGAAGATATTGAGCCCTACAGGGTTACGTGCGTAAGTTTGGGCGACGCAGAGGCAGAGCAAGAGAGTCCAGAAACCAAGCTCGGTGAAAGCTATCTTGAATGGTAGCCTCCGCATCAAAAACAACAAGCCAGCGAACCCGACGAACAAGGCTTGGGCGAGCAGAAGAGTGGTTGGCGTGCCAGGGATCATCAATGTAAGATTGAGTGCTCCCATGAAGGGCAGGAGCATCCAGA